>ERZ795057.194-NODE-194-length-64326-cov-6.348384_pt1 | contig 64326 bp, 53 predicted proteins | sample MGYA00375141_ERZ795057 | MGnify/ENA primary metagenome ERZ795057 (study PRJEB30186, sample SAMN05720163) | activated sludge metagenome | isolation source: Anaerobic digester | place: Hong Kong | collected 2015-01-26 ...
TAGAGCACATCCCTTTTAAGGATGGGGTCCTGGGTTCGAGACCCAGCTGGATCACAAAACACAAGAAAGGCCTCTTCATTTTTATTTGAAGAGGCCCTTCTTTTCATGTAATACTCTGAAAGTAGAAACTTCTGATAAATGTACAGAAGAAGATGATCTGTTGTCCTATCTTTTTTTCAGGATATTTCCCAGCAATGATCCAAACATACCTTTACCTGCTGAAGTTTTCTGTCCTGATGCACCTCCCTTAAGCAGGAACCCTGCAACGTCATCGATGATACTTCCGTCGCCGTCTGCATCAAGAAGTGATCCTACGCCAGAAATACCCGCATTGCCTGCATCGCGTTTCTTTGTCAGGGCACCCAGGATCAGAGGAGAAAGTGCAGGTATCATCTTCATGATGGTAGAAGCATCGATATTCAGCTTCTCAGCCAGGGTCATTGCTGCCTGTGTTCCGCCGTTGTCGCCCAGAAGACCTCCCAGGTTAGCATCAGCATCGGGAGCGTTTAACTTGCTGGAAACAACATCCCTGATGTTGTCCAGCACGGAAGCATCCCCGTACTTATTAAGGATGTGGTCCACCCTTTCGTCGCCACCCCGCGTATCCTTCTGTTTCTTGAGTCCGGAAAGGATCAGGGGAGCAAGCTGGGGCAACAGCTTATTGACGGTACCTGAGTCGATATTCAGGTTTGATGACAATTGCTGTGTTACCTCAGGTCCATAATTTTTCATGAATTCATCAATAAAATTGGCCATGATTATAATTTTAAATTCGTAAAGAAGTTCTATTATTCTGAGAGTACAGGTATCTGCCTGTTTATTGATTCCTCAAGGGAGATAAGCGTTTCTGTCCTGACGATCCCCGGAATAACCTGGATCTTCTCTATAAGTATGTTCTTGAGGTGTTCGTTGTCGCGGGTATAAACCTTAATAAAAAGGGAGTAATTGCCTGTTGTATAGTGACATTCAATTATCTCCGGTATCTCTGTCAGTTTCCTGACCACCTGGCGGAAACTACCCGGATGTTCAAGGAAGATGCCGATATATGCACATGTTTTAAATCCGACGAGAACCGGATCGACCTTGAATTCAGAGCCTTTGATGACTCCGGTCTTTATGAGTCTCTGTACCCTCTGATGTATTGCAGCTCCCGAAACACCGCACTCTCTTGCAACCTCAAGGTAAGGTATCCTTGCATTTTTAGTGATAATGTCAAGTATCTTTCTGTCGAGATCGTCGATATTTATAACTTCATCCATGTTTAATTTTTTTATTAATTAAATAATGCATATCTCCCTGTTAGGGATCGAAAAGATAAATAAAAAAATCGTCTTAATCCAGAAGAAATATCTGTTTATTATAAAATAAGCAAGATAAAGGAGTTATTATATATTCCTGTTAATATGACCCCGTATCTCGCTTATGTCAGAAAATCCTTTTGCAGAAAGATAATCCTCTATTCCCTTAACTATCTGTACCGAAACTGAGGGATCGATAAAGGAAGCTGTACCCACTTCTACGGCTGAGGCTCCTGCGAGAAGAAATTCGACAGCGTCATCTGCTGTCATGATGCCACCGATACCAATAACCGGTATATTTACTGCCCTGGCCACCTGCCAGACCATTCTCAGGGCAACAGGTTTAATAGCAGGTCCTGACAGTCCTCCTGTTATGGTTGACAGAGAAGGTTTCATGTTCCTGATGTCGACAGCCATGCCCAGCAGGGTGTTTATCAGGGAAACTGCATCAGCACCCTCCTCCTCCGCTACCCGTGCAAAATCGACTATACTGGTAACATTAGGTGACAATTTTACGATAAGCTTCTTTGCAGTGACTGCTCTTACGGCACGTGTTACCTCACGGGCTGAAGCAAGGTCGGTGCCAAAAGCCATACCTCCCATTTTGACATTTGGACAAGAGATGTTAAGTTCAATTGCAGGTATTTTTTTCAGCTTATCAATTCTTGCAGCAAGAGCAACATAATCTTCAACATAGCTGCCGTTAATGTTTACGATCACATTTGTATCAAACAGGGAGACCACCGGGTAGATAAAGTTCTCAAAGTAATCTATGCCTTTGTTCTGCAATCCGACCGAATTTAGCATGCCCGATGGGGTTTCGGCCATTCTCGGATAAGGATTTCCCTCCCTTGGCTCAAGTGTTGTACCCTTCAGAATTATCCCTCCCAGAGAGGAGATATCGAGGAAATCTTCAAATTCAGTCCCATACCCGAAAGTACCCGATGCTGTAAGTACGGGATTTCTGAAATCAAGATCGCCGATAGAAAAACCAGTATTTACCATTTCAGATCATTTACATTAAAGACAGGTCCGTCGGTGCAGGTGCACAGATTGCCGTTTACAGTATCGACCACACAGCACAGGCAGGCACCAATACCGCATCCCATAAGGTGCTCCAGTGAAACCTCACATTCGATGTCGTGATCCCGGCAAAAACAGGCTAATGCCTTCATCATGGGTTCAGGTCCGCAGCAATAGACTATATCATGATCTCCCGAAGAAAGAACCGGATGGTCAGTCAGAAAACCTTTCTGGCCTTCTGATCCGTCTTCCGTCGTTATAAAAACTTTTCCAAAGTTCAGATAATCATCGTACTCCAGGATTCTCTCCTTGTTTCTGAAACCAAGAAGTATTTCGGGGGCAAATCCCCTGCCTGAAAGATACCTGGCCAGAAAAAGAAGGGGTGCTATTCCGCATCCGCCTCCTGCAAGCAGCGGTTTTTGCCCATCAAGGGGCAGGCTGAATGAATTACCAAGCGGAAATATCATATTGAGCCGATCGCCGTTTTTTAGGCGTGAAAGGGTTTCTGTACCCTTTCCCACAATCTGAACCAGCAGCCGGATCTTATTCTCCGACGGATCATAATCATGTATGGAAAAGGGACGACGAAGGAAGGTGGACTGGCTGCCTTCAATCCTTATCTGTGCAAACTGACCCGGCTTTACTTCCGGCAAGGGCCCTGAAGATGTAAGTTCCAGGGTAAAATACTCTTTATTCAGACGCTTATTATCTGTTACAATCAGATCTTCAATCCTCTTTGTCATTTAAAGGATGTTTGTCACAAAGATAATGTTAATTAATTATCTCTGGCAACCCCCCCAAATAACTGATACGGCCGGCTGAATGACTAATCCGTGCGTGGCACGTATTCCCTGAAAGAATTATCAGAATAGAAGAATACTATCTTTTCTGTTTTGTTGACGGAAGACTTTTTACCCTCATTCATGTGAGCCTCAGGGACCATATTCTTTAAAATTTCATCGTTGTCAGAAAATCCATCCTTAAGATCTTCCGGCTCTGATAGCGGCAATTCGTCACTAAGTTTCTGAAGTGATTTGTCTTTATACATATTTCCTTTCGCGAAAAGAAGCCATTCTGTAGAGATGTAATTGTATGTCTCAAGCATTTTAAGTACAAAATCAAGACTTGGATTATTTCTACCCGATAGAATGTGAGAGATACCTGAGGGCTGAACCCCAATTTCGTCTGCAAATTGAGATGAACTTTTATTCTCAGCTTTTAAAAATTGAAGAATACGTTCTTTCATATGTAATTGTATGTATTTACAAATGTAAAATAAAAATAGTTTACATGTGTAACCTTATATTTTTTACATCTGTAATAAAGAGAAAACCTGACTTTTTTTATTATATTTCAACATAATTTAAATATCTGATCTATAGTCTGTTATAATTTGATATTGCCTAAATCATTACTCTGATTTAGGCTTGTATTTATCTGGTTATATGTTATATATATCAAATATCTAATAAATTTATTACAGATTATGCAGCATGGGGTTGATTTTCCTGAATATAGTGTTATAATAAAGTGTTCTATATCGTTGGCTTTATGTTTAATATATAAATATATGCCTTTGTGTTCAGAATATTTACATTTGTATAGTTACTGTAGTGAATTTTGGTATTTACATGTGTAAAACTATTCTTGTTTACTGTTATTTACAGATGTAAACTCCTGTTTTTCGGATAATGTCTGCGACGAATTTGCCTTACTGAAGCGATAAGCTTTTGAGAATTGAATATTTCCCCTGCCCTGCCCTTTTGTATGCAAATAATTTATCCAGACCGGCCAATTGCTTTTAAAAATTTCGCTCTTTCGAAGGAAATATCGGTAAGAAAGTATTTTCTTAGCATGTAAAATTATCGGGAATGAAAAAAATTAAGTTTTCACTTGCTCTTCACTGGCAGATACTCATAGCACTTGTAGCCGGAGGTTTATTCGGTTATTATCTTACTTCAGCTACAGCATACACAAACTGGATGGGAGAGGTATTTCTGCGTGGACTTAACATGATTATTGTGCCGCTTATATTGTGTTCAATTATAACAGGGGTGGCAAGTGTCGGCAGCAGCGGAAGTCTGGGCAGACTGGGACTTAAAACGATGGGGTATTATTTATTTTCAACATTTATAGCCATTCTTACTGGCTTTATCCTCGTTTCAACAATAAAACCAGGATCGGGTGCAGAGCTTGGTTTCAGAGTTCCTGTCGAAGATATCGCAGTCGCATCTGACAGTTTTGGGACTACTCTCATTAAAATTGTTCCCACCAATATTTTCGAGTCTCTGGTTCAGGGACACATGCTCTCAATAATATTCTTCGCGATCATTTTTGGATACTTCCTGACCCGCATTAATGAAAAACCCAGGATTATGCTTATGGACTTCCTTAATGCTGCACTGGATGTAGTAATGAGGATAACCATGTTCGTTATTAAATTCACCCCACTGGGAGTCTTCAGCATAACTGCCAAAGTAATAGCTCAGCAGATAGAGATGGGTAATAACATAAGTGAGGTTATAAGCCGCTTAGGACTATATTTTATAACTGTTCTTGCCGGTCTTCTGATACATGGACTGTTAAGCCTTCCTCTTATGGTAAGACTGCTTGGAAGGGCAAATCCGCTAAAGCATTTCAGAAATATGGCCACTCCGATTCTTACAGCTTTTTCCACATCATCATCTAATGCAACATTGCCTGTGTCGATGCAGGCTGTTGAAACCCAGAACGGAGTATCAAATAAAATCGCAAGTTTTACCCTGCCTCTGGGAGCTACCATTAATATGAACGGAACTGCCCTTTATGAATGTGTCGCTGTAATGTTCATAGCACAGGCCTATGGAATCGAACTTACAATCGCCCAGCAGCTGGTTGTGGTCTTTACTGCCCTTCTGGCAGCAATAGGGTCTGCCGGAATACCCATGGCCGGACTGGTTATGATGGCAGTAGTGCTGAAAGCCGTAGGACTTCCTCTCGAGGGAATAGGATTAGTGCTTGCTGTGGACAGGATCCTGGATATGTTCCGGACTGTTATAAACGTATACAGCGATACATGCGGAGCGGTGATCATAGCTAAATCTGAAGGCGAATTTCTGAGTATCTGATGTTACGGTTTAATGTTTAATGTTTAATGTTCAGTGGCTCAGAAAGTAAAACTTATCCTGATTGTCGGGTCGGCGTATATTTCATAAGTATCTTCGAGGGCAAATAAAAACATAATATTCATTGAAGACCTTCTTCCTAAAGGCTGGCTGATGCCTCCTCCAACCAGGGGTGTATTGATAAAATAACTTTCAGAACTGACTCCGTCGGAATATTTATAGGTATAGAACTCATCCTCGGCATGAAGGAATAATCCTAAGTGTACTCCCAGAGGTATCACATTATCAAAATCCTGAATAAAATAAAATTGGGAATATACTCTTCCACCGTACACGTTCACCCGTTCATCATAATATTTCATGAACCTGTACTTGGGTCCGGCTGCCACATTCAGGCGGGGCAGCACCCAAAGTCCCACAACAGGTGAAACATCTATGTCGGTGAGAGTCCCGAACTGGAGCCCAAGGCTCCCGCCAAAAAATATCCGCTCTCTGAGCGGAGGAGCTTCTCCACGGGTTTTCTGGGCAGCCAGCATTGAACACGACATCAGCAGAATTGCCAGAAGGATAATTAACCTGTTTTTCCTCAGGGAGGAGCAAGTATAGATGACATCTGTTTCCTTTATCAACATTTTCTTAACTTTGATGCAGTTCACAAAATAAACGAAAAAAACAAGCCTTATAATATAATCCACGATAAAATGAATATAGTAATAACGGGTGGAACACGGGGCATTGGAAAAGAGATCGCCCTCCTGACCTCTGAAAGCACTGATAATCTGGTTATGGTGACCGGCAGGAACGGGCTGGAACTGGAAAAAATGGCCAGGGGTGCCGTTCATGGCAATATCGTTACCTTCATTAGCGATATTTCAAAATTCGAAGACTACCGCGAAGAATTTGTGTATTTAGTGAAGCAGAAGCTCGGGCATGTTGACATTCTGATAAATATGGCAGGAATGCTGGTTGTAACGGACTTCATGGATATTGAAGAGACGAAAGCCAGGGAGATGATGGAAACAAATTTTTTTGGTCCGGCATCTGTTATCCGTGCCCTCAGACCGTTGATGAAAAATGGCTCCCATATAGTCAATATTTCAAGCATGGGAGGCTTTCAGGGCAGCTCCAAGTACAGAGGTCTCTCCTACTACAGTGCATCAAAAGCGGCAATCAGTACGCTTTCAGAATGTCTTGCACTCGAATTCAGCGATGCCGGGATTTCTGTTAATTGTCTGGCCCTGGGTTCGGTACAGACGGAAATGTTTGAACGTGCTTTTCCCGGCCACAAAGCTCCGGTTGATTCAAAAGATATGGCACGGTTCATTGCCGATTTTGCCTTTACAGGTGGCAGATATTTCAATGGTAAGGTGCTGCCTGTGGCTTCAAGCAATCCCTGAGATCAAAGAACCCTCATATGGGATAACATAAAAGAAAATATGAGTGCCAGGAATCGTACATAAAACTCCATTGATTTTGACTTCGTCGAGCTCCGCTTCGCTCCGGTTCTTCGTTTACCCCGGCCCCAGGGGGAGCGAAGAAAATCAATTGACTCCCCCTGGGGATGGGGTAAAACAATTGATTTTCAAGCGTCTTTGGATACATTATTAATCATTCCTGATAGTCATAAAAGAAAATAAGCTGAAAATCAGGAATAAAAGTCTGGTTATGAGTATTGCCTGATGTCGATTTTGCCGTCCAGTGCAAGTAATCCATTGTAGGCCAGAGATTTAATTTCGTCCTCGCCCGGATAAACGAAAATTTCTGCAATAAATGATGTCATGGATTTGATACGGTCGGTGAAATACTGATTGAATGCCAGTCCGCCAGTAAGAATAATTGCATCCACATTACCACAGAGTACTGCTGCCATGGAACCAATCTCCTTTGAAACCTGGTAAGCTGCAGCCTGGATTACAAGTTCCGCCTCTGCATCTCCCCCCTCGGCCATTCTGGATACTTCCCTGAAGTTGTTGGTTCCAAGGTATGCCACCATACCTCCCTTACCTGTTATCATAGACCTTACCTCCTGGTAAGAGTAGCGTCCGCTGAAACATAATTCGGCAAGCTGACCTGAAGGCAGTCCTCCTGACCGTTCCGGCGAAAAAGGCCCGTCGCCATTAAGGGCATTGTTCACGTCAACGACTCTCCCATGGCTGTGAGCACCTACACTAATTCCACCTCCAAGATGGGCAATAATAAGATTAAGGTCTTCGTATCTCCTCTTTACATACGAAGCATAAGTCCGGGCCACAGCTTTTTGATTGAGAGCATGGAAGATGGAGATCCTCTTAATTTCAGGATGACCTGAAAATCTTGCTACCGGCTGAAGCTCGTCAACAACCACAGGATCAACAATGAATGCACGTGTACCGGGAAGGACGGCTGCTATTTCGTGTGCAATAAGTCCGCCCAGATTACTGGCATGCTGCCCCAGAAGACCGGCTCTCAGATCATCAATCATCCTTTGACTAACCTCATATATTCCTGATTCAATGGGTTTTACAAGCCCACCCCTGCCGATCACGGCAGAAAGTCGTGACAAGTCGGCATTCCGTTCACGAAGTTCCTTCAGTATAAGTTCCTTCCTGAACTGAAGCTGATCTGTTATCTTATTAAATACTGACAGGTCTTTAACCGAATGTTCAAGATTAAGTTCAAGCAATGCCGAACTCTCTTCATAGAGAGCAAACTTGGTAGAGGTTGAACCTGGATTTATTATCAGGAGAAGTCTTTTTTTTCCTTCTGATGGCATATTATTTTTCTTTTTTTCCGGGTCCATTTCACAAATCTGAAATTAATCGCCGGCCATCAGGCAGGAAAGGGCGATACAATAATATTTTGATTTTTCACTTTCGCTGCGCGACATTACGACAACAGGTTTTCTGGTACCTCTCAATATGCCGGCAAGTTCACCATTTGCAAACATCATCAGCGCTTTGTAAAAGAGATTAGCTGATTCAAGTGACGGAAAAAGGAGGATGTCGGCATCGCCGTTGACGGGAGTATTTACGCCTTTTATCCTTACACTTTCGCTGTCGCAGGCCAGGAAAAGGTCGAGAGGCCCGTCCATTATGCAGTCGCCGAAACTACCACGGGCAGCATTTTTTTTCATTTCCACATAATCAGACGTTACCGGGAAATGGGCTGACACTTTTTCTGTTGCCGACAGGAGTGCAATTTTAGGTATTGCAATGCCGAATTTCCCTGCCATTTCGATTGCATACTCAGCCATGGCGCCAAGCTGATCAAGATCAGGAAAAGGTATAACGGCCAGATCAGAAAGAAAAAGCAGTTTATGGTATTCCGGGATCTGAACTGCACCCACGTAAGCCAGGGTGGCACCCGGATTCATTAATCCTTTCTCTTTATCCATTACCGCCTTAAGGAAAACATCTGTATTTACAAGGCCCTTCATCACAATGTCGGCCTCTCCGGAAACTGCCATCCTTACAGCTTCGGCAGCAGCGTCGGATTCGCCTGCAGATGCAATGATCGTAAATTGCGAAGGATCCAGTCCCTCAATTTCGCAGACATGTTTTATCATATCCGGATCACCTACCAGTAATGCTTCGGCAAATCCCTGTCCTACAGCCTTATGGACAGCTCCAATGGTATTTGGATCCTGTCCCCATGCTACAGCGATCCGCTGCTTTTTTTGCAGCGATATCACCTTCTCAACCATCTGATCGAGGGTACGTATCATTCGGTGTTTTAATTACTGGCTGCTGCTGACAACAGTATGCTGTCGTATTTTGCCTGTTCGGAATCGGACCTTGAGGTCAGCACAATGGGGACTCTGGCACCGAGTATCACTGAGGCGACTTTTGCTTTTGCAAAGAAGACAAGGGATTTATAGAGCACATTACCCACTTCTATATCGGGCATAAGCAGAAGGTCGGTGTCGCCAGCTACTTCGCTTCTTATTCCTTTATGCTGTGCGCTTTCCAGACTCACTGCATTATCGAATGCCAGAGGGCCGTCGATAATACAATGTTTTATCTGGTCACGCTGGTTCATCTTGGAAAGCAAAGCAGCGTCAAGGGTTGCTTCCATATTTTCATTTACCATTTCCACTGCACCAAGCACTGCCACCTTGGGATTTGTGTATCCCAGCTTGATAAGACAAGATACTGAATTATTTATTATCGATATTTTCTCCTGAAGGTTCGGTGCAATATTCATTGCAACGTCGGTTACGGCAATGACCTTGTGGTAGGTTTCAACTTCAAAGAGAGCAAAATGAGAGAGCAGGTTGCCGGTTCTCAGACCCCACTCCTTGTTAAGCACACATTTCAGCAGGGTCGATGTTCCCACCTTTCCTTTCATCAGGACATCGGCCTGTTTGGCGTTAACCATTTTGACAGACATCTGAACAGCCATTTCGGTATCGGGTTCATGAATTATCCTGAGTCCGTCTATATTATAATTACTTGTTGCACAGATGTTTTGTATACTTTCCTTATCGCCTACAAGGATAGGTTCGACAATATTATCGTTCCATGCCCTGAGGACCGCGCCCAGTGAATGCTGGTCCTGTGCAGCTGCAAGAACCAGTTTACGCATTGGTCCTCCTGCAACTACCGACTTCAGATCTGACAGGTTTTTTAAAACCATGGCTTTAAATATTATTTATCATGCGTTTCCGGCTGTCGCTTTTTCAACGATTGTCTTCGTATCGTGAGCGATGACATATTCTTCATCGGTGGTAATTACCATCACGGTAACCCTCGATCCGGGCTTTGATACAATAAGATCTTTTCCCTTTGCACCGTTATTTATCTCTTCATCGAAGATAACACCCAGACCTTCCATGTTGGTGCAGATCATCTTTCTCATGTTAAAGTCGTTCTCCCCTATCCCTCCGGTGAATATTATGAGGTCAACACCGTTAAGAGCTGCAATATATGATCCTATGAATTTCTTTACCTTATAAGAATACATTTTAAGGGCCAGAATAGCTTTTTTGTTTCCCGCTTCAGCAGCAGTCTCAAGATCGCGCATATCGGAAGATATCTGGGATATACCGAAAACTCCGCTTTTCTTGTTTATCATATTGTTAACACCGGTGACGTTAAGATGCTCTTTATCTGCAATATATACAAGAACCCCGGGATCAACCTCACCTGTCCGTGTACCCATGATAAGTCCGTCGACGGGTGTAAAGCCCATAGAAGTGTCAATCGAAAGACCTTTGTCGACTGCAGTAACGGAGGCACCATTGCCCAGGTGGCAGGTGATTATCTTAAGTTCCTTAATGTCCTTTCCGAGTAGTCTTGCTGCTTTAAAAGCGACAAACTTATGACTTGTCCCATGATAACCATATTTCCTGATGCGGTACTTTTCGTAATATTCGTATGGCAGTGCATACATATAGGCATAATCCGGCATCGTCTGGTGAAAAGATGTGTCAAAAACAGCCACCTGCGGAACTCCGGGTATCAGTTTCTCAACTGAAAGAATACCTTTAAGGTTTGCAGGATTATGGAGGGGAGCCAGTTCGATGCAGATTTCGATATTCTTCTTAACATCGTTGTCGATAAGTACACTGTCAGGGTAACTTTCGCCTCCGTTGACCACTCTGTGACCGACAGCCTTAATTTCATTTACATTGCTTATTACTCCGTGTTCCGGATCACACAAGACCTCCATTACCATGTTTATTCCCGTGGTGTGATCAGGTATGTCGGTGATAAGCCTGTAGGGTTCTCCTCCGGTTGGTTTATGTGTGATTATGCTTTCATTAAGCCCGATCCTTTCAAGCAGTCCCTTTGCCAGTAACTGGTGGCCGTCGGACATGTCAAATAACTGGTACTTGATAGAGGAGCTTCCGCAATTCAATACAAGGATTATCATTATTGCTGATTATTTCAATTAATATTCTCTTATTTTTTTCCTGCAGCCTGATTTGCAGTAATTGCGATCATGCTTACAATGTCGTTTACGGAGCATCCGCGTGAAAGATCATTGATGGGAGCTGCCATTCCCTGAAGGACAGGTCCGATAGCTTCGGCATGTGCAAGTCTCTGAACCAGTTTATATGCTATATTGCCGCAATTCAGATCGGGAAAGATAAGGACATTTGCTTTGCCGGCAATTTTACTGCCGGGAGCTTTTTTCTGTCCTATTGCCTCGACGAGAGCTGCATCGGCCTGAAGTTCACCTTCAATCATAATGCCGGGAGCCATTTGCTTGGCGATCTCAGCAGCTTTGATGACCTTGTCAACCATCTCATGCTTTGCACTTCCTTTCGTTGAAAAGCTGAGTAGAGCGACTTTGGGTTCAAAACCGCACAATGCCTTTGCTGTTCCGGCTGAGGCAATTGCAATTTCTGCGAGTTGTTTTTCGGTGGGATCAGGATGTACGGCACTGTCGGCAAAGATCAGGATTCCCTCCTCCCCGAATTCCTTATCCCTGAGAATCATGATAAATGCGCCCGAAACAACTGAAATGCCCGGTGCTGTCTTAACATAATGAAAAGCGGGACGAAGTACGTCTCCGGTTGCGTGGTCGGCTCCTGACACTTCTCCGTCGGCATCCCCGTTCTTGATCATCAGCACTCCCAGGTAGAGAGGGTCCTCAATCAGCTTTGATGCTTCCTCCTCCGTCATTCCCTTGCCTTTCCGGATCTCTACCATCATGTCGATATAATGCTGTTTCTTATCATGCACCAATGGATTTATCAGTTCAGCCTTTTCAATGTTTTCAAGACCAAGTTGTTTTGCATGCGATTTGATTTCTTCCGGATCCCCGAGAAGTATTATGCGGGCAAGACCTTCTCCAAGGGCAATATCGGCTGCCTTAAGTGTCCTCTCTTCATAACCTTCCGGAAGAACGATTCTCATATTATGCTTCCTGGCATTTTCCTTGATTTTCTCCAATAACTCCATTGTATATCAAATAATTAAATAGTTCGAAATTTTTTTTTAAATGTACGAAAAAAAAGTTCTATTTAGCAACCTGTTAAAAGATGATTATTGTCAGGATTTGGATTTTCCTTATTTTTGATGACCGGAAATTATGAAAAAAGAAAAATACTCCCATTTGCTGGATACTTTTGCGGAGACACTGGAAGGTGATCTGAGGTATGACAGTATAACCACGACCATATATTCAACAGATGCTTCGGCATACAAGGAAGAACCACTGGCAGTAATCTGGCCTAAAAACAAAGACGATTTACGAAAGATCGTCGCTTTTGCAGGAAAGGAGAAGATCAGTATTACCATGAGGGCTGCAGGTACCTCACTGGCAGGCCAGGTGGTTGGTTCGGGCCTGATAGTGGACATTTCCAGATACATGAAGAAGATCATCGGATTCAGCAGGGAAGAAATGTGGGTAAGAGTTGAACCAGGAGTTGTTCTTGACGAGCTGAACCTTTTTCTTAAGGAATACGGACTCTTTTTCGGACCCGAGACATCAACTTCAAGCAGGTGCAATATCGGAGGTATGGCGGGGAATAATGCATGTGGTTCACATTCGATCATTTACGGATCCACGAGGGATCACACCCTTGAGATAAGCGCCATTCTTAGTGATGGCAGTGAAGTCCTGTTCGGAATTGTTGACAGGAACAGCTTCGAAGAAAAAACACGTCTGGATAATCTTGAAGGAGAGATCTACAGACAGGCAAAGAAAATGTTGTCAGATCCCGTAAACATTAAATCCATAAGGGATGATTTCCCCGACAGGGCCATTCCCAGGAGGAACACCGGTTATGCCCTTGACATGCTTGCCGACACTGAACTTTTCGATGATAATTCAAAGAGACCTTTCAATTTCTGCAATCTCCTGGCAGGTTCAGAAGGAACTCTTGCAATAATTACGGAGATAAAACTTAACCTGGTAAAGCTTCCTCCACCCAACAAAGCGGTGGTATGTGTTCATCTGAGAGAAAGAAATGATGCTTTTTATGCTAACCTGATAGCATTGAAATACAAACCTTCGGCTGTTGAAATGATGGACGACAGGATTCTGAAGCTCACCGAAGAAAACCTCAGCCAGAAGAACAACAGGTTTTTCCTTGTAGGGGAACCGGCCTCAATCCTGATCGTTGAATTTATGAATGAAGACGAGGCTGAAATGGAAAAACTTATCATCCGGATGGTGGATGAAATGAAAAAAGTAGGCTACGGATATGCATTCCCTGTAATCAGGGGAAAAGATATTTCAAGGGTGTGGGAGCTCAGAAAAGCAGGCCTGGGAGTCCTGTCCAACATGAAAGGTGATGCCAAGCCGGTGTCGCTGATCGAGGACACTGCCGTTAATGTGAATCAGATGCCTTATTATATAGCTGATTTTGAAAAGATGTTATCCGGATTCGGCAAGGATGTGGTTTACCATGCCCATATAGGGACGGGAGAACTACACATCAGGCCGGTGCTCAACCTTAAAGATCCGGATGATGTGGAACTCTTCAGAAAAATCGGACACGAAACAGCTTTACTGGTAAGAAAGTACAGAGGATCGATTAGCGGGGAACATGGTGACGGAAGGCTCAGAGGAGAGTTCATCCCTATGATCATTGGAGAGCATAATTACGATTTGCTGAGGCAGGTTAAGAAAACATGGGATCCTGAAAATATTCTTAATCCGGGAAAAATTATCGACACTCCGCCCATGAACAGTAACCTGAGATATGATCCCGGAAAAGGCACACCAGATATTGAGACTATATATGATTTTTCGTCAACCGGAGGTATACTCAGGGCTGCCGAAAAATGCAACGGATCAGCCGACTGCAGGAAGACCATGATAATAGGTGGGACAATGTGCCCCACCTATATGGCAACAGGTGAGGAACAGGCCTGTACAAGAGCCAGGGCAAACATAATCAGGGAGTATCTTAGCAAGGATGCAAATGATCCATGGGATCACAGAGAGATATATGAGGTGCTTGACCTATGCGTCTCCTGTAAGGGATGCAAATCTGAATGTCCCTCAGGTGTGGATATTGCAAAACTCAAGTCGGAATTTCTTCAGCACTGGTATGATAAGCACGGTGTTCCTCTCAGGACATTGCTTATTGCCTATATTTCGAGGATAAACAGGCTCGGATCACTCTTCCCTTCTCTTTTCAACTTTTTCTCAGGCAACAGGATTTTTGCGGGCCTGGTCAAAAAGCTGGCTGGGATAGCAGAAAAAAGATCCATTCCGCGCCTTTACAAAGTGACCCTCCGGAAATGGGCTGAAAGGAACCTCCCTCTGCTGAATCCTGAAAAACCGGTGAAACGAGTATGTCTTTTTATTGATGAATTCACCAATTACAATGACACCCCTGCCGGTATTGCAGCAATAAGTCTTCTTACCTCACTGGGATATGGAATAATAACCATACCTCACGGAGAGAGTGCGAGAACATTTATTTCGAAAGGTCTCGTGAGAAAGGCCAGGAAGATTATAAGGAAAAACATCGAATTACTTGCCGGTGTGGTGGATGAAGATGTCCCCCTGGTCGGTATAGAACCTTCAGCCATACTGGGATTCAGGGATGAATACCCCGATCTTGCAGGTGATGACCTTAAGGATCAAGCACATATTATTGCCAGGAACAGCTTTACTATAGAAGAATTCATAGCCTGCGAATATAGGGCGAAACGAATTAATACAGATTACTTCGCAGACACTCCGGCAGAGATAATTCTTCATGCACACTGTCAGCAGAAAGCTGTTTCATCATCGGCTCCCACAATAGAGATGCTTAGCATCCCGAAGAACTATAAGGTACGGGAAATACCGTCGGGTTGTTGTGGTATGGCCGGATCGTTCGGTTATGAAAAAGAGCATTATGATCTGTCGAACAGGATCGGAGAAATGATACTTTTTCCTGAAGTCAGGGATGCAGGAGAGTCTGTTATTATAGCCGCTCCTGGTACCAGTTGCAGGCACCACATTAAAGACGGGACAGGCAGGACAGCGATGCATCCTGTTGAGATACTGTACCAGGCTCTTAAAAAATGATTTTACAAGCCTATGGTAAAGTCGTCGGCATCGAGGTGAGCCGGGAATTTCTTTCGGAAAGAATTAAGATCTGCGAGGGAAAGGTATGCTGAAATTGTATTTTCAGTGTTCTTTCCGGCAGAGGCTATGGTTGATCCTTTCGGATCGATGATCAGGGAATCGCCGCTATATTTTACGTTCATCCCATCGGTTCCGATACGGTTCACTCCTGCCACAAAGCAAAGGTTTTCAATGGCTCTTGCTTTTAGCAGGGTCATCCATACCTCACGGCGGGCTGCCGGCCAGTTGGCGCAGTTTATGAGAAGGTCGTAGTCATTTCTGTTTCTGCTCCAAACCGGAAAACGGAGGTCATAGCAGATATTTGGGCATATTCTGAGTCCCCTGAACTTCAGTATCACTCTTATGCCTCCCCTGCTGAAGTTGTTTTCCACGTTATTCATTTTGAACAGATGTCTTTTGTCGTAATGCCATGCTTTCTTTGCGGGCGAAACGAACATAAAGCGGTTGAACAGATGATTGCCTGTTCTGACGATGTACGAGCCGCACACAGCTGTATCATATTTTTCTGCCGCATGTATCATCCAGTTGAAGGTCTCTCCCCGGGGAGGCTCTGACAATTCTTCCGACCTCGAAGTGAAACCGGTTGTAAACATTTCAGGGAGGATAATTACATCGGTTTTTGCGGTTGCTGAGATCAGTTTTTCATATCTCGCAAGATTGAAAGCCTTATCTTCCCATCTGATATCCGGCTGTATAATTGTGATATTCATAATCAACTTTTTTTGAGCTGTAGAAACATAAAAAAAGCACAGGTTGGTCCTGTACTTTTTTAATATTCAGCATCACTATTCTGTTATTGTGATGTCAGATCAGAATAATAGTCGTTAAAGATACCCTCAATAAGAGGTTTATAATACACCCAGAAGAACCTTCTGAAGTCGTCTGGTTTTTTTGAGTAGAGCAATCCCTTCATTTTATGAACACCTGTAAACCTTGAGGTCCAGTAAGGTATATTCACATGGCAGAAGTCGCCTGAAAAGTAATAAGTTCTCTCTGCTTCGGGATCGCGGATCACTGCCGGGAAGGTTTTTGATAGTCCGTATGCTGCGAGCATTGAATCGGCCAAAGCAGTGGTCTGGAGGTTAAATGTTGATATAACGGTATTATTTTGCGGTTCGATGATATCAAACCACTGATCGAAAGCAACCACAGGTGCAATATTCCATTTTTCCGCGAAGGCAGTGTCGGTTTTGATTTGCAGTATTGCGCTGTTAAGGTGAGTTCCTTCTTCCAGGACCATTATGACTTTATCTTTCAGCAGTACTATTCCGGGTTTTGTGAAGCTCCATGGTTTTTTACATTGCTTTCTGTACATTGAAGTCATCCACAAAGGAAAATCTTTTGAAGTGGTGTCCAGTGATGTAAAATATTTTCCAGTCCATCCCTCCCATTCGATACCAAGTCTTTCCTGAAGCCGGAATGATTCATATTCACCTGTAGGCCAGTCGAATGTATTATATTCCAGGATCACAAGTTTATTCTTGTCTTTCATTTCCTTGATGAGGACGTTATCCATTCCGTTAAGGGCTCCCTCGAGTTTTCTTGTACGCCTTGGAGGGCTTATTGCCGGGAACCAGTCGCTAAAGAACACTCCATAGGTGTCGGTAAAGTAAAGGGCATCATTTTCTGCCGGAAGGACCTGAATAGCTTCAGTCATGTCATACCTGACATTGTTCCACAGTTTCTCCTTAAGAGGACGGGTTGGATAGAAACCATAATAGTCTTTTCTGAAGGAGTAACTGGAATTGTTCTGCTTTTTTACATATCTGTTATTGGTCATAAGCCAGAAAAACGACTTATGCTTATCGCGATCTAGTGTAGGGACTGTCTTGTCGACAACAACTACGCCAATAGGTTTTTTTGCTTGGAAGGTCCAGCGCAGAAGATTGATTATCGGCAGGGCAATTATTACCGCCACGATAATTAAAACAATCAGCAGAGTTTTTTTCATAACCGGATTACTATCTGAAAAAATTCAAATAATTCATTCTACCTGTAAGAACACCTGTTTGCCAATAGCAAATATAAATATTAAAAGTATAATTTTTTTCTTGTAATGAAAATAAAATCGTAGCAATATAGTAAAAATATTCAAGATAATGTACTCTCAATATCCGCTTGCAGAGTTGTCTCCACGTTTATCTGCAACACCTTCCAGCAGTCCGTTCTGCAGAGCAAATACTGCATTTACCCTTCCCAATCCCGACACTTCGTGAAGTACATGTCCCATCTTTTGAAGCCTCCCGGCCGATTCTGCGGTCACACTGTTTCTCTCAATGCTTATCCGGTCAGGAAGCCACTGATGGTGAAATCTACCTGTATCAACGGCAACGCGTGGATCCATATTGTAATCGATCAGATTAATAATTACCTGGAATACAGATGTCGGAATTGTCGATCCTCCCGGTGAACCGGCGACAAGAAAAAGTTTTCCTTCTTTTTCAACAATAACCGGAGTCATAGAACTCAGCATTCTCTTTTCAGGTTCGATGGCATTAGCCAGGGAGCCCGTGAGCCCGTACATATTCGGAAATCCCGGCTTCACCGAAAAGTCGTCCATTTCGTTATTCAGCAGGAATCCGGCTCCTTTAACAACAATCCCGCTACCGTAGGAACCGTTGAGGGTCGTTGTAACAGCTACTGCATTACCTTCCTCGTCGACAACTGAATAGTGAGTTGTTTCCTGACTTTCGAAATTCACAGGATCGCCTGCTTCTATGGCAGATGAAGGAGTTGCGGCGAGGGGGTCAAAGGAAGCCATTCTTTCCTTCAGGTAGTTACCATTCAGCATTTCGCGAACAGGCATTTCAATAAAATCATCGTCGCCTGCATATTTGGCCCTGTCGGCAAAAGCTCTTCTTTGTGCTTCAGCTATAAGGTGTATCATTTCAGGGGAATGAAATTTCATTTCACCCGGCGAAAAGGGTTCAAGCATTCCGAGCAGCTGAAGGAGGATGATACCTCCTGCCGAGGGAGGAGGACATGTTACAATATCATAACCCCTGTATGTTGAACTAAGAGGTTTTCTGAAGACTGACGAATAATTTTCAAGATCATCAGCGGTAATAATCCCGTTGCCTCTTTTCATTTCATCAACTATGAGCCTGGCCGTCAATCCCGCATAGAATCCTTCACGCCCATAATCCCTTATCCTTTCGAGGGCAGCTGACAATTCAGGCTGGCATAGTGTGTCGCCTTGCTCCCACTGTCCTTCCTTTACGAAAGCACATCCGTCCGGATTTTTCTGCCTGAACATTTCAGCCAGGCGGTTCAGTGAAGAAGCCTGCTCACGGGTAAGGATGAAACCATTTGCTGCCAGGTCTACAGAGGGCTGGATGATTTCCCGGAAATCAAGTCTGCCGTATTTTGCATGGATACGGATCATCCCGTCGACGCTTCCCGGGACCCCGGCGGCAAGGTGGGTATCGGTACTGAGTCCCGTAACTACATTCCTTCCGGCATCGAGGTACATGTCTTTTGATGCGGCCTGTGGAGCTTTCTCCCTGAAGTCTATAAGATCATGATCACCGGTTGAGGTCCTTATCAGCATGAAGCCTCCGCCTCCGATGTTGCCGGCTGCAGGATAACAAACTGCCAGTGCAAAACCTGTTGCCACTGCTGCATCAACTGCATTTCCCCCTTTTTTCAGGATCATAACTCCGGCATGCGAAGCCTGGGGATGTGCAGATACAACAACAGCCTTCACATCCTTTATCACGCGGTTTTCCTTCATCTGATCTGTCACCCTGTCCTGCCGGCAACCCGCAAGCAGTATCGCCAGAAATACTATTGCCATTATCCTATTCATGATCATATTCCCTTAATTAATGATTTTCAAATTTAGCTGAAACAGTTGAGAAAAATGAATAATACAAATACAGAACACTGTATGATGCAGGAATCTGTTTCAAAGATTATTTTTAACTACTTTTACGCAAATAAATTTTAAATGCTGGCTAACCAACCCCTGGCTGACAGATTAAGGCCTGCTGATCTGGATGACTTCTGCGGGCAGGAACATCTTGTCGGGAAAGAAGCGGTTTTAAGGAAGGTAATTGAATCGGGTCATATTCCATCCTTCATTTTGTGGGGGCCTCCCGGAGTTGGAAAAACCACTCTTGCCCGGATAATTTCCAACAGACTCGAGCGTCCGTTTTTTCATCTGAGTGCAGTTCATTCAGGGGTAAAGGATGTGAGGGATACCATTGAAAAAGCGAAGAAACAACAGTTCTTCAGTCAGCCCAATCCTGTCCTTTTTATTGATGAGATTCACCGTTTTAACAAGTCGCAGCAGGATTCTCTCCTTAGTGCCGTGGAACAGGGTACTATTACTCTTATAGGAGCTACGACTGAGAATCCTTCATTTGAAGTTATATCACCTCTCCTCTCGCGCTGCCAGGTATACACACTTAGTCCACTTAATGACGATCAGCTTAAAGAATTAATTGACAAGTCTTTAATAAAGGATGTATATCTCTCGGCCCTTAAAATAGAAATAAAGGAATACGAAGCTTTGTTGCGTATATCGGGGGGTGATGCCAGAAAACTGTACAATGCCCTGGAACTGGTTGTCTCCTCTGAAAAAGACAGAGCCGGTGAGGATACAACTATAATAATAACAAACGAAAAGGTGCTTTCAATCATTCAGAAGAACCTTGCGCTGTATGATAAAAAAGGGGAACAGCATTATGACATCATTTCAGCCTTCATAAAATCGATCAGGGGAAGTGATCCGAATGCAGCGGTATACTGGCTTGCCAGGATGGTTGAAGGAGGTGAAGATCTTAAGTTTATTGCCAGGAGGATGATCATACTTGCATCAGAGGATATAGGTCTGGCAAACCCTAATGCACTTTTGATGGCCCAGACGTGTTTTGAGGCAGTTAATGTTATCGGATGGCCCGAAGCGAGGATCATACTGGCTGAAGCGGTGGTTTATCTTGCCACATCCCCGAAAAGCAATGCATCCTATATGGCTATAGAAAATGCACTCGCCTCGGTCAGGGAAAAAGGAGACCTGCCTGTTCCCCTCCACCTGCGAAATGCTCCGACCAGGCTTATGAAGGACCTGGGTTATCACAGGGAATACAAATATGCACACGACTACGAAGATAATTTTGTAAAAGATAATTATCTGCCTGAGGAGATAAAAGGTTCTAAATTTTACGATCCGGGTATTTCACCAAAGGAAGAAGAGATAAGAAACCGGCTCAAAAAAATGTGGAGAGGATTATATGATTATGAAAAATGAATATCATTTCGGCACATTATTTGAAAATTTGCCTGATATTTAGTTAATTTTGGTGCTGATGAAAACATTACCCGCCGATATTCCGGGGATCAGGTACGCAGATAATGAGAATTTCATGCTCATTGCCGGTCCGTGTGTTGTGGAGAGCAGGGAAACAGTGTTTCAGATAGCGGAACACATGTCCGGTCTGGCTGCCAAATATCGGCTTCCATACATTTTCAAAGCCTCATACCGGAAAGCAAACAGGTCTAAGATTGATTCCTTTACCGGCATCGGCGATGAGGAAGCACTTGATATTCTTTCCGAAGTAAGGAACAGATTTTCACTCCCGGTAATAACCGACATCCATACTCCGAATGAAGCCGCCATTGCTGCAAAATATGTCGATGTCCTGCAGATACCTGCCTTTCTGTGCCGGCAGACCGATCTTCTAGTTGCAGCAGCAATGACGGGAAAGTGGATCAACATCAAGAAAGGTCAGTTTCTCTCGGGTGCCTCGATGGAGTTTGCGGTTCAGAAGGTAAGAGATTCAGGCAATAAAAAGATAATGGTCACCGACAGGGGAAACATGTTCGGGTACCAGGATATAGTTGTGGATTTCAGGAACATCCCCATGATGCAGAAAACCGGTGTTCCTGTCATAATGGATATAACACACTCACTTCAGCAACCAAATCAGGATGCCGGAGTATCAGGGGGGATTCCTGAAATGATCGAGACCATTGGAAGGGCTGCGATAAGTGTGGGCGCCGACGGGATTTTCATCGAGACTCATCCCGAGCCGCGTGTAGCAAAATCGGACGGAGCCAACATGCTGGCCCTAGACCGGATGGATGATCTGTTAAACAAGCTCGTTGCTCTAAGAAGAACGATATTATCATTCAACAATTAACCATTTAATTTTATTTTAATGAGAAAAGTAATTTTAACCTTAACATTTCTTCTCGCTGCAGTGATCGTAAACTCCCAGTCACTGGAAGAGATAGTGAAAAAGTACAGCGCAGCCAACAAGCTCGACAAGGTCGCAGCTTTCAAAACCATCAGGATCTCAGGGAATATGTCGATGATGGGCATGGACATTCCTGTTGAAGTCTGGATGAAGAAACCCGACAAAATCAAATCTGTAACCAATTTCAACGGCCAGGAGGTGATGCAGGTTTTTGACGGAACAAAGGGCTATATCATGAACCCGCTTACCGGAGCTTCAACTCCAGTTGAGATGAGTGCTGCTGAAACAAAACAGATACTCAGAAACAACATGTTCAACAACTACCTGGACAGTTACCTTAAGGAGGGAGCCCTGACGCTCGAGGGAGAAGAGAATGTAAACGGAAAAGCTGCACACAAAATCAAAGCAGTTCTTGACGGAGGAATATCAATGATAATGTACATCGACAAATCATCAGGTCTGATGGTGAAAACATCTGCTACCGTACCTGCAGAGGGAATGACCATGACTGTGGATTCATATCCTGCCGATTACAAAGAGATAAACGGGTTGTTCCTGCCCATGAAGACAACCACATCAGCTCAGGGAATGGAGTTTGTACAGACTTATTCCAAGGTTGAGGTTGATGTTCCGATGGATGACAGCATATTCACGGTAAAATAGCCCTTTGATTTTCAACTGCAGATCATAAGGCCATAGGAAAATGTCTGAGGGTATCCTCGAACGGGTGAAATTGCTCTGGGGATACCCTCAGTTATTTACAGACAAATTATATTCCGGTTGCAGCAGGCCTGTAAGCCGGGTTCTGTCGGGTTCCATCATTTATCTTGTCGCGCCATCACTGACGCGATCGTACGACCTACCCCCCGGCATCGGGCGAGCAGCCCTCAGCGCCGGTATACATGGTCTTTCAACCCATGGAGTGTACGGCTTCCCGTGTTGCCACGGGAACCGGTGAGCTCTTACCTCGCCTTTTCACCCTTATCCCAATTGCTCGGGACGGTTATTTTCTGTTACACCTGCATATCTTCGCAGATATCTTCCCGTTAGGAAGCATGGTGCTCTGTGTTGCCCGGACTTTCCTTCCCCGGTATTCGGGACGATGGAACAGCCTGCTGCACTGCAAAGTTAATAATAATGGAACAAACGGGGAAATTGATTATTTTTGCGGCTTCCATTTTCAGGTAAATGAATTTGACAATGAACATCGGCGGAATCAGAATCGAAGACTACGGATATGATCTCCCTGCGGATAGAATAGCGCAGTACCCGGCAAAAGAAAGAGACATGTCGAAGATACTGATTTACAACGGCAACAGTATTAAAGTTGAGCCTTTCAGAAATATAGCAGGTCACATTCCTTCTGATTCGCTGCTTGTTTTCAATAATACCAGGGTAATCAAGGCAAGGTTTCTTTTCACAAAAGAATCCGGAGCAGGGATAGAGGTTTTTTGCCTCGAACCTCTCTACCCTGCCGATTATGAGCAGGCTTTCTCATCGGCAGGACCGGTTGAATGGAAATGCCTGATCGGCAATCTGAAGAAATGGAAAGGCGGACAGCTTGCAATGAATTTCATATACAAAGGGAGAGAGAACATACTTAAGGCGGAAATGAAAGGTCCTGAAGGAGAAGCATGGAGGATATGCTTTTCATGGGATCAAAATGAGATCAGTTTCGGTGAGGTGGCTGAAGCAGCAGGACACATACCCCTGCCTCCCTATGTAAAAAGAGAAGATGAACAAGAGGATAATATCAGGTACCAGACAGTTTATTCAAAAGTTGATGGTTCGGTTGCTGCACCTACGGCCGGACTGCATTTCACAGGAAATATACTGGAGGATATATATAAAAGAGGTATAAGCACAGCAGAGCTGACCCTTCATATCGGGGCCGGGACTTTCAAACCCGTTAAGTCCAATGATATTTCTGAACACGAAATGCACTGCGAACATTATGTCGTTTCCAGAAGGCTGATTGAACAAATCAGAGACTTTAGCGGAAGAATAATAGCAACAGGCACCACAAGTGTAAGAACCCTTGAAAGCCTTTACTGGAGGGGAGTTCAGCTTATTGATAATAAGAACCGGGTTAACGCGGCACACACCACTCAGTGGGAGCCCTACAGGAAAGATAGTCCTGTTCCTCTTTATGCTTCACTTGAAGCGCTTTTAAGACATATGGATAAAAGGAAAACAGATTTGCTTCACGGATCAACATCACTGATGATAATACCCGGTTACAGATACAGGGTGATCAGAGGGATGATCACAAATTTTCATCAGCCCCGAAGCACCCTGCTGCTTCTTGTGGCAGCATATACAGGTAAAGACTGGAAAAAAATATATGAGCATGCACTTGAAAACAATTTTAGATTTCTGAGCTTCGGAGACACTTCGCTGCTTATAGCTCATAATCATGATAATTATTAAGAACAGAAAGACGTAAAAGTTTGAAATGAGGATGTTTTTTGTTTTCTTTGCACCGCAAAATATTTTGAGCACATGAACAACAACAGAATGCTTCAGCAATTTCACGCCGTTTTTGGTGTTTTCATGGTTTTGTTTTATGTTTTTGTAGGGATTTTTCTGCTGTTCTATGCCGACAGGATGTTTGTAATTGACAAGGCCATACGCGTTATCATCGGTTCCACTTTCCTGGTATACGGTCTGTACAGGACATATACAACATATAAACTGATCATCAAGGTTTTTTTCAGAGGTGATGATTATGAGAGATAGACTCTTCTGTTTAAAATCCCTGTTCTGCTTTCAAAATATACCATTAAACTTAATGGCACACACTTTGCAGTGATTATTATGAAAAATGGCAGAAAACATAAAATTAGAACTATGAATATAGTTAATTCTTCAAAAAAAATCATTAATATTGCAGTATCAGGGAATGAAGCACTTAAACCGATTTTTAATCCTATGTATAATATCTACCTAAGGAATTTACTGGTTTCTGCTGTAATAGTAATCATGGTGATGCTTGTCTCCTGTGCCGGCGGCGGCGGAGTGGCTCAGAATGAGACACCAACCAGGGGAAATATCAGGATAATAGCCGATGATTCCTTCAGACCTCTTGTTGAAACCGAGGTCAATACTTTCACCGGTCTTTATACCAATGCACATATTGAAGTCTCATATAAACCTGAAGTGGATGTAATAAACGATTTCATGCACGATTCGACAAAGGTGATCGTAACCGGAAGAAAGCTTAATGAAGACCAGATACAATATCTGCGTGATTCACTCATTGTTGCAAGAACGATAACCTTTGCCTACGACGCACTCGCCCTCATCACCAACAGGGAAAACAAGGATTCTCTTCTGAAATATGAAACTGTAAGGGATATTTTTCTGGGAAAGATCACTCAGTGGAGTGAAATAAATCCCAGATCGGACAGAGGTCCTGTCAGGGTTATTTTCGACAACACAAAATCGGGAAATATCAGATATTTTAAAGAGCTGTTTGAAATAAAGGACAATCTGCCGTCGAATTTCTATGCCCTTAATACCAATGCCGAAGTTATTGATTTCGTCTCGGGAAATCCCGATGCTCTTGGAATAGTAAGTGTTAACTGGATCAGCGACAAGGACGACTCGCTGAGCATGAGTTTCGTTAAAAGGATCAATGTTATTGCAGTCTCACACAAGTTCATCGACGACGGATCCTATTACAGGCCCCATCAGGGTTTCATTTACGACAAATCATACCCGTTTGTAAGAGAGATATATCTTATTTCGAGGGAGACTTTCCTTGGCCTGGGTTCAGGATTCATACAATGGGCAACAGCTGAACAGGGACAGAGAATAGTTCTTAAATCCGGACTTGTTCCTGCCACTATGCCTATCAGAATAGTTCAAATCAAAACAGAATAGAAGGAAAAATAAATTTATTAAAATAAACAAGTCTGATTATAAAGTAAAAATTAGTATTATTGACGCCAAAATAAAAGAAAAGCTATGAAACGTTCAATTTTCACAAAAGGGTTGGTTCTGACAGCAACGCTGGCTCTTATGTCGGTGAATTTCATTATCGCACAGGATCTTGCATCGGCACGGCTTCTCACAAAAAGTGAACAGTACGATAAAGCTGATGAAGTGCTCAGGGGACTGATCCAGAAGGAAACGGGAAACAGTAAGAATTACTTTTTCCTTGGAGAAAACATTCTCTTAAACTACTTCTCAGACACCATATCCAACTCGCTTACCATAGCCACCCAGGAAGCCAAAGATATTTTCCAGAAAGGAGTTGAAGCAAATCCTAACGATCCGCTTAATTATGTCGGTCTTGCAAAGGTTGCAATGTATCTTGGTGATAACAACACCGCCACAGAAATGAGGACCAAGGCAAGAAGCCTGCTCCTTCCCTATAAAAATCTTAAAAGGATAAATCCACCTGCACCGGAATATGCTTTAGCCCTGGCAAAAATAGCAGAATCATATATCAATTATGACCAGGTCGATACTGCTGCTGCCCTTCCTTTAATAAGGCAGGCACTTACAATCGACAAGAAAAATGAAGAAATTTACCTGATAGCCGGAGATATTTATATGACCGCCATTGATGGCTCAAACGCCATTAAGAACTACAACATGGCGCAGTTTGCAAATCCAAACTCCCCGACGGCCAATATGAAAATAGGTAACGTATATGTAAGGGGAAAAAACCTTCAGGTGGCCATACCTTATTTCGAGGAGGCAATAAATCTGGATCCAAACTATGCTCCTGCATACAGGGAACTGGGCCAGCTCTTCTGGATGGCGCAAAGACTTGAACAATCCAAAGCTAATTTTAAAAAATATCTTGAACTGACCGAAGGTAACATACCGGCAAAAACAAGGTATGTAAACTCCCTGTTCTATGCAGGTGACTATGATGAGGTTATCAAGAATGTTGAAGAGATACTGGCGGTTGACGACTCCCGTACCTATATGAACCGTCTGGCCGGTTACTCCTATTATGAAAGGAAAAATGCTGATTATGACAAGGCATTGTATTATATGGATGAGCTTTTCAGAAAAGTCGCTCCCGAAAGAATACTCCTTAAAGACTATCATTACCTGGCCAGAATCCTTATGAAGAAAAATCAGGACCATGTAAAGAATCTTGATGCCCTGGCAACAGCTCAGGAACAGCTGAAAAAAGCAAATGCACAATATTCAGCAGCAACTGCCGCAGCCAAACCCAAACTCAAACCTGCTCTCGATGAACTGACGGCAAAAGTCAGCGACCTCCAGGAAAAGGTCACAAATGGTGAGAAGGAACTTGACAGAGGGTTTGAGGCATATCATAAAGTAATGGAACTTAAGCCTCAGGATAAAAATGTCGTGAATGAGACTGCAAATTACTACCTTATTAACAGAAGATACAACCTGGGTGCAAAAACACTTGCCAGGCTTATTGATCCTGCATCAGCAGATCCTGAAGCCTACATGAGAGTAGGAAGAGCTTTCTATAACGGAGAAAACTTCAAGTCTGCCGATTCTGTATTCAATATCATACTTCAGAAATCCCCCGATTACCTGCCGGCATACTGCCAGATAGCCAGAACATATTACAGAATGGATCCTGATTACAAGATGGGTCTGGCCAGTCAGAAGTTTGAGAAGGTTGTTCAGGTAGCTCAGAAGGATTCTTTAGCAAATGAAAGTGAGATGATGGAAGCTTTTGGATATCTTGGATATTATAATCTTTTCAAGGAAAATTACTCCAGATCCAGGGACTTTTATAACAGGATGATCAATCTCAATCCCAATAACAATGACAATAAAATAAAGGGTTATAATGGTCTTGGCCTTATAGAGCTCAGACTCATGGGCAATGAAAAGACCAACGAAGGAAGACTTCCCTACCTTTCGAGATCGGCAGATTATTACAACAGGATACTTGCGCTCGATCCGAACAACACAGCTGCAAAGAACCAGCTGGCTTATATAAGGGATACCCAGGCTGCTGTCAAGGCAGGTATCAATCCCAATGAGATCAGAGGTGTCGTGCGTGACGGAGGAACAGGCCAGCCAATTGCATATGCTTCAATAAGGGTTAAGGACACTGCAGCTGAGATGATGTCAAACACCAGGGGTGAATTCAAGTTTGAGATTCCCTCTGCATCGGAGGTTCTTCTTGTAAGTGCCAAAGGTTATCAGACAAAGGAGATACCGATAACGAAGTCGAGGATATACAATGTTTCACTTGAAAAGTAATAAAAAACAGTAATAAAGCAGGCTGACAAAAATTTGATATTCAGTAACCTGCAGGTTGTTATAATTAAATTGTAAAAAATATTTAAAAATCAAGATTATTTCAGACATAGTTGGAAAAAAACAATCGATGATATATATTTGCGAATTGTAAAATCTTAAACCTAAACAAATCGATAAAAATGAGTAAACAAGGAAGTTCGTTCAAAGATGCACTGCAGAACATTTTTGCAGTTAGTGCTATTTTAATAGCTTTTGTGGCTTCTTATTTGTTGTTCGTCAACATAATGGGAAACCCGGTTAACTTCGAAGGCGGTAATCCGAAAGGACACGCATTGGAAGGCAACTATCTGGGAATTATCTACAAAGGTGGTTTCATCGTGCCTATCCTTATGACATGTGTTCTTTCCCTTATCATTTTCGTTTTTGAAAGGCTTATTACCCTTTCGAGAGCCAAAGGAAGAGGCAGGCTTAATACATTTGTTAGAAAACTCCAGATGCTTCTGCAGGAAGATAAGATTGAAGAGGCTATCGAAGCCTGTGATAAGCAGAAGGGATCTCTTGCCAATGTAATGAAAGCCGGGCTTACCCGTTACAGGAGTCTGCAGGCCGACAAGGAACTTGAGAAAGACCAGAAGATCCTGTCCATTCAGAAATCATTTGAGGAGGCAACAGCTCTTGAACTGCCTATGCTTTCAAGAAACATGGTGATCTTCTCGACTCTGGCGTCCATTTCAGTGCTTATCGGTCTTATCGGAACCGTTCTTGGTATGATCCGTGCTTTCGCAGCTCTTGCTCAGTCAGGTGCACCTGATGCACTGGCTCTTTCGCAGGGTATTTCGGAAGCTCTTGTTAATACTGCATTCGGTATCACAGGATCTACACTGTCAATTATTGCTTTCAACTATTTCAGCTCAAGCATTGACTCCTATACATTTAAAATTGATGAGGCAGGTTTCAGCCTGACGCAGAGTTTTGCAGCATCACTGAAAAACGCATAATCTGAATTTGTCTTTTGGACTAATTATTTAAAGAAACTGTAATGCCAAAGATTAAATTACCAACACAGTCGCCCCATATTGACATGACGCCTATGGTCGACCTTTTCTCGGTGGTACTTATTTTCCTTATGCTTACCACCACGATGAGGCAGCCTGAACCGGCTACTGTTGATACGCCCTTTTCAATATCAGAAACGCCTACTCCTGATTTTAATACGATGACATTCCTTCTTTCAGCTGACGGCAAGGTATACATGAATTTCGATAACGGCCCCGACACTCTTCTCAAATACAGACCAAAAATTCTCGATGAGATGGGAAAAAGGTACGAGATCGAATTCACTGATGAGGAACGCAGAGCCTTTGAGAAGTACAAATCAGCCATGGGTGTACCTATTACCAGAATGAAGGAATTCCTGACCACCAATGACAATAACCTGAGGAACAGTATTCAGGAAAACGGCATACCCATTGATTCAGCCGACAATCAGCTCGCGATGTGGATTCTTTGTGCCCGTCAGGTAAACCCGAATATTCAGGCCTCTATCAAAGGTGATTCCAATACTGAATTCTCAGTAGTAGAAAAAGTACTGGATATACTTCAGGATAAAAATGTTAATAGGTTTAATCTGGTAACCAGTCTGGAAGCAGCTAAAATAAACCTGGAAGAAATACAACAGTGATATGGCAGAGATTATCGTAGAAGAAAAAGGTGAAGGCGGGAAGAAGAAAGCGAAGAAGCATCCTCCCCATATCGACATGACCCCGATGGTAGACCTTATGTGTCTGCTTATCGTATTCTTCATGTTGACGACTGCATTCAGCAAGGCAAAGATCATGGAGATCATCCTGCCGGAAAAAGTTAAGGATCCGACACAACAGGAAGCTCCAAAAATCGTTGCCAGCCGTACTCTGAATATACTCCTCGGACCTGATGACAGGCTCTTCTGGTATCCTGGAGCAGTAAAAGAAGAAGATTTTAACAATCTTCCGCCTCTGATGGAAACAGATTTCAGCGCTGACGGTATCCGTAAGCTCCTGCTTGAGAGGAACAGAACCCTGGCCAGAACTATTACAGAATTCAGGGATGAAGTCATTTCAGGAAGGATAAATATCTCACAGGATTCACTTCAAAGCTCCATAAGCCAGCTGAAAAAGGATGACGACACAGGACCTATTGTGCTTATAAAAGCATATAAGGAAGCCGACTACGGAAATTTTGTGGATATACTCGACGAAATGAATATCTGCGGAATTGCCCGTTATACGTTTATGAAAATTGCATGGTATGAAGAGAAGATGGTAGAGACGGCTATAGGCACTCCTGCATTGGCATCTTCATCCAATTAACCCGTAAACCTTTAAATGATGGCAAAGGAAAAACTCAGAGCACCTGCATTCGACGACATAGTCTTTGAATTCAGGAATAAGGAATACGGAGCTTATACTCTAAGGAAGAAATACAAGAGGAACGTTATCATTGCGCTTACATTAGGGATAGCCCTTATGAGTGTTGTTATCATAACACCATATCTTAATGCCAAAGCCGCAGAGAGCAGGACACAGAGAGAGGAAAGACAGGTAGAGATCCAGATGGAGAACCTTGAGACTCCCGATCAGGATTTTGCTCCTCCTCCCCCTCCTCCCCCTCCTCCACAGGATGTAGTTCAGCAGGCAAAATATGTTCCTCCTGTTGTTGTAGACTCTGTTAAACCGGAAGACGCTGTCGTTGAACTTATGACGATGGACGAAGCTCAGGTTGAGGTTCAGAACGAAGAGGTGGTAGAGTATGTTGAACCCGTTAAGGAAGAAGTTGAAGAAGTTGAGGCAGAACCCGAACCATTCGTGGTCGTTGAGGAGATGCCTATGTTCCCGGGCGGGGAAACTGAACTTCTCAAGTATATTGGTGAACATACCAACTATCCTGAAGTAGCCAAGGAAAACAACATCCAGGGCCGCGTAATAGTAAGGTTCTGTGTCACTGCCAAAGGTACGGTAAGTCAGATCTCCGTACTCAAGGGAGTTGACCCTGAACTTGACAAAGAAGCAGTCAGAGTTGTATCGACACTTCCTACATTTAAGCCCGGTAAACAGGGCGGAAAACCCGTTCCGGTATGGTACATGGTACCGATTACCTTTACGCTTAAATAATCATTTTTTGATTATATACGTGAAAGGGCCCTTTTTGAGGGCCCTTTTTTTAATGTGACACTACTGTCATCTCCTGCTTCAGCAATACCGTAAACCTTTCTATATCCTCCTCAGTCGTATCCCAGCTTGTCATAAGACGGTATTCTGATCTGAATTCATCCCACGAATAAAAGAAATAATGCTTCATCATCTTTTCTGCAACATTATCGGGCATGATAACAAACACACCATTTGACTGAACAGGCTGTGTTATGGTTATCCCGCTGATGTCTTTAAGCCTTTCTTCAAGCAGCGAAGCCATAGCGTTGGCATGAGAGGCACATGACTTCCAGAGGTCATCACGGAAATAAGCCAGAAACTGCGAGGAGATGTATCTCATCTTGGAAGCCAGCTGCATCCCCTGTTTTCGAATGTATTTGAACCCTTCCGAAAGACCGGGTTTCAAAAAACATATGGCCTCTCCCATCATCATTCCATTCTTTGTCCCCCCGAATGATAGTACATCAACTCCTGCGTCGGTGGTGAAGGAACGAAACGGAAGGTTCAGTGAAACCGCTGCATTAGCCAGACGGGCTCCGTCCATATGGAGATACATACCATGGGAATGAGCATAATCGGCCATGGTCCTTATTTCATCGACCGAATATACTGTACCCATTTCGGAAGCCTGTGTTATCGATATAACTCCAGGCTGCGGATGATGCTCAAAACCAAAACCGTGCAAATGTTTTGCAATGAGGTCAGGGGTGATCTTCCCGTCAGGTGTCTCCGAAGTAAGCACCTTGCAGCCTGTGAATTTTTCAGGCGCACCACATTCATCCTGCTGCAGATGAGCTGTTTCTGCTGCTATCAATGAATTCCATGAGCGGGTTATCCCTGAAATGCCGAGAACATTTGCAGCGGTACCGGTAAAAACAAAGAAAACCTCAGTGTCGGGACCAAGTTGCTCCCTAAAAACTTCCATGGCTTTTTCTGTATAGGGATCGGCACCATAACCAACCACATGACCCTGATTAACGGTGAAAAATTCTTTCATAATATCCGGATGGACACCGGCATTATTGTCGCTTGCAAAACCTCTTTTTATCATGACAAAAATTACAATTAGCTTAACAGATGATCATTCCATTTAACATAATGGAAAGATGTACATATACTCATAAGACTTTAATTAGCCGGCTCCGCACACAGGCAGGCCGGCTTTTACCTCTTTCTTTTACCGACTGAGTTATCTGATCTTTGAACCTTTTTGTGCAAAGAAAGTGATATATGCATAATATATGAAGAGGCAGCATATTGCCACTAACAGACCTGTTCCCTTCTGAATGGCTCCCATCATAGGAGGCAGCAGAGCTGCTCCGATAACAGAAGTAGCAATCACTCCCGACCCTACTTTGGTATGAGGGCCAAGATCTTCGAGTGAAAGATTATAAATGCAGGGCCACATTATCGAATGCATCAGACCTGTACCAAGGAACAATACCAGTGCTATTGATTTCATTCCCATTAAACCGAGCACCAGAGACAACAAAAGCATCAGAGCTCCTATTATGGCATTGAAACTTAGAATTGTCCTTGCACTATATTTCCTCAGTATAAATATACCTGCCACACGACCAACCATTAATCCGGCCCAGTAATATGCCAGCAGCCTGGTTCTTGTGTCTCCAACGAAATTAAAACCCAGTTTGTCGGAATAGTCGGCAAAGAAGCTGGGGATACCGATTTCGACACCCATATAGAAAAAGATAGCCAGCGAGCCCAGCCACATATGAGTGTACTTATAGGCACTCGATTTTGATTTCCTGACCTCACCGGCTCCGTTTTCCCCCTCGTTTATCTCGGGCAGTTTGAGAAAGAACATCACCACCACAATGATAAGTGTGGCAATGCCTATTCCGGCAAACGGTCCCTGAACAGCTTTTGGATCAGCAGTTCCTGCATCATTGGCTGAAACAATAAGCATCGACACGAATATGGGCGCAATTACTGTTGCCACCGAGTTAAGCGCATTGGTCAGAGTAAGTCTGCTGGCTGCTGTTTCAGGTGTGCCCAGGGCATTTACATAAGGATTTGCTGCAACCTGCAGAATCACAACTCCTATTGCAAACACCGATACGGCACTCAGAAAACCATAGTATCCCAGTGTAACCCCGGGAATACAAAGAAAAAATCCCAGGGCTATGAGCGCCAGTGAACTCAGCACGCCCCATCTGTATCCTATCCGGTTCAGAAGATAGCCAACAGGTATCGAAAGAATATAGGCACCATAAAAGAATGTGTTGGGAAGCTGCTTCTCCACTTCATTCAGGCTGAATGCATTCTTAAGGTAGTCTATAAGAGAATTATTCATCGTTGTTATGAATCCCAGAAGAAAGAACATCGAGGCCATAACGATGAGAGGAAACAGAAATTTATTCTTGCTGTCAGTCATGGTATTTGTAAATTATTGATTTATAATGCATTGAAATTAAGGTTTATTTATCTGGTACTGAAGCGGTGCAGACAGCTATGCCTGTATTCTTCACCCTGATTCAAAATGGTTGAGGGAAAGTGAGCCTTGTTTACAGCATCTGCAAAGTGTTGTGTTTCAAGACAAAATGCCCAACGACGCTGATACTTTTTTCCTCCCTTACCGGACTCATTCTCGATCCAGTTTGCCGTATACAGCTGCATTCCGGGTTGTGTGGTAAAAAGCTCCATTACTCTTCCCGAAAGAGGGTCATAAGCTTCAGCAGCTTGTCCCAGGGTTCCCGTCCTGTGCCGGAGCACCCAGTTATGATCATATCCGGCACCATAGATCAGCTGCAGGTCCTCCTTTTCGATATCTGCACCTATCCTTTTCGGTATCGTGAAATCCATGGGAGTTCCTGCCACCGGACGTATTTCACCTGTGGGAACATTTGTTTCATCGGTAGGTGTGAAAAAATCACCGTCTATCGTGAGTTCATGATCATAAATGCTTCCAGAACCTTCTCCTGACAGATTAAAGTAAGAATGAGAAGCCAGATTTACAATCGTGGTTTTGTCGGCAAAAGCATGATAATCTATTTTAAACTCATTACTATTTGAAAGAGAGTATATTACAGTTACAGTAAGGTTTCCGGGATATCCTTCTTCTCCGTCAGTTGAAAGGTACTGCATCGAAACTTCAGAATCTGTGTTTGAGAGAACTGTCCAGACCACTTTGCTAAAGCCCCTGATACCCCCGTGAAGATGGTTAGGGCCGTTATTTACTGCGAGCTTATATTCTGTATCTCCCAGTGTGAATCTGCCATTTGCTATCCTGTTTGCACACCTTCCGCAAACTGCACCCATATATGGTCCGTTGCCATCGGTGTACTCCTTCAGGGTATCATATCCCTGGACAATATCAGCAAATTTTCCTGACCTGTCGGGAACGAACAGGCTTACTATTATGGCTCCGTAGTTTGTTATCTGTGCCGTTAAGCCATTTTTATTTTTCAGGGTATAAAGGGATACTGCTTTACCATCAACAAAACCTTCGAAGCGTTCCCTGGCTAAGATATTACTCATTATTAAAGGTTGTTAAAGTTCAACAATTCCGGCACCTCTGTGTCTGATGAACAGGTTTCTGCAGGCACCTTTTCCGAAGAAATGTTCGAGAGTAACAATATACTTCTGAAGAAGGTCTGCCGGCACGAATGCCTGAATTGTTCCGGCGAAACCGCCTCCGTGAACTCTCCATGCTCCTTCTCCTTTGAGAACCAGGTCACTGAGGGCGAGAGCCACAGACACACCCTGTTCCCTGACATTATTTACAGGGAAGATGTTCTGGTTATACATATAGGAGCTGTATCCTGAATCTACCACCATTGCAAGAAAAGCCCTGAAATCGTTTCTCTCGAGGGCTTCCACCTGGTTTACGACACGCTGATTATCCCCATGGAAATGAATGGCTCTGAGTAACGCTCTGTCGCCAACCTTCTCTCTGATTCCCGGGGCGGCAGTCAGTACCTGTTCGAGGCTTACTTCCCGCAGAACCCTGGCTCCCAGCTCAGTTGCAACGGCTTTCATATCCGATGGCAAAGATGCATATTCATCGTTAAGGTCGGCATGGTTTCCTCCTGTATCGGTGATGACAAGTGAAAAACCTGTTGCCACAAAATCGAAATCTACCTTTTTAACCACAGGTGAGGAAGGGTCTCTGAAATCGATAGTTATAAGTCCTCCCATGGCGCATGCAGTCTGGTCCATCAGACCGCAGGGTTTACCAAAGTAATTGTTTTCCGAATACTGACCTATTATTGCGTTTTGGATGGGGTCCATTCTGTCATTATTGAACAGTCTGTTAAGTATTGCCCCCACCAGCACTTCAAATGATGCTGAAGAGCTGAGTCCTGAACCCTTTGGCACCCCACCATCGATACATGCGTCGAAACCGCCTATATCAAAACCGAGCTCCTTAAATCGGGAGCATATACCCCTTACCAGAGCTGCTGATGTAAACCTTTCATTATCAACAGGAGCGAGTGACGACAAATCAACCTCGAAACGCGGATAGCCTTCAGACAGTATTCTGATGATGTTTGTTCCGTTGGGGCCTGCGACGGCCACATTGTCGAGGTTAACTGCACCGGCAAGCACCCTTCCCCAGTTATGGTCCGTATGATTACCGCCTATCTCAGTACGTCCGGGTGAACTGAAGAATTCTGCATCCTTAGCTCCGAACTCAGCTGTAAACTGACCGAGAAGCTTCAGGTACCGCTCTGCATTTCGTTTAAGTTCTGTAACATCATTACCATAGAGGTCACGGAAAGTATCGTTATTACCGTTGTTAATTCTTGATTCAAGTATTTCTTTTGTAGCCATCGATATTATGAGTTAATAAATAATTACCTTTTTTTGCTACCTACAAGGGCATAGAACACTATATAGAGATAACATATAATGGGAAGAACGAAAGCAGCCCTCACACCTAAAGTGTCAGCCATAATTCCCATAAGCACGGGTATTACGGCACCTCCGACAATAAGTGTGTTTATCAGACCAGAAGCCATGCTCAATTCTCCCTTATCGAGTCCATCGACACCGAGGGTAAAAATATTCGGGAACATAATGGAGTTAAAGAAGCCTATTGCGAGACCTACCCATAGAGTATAGCTGCCACTTGTAGACATGACAACTACCAGAAGGATTGTTGCTATAATACCGAAAACAGCCAGAGAGCGTGCAGCTTTGCCCCTTCCAAGCTGTATCGCAAGATAATTCAGCAATGCAATGCCTGCAAAGATGAGACCGTCAGTAACTTCAGACCGTACGAACCAGCCTACAAAAAATGCAAGAGCTATAACGATCACAGTATAAAGATACTTCCTTGAACTCCTGACATTGGATAGCATGAATGATCCATAAAATCGTCCAACCATTGACCCTCCCCAGTATAGTGCTATCATTCTGGCAGCATCCGATTGTGCCATGTTCAGTGCTGTCTGAAGATAACGCTGGAGGAATGCAGCCGTACCAACCTCAGCCCCCACGTAACAAAAGATACCAAGGGCGCCCAGAGTCACATGAGGATATTTCCATACGCTCTTCCTTTCGATACCCTGAGTTGGTATCATGGGAAGACGGAGCAGATATACTGCAAAAGCTATAACAACAACTACTATACCTATTATCAGGAAGGGACCAGGAACAGATTTGGCGGCTCCTGCAGGAGTCAGGGCAGCATCGGCTGCTGTCTTGAAGACAAAAACTCCCGCAACGATCGGCGCCAGGTAAGTGGCAATTGAATTCAGAGCCTGTGTCAGGTTCAGTCGGCCCGAGGCTGTTTCAGAAGGACCGAGTGCTGTAACATAAGGATTTGCAGCAACCTGAAGAAAAACAACGCCGCCGGCCATTATAAATATTGCGAACAGAAAAAACGGAAATGAAAGAGCTTTTGCAGCCGGGAAAAAGAGGAAACTACCTGCAGCTACCAACAGCAGTCCGAGAATAACACCTCCCTTGTATCCAATTCTTTTTATAATACCCCCGGCAGTAAATGAGAGCACAAAGTAAGTGAAGAAGAATGCCCCGTTCACCAGTTGGGCCTGGAAATTTGAAAGTTCAAAAACTGCCTTGAACTTATCAGCAAGGGTTATATTGAAAGTCGTTACGAAGCCGAAAAGGAAAAATATCATTCCCATAAATGCCATTCCGGCTACCTGAGTGTTTTTCTGTTCAGTCATTTTGCAATAATTAGGTTAAACACATGATTGTTATTTAGTGATCGTAAATTTACATTTAAAGATGGATTTTCAAAGAGTATGGATTAATTAATTCTTTCAGTATTTCGATAACTGCCAGGGATAACTCATGACCATTTAGCTATATTTGCACAAACCAGGAAGTGAAAAGGAGATATTTCATATTTCTATCATTCAACGGGGCTGCTTATCATGGCTGGCAGCTTCAGCCCCATGCCACGACTGTCCAGAAAATGCTGGAAAATGCCCTCAGCACCATATCCGGTGAAAAAATAAATGTGACAGGAGCAGGAAGAACTGATACCGGTGTTCACGCAAGTTTCTATTGTGCACATTTTGACTCTGATACATATCACACAAAAGACCCTGATAAATTCATACACAGGCTTAACAGATTCCTTCCCCAGGACATCGCAATAAAAAGAATAGCAGAAGTCAATACGGAGGCGCATGCAAGATTCAGTGCTCTTTCCAGAACTTACAGGTATTATGTCGTTAATGCAAAAGATCCTTTCAGCACCGACCGTGCGTGGTATGTTCCCGGATCAATTGATATCGAAGCTATGAATAAGGGGTGCAGGATACTGATGAAAAATAATGATTTCACCAGTTTCAGCAAACTCCATTCCGGTAGCAGGACAAATATCTGCAGGATTGATCATGCAGGTTGGGAAAAAGATCAGGAAAGGTTAATCCTGACCATAAAGGCCGACAGGTTTTTAAGAAATATGGTAAGATCCATTACAGGTACAATGATCGACATTGGGAAGGGAAAACTTACAATGAATCAGTTTGAAGAGGTAATACTGGCCAAAGACCGCTGCAGGGCAGGAAAGTCGGCACCTGCAAGGGGGCTCTTCCTTGAAGATATTGAGTACCCCGCCAAGCTGTTCCTTCATGAATAATCACTATAATTGCCAGTGTGAAAAGACAGCGGATATGCCGGAAATAAAAATGAACAAATATTGAAGATATGACTACCGTTCAGATTTTGTTCCTGCTTTATTGCTCAGTGATACTAGTTATTACATTTCTTTCAGTGGCAACCCGGTCGGCTGCCAGGTCGGCAATCTGCATCTCATTAGTGCTTATCGCTACATCAGGTATACTTATTACACTCAAACTTTTCCTTCTGGCGGTAATATATCTTTTCATCTGTGCCGGCGGCACGATCCTTTTTCTTCGTAAGTCGGGAGTGTTTGAAAAAAAACCTCCGGATGAGAATAAAAAACTGACATGGCCAAGGCAGTCTGCAGCAATTATTACAGCCGTTGCATTTCTTGCCATATCCATAATTACAATGCTCCGCTTCAGATTTGCACCATACCAGAACACCGATGGTGAAGTCCATCTGCCGGAAAACCTGAACAATTCCCTCACGGCAATTACAGACGGAATAATTCTGCCTGCGCTGATAATTGTTTTACTGTTTACAACAGCTGCTGTCGTGATAAGTTCGGTCTTACGCGACAGTTACAATAAGGATATGAAAAAAAATAAAAATAAATGAACATTGTTATACCCCTCGAATATTATCTCATCACATCAGTCATAATGTTCGCTGCCGGGATTTATGGTTTTATCAGCCAAAGGAACAGGCTGACAGTCATAATATCGCTGATCCTGATGTTCAATGCAGTAATTATAAATTTCGCTGCTTTCAACAAACACCTTTTCTATGATAAATCAGAAGGCATTCAGGCATCTGTACTGCTCATGGTTGTATTGTTATGTGAGGCAGCAATTGCTGCTGCGGTATTTATCAGGATAAGTAAAAAAGAAATGCAGGCGGGAAAAAACGAAACCGGGATTTAAAATTTTAACCGATGAGTATTCTGACACTATTTATTTTATTACCACTGCTGACGATAATGGGTATTCTTGTTGTCAGGAAACCTGATAATATAAGGGCTCTTGCCAGAACAGGTACAGGTTTGCAGTTGCTTTTATCATTCATTCTGATACCATTATATCTCTCAGGAATAAAAAACGACGCCTCCGATAATATGCTTTTCGTTGAAAACCTGATGTGGTTTGGAAGTTTGAACATCCATTTTGTAACCGGAGCTGACGGAATTACTATTGTGATGCTTGTACTTGGTTCGCTGGCAGCATTCGCTGCAGTTTTTCTTACACAGGATGGTGATAACAAACCACGGGAGTATTATGTAACACTGCTGCTGACTGTAAGTGCATCATCAGGATTCATTGTATCGATCGATATGGTGACAGGCTTTATGTTTTTCGCCGGAATTCTGGTGCCCTTTTTCATCCTGCAGAGTATTAAGGCAAAAGAAAATGAAATAGCCTCATCAATGAAATTCATTCTGATTCCTGCCGGAGGCGCAGCACTTTTACTTGTCGGATTATTGGGAGTGTATATGAATTCGGCACCTGATGGCAATTATCTTACATTCAACATAACAGACATCCAGAAATATCTGATGAACAGGGCTCCCCAGAAGGTTTTCTTCACAATGGTTTTTACAGGTTTTGCAGTTATAGGCGGAATGGCCCCTTTCAGCATCTGGCTTCCGGGAAGTATATCATCCTTATCACCTGAGCTACGGTCATATTATTCCGGCATCATAATCAAGCTGGGTATTTATGGAGCTTTCAGATTCGGGATAAACCTTATGCCTGAAGGTGCGCAGGATGTGTCGTTGTTCTTTCTGTTGCTTGCAGCCACAGGTACGGTTTTAGGATCAGTGCTCACAATATTTGAGAAAGACCTGAGAAAAATACTCATCTGGTCATCTCTGAGTTTCAGCGGACTTATTTTTTTCGCTCTTCTCCTGTTGAATAAGGAAGCCCTTACAGGTGCAATTCTGATGATGTTCTCGCATGGAACTGCTGTCATACTGCTTTTTGCAATTGCCGGGATGAAAAATTCTCAGTCACATACAACTGAAACCAGGAGTATTTTCAGAAGCCGCAAACACCTTCTGGTTTTATCTGTCGTCTTTTTTGTTGCAGTCCTGATATTAGGAGGCATCCCCGGCTCTGTGGGTTTTATAGGATGGAGATCGCTGATCAGCGCTTTTTTAAACGTCAACGAACCGATACGGAAAATAGCCGCTTATGTGGTCCTCCTTTCAATGGCTTTAGTGATAGTTTTCATTCTGATAGTCGCTCTGAGGATGCTGCTTTCATCTGCAGGCACTGCTGAGCTAAATAAAAAAGAAAGGGGAAAATACAGAGTTAAATTTTCAGAAAAGATGGCAATAGTGATACTCTTTCTGCCCCCTCTGGCAGCAGGTATGTTCCCCTCATGGATACTTTCACTTATTAATACGGGGCTCCGGCCATTATTGGAAAGGATAGGTACAATCAATCCGTTGTAATGAATTTTACCTACAGGATAATTTATGAACTTGGAAGAACTGGTATATATTCGTCATGAAGTGTTGCTGACCGCAGTAACTGTTCTGATTTTGACAGCAGGCTCAGTCAGAAAAATTTTCAATGCATACACATTAAGCATTACTGCGACGGGACTCTTTATGGTTTTAACCTGGATAGGGTTCTTAAGAGCCGGCGATGGCATTGCCTTCGGAGGAATGTTACTTTCATCACCGCTGCCGTTAATTATGAAAAACATCCTTAACGTGGCGGTCCTGATAATCCTGTTCTTTTCATTCAAACACAATAGCAGGCAACAAGATCTTCGTGATTCAAGAGACTTCTATTTCCTGATATTCATATCTCTGGCAGGCATGTACCTTATGATATCAGCAGGTCATTTTCTGGTGTTTTATCTCGGTATTGAGCTGGCATTACTACCTGTTACGGCCCTGGTAAAAATATTAAAAAACAAAAATGATCTTCCCGCGCCAAGTGGCAGTATGATACATGCTTCATTATTTTCATCATTGATTATATTGTTTGGTATATCAATAACATACGGAGTTTGTGGCACCCTTTATTTTTCCAAACTGATAACCATAAACATGAATAACACTCTCCAGGTCCTCGCCTTTTTTGCAATTTTCGGAGGAATACTGATTAAGATATTAATTCTCCCCTACTATCTTATCAGAGAAGGAATGGAGGAACGTCATCCATCAGGGCTACTGTCTCTTTCTGCGATCATCATTTCTGTTTCGGGCGTTTTTATACTATTGATACTCCTTTTTTCCATTTTCCCGTCGGTTTCGTTACTCTGGCAAAAGACTATCTTTTATCTCACTATTGCAGGCTTAACGGCCGGAAATATCATTACACTGAGGCAGAAAAAAACAAGCCGCTTCCTGGCATGGTCCTCACTTGTCCAGACAGGCTATATACTTACCGGAATTATTGGTGCCAGCCCTTTGGCAATGACATCAATCATTTCATCATCAGCGGCTTATATTTTTTCTGCCATGGGTTTATATGTAATGGTAATGATCGTTAAAGGTGCGACAGGCAGCGATGAAATTGCTGATTTCCGGGGTTTGTACCATTCTAACAGGGGTTTGGGACTTTCAATGACAATTGCCTTACTTTCGCTGGCAGCAATACCTCCCTTTGCGGGATTTTTCGGAAGATTTTTTGTATTTGCATCGGCTGCCGAAAAGGGGTTTTATTTCTTCCTCCTGGTCATTTCAGCAAATACTCTGCTCACATTATTCTACTACCTAAACATTATCAGGATTATCTTCACAGAAGACAATACACGACATTTAAAAACGATAAAGAGTCCTCTTTCCACCCGCCTTGCGCTGATAATCTGTATTGCAGGGATATTACTGGCCGGGATAGCCGGGATTCTGTTCGACAAGCTGAACGGGTTTAGCTTTGGCGTGTAAATCACAGAGTCTGAACACGATGTTATGCTAGAGGGAATCGTCGTTCCAGATATCCCAGGAACGCTCTGCCTGTGACCGCAGCATCTTCATGCCTGTAATTATGGTGCATCCTCTTTCCTTTCCTGATTTAAGGAATTCTGTCATCTCCGGATTATATACCAGATCAAAGAGAATATGTTTCTGGCTCAGACAGCCATAGTCAATATCGGGCTTTGCTCCGGTATCGGGATACATCCCAACTGGTGTCGTATTAACTATAATATCGACAGTTTCCAGAATTTCGGGTGTGATTTCCTTGTATGTCAGAATCCCCGGCCTGCTTCTCCTTGATATCAGAATAGTCTCACACCCCATTTTCTTCAGGGTCCAGACTACTGCCTTACTGCTTCCGCCAGTACCAAGAATCATCACTTTACTGGCAGTCCCTCTGGTACACGGAACCAGGGAATCCTTAATGCCCGTTACATCGCTGTTGTATGCTGAGATATATGGTCTGTCCTTCAGCCATTTAATTTTAATTACATTTGCCGCTCCTATCCGGTCAACTTCATCCCCTGTTATATCGACATATTTCAGTATTTTAGTTTTATAGGGGATGGTGACGTTCAGACCTGAAAGGTCAGGATTCTTTTCGAGGAGAGCCGGAAATTCTTCTATTGATTTAATGGGGAAATTTTCATAAACGGCGTCAGCAATATTTTCGCGTCTGAATTTTTCAGAAAAATAAGTGACAGAAAAAGAATGTGTCAGGGGATATCCTATGAGTCCGAATTTTCTCATCAGAGACTTTTGAGAAGGATTTTCGAAGAGCTATTATTTAAGATCCTCCGGCAGGAACTGGAAAAAGGTATCGCCACGAAGACCGAGTCTGAGCGTTTCGAGTGGTATTATTTCGGAGGGGGCTATGTTACCAAGGTTCACGTTGGCACCGAAATGCTTTATAAACCATGCCTGCTGGCTTTTCAGCGGTGCTTCCCATATAACGTTTTCGAGTTTCACCTGGTCAGAAATAGCACCGATGATAGAATTATTTATCGATCCGTCTTCGTTGTAAATGCCTGTGGTGCCTGATTCTCTGGCCTCAGCTATAACTTTGACAGAACCGGCATCAAGTTCTGACTTCATCATTTCCACCCACTGAGCAGGACTGTAAACCACCTCTTTCTTTTTAGAGCCAACCTCTGAAATTACCGTCCTGTGTCTGGCAAGCTTGTGAATATATTCAAGTTTACGATCATGGTCAATATCGTAAGATCCGTCAGATACTTCAACCAAATCTATCCTGTACTTATCCAGAAACTTCACAAATTCCCTGAACATGTCACGGATAACGAAAACTTCAAAAAGTGTTCCTCCAAAATAAGGTATTACTCCCTTCTTTTTGTAGAGGTTGATCTTTTTTTCCAGTCCCGGTGTTATTATTGATGTACCGAACCCGAGTTTCACGTAATCAGTATAATTGCTTCCAATTGACATAAAACCTGCAGCTTCATTCAGGCTCAGTCCCTTGTCCATAACCATGGTAAGACCATGTTTTCTGGGTTTGCGCGGACGGTCGGGAAGATACGGCAGTATTTTTTTCATAATTCTTCAGTTTTTAAGATTCGGCGTTCAGATCAGTTTATACCTGATGAGAAGCCTGATGATCTTTCTTGACAGAATTTCACGAGGGAAAAGTTCACGGTATACAATAAACAGACCGTGGTCAATTCCCAGTGCAAGGGAGAGGTGTGTAAAAGCCTTATCGGCATTTCCTGACTTGAGGTGGAAGGAAGCAAGCAGGTAGTTTAATCCAGGTACTTCGCCTGTAGCCTTGCAGGCATGATCAAGGTAAGGCAATGCCTTTTTTTCAAGATTTTCGCTGAGGATGATCTTTGCAAAATCGAGCCAGACCTCGTCAAAGTATGGATCCAGTTTAAGAGCCTCCCTGAAACATGTGACAGAACTCTTGAGTTCACCTCCTGCATGATGGGCTTTCCCCATGAAATACCAGTATTCGGGATTTTCGTCATCGAGACGTACAGCTTTTCTGAAAAAAATAATACTGTCGTCAGGATTCCCCGTTTTAAGCTCGACGACCCCGAGTCCAAACCATGGTTCAGCATATTCGGGGGCTATTTCGATTGCATCGTGATAATATTGTTTTGCAAGTATGACATCGCCTGTTTTTTCATAGCATTCACCAAGATAGTTCAGAGCTTCAAAACTATCCGGTTCCAGCCCCAGGTATTCATGGTATACAGGGATAGCTTCGAAGTACCTTTCGAGATTACTGAGAATATTTGCTTTATTGAAGAGGGCAAATGAGTTCTGGTTGTTAACGGCCAGAGCGTAATCATAAGCTTCCAGAGCCTTTTCAGGCTGATCGATCTTATTATAAATGATTCCAAGATTATACCATGCGCTGTCGGAAAAGGGTTCTTCCTCAAGGTATTTTATGTAGTAGTTGATGCTGTTGGCATAATCTTCTGTCTTCTCGTACGCATAAGCCAGATCATAGAGATGAGACTGGAAATCTGGTTCAAGCTCAATTAACCTGAGCAAATACGGGATGAGGTGATCGTAATAATTAAGATTCTGAAGAACAGATACTATTGAAAAGAGTATCCCTGCGATATCGTCATAATCGAGTGATAGAGCATAATCAAACATCCTCCTGGCTCCATGAATATCGCCCAGAATACCCATGGCAGTTCCCTTTGCAATAAATATCTCATGATTTCCGGGTTCGATACTCTCAAGTTGTTTAAGTATACCCAAAGCCTCTACGGCACGTCCCTTTTCGAGAAGAACTTTTGCTTTGCGAAGCTGTAGTGAAACCGAATAAGGATGCTGTTTTGAAGCAAGAGCAGCTGCTTCGTATGCCTTTACAGAATTGTTGTTCTCTATGTAATAATCAATTATTGATTCGAATTCAACGACATCGAAAAAATAACTCTCATTATTTTTTCTCATCCGTTCGAACTTCTGGACAGCCTGATTTATTTCATCCTCCCACTGTAACCCAAATTTATCCTCTTCCATGGCCAGAGTTATTATTGCACAAAAATAGCATTATTTATTGCAAACCTTTTGCGGTTGGGTTTCAATTATTAACAATGAACCATTTTTTTAAACAACTGTATTTCAAAACAATATGATTAACATATATATTTTTTTATTTTTTTTAATTTAAAAACGCAACCTATGGAGTCAAATATTCATCTTTTGTGTATAAAAGCAGATTAGATTACCCTATACCCAATTTACCCTGGAATTAACCTAAATTCTACCCCAGAAAGACCGGGCTCACACCCGGTCTTTCTATTGATACTAAATTTAATATCTTTGCGTTAATGTAGTATTAATGTCTGTCATGAAAACACTATCAAAAATTTCAGCCACCTTCTTTTTTTCGATTACCCTTCTGTTCGTATCAGGACTGGTGTCTTGCAAAAAAGAGGAAAATCCGATCAAATTTCCCTTCGGCACTTTTCCCGATACTGCAACATTTGCGCTAACCGATCTGAATACTGAGTATGATGATTACAACCTCGATATCTATCAGATTTACAATAATGTAATACTCTTTTTTTCAAGTAACAGGCACAGTATGGGGGAAGATTTCGACCTGGTTCAGGGAATGGTTTCCTTTTTATGGGACCAGACATCGGGTGCCTTCGGATTTGGTTGTGAAGTGACCAACGATCCATTCCTTACTCAGCTTGCCTCCAGGGTAAATACTTCAGGCAATGAATTCGGACCATACAGGTTTTTCAGCACTGTTGACGGATATGAATATCTGTTGATTTCATCACAAAATGAAGATGGCGACCTTGATTTTTACTATTGCAAGAACCAGCCTGCTCTCGGGACAGCTCTTCCTGTGATTTCAGGCCCATTCCCTGTCAGCCTGCTCAACACCGTTAACGACGACGCGTATATCTGCTTTGATACCAACCAGGACACAGCCATTTTTTCAACTAATGCAGGAGGCAATTTTGATATATTTATCGCGACACGACCTGCTGAAACCGATCCTGAAACGTGGTTCAGTGGTTTGTATTCCGAAGCTTCTGTGGCGGTCGACAGCGTCAACAGCAGCAGCGATGACAAATGTCCCTTTATTTTCGGCGATATCATGGTTTTTGCATCCGACCGCCCGGGAGGGATGGGAGGATTTGACCTGTATATGTCGGTCTTCAGAAACGGTAAGTGGAGTACGGCAGAAAACCTGGGTCCGGATATCAACACCCAGTATGATGAATACAGACCTGTAACAGGCACGGTAAACAATTATACAAATCTTCTTTTAATGTTTTCATCCAACAGGCCTGGAGGAAAGGGAGGTTTCGATCTGTACTTCAGGGGAATGTCCGATCCTGTTGAATGACCCTGAATATCATTCCCTGTTCCGCGCAGCCAGAAGAGTATTTCTCAGAAGCGAGACTCTGGTCATAGGTCCTACGCCTCCGGGTACAGGTGTTATGAAGGAGCATCTGGGCGCAACATTTTGGAAGTCGACATCACCTGACAGCCTGAAGCCCGATTTTGTACCCGGTGCTTCCACACGCGTTGTACCAACATCGATTACCACAGCTCCTTCCTTGACCATATCTGCAGTTACATATCCGGGCGAACCTATTGCTGCAACAATTATGTCGGCTTCCCTCACAACGGCAGGAATATTTGCTGTACGGCTGTGAACAAGTGTTACTGTAGCATCGATCCCCTTTCTTGAAAGCAGGATGCTTACCGGGCGGCCTACGATGTTGCTTCTTCCTATTACTACACAGTTCTTCCCCTTTGTTTCTATCCTGTATCTCTTAATAAGTTCCATGATCCCGTAAGGTGTGGCAGGAAGAAATCCATCAAGGCCAATCATCATTTTTCCAAGGTTGACAGGATGGAATCCGTCAGCATCCTTTGAAGGATCGATGGCTTCTATAACCTTTGTTTCCGTTATATGACCAGGAAGCGGAAGCTGGACGATGAATCCGTCAATAGCGCTGTCTCTGTTGAGATCATCAATTGCGGCCAACAGCGTCTTCTCCGGCACATCATTACCGAATGTTATCAGTGTAGAGCGAAATCCTACCTCTTCACAGTCTTTTACCTTATTGTTAACGTAGGTCTGGCTCGAGGGATCGTCGCCCACAAGGATAGCTGCCAGATGAGGCACTGCAAGTCCACTCTTCCGCTTTGAAGCAACCTCATCGGCAATTTCGCGTCTGATATCGGCTGCAGTCTGTTTTCCGTCGATCAGAGTATACATAGTATCATTTATCTTTTGCCAAGCAATTTAGAAGCATTTCCCCCACTTTTTGTCACCATTTTCATCATTTTCCTGGTATCGTCGAACTGTTTGAGAAGCTTATTCACTTCCTGGACTGTGGTACCACTTCCCATAGCTATGCGCTTTCGCCTGCTTCCGTTCAGTACAACGGGATTTGACCTCTCCTCCGGTGTCATGCTTCTGATAATAGCTTCAATACTTTTAAATGCGTTATCATCGATATCAAGGTCTTTAACAGCTTTTCCCACTCCCGGAATCATTGCCATCAGATCCTTTATGTTGCCCATTTTTTTAATCTGCTGGATCTGAGAAATGAAATCGTTGAAATCGAACTGGTCTTTGGCGATCTTTTTCTGAAGTTTTCTGGCTTCTTCGGCATCATATTGTTCCTGGGCTTTTTCTACAAGCGATACGATGTCTCCCATTCCCAGTATCCTGTCTGCCATTCTCACCGGGTAAAAAATGTCGATGGCATCCAGTTTCTCTCCCGAACTTATAAATTTTATGGGTTTATTGACAACAGACTTGATAGAAAGGGCAGCTCCTCCCCTTGTATCACCGTCGAGTTTTGTCAGGACTACACCGTCAAAATCGAGGCGGTCATTGAACTCTTTTGCCGTGTTGACAGCGTCCTGACCTGTCATTGAGTCAACTACGAAGAGTATCTCGTGAGGACTGACAGCTGATTTAACGGAAGATATCTCGTTCATCATCTCCTCGTCGACTGCAAGACGGCCGGCTGTATCAATTATTACAACGTCGTTACCCTTGAGTTTTGCTTCTCTCACAGCGTTCCTGGCAATCTGGACCGGGTTCATGTTCCCCTCCTCCGTATATACAGCAACTTCCGCTTGTTCTCCTATGATCTTCAGCTGCTCAATGGCTGCAGGACGGTATACGTCGCCGGCAACAAGGAGCGGGTTCCTGTTACGCTTCGATTTAATCCATTTTGCCAGCTTTCCGCTGAAAGTCGTTTTTCCTGAACCCTGAAGTCCTGCAATAAGTATGATCGCAGGGTTGACCTTGATATTTATGTCGGTCTTATCTCCTCCCATCAGTCCGGCAAGTTCATCATGGACGATCTTAACCATCATCTGGGAAGGATTGACAGCTTTAAGTACTTCCTGACCAAGAGCTTTTGCCCTGACCGTATCAGTGAACTGCTTTGCTATCCTGAAGTTGACGTCAGCATCGAGCAAAGCTCTCCTCACCTCCTTGAGTGTTTCGGCTATATTTATTTCCGATATTCTGCCCTGTCCTTTAAGTATCTTAAAGGATCTCTCCAAACGTTCACTTAAATTTTCAAACATCGTTTTATATCGCTGAATTTTAATATAATACTACATCCTCTCCGGCATCTCTATCCCCAGAAGCCACATACCGGCACCAAGCACCCTGCTGGTGGCATCAGATATTGCAAGACGGAGGTTGCGTATTGAACTGTCGGGTTCTCCAAGAATGGAAAAATCATGATAAAACTGGTTATATTCCCTTGCCAGCTCGTAGCAATAATTTGCGACAAGGGCAGGACTATAGGTTCCTGCTGCCTCAGATACCACTGCAGTGAATCTTCTGAGTATCTTTATCAGGGATATTTCTTTTTCTCCGGCCTTAATACCCGCATTTATGACTGGATCATATACCACTCCGTTTTGACCAGCTTTACGGAATACCGATTTTATTCTTGCATAGGTATACTGAATAAAGGGCCCTGTATTTCCGTTAAAGTCGATCGATTCGGAAGGGTTGAAGGTCATGTTTTTCCTGGGATCAACTTTCAGTATAAAATATTTAAGTGCCCCCAGTCCTATTTTTGAGAATATATCCTCCTTTTCTTCTTCTGTAAAATCAGCCAGTTTGCCAAGCTCGGCCGACACATCGCGTGCTGTCTCTTTCATTTCTTCTATCAGGTCGTCGGCATCAACAATGGTTCCTTCCCTCGATTTCATTTTACCTTCAGGAAGTTCAACCATCCCGTATGAAAAATGATAAAGACCATCAGACCAGGGGTATCCCATTTTCTTAAGGACAGCCTTAAGAACCTGAAAATGATAATTCTGTTCATTGCCAACAACATACAGACAACGGTCAAATCCGTACTCATCATGTCTCAGGACAGCTGTACCGAGATCTTGGGTCATATATACTGCTGTTCCGTCGGACCTTAGAAGGAGTTTCTGATCGAGACCTTCACTGTTCAGGTCAACCCAGATCGAACTGTCGTCATGCCTGTACAGGATATTATCTTTCAACGCGTTCATTACAAGATCACGACCAATCTTATATGTATCTGATTCGTAATATATCTTATCAAATTCGACGCCCAGCAACCTGTATGTTTTATCAAAGCCTGAATATACCCATTGGTTCATTTTCTTCCACAATTCAAGAACCTCACTGTCGCCGGATTCCCATTTTAAAAGCATTTCGCGTGCTTCCCTTATGAGAGGAGCCGAATTCCTTGCTTCAGCCTCGCTGACACCTTTCTCCTTCAGCTCTTCTGCTTCCTGTTTGTATTTTCTTTCAAAGAGGACATAGTATTTTCCAACAAGATGGTCTCCTTTTATACCTGACGACTCTGGTGTTTCCCCGTCACCATATTTCTGCCAGGCCAGCATCGACTTGCAGATATGTATTCCCCTGTCGTTTACTATATTTGTTTTAATGACCTTATGGCCGCAGGCAGAAAGAATCCTGTATAAAGAATATCCCAGCAAATTGTTACGAATATGTCCTAGATGCAAAGGTTTATTGGTGTTTGGAGAAGAATACTCCACCATTATCGTTTCAGGCTTTTTAACCCTGCATGATGCAAGATAATCATCACCGGCGACCATTTGTGAAAAGAATTCAATCCACCATTTATCTGCAACCTCAAGGTTGAGGAATCCTTTTATGACATTATAGCCTGAAAGTGATGGGCACTTTGAAATGAGATAATTCCCGATTGATTCTCCGGTCTTTTCCGGGGTGTTTTTTGAAAACCTCAGCAGTGGAAATACCACAAGGGTAAAATCGCCCCTGAACTCCTTCTTTGTCTCCTGTAACTGAATAAGGTCCTCTAAGGCTTCTCCGGCATATAAAACCCTTATGGCTTCAATAATTTTATGTTTGAGCAGATCTTCCATTATCACGAAAAATTTCAGCCGCAAAGATAATACTTTCAGACAATGGACTGAAAGATAAAGATGTCAAAACGAAAGCGAACGGACAAAAACTTGGAGATACGTGAATTTTTATTTTTTCAACATCCTGATTAATATCTTTAATAATTTTAACATGTAATTACAAAAGAGTCTTATTTTTATGACCAAATCTTTTCTTCAAATTTAACAGCGAGAAAGTGGAGCTAAAAAATCTTTTGATAGAGCCGACGGCAAAAACTCCAAGGATTGAGCTTAATCCTTCAGCGGGTGAACTTGTATTCACAGGAAGATCAATACCCGAGAATGCTGTCGACTTGTATGAGAATGTCTTTAAATGGGTGACTCATTATTCCAAAGATCCCCGGAAGATAACAAACCTGCGGCTTAATCTGGAGTATTTCAATACGGCTTCGTCTATCTGGCTGGCAAAAATTGTGAAGACACTCTGTTCCATAAATGAGCCCGAGAACACCCTTATGATCCATATGTATTTCAATGCAGATGAATTTGAAAGCATGGAGCTTGAAGAACTTAAGGACAGTTTCGGTCCAGTAATTGATATGATCGCAAATCCGATCGTGAATATAGGCATCAAAATATATGCACTCGACGATGACGGAGAGATCCTCAAGGAGTCGGTGGTTTTATTATAGGTCTCTGCACTCTTCTCAATATGGATTTTTCATGATTTTTTGGTAACTTTATTACGCCAAAATCATGTAATATCATGCGCACCGGAATTGTTTTCCTGCTCACAATCTTCACTATCATGGACCTATTTTCACAGACAAGACCGGCTGACAGACAACCGGTTGCTGCCGGACGCTTTTACACGTCAGACAAATCAACTCTCAGCAATCAGTTAAGACAATTATTTACAGAATGCAAGAAACCAGATAAGCCGTTGAATACCAGGGCAATAATATCTCCCCATGCCGGTTATATGTTTTCAGGCAAAATCGCGGCATCGGCATTTTCAGCAACATCTCCGGATGCAGGATACAAAAATATTTTCCTGATAGGCTCAAGCCATGTAATGGCTTTCGAAGGTGCTTCTGTATATCATACGGGGGATTTTATAACTCCTCTGGGTCGTGCCGTCGTGAACAGGGAGATAGGAGAAAAACTACGAAAAGATAATTCCGTTTTTAACTTTCCGACTACAGCTCATAATCAGGATCATTGCCTTGAGGTGCAGATACCTTTCATTCAACATTATTATAAAAACACTCCGAAAATTGTTCCGGTAATTATCGGCACAACAAACCCTGTTACCATCAGGAAAATCGCCGAGGCTCTCAGCCCATGGTTTACAGCCGAGAATTTATTTATAATAAGCAGTGACTTTTCACATTATCCGTCATACAAAGATGGCATAAAGACAGACGAACTGACAGCAACAGGCCTTATTTCAGGAGATCCTGATAGATTCTTGTCAGGCCTGAGGAAGAATGCATCAGCCAACATACCGAATCTCGCAACTTCCATGTGCGGATGGAGTTCCGGCCTGACTCTTTTATACCTCACAGAAGGAAGAGACGAATTTGAATATGTGAAGCTCGATTATTGCAACTCAGGCGACTCGGAATACGGAAGCAAAGACGAAGTGGTAGGTTATCATGCCATAGCTGTTGTGGAAAAGAATGATAAAAAAACCAACTCCGGAAGTCTGACCATTTCCGGTGAGGAAAAAGATATTCTGTTCTCAATAGCACGAAATACAATTAAAAGCACTCTGGCGCATAAAAAAGAATATATTATTGATGAAAGTATTATAACCCCGGGGCTGAGAAAAACATTAGGGGCCTTTGTCACACTGAAGATAAACGGAGTGCTGAGAGGATGCATCGGCAGATTCGTAAGCGAGGATCCCCTCTATAAAGTTGTTAAATCTTCAGCATACTCATCAGCTTTTGAAGATCCCAGATTTCCTGCACTTTCAGAAAAAGAATACGAAAAAACAGAAATGGAAATCACAGTTCTTGGTCCGCATCAAAAGATTGAAAGCATCAAAGAGATAGAACTTGGCAGACATGGTATATATATCAGAAAAGGTCCACGCTCGGGTACCATGCTTCCACAGGTTGCTATAGAGCATGGCTGGACTGTGGAGGAATTCCTTGGATATACATCGCGCGACAAGGCAGGAATAGGATGGGACGGATGGAAGGATGCCGAGATCTATATTTATGAAGGTAAGGTGCTGGAAGAAAACAGGAAATGACCATGTATCATGTCACAGGTACTGTAATCATTATCTCCCTTCTTTACCTGACAAGTCTTTTTTTTCATAGGTCGGGTATATATTCCCTGTATTTTCACAGGATGCTGTGGAACTCTATCCTGGCATTAAGTTTCCTGTTCACCGCACTTGCCGGTATCTTCATGGCTCTCAGGATAAATTATAACTGGGATATACCCTTTGCAGAACAGCTTCTCGACTGGCATGTGGAGACAGGTGTAGCCATGGGGCTGACAGGGATTTTTCATTTAATATGGCATCTTTCATATTTCAGGAATATCTTTCATAAGGCATCGACAAACCAGCTCACTAATATCATCCAGGGTATCAGGAAACCCATTGACATACGGGCAAACCTCTTTATGGTTGGCTTTGTAAGTACGGCAATACAGATCCTTCTCATAAGAGAACTGATGAATATTACCGGAGGCTATGAGCTTATAAGCGGTGTTTTTCTTGCTTCATGGCTAATCACATCAGCTGCCGGAGCTGCAATTGGCGGAAAATCATCTCTAAACAACCTGAAAAAGATCAATCTTCTTTTCGCAATATCACCTTGCATTTCAATTGTACTGCTTCTGACTCTCTCCCGGCTTTTTCTTCATACCGGAGAAGTACCGGCTTTTCTTGCAGGAATGATCCTTACCCTTATTATTCTCTTCCCTTTCTGTGTGATCTCTGGTTTTACATTTGTCAGACTGTTAAACATCGCAAAAGAGCTGAACAACTTTTCACCGGGAAGATCTTTTGCCATCGAGACAGCAGGAGGTATAAGCTCAGGAATTGTGCTGACACTGCTCACTTCAGGCATAATCAACACCTGGAAACTTTTGCTTCTGATCCTCCTGTTATTCCTTGCCTACGTGATACTCTCCCTTTATGTTGACAGGAAAGGCCAGGCGTTTGCAATAAAATTACTCTTTACAGCTGTTATTTCCGTTATTGTCATTTCTGAACCTGATATACTCTTCCGGCAATTCCTGATTCCATCAATTCATGTTACATCAACAAAGGACACTCCCTACGGCAACATAACGACAGGTGAATATTCAGGAGAATTAAGTGTATGGTATAACCATGTTCTTCATAGCTATCCTGATGATGCCATTGAAAGAGAAGAGAACATCCATTTTGCAATGCTTCAGGCTGATGACCCTGAGGCTGTCCTTCTGATATCAGGTAAAGCGGAATCGCACATACCTGAGATCCTCAAATACGATGTAAACAGGATCACATATATTGAAAGGGATCCTTATCTGGCAAAAAATGCCAAAGAAATAATGGATACCGGATCCTCTGCCGTCATAAATGTTGAGAACCGGGATGCTTTCAGCTATATCAGGAAAACAAAACAGCTTTTCGATGTAATAATCATGCTCCTACCTCCACCATCAACACTTTCGCTGAACAGGTACTACACATATGAGTTTTTCAGTGACCTCAAAAAAAGGCTCTCACCGGGAGGAGTTTTCATGTGTTCACCCGGACCTAACGACTATTATTTAAACCGCGAATCCGTTAACCTGTATTCTTCTGTCTTTAAAAGTCTCGGAGCCAGCTTTGGCAATATTATTCCCGTTGCCGGAAATAAACTCTTCTTCATCGCTTCCGACAAGGATGTCTCTGTCGCATTTTCAAGACTTGTCTCTGAGAAAGGGATCAATAACCTGTACGTGAATTCCGGCTTTCTTTCCGACGACCTTACAGAAAGTAAATCAGCTGAAATTAAAGCTCTTATGGATCCCGACGCAAGAATGAACCTTTCCACTCATCCTGTGGCATGTTTCCATTTCCAGTCATATAATTTCAGTAAAAATCTGACCCAGAAGATACCTGCAATCCTGCTTATGATCGCAGCATTTTTGCTTCCACTTCCGGCAGTAAGAAGGAGAAACATGTTAATGTACTTTTCTGCGGCCTCCCTGGCAGGCTATGAGATCATAGTATTGCTTGCCCTTCAGATAGTTGTCGGCAACATGTACCAGATGACAGGTCTGGTCATTGCTGTAATGATGTCCGGACTTGCAGCAGGAGCGGGCATAGGTGTCAGAGGGCAAAATGCGGGAAGCCTTAAGCCTGTTGCCTTTTTGCTCATCCTGTATTACCTGCCAGCAGCATTCAGTTTCAGCGCTGTTGCGGGGATAAAAAGTTCATTCATACCCGGATCGCTGATTCTTCTTTCGGTGTTACCCCCGGCCTTTGTTACCGGTTATATTTTCCGGACACTGACAGGAAGGAAGGTGGAAAAAACGCCTGCAGGTGAAACTTACAGCGCCGATCTTGCAGGTTCTGCGCTGGGCTTTATCCTGTTGTCGGGTGTTGCAGTTCCTGTCCTTGGGATAAGTAATTCCATTATCCTTTTGTCGGTCTTTATGTTCACAGGCATGATTTTCGCCAAAAAATCATAAATGATGCGATCCTGATATCATTAACTGTCAGCTAAAGGATTATTTTTGATAAAAATCAATTCGTGGTATTTTGGGAAACAATAATCGCAATATTAGCAAGAGAGAATTCTTAAGGCAGTGCTTTACCGTGGCATCAGGTTTTGTATGCCTGCCGGGCAATCCTATATGGGATGAGTATGGCAGAGGTAACCAGGAACTTCACCGCAGGGTTGCCATGTATCAGGAGGAAACACCACGTGGGATTATGTGCAGGATATGTCCCAACGAATGCGTTCTTAAGGAAGGAGAAATAAGCGATTGCAGAAACAGGATCGTGCGTAATTCGAGGTTGTACACCATGGCCTTTGGCAATCCGTGTTCGGCAAATGTCGATCCTGTTGAGAAGAAACCTTTGTATCATTTTTTACCGGGCACACGAGCTTTTTCAATAGCCACGGCCGGATGTAACATGTCATGTCTGAACTGTCAGAACTGGGCCATATCACAGTCAAGCCCCGACAAGACAAGAAATTACGATCTAATGCCCGACAAGGTGGTAAGTGAAGCTGCCCGTAACAAATGCCACTCGATAGCTTACACATATTCTGAACCGACAACATTCTATGAATATGCTTACGAAACATCTGTGGCAGCACGAAGGGAAGGAATACGAAATATCTTCAAAACAAACGGCTATATCAATCCTGATCCGCTCAGGAATATCTGTAAATACCTCGATGGAGCAAATGTCGATCTAAAATCATTTAACGAGAGCACATATCTCAGGCTTACCGGCGGGAAACTGCAGCCGGTTCTTGATTCTCTCAAAATTTACAGGGACATGGGTGTGTGGCTTGAAATCACCAGCCTGATAGTCCCCGGATGGACCGACAACATGGATGAAATCGGAAAAATGTGTAAATGGCTTTCTGATAACGGATTCCGGGACACTCCCCTTCATTTCAGCCGTTTTCATCCAACCTACAAGCTGCAGCAACTGCCTCCCACTCCCATCGAGAATCTGAAAAATGCTGTGAAGATAGCCACTTCGGAAGGTATAAGGTATGTATATACGGGTAATGCCCCGGGTCATGATATTTCAGATACCTTATGTGCATCGTGCGGTACAACCATTATTACCCGACAGGGGTACACAATAACATCTAACTCCATAAAAAACGGAAAGTGCAGCAACTGTGGAAATCCCGTCCCGGGAGTATGGAGCTGAAAAGAAAAGCACTCAAAAAGCCAGCAGATATAACTATGATTTCTAAGCAGGAAGCAAAAATAAGGATTGAGAAACTCAGGAAGGAGATTGAAGAACATAACCATAACTATTATGTGCTTAACAGTCCTGTTATTTCAGATTTTGAATTCGATCTTCTTCTGAACGAACTTCAGACCCTTGAAAAAAAATATCCTGAATATGTTACTTCGGATTCGCCCACACAAAAAGTGGGAAGCGACATCTCGCGGGAGTTCAGGCAATATGAACACAGGTATCCTATGTTGTCGCTTGGGAACACATACACTGAAGAAGAGCTCATGGAATTCAATAACAGGATCGAAAAAGTGTCCGGTACTGCTGTTGAATTTGTCTGTGAACTTAAATTTGACGGAGCTTCTGTAAGCATCACATACCGTAACGGAAGCCTTTTCCGGGCTCTCACCCGTGGCGACGGCACAAGCGGCGACGATGTCACCCGTAACATAATGACTATAAGAAGCATACCCCGGCAGATTTCCGGAAACAATGTTCCAGATGAATTTATTGTAAGGGGTGAGGTACTTATGCCAAGGGCTGTCTTCAACAGACTTAACAGCGAAAGGATAAGCGGGGAACTGCAGCCTTTTGCCAATCCTCGCAATGCAGCTTCGGGGACGCTGAAGCTTCTTGATCCTGAAATTGTAGCTTCAAGGGAGCTTGACTGCATGTTTTATTTTCTGTTGTCGGAAGAATTACCCGCAGATACACATTATGAAAATATGATGCAGGCCTCATCGTGGGGATTCATGGTGCCTGACAGCATAAGGTTTTGCAGGAACCTTGACGAGGTGAAACAATATATCTCCGAATGGGAGTCAAAACGTAACGACCTGCCTTTCGACATCGACGGAGTTGTTGTAAAAGTCAATTCCCTTGAGCTTCAGCGAAAACTGGGGTTCACGGCAAAATCACCACGATGGGCCATATCCTATAAATACAAAGCCGAGCAGGCTCTTACAAAGTTGATCTCGGTGTCTTTTCAGGTGGGCCGTACAGGTACCATAACTCCTGTGGCAAATCTGGAACCGGTAAGCCTTGCAGGTACCACAGTGAAGAGAGCTTCACTTCACAATGCAGACCAGATTGAACTTCTTGACCTTCACATCGGCGATATGGTGTATGTTGAAAAAGGAGGTGAAATAATACCAAAGATCGTGGGTGTCGACCATTCTGTAAGAAGTGATGAGAACAGGAAGATAGAATTCATATCTCAATGCCCTGAATGCGGAACAGCTCTCGTAAGGATCGAAGGCGAAGCAAATCACTACTGTCCCAACTACCTGCATTGTCCTCCTCAGCTAAAAGGAAGGATAGAACATTTCATAAGTCGTAAGGCTATGGACATAGAAGGTCTTGGCGAAGAAACGGTTGATCTTCTCTTCAGCAAAGACCTGATAAGGAACTATGCCGACCTGTATGACCTTACAGTACAAGATCTTATACCTCTTGAGAGACTGGGCGAGAAGTCGGCCTCTAATATTATAAGAAGCATTAAGAACTCCCTTGAAGTACCATACAACAGGGTTCTGTTTGCCCTGGGGATAAGGCATGTTGGGGAGACTGTGGCCAAAACCATAGCTGCCCGGTTCAATTCAATCGATGAACTCATGAAAGCTGATGAGGAAAAGCTTATATCGGTTAATGAAATAGGCCCCCGCATTGCTTCCAGCATCATTTCATTCTTTTCCGACGAGGATAATATTAAAATAATTGAGCGCCTGAGGTTGTGCGGATTGCAATTAGAGGGAGAAGATGTCAGGCTGCCGGAGAGTGACATCCTCAGGGATAAGACAATTGTAATTTCGGGGGTTTTCTTAAAACATTCACGGGAAGAATACATAAACCTGATAGAAAAACACGGTGGAAGAAGTTCATCGTCGATATCAGGAAGCACATCATTCATTCTTGCAGGTGAGAATATGGGGCCTGCAAAAAGGGAGAAAGCTGAAAAGCTCAAAATAAGAATGGTCAGTGAAGAAGAATTCCTTGAAATTATCGGTGAAGATTAATAGACGGTCTCTTATCTACATTAACAAAAAACTGTTAGGTTTGCATCATGGAATTACTCAGGAGACAAAGACTTAAAATAGGCAACTGGATCCTCGCCGGGAAGATCGGGGGAAAACAAAGGAAGCCTTTTTACGCCGGCATCAACGGGGTACGGAATATAGGTATCGTCTGGGATGCTTCAAATACCGGAGATTTTCCCGCATTATCCAGATTCCATCTTCAGATGCAGGAGAGAAAGATTAACGTAAAAATACTTGGATATTACCCGGAACCCGAGCTTCCAGACCAGTATACAGCCATCAGGTACCTGTCGTGCATAAGGAGAAAAGAGCTTAATTACTTTTATATCCCTGGTTCAACGGAGACCGATGTTTTTATCAATACAAAGTTTGATGTACTTATTGATATTAACTTCAACAAAGTTTTTCCGCTTATATATATTACTTCACTGTCTAAGTCATTATTCAGAGTAGGTCTTTTCACCACAGAGCAGGAATCAGCCCCGTATGATCTTATGATGGAAATGAAAATGCCCGTCAGCATCGACAACTACCTTGAGCAGATAATACGCTACCTCGAAATGATAAAACCGGATTCTCCGGACAATATAGTCAATCAATAGGAAATGAAAAGATTCAAAGGAACAGGTGTTGCCATTATCACACCTTTTAAGAATGACTCCAGCATCGATTTTTCGGCACTGGGACGCGTAATCAACCATGTCGTTGACGGAGGAGTGAATTATATTGTTGCCATGGGAACCACAGGTGAAGCTTCGACTCTCACAATGGACGAAAAAAGTGCCCTTATCTCCTATGTGACAGAGGTTATCGACAACCGTGTTCCTCTTATGGTCGGCATCGGAGGTAACAACACAAGTGAAGTGATAAAGGCTGTCAGGGAACTGAGCGCTCCCGGTGTAGATGCCATTCTGTCTGTGGCTCCATACTACAACAAGCCTGGTCAGCGGGGTCTTTTCGAACATTTCAAGGCTGTTGCCGACTGCACTCCCCTGCCGGTAATCATTTATAATGTACCTGGGCGTACTGCATGTAACATTTCATCAGAAACATGTGTTGAGCTGGCACTTAAATTTGAGAACATTATAGGTGTGAAGGAAGCGTCGGGAGATATAGGCCAGATTATGAGGATCGTCAGGGATAAACCCGATAATTTCCTGGTTATTTCCGGCGACGACAGTATGACCATACCCATAATTGCAGCAGGAGGTGCAGGAGTGATTTCAGTTCTCGCCAATGCCTACCCTGCCGAATGCAGTGAACTCGTTTCAAATGCCCTGAAAAATAACTTCAGAGCTGCCAGGGAAATACATTTCCGCTTCATAGAGACAATAGAACTATTGTTTGCTGACGGCAATCCTGCAGGAATAAAGGCATTTTTAAGCCATAAAGGACTGTGCAATAATAATCTGCGACTTCCGCTTGTACCTGTGAACAAGTCAGTATCTTCACGGATACAGAAGGTTGTAGAAGAGCTAAAATAATTTCATCTTATCTGTCAGACACCAGGACTGGCTGCATCACCCTTCTGCATGCCGTGACAGTGTTTATATTTCTTACCGCTTCCGCAGGGGCACAGATCATTTCTCCCTACCTTCTTATCGACACGCACCGGCTCGGTTTTGCGTTCCTTGTCAGGTCCTCCTCCTGCTGAACCATACTGGCTGAATTCGCTCTTCTGTGTTTTAAGGTTCTCAGCCTGTCGCCGCCGCTGTGCTTCTCTGACCTGATCAGGGTCCTGCGTTGGTATATAGCCTTTCATCAGAGTACTCACCACGTCCTTGTTAACCTTATTGATCATGGTCTTGAAAAGCTCGTATGATTCAAACTTATAGATAAGAAGCGGATCTTTTTGTTCGTAGGTTGCATTCTGAACAGATTGTTTCAGCTCATCCATTTCACGAAGGTGCTCTTTCCACGAATCATCGATGGTGGCGAGCATTACAGTTTTTTCATAGGCTTTTGCCAGTTCACGTCCCTCCGACTCGGCAGTGGCTTTAAGGTTTGTAATAACCTGAAAAACTTTCAGTCCGTCGCTGATTGGCACCACTACATTCTCATACTGATGTGACATCCTTTCATATACATCCTTCAGTACAGGGTAGGCCTGCTGTGAGATAGACTCCACCTTCCTTCTGTAAGTATCTATCACTTTGGAATATATCTTATCTATGATCTCATTTGAAGATTCTTTCAGGAACTCACTATCCTTCACCGGGGAATCGATTGAAAATGACCTGATCAGATCAAAATCAAAACCTTCAAAATCACCATCATTCTGGTATGTTTCCACCAGATTTGCGGTCACATCATACATTGCGTTGGCCACATCGACACTAAGTCTTTCTCCAAGAAGTGCATGTCTTCTTTTCTTGTAGATCACCGTTCTCTGTGAGTTCATCACATCATCATATTCGAGAAGTCTTTTTCGTATCCCGAAATTGTTTTCTTCAACTTTTTTCTGTGCTCTTTCTATCGATTTGGTGATCATGGGATGCTGTATCATCTCACCGTCTTTCAGACCCAGTCTGTCCATTATACCTGCTATTCTCTCCGATCCGAAGAGTCTCATGAGCTCATCTTCGAGCGACACAAAGAATTGTGATGAACCGGGATCCCCCTGCCGTCCTGAACGGCCTCTGAGCTGACGGTCTACGCGCCGCGATTCATGTCTTTCGGTACCTATGATCGCAAGCCCTCCGGCTTTTCTGACTTCAGGGGTTAGCTTTATGTCTGTACCCCTTCCGGCCATATTTGTTGCAATCGTGATGGTGCCGCTTTTTCCTGCTTCAGCAACTATTTCTGCTTCTCTCTGATGAAGCTTGGCATTGAGGACATTATGCCTTAGGCCTTTCATTTTGAGCATCCTGCTCAGCAGTTCGGAAATTTCAACCGAGGTGGTACCAACGAGAACCGGTCTTCCTTCTTTGTTAAGCTTTACGATCTCATCGATCACGGCATTATATTTTTCCCTCTTGGTCTTGTATATTGTATCTTCACGGTCGTCTCTTACAACAGGTTTGTTTGTGGGAATGACGACAACGTCAAGCTTGTAGATGTTCCAGAATTCCCCGGCTTCTGTTTCAGCTGTACCTGTCATTCCGGCCAGCTTATGATACATCCTGAAATAGTTCTGGAGTGTTATCGTCGCATATGTCTGGGTTGCAGCTTCTACCTTGACATTCTCCTTGGCTTCAATAGCCTGGTGCAGCCCGTCGGAATACCTTCTGCCTTCCAGAATACGTCCTGTCTGCTCATCAACGATCTTCACCTTATTGTCCATGATCACATATTCCACGTCCTTTTCAAAAAGCGTATAAGCTTTAAGCAACTGAGTCATGGTATGCACTCTTTCCGACTTAACTGAGTAATCCTGAAGAAGCTCGTCTTTGAGCTTCAGTTTCTCCCTTTCGCCGGCACCTGATTTCTCAAGATCAGCAATTTTAGAACCCACATCGGGAAGTATGAAGAAACTTGCATCTTCGACGGAAGTCGAGATAAGGTCAAGTCCCTTTTCAGTCAGCTCAATGGAATTTGATTTTTCATCGATAACGAAAAAGAGTTCTTCAGTCACCTTGGGCATCTCCTTGCTGTTGTTCTGCATGTAGAAATTCTCGGTTTTCTGCAGCAGAGTCTTATTGCCTTCCTCACTTAAAAACTTGATAAGGGCGTTATTCTTTGGAAGACCCTTGAATGCTCTCAGGAGAAGAAGTCCACCCTCTTCACTTTTACCTTCCGATACAAGTCTTTTTGAATCTGCAAGAATTTGAGTAACAAGTTTTTTCTGAGCGCTGACAAGCTTTTCTACTTTAGGTCTTAGTTCATCAAACTGCTGGGTATCACTTTTGGCAGTAGGACCGGAAATGATAAGAGGTGTCCTTGCATCGTCGATAAGCACTGAATCGACCTCATCAACGATAGCGTAATGGTGCTTGCGCTGCACAAGATCCTCAGGGTTTATGGCCATATTATCCCTCAGATAGTCAAATCCAAACTCGTTATTTGTACCGAATGTTATGTCGGCATTATAGGCTTTTCTCCTTTCGGCCGAGTTGGGTTGATGTTTATCGATACAATCTACTGTAAGGCCGTGAAATTCATATATAGGACCCATCCATTCTGAGTCGCGTTTGGAAAGGTAATCGTTCACTGTCACTATATGGACTCCCCTGCCTGCCAGAGCATTGAGAAAAACCGGCAACGTGGCTACCACTGTTTTACCCTCGCCTGTGGCCATCTCAGATATCTTTCCCTTGTGCAGAGCAACACCACCGATAAGCTGGACATCATAATGAACCATATCCCACAATATCTCATTGCCCCCGGCCAGCCATCTGTTATTCCATATTGCCTTATCGCCTTTGACTGTGATGCTTTCACGTATGGCTGCAAGGTCGCGGTCATACTGCAGGGCTGACACTTCAAGCGTATCATTCTCTTTAAACCTTCTGGCTGTCTCCTTAACTATTGCAAAAGCACGGGGAAGACATTCGTCAAGTATTTTCTCCAGCTTCTCTTCTATTTTTTTCTCCTGCTTGTCGGCTTCATTATATAACTCTTCCTTAAGATTTACATCTTCCTCCAGATCAGCTTTGGACTTAAGAGCCCTGATCTCCACCTCATCGGCAGAAATGAATGCTTTGATTTCCTTCCTGAGTTCGTTTGTCTTTTCCCGAAGCTCATCATTTGTGAGTCCCTGCAGCTTTTCATATTCTGCATGTGTCTTTTCAACGTATGGGCTGATTTCCTTGATATCACGCTCATATTTATTGCCCAGGAAAAGACCGAGAATATTATTAATGATGCTCATGACAGAGTTAATTTTTTTCTAAAATGTAAAATAAGATGCAAAATTAGTTTATTTTTTCGAAATGAGCCTTATTAATGAAGAAGGTATACAGCAGCATGCCTGATCCATTTCTGCATGTAAGCCCACAAATTCAGGGGAAAAGCCATTTCTACCTGACCAGGTTGTATTTTAGAACCTGCTGTTCTATTCCATTGTCCAGCACAATGAAATAGATGCCTGCCGGAAATTGTGAAATATCAACCTGTATTTCTTCCTTAGCTTCAATATCACCTTTGAGAAGATTCACTCCGCCTGCAGAAATTATGTTGTAGCTCAGATATGGGTGAGGTAAAGATGACCGTAACGTGAAAGTTCCGTTTCCCGGATTGGGGTATACTGCAAAAGTTCCGGACCGTATTTCCTCTATACTGTTAATCAGTGGTCCGGCGTGCAGGTTCTGTATAACCCAGCCCCATCCATTTGCATAGGGATCTGAAAAGAGCCTGAACCGCAGCAGGATTATGTCGCCGTCATTGAAGAATTGCGACGTACTCAGATAGATGGTATGTTTTACAAGCATCGATTCCTTACCGGCGAAAGTAGAGTTCATATCATCGATGGAACTGTTATAATCCCTTAGCCATGAATCCATATACCTGCTGTCGTAACCGTCAGTAAGGGCTATCCAGGTCTTTCCATAATCAGGAGAACCTTCAATAATCACATAATCATAGAAATATATTGATCCAAACAAAGAACCCTCTTCTCCCGGCTCAACCAGGACCACTTCGTCAAAGCTGATTATCATGCCGCTGTCGTCAAACCTCAAAGGAGTCCTGAGCAGGGCAGTGTAGCCTATACTGTCGCCGGTTTCTTCCGGGCTTTCATAGGGATGCCGGGTATGCAGGCCGAAGTCAGAAAAACCAGCGGGAATGGTTATTTCAAAACCACTATTCAGAAAATCGTTATTCGCCCCCGAGAAATCAGTAGTGTAACTTTCTGCTACCGGATTAATTAGTATGAAATCGACAGTGAACCAGCCTTCCATGGGAAGGATCCTGATGTTGGGTGAAGAAGCCCTGTCGGTTGCAATGATCCTGTATTGCAGCGAATCGCCACCGGAGAAAGGAAGCTCAGCCGCATCGATAACTATTTTGTAACGGTACTTGCCGGTCTTGTTCATG
>ERZ795057.198-NODE-198-length-63682-cov-498.202618_pt1 | contig 63682 bp, 49 predicted proteins | sample MGYA00375141_ERZ795057 | MGnify/ENA primary metagenome ERZ795057 (study PRJEB30186, sample SAMN05720163) | activated sludge metagenome | isolation source: Anaerobic digester | place: Hong Kong | collected 2015-01-26 ...
AGAGTTTTCGGCCTATGGGTGGGAGCCCAGATGTTTGTTTACAACATCGTTCTCTTTCTGCTGGCCTTCGTCACTCTGGGTGTGGGTTTTGGGATGAAGTCGATCTACTCGGCCGTTCTGATGTCATTGAGCGTCGATCTGCTGCAGAAACTGAGTTTTCCCGTGTTTGATGCTTCTTCGACTCAAGATGGATTCCTGCTCGTAGCAATCTACGGCGGGGTAATCGCCGGGGCTGGAATGGGGCTAGTCTTGTGGCGCGGTGCTTCTACAGGTGGTACCGACATTGTTGCAATGATTCTCTCTAAGTACGTGGGGTTCAGCACCGGTACCGGTTTGCTGATAAGCGATTCACTTATCACACTTCTAGCGGTTGTGGTTTTCGGACCGATAGCTGCCATGTACGGGATTATCACCATCTTTACAACCAGTAAGACTATAGACGGGATAATTGAAGGCATTGGAAACACTAGAACGGCATTCGTTATTAGCAAAGAGAGTGAAGCGATTAAAGAGAAAGTGATCAACGAAATGGAACGCGGAACGACAATAATCAAAGCTACAGGAGGTTTCTCCGGAGAGGATAGACCGGTTCTCATGGTTTCGATAAGGCGGAGAGAAATCGGACAGTTGCGGCACATTGTCAAGACTACCGACAGGCGGGCCTTTGTGGTAGTCGTGAATAACTCTGAAGTCTTCGGCGAAGGCTTCAAGGATCTCAGTTGAGGCAAGTTATGAAATACATCTGTTTCGATACATCGTCAAGAACGCTTCTCCTTTCTGCCGTCAGCAACGCGGCAGAGATGGATATCAGATGCCGTGACATTGATAGATACGGTTCTATGCTAGCCGTAATAATGAGACAAGCCATTGAGAATCTCAAGATCGATGTGTCCGAACTGGAATTTGTCGGAGTCGGAATAGGGCCCGGTTCTCTCACAGGTTTGAGGGTGGGAATCTCGACGGCAAAGGGTCTCGCATTTCCTCACGGTATTCCAGCCGTACCATTCAATTCCTTGGATGTGCTAGCCAAAACAGTTGATAGTGACAGATATCTGATTTTGAGAAAAGCAAGGGAAGACCATTACTACTGGAGGGAGTACAAAGGGGGATTGCCTGTTGGTAACACTGGTTTCAGCAATACAGGCATGATCAAATCGAAAATCGAGCTGTCGACTATGGAGCTTTTCTTCGACGGCGAGATCGATCCGGAATTTGAAGACTTCAGATGTAGCCTGGTGAAGAATTACGATCCCTCTTCAATGAGGGAGATAGTTCTGGACACGTATGCTTCGGGTAATCAAGTTAGCTGTTCGGATCTTGCGCCGATATATCTGCAGAAATCAATAGCCGAAATCAACTGGGAGAAGCGAAGTAACGAGAAAGAGTCTTAGGGTTTTCTCAGGAGGATCAGCGGGACGTACATCTCCTCCTTTGTTAATCCCCCATGTCTTCCCTTGAGAGAGTGTTCCTGCCCAGTATATTTGAAGCATAGAGAAGAGTTCCCCTTGGAAACCGTTATCAATTCACCCCTCCTCTTTCTGAAGACACTGTTGAGAGGTTTTCCAAAGAGCTTTATCTCATCCAGTCCCGACGGTTCAATAATCTCAAGTGCATCACCAAACTGTCTCTCCATTTTCCTTTTCGTTTTCTCGCCGTCATATGAGTAGATATATGACATCCTTTGCTCACCACCGGGCATTGAGTACATCTCTTCGAAGAGATCATCGAATTTCGACCACCATATTTCTTGTTCCCAGGGAGTCTCTATTTGGCCGTGATCAGCGGTAATGAAGAAAGCCGTATTGCGTTCGGCTATATCTTCGAAAAACTCTTCAATTGCTGAAATAACCGTTGCAGTTTCAGATGTGTAAGATAGGGAGTTCGGTCCGTACCTGTGGCCGTAAGTATCTATTAATCCCCAGTAGACCAGCGTGACACTGGCAGCCTCTTCCGAGAAAAGGGCCGTTCTCAGCTCCTCAAACATATCGCCGAGGCCGTGAACACCCCGGGCTATGCCGCCCCGCGAATGCATCCTCGTGAGACCTGTGTTGACAAAGCTTTTCGAAGTGAGATGGTAACCTCTTACTCCGACTTCTTTGAGCAATTCGAAGATCGTGGGGTTGGGATTGTACTTTAGGGGATCGAATCCAAGTCTGGTCAGGTTATCTCGGTCTTGGGTGTACGGGGCTAGCTCAATCATGTTGACCAGTCCACCGTATTCCGGGACATTCAGAAGATAGCCCAGTACTCCGTGTTCTCCGGGTGGTGTTGCAGTGAATATCGATGTAAGTGCTGTGGCAGTTGTGGAAGGAAAGACGGAGGTTAAAATTCGTATATCTTTCTGGTCGAAATATTTGAAGCTTTTCTTCTCCAGTACCTTAATTAGATTGTAGTATCCCACCGCGTCAATAATAAAGACTACTACTTTGTCTATTCCCTCAAGGCTGAGCCCATTATCCTTCAAAGAGTATGCTTTGACGCCCTGAGGAATGTCGGCGTCAAAATGTTCCAGAATTGCGGCTGAGAAATTGACTATCGAACTCCCGTCGTATCGAGGAAAGTTCAGCTCCATTGAAACTCCTTTCTATCGAGGGTAGACAACTCCGGTACGGAACGATCTACACTCCCCACTCCTTACCAACCATCACAATTTGTCAATGCTGTTCATCAATGTCGGCTCAATGAAATTATATACGACCACTTGTTCTACGAACAAAAAAAGAAAACCTCTCTGAACAAACTTTCGAAAAAACTGATTCTCAAAAGAGCCCGCCCCGCTCGATATAGCGGGTGGGCTCCGAAAGAGCGATAACCTTGAGAAATCTATGAAATAACAATCGAAAAAGCAGTCTTTACTCCTTAACTCCGCCCTGAGTAAGACCACCTACGATGTAATCCTGAAGAACGAGGAAGAAAATTACCATGGGAACCGCGCCAATCAGTGCAGCAGCCGTAAATGGACCCCAGCTTGTTTCGAATCTTCCAGAAAACTGCCAGAGACCAACTGCGTATGTCCACTTGTTCATATCCTGCAGCAGTATTCTGGCGATCAGGTACTCGTTGAAGATACTCATGAATGTAAGTATTGCAACTACAGCAAGAATTGGTCTTGCAAGGGGCAGGATCACCTTTGTGAAGGCCTGGAACTTCGTTGCTCCATCTATCATGGCAGCCTCTTCCAGAGAATTCGAGATGGTATCGTAGTAACCTTTGATGAGCCAGATATTGAAAGCTATCCCACCGGAATACGCGAAGATCAGGCCGCCAAGCGTGTTGAGCCCCAGAAATGGAATCAAGCCCCCAATGAACTGAAGAAGAGCGTACAATGCGACCATGAACATTATCGTCGGGAACATCTGAATTAAGAGCAACCCTAGAAGGCCCTGTTTCCTCCCACGGAACCTCATCCTGCTGAAAGGATAGGCCGCAAGAGCGGCGACGGCGACACTTATCAAAGAAACGGAAAGGGCAACAATCACCGAATTCAGAAGCCACCTCACGAAATAGAAGTAGGTGCTCTCCTTCTGTACCCATATCTGATTAGCCCTGAAAAGCGCTTTGTCGATCTCCCTCAATTCTCCATCGTAAGATGCCGAGTAAGAGGCTGGTTTCTCTATCAAGTCTGATATTAGCCTGGAAGCACGTTGGTACCTCGCATTGACCTGCTGAAAGAGCGAATTATAGGTCTCCTGCATCGTTCCGAAGTCGTCTAACGTCACAGTCGTACCTAAAAATCTAAGGTCGATATAATGGTTCACCTTTGAACTCAGTTCTTCTTTCATATCTCTCATGGTTGAAATTAACTGGTTCAACAAAGCCGTTCCATCCCGCGCTTCTCTGTTCGCCCTGTCGAAGTCATCGTACCAACCAAGTGTTCTATAACGATTCGAAGCCCTTATCCCAAAGTACGTATCGAGAATATCCGTCGTCTTTGAGACATAAGCCCTTCCATCTTCAAGAGAGGCAATTTCCTCTTCAACCAGAGCCAGGGTAGATTTTATTCTTATGGATTCAAGCGCCATCAAGTATTCAGCCTCTGCTCTATCGGCCTCTTCTTTGAGCTCAGCAATTCTGCTGCCGAGTATTTCACTCCTCTCCTCAAGAGATTTCAGTTCTTTCCTCAAAGAGGTCGTGTTTTCCGAAACTTCGACGTACTCAGAAATGCTTGTCTCGAGAACGGGAAGAATCCTGGAAAGATTTGAAATAGCGATGTTTATTACATCAATCCCCTTTGACACCTCAGAGTTTCCCGAGGCATTGGCAAGGGCCTCTTTGTTATCGGAAAACCAGACCATTTCTCCCAAAAGCTCTGAAAGACTAGAAGACAGCTCCTGAACATTCTGCATCTCCGCGAGCTGCTGTTGGAGAAGACCGATGGTCTTTCTTGCTGAGTCGACCTCATCGAGTGAACTCTTAAGCCTGGCTTCTGAAACAGCCGTGTACTCTTCGACTCCTTTTGAAATCACAATCTGCAAAGGGGGAATCAAGGCCGAAAGCTTGCTCTTTTCGGAAAGTATTGTGGGAAGCGCGACCTCAAACGAATCTTCCAGCTCCGCCAATGCAGATTCAGAAGTCGCCAGTGCCTTTTCTACCGCCTCTTTATCTGCTTCTACAACGCCAAGTTCTTCGATCGCGGAGACATACTCATGATACTCTGGACCAAAAGCCTCTTCAGCAAGTAAAGAGAGGTCTTGGGAGACTTTTTCGGCTGCAGCTTCGACTTCTTCCCAGGCATCTCCTGCCGCCTTGAAGGAGTCGTAGAGCTTCGTTCTTACTGAGTTCAGCGCTTCCTGCTCTGCCTGGGGCATTGTCGATTCCACATCTCGCAAATATCTGTTAATTACCCTGAGCCACTCTACTCTTCGCCATTCCGAGTAATCGATTGAAGAGAGTGATATGTAATTCTCTATCGACTCAAGAGATCTGACAACTTCGTCTTTGTTCTCGAACTCCAGTTCTTTTATTGCGCCGAGCGTCTCGTCCCTATAGAGAAAGACATCTTCGTATAGCTTCCTGTACGTCTCCAAAGATTTCACTATGGGATCCGCTCTTTCACCTAACAAATCGATGTAGAAGGGATAGACTCCTTCGAGCGAAGGGGCAGTTGTCTCAAGGAGTTCGCCGACGGCGTAGGCCATCTTCACTTCGCTTAGTTCACCTATCTCCTGCAATCTTTCTTCAAAAAGTGCTTTATCGCGCAGTCTCACCTCGTTCATCTCACGAATGATCAAACTCTCTTTTTCTTTCAGCTCTTTTTCTATGGCTGAGGTTCCGTTCTCGATGGAAGCGACCATCTCTTCGCTTTCATCCATGAGATCCTCAAACTTAACAAGATATCTCTCTACAGTCTTCTTGAGGTCCTCCTGACTTCTTCCTCTGTATTCACCAGTGGCATATGTGGCGCTTTGCAGATCAAGAATCAGTCTTCCCACACTCCTCTCTGGAAAAAGAAGATTTCTGTAGTGCTGAAAGGTAATCCTGCTTGAAAAAAGATTAGATGAAAAGGCTGCCTGATCTCTCCTAACAGAAGTGCTCACAAGCCAGACCATCGGGAAAAGAACTACAACAACAACGACAATAAGAATTAAATGTCTGATCCAGTATTTTCTTCTCTCAACGGCCATTATCTACTCACCTCTTCAAAGGAGCCGGAAAGTTTGAAGTTTATCCAGCTGAAACCTGCGACGATGATGAATATTAGTATCGATATGGCGCTCGCGAAACCAAAGTCTTGGCCTCTCCCCTCAAACGCGAGTTTGAACGTATACGAAATCAGAATATCCGTAGCCCCCGCCGGCGTTGAAGCTCCCACGATTGCAGGCCCACCCTGGGTTACTAGATAGATGCCGGTGAAGTTGTTGAAGTTGAAGGCGAAGCTTCCGACGAGTAAAGGAGCAACGGTAACCATCAGAAGGGGAAAAGTGATCTTTCTGAATCTCTGAAATTTCGTGGCTCCATCTATTGAAGAGGCCTCATAGAACTCTTCCGGTATGCTTTGAAGAGCCCCCAGACTGACGGTCATCATGTAAGGAAATCCAAGCCATGTATTGACAAGCAAGACCGAAACCTTTGCCCAGAAGGCATCATTCAACCACTTTATTGGTTCAAGGCCGAAGAGTCCCTGGATAATGAATCGGTTCAATACACCATAGGTCTCGTTGAAGAAACCATTTCGCCAGACTAGAGCAGATATGAATGCGGGAACCGCCCATGGAATAATGAGCAGAGTTCGATATATCTTCTTTCCCTTAAGTCTCTTGTCATTGAGCGTGATGGCAAGAGCCAATCCAATAGTGAAGGAAAAAAGAACGCTAAGACCAGCCCAGGCAAATGTCCAGCCGAATACCTGGAAGAAAGGTCCGCTGATCTTTGGATCCCTGAACATTCTCACGAAATTCCAGAAACCCACATCCGATATGTAACCCTCTACGGCGAACTCATTTCCGTTCTCGTCGATATCGTAGAAGAAGCCGCCCTCTTCAACGAGAGTCCTGTTTGTCTGACGGTTGTAAACTACCGTCTCCTGTACGGCCCTTCCCGCATCGAAGGTAGTTTCCGTTCTCAACGCATACTTCCTCTCGGTTGTGGCAAAGGTTGTGTAAAGTGAGTTAGGGAAAAGCCTCACTTGATTTCCTTCGCTGTCAGTAAACTCGGCGTTCCGAAGCCAAATGCCTCTTATCTCACTGAAATAGAAGGGTGCATTCGGCCTCGTCGAGTCATCCTGAGGAGAGTAGAAATAGATGAACCGTTCACCGGAGGTTGCCCTGATTGCAAGAATCTTATCGTCTGGTGATAGAGAGAGTGTGTAGCTGACTCCGCCCGTGGAAAAACTGTCGGCCGATACCTGAACCATCTTGGCAGTTGCAAGAGTGATATTTCCTTCGGCATCTTTCGTTACTGGCTGAGGACGGGGCGCTGCAAATAGAGCACCGGTTTCTTTGGACTTCAGAAGAGTTATGAACCTATCAGTCGGCTTGTAGTCATCAAGCTCAATGAAGATTGAAAACTCGAACTCCTCGGGGCTTTCAGGAATGTAGAAGTAGTCACTGAGAAGCTTCTGTATAGACTGCTGCCTAGTGAATAAATGGCCGGTACCGTAGTTTGTGAAGGCAGTTCTGAACGTGTAATACATTGGGTAAAGCGTAAGAATGAACAGCAGGATCATCGCGGGAATCATGTACCTGTAAGGATACCCCTTTGGATTCAGTGCAATAATATCGATCAACAAGGTTAGCACAATCATCGTAACCATAAGGCCAAAATTCCCGTCTGCAAAAAGCAGATACACGCTCCATAAGGAAAAGGCGTTGAATATTGCAAGAATGGCTAAAGAAAAGAGAAAGATTACAAATCGTTTTCTACTCAAGGTAATCCCTCCGGGCAATTAGAACTAGAGCGCGGGAAGTACCCGCGCTCAGCCTAACTAAGTTTAGAGATGTGAATAAAATATGGCAACTAATTTCCGATGCTGGTCTTTATCTTTTCAACCGCCGAATTGAAAGCGTTTTCAACGGTGTCTTGACCGTTAATGATTAAACCAAGTGCATCGGCCATCGCTCCCCAAACGCTCGCCATTTCGGGAACATTAGGCATTGGGGTACCAACGGAAGCACTCTTCGAAAACTGGAGAACATCATAGAGCTCTGGCCCAGCATTTGCTTCAATGAAGGAAAAGACGTCCGCTCTAGCCGTTCCTCTTCTCTCTCCCAAGAACATACCATACTGGCCTTCGAAGCTACCTATGTAGTTTACCACAAACTCGGTCGCTTCAAGCTTGTTCTTGGACTTGGCGTTAATCATGAATCCCTGAACTCCAACGAACGGCCTCGGAGTGGTTCCATCGTCAAATGTGATTTCGCTAAACGGAAGAATCGCGTAATCAATTCCTGCGTCACGGTAGCCTGGAGTGGCCCAAATACCGTTCACTATAAAAGCGGCGAGCCCATCTTTGAAAAGCGAGTCCATCAGATTGTAGTTCGGTCCTGCGGGAATGAGACCCTTGTCAAACCATGATTTTATCAACTTTCCACCGGCAATTGCGCCTTCGTTATTCAGTCCTATATCGGTTACGTCGAGACCATCTGCCGTTTCCTTGAAAATGTAGCCTCCTCTGCCCAGTATGAAAGGAGCAGAGTGATAGAAGTCGCCAGCGGTATAAATCAGACCTACGACTTCATCGTCTGATGCCTCGAGCGCCAACTCCTCTAGCTCAGATATTGTCTTCGGTTCTTCAAATACCAGGTCCTTGTTGTAAATTATCGCGATCGCTTCAATGGTGTAGGGAACACCGTATAGCTTACCCCCGTAGCTGAAGGCATCGAGAGCAACTTCGTAATATTGATCCGAGTCAGGAAGGAATGGGATCGGTTCAATAAGGCCGTTGAGAGCGAGCTCTCCAACCCAGTCGTGGGCTCCAACGATTATGTCTGGTCCCTCGCCTGCGGGAGCAGCGGTTAGGAACTTAGGCTTTATATCCCCGAAGTTCACTTGTTGAATTTCCACCTGAATACCGTAGTCGCTTTCGAAATCAGCCGCCAGTTTCTCAAGTGCCGGGATCTGGTTTTCTGAGGACCAAATAACAAGCTGTGCCCCTGCAAAAGACAAGAGCACGAATAGCATAAGAAGAACAGCTGCAAGTTTTTTCATCTTCAAAACCCTCCTTTGATAGAATGGTGTACTGCCTGAATAAATTGTATCAGAAAGTTCCGTTTATTTTAAGATGTGTTACTGTGTCTACTACAGATAGAAGACGCCTTCATTCTCCGTGAAGGCGTCCATTCGTTCCTGGTCTTCCCTAATCGATGATGATGATGCTTCTTTCCAGGTAAAAATTGTTAATACTACGAATTAAACTGGATATACTGTTATTCCCTCTTTGAAATTCTTAGCGACATCGAAATCGACTCTCAAAGAGTCATTGTATCTTTGAGTCAAAAACCTCTTCCCGACTTCCCCAAGCAGCAAATAGATAAGCAGATCTTCATCGCTATTGGCCAAGAGACCTAGTTCATTCCTGCCCTTCTCGACTTCCGGCTCTAGAGTGTCGCCCGGTCTATGAGAAATCGATTTCTCGTCACCCATCACCCGAGTCTTCAACGTGCTTTCGATCTCCGCGGGCGGCGAACCGTAGAAGCCTTTGATGTATCTTTCAACTTCCTTTGTTATAGTCTTGTATCTTTCATTGTTCATGACATTAAGAACGGCCTGAACACCTACTATTTGAGAGGTTGGTGTAACCAGGGGCGGATAACCCAAATCGGCGCGCACTCTGGGCACTTCTTCGAGTACCTCCTCGAATCTGTCACTCATATTTTGTGCCTTAAGCTGGTTGATCAGATTGGAGTACATGCCCCCGGGTATTTGATTTTCAAGAACCGATGTGTTTATAGTGAAACCGGCATCGGTTTCACTATGGTTCTTACGAACGCGAACAAAATAATCGTTTATCTCTTTTAGCAGTACGTAATCCGGCTTATCTGCAAGTCCCAAGTCGTGCAACGCCGTCCAGACACTTTCCACCCCGGGCTGTGAAGTTCCAAAGCCCATTGAAGAGGTTGCCGTATCGAGAATGTCTGCGCCGGCTTCGGCGCTCTTCAAATAGGTCATACCGGCAATGCCAGTAGTGAAGTGAGAATGAACTTCCAGCGGAATGGAGTGCCTTTTCTTGATCTCGCTTACAAGAGTCCATGCGGTTCCGGGTTTCAAGAGGCCGGCCATGTCTTTTATACAGAGGGAGTCTGCGCCAAGTTCTAGCGCTTTGTCGGAAATCTCTACGAAGTATTCGACGTTATGAACTGGGCTTGTTGTATAAGACATGGCTATCTGAAGGTGCATCCCGCTTTCCTTGACGGCCTTTGCCGACTTCTCCAGGTTTCGGAAGTCATTAAGGGCATCGAAGATTCTCACTATATCGATTCCGTGTTTTGCCATAGTTCTCACAAACAATTCCACAACATCATCGGCATAGTTTCTGTAACCCAGGAGGTTTTGGCCCCTCAATAGCATCTGGAGCTTCGTTTCCTTGAAACTTTCCTTCAATATATCAAGTCTTTCCCATGGATCCTCGTTTAAGTATCGGACACATGAGTCGAAGGTAGCCCCGCCCCACACCTCAACTGCGTGGTAGCCAACCCGATCAACAAGAGGAGCTATCTCCGCCAATTCGCCGGTAGTAACCCTCGTAGCAAGAAGTGACTGGTGTGCGTCTCTCATCGTAGTATCAACGAAACAGACTTTTCGCAATTTCATGCCTCCTCTCTGTGTACTATACTTATGATAGAGGAGTGATGTTATGCGATCAAATAAAAGAGATTACGAATTCGACATAATTGTTATAGGCGCCGGCCATGCAGGTATTGAAGCGGCTCTTGCCGGAGCCAGAATGGGCATGAAAACTCTTATTCTAAATATCAACCTTGATACGGTTGGATGGACGCCCTGCAATCCCGCAATGGGTGGTCCTGCAAAGGGGATAGTTGTAAGAGAGATAGATGTTCTGGGAGGCGAGATAGCAAAGTCAACCGATCAGGCATCACTCAATATAAGAATTCTGAACACCAGTAAAGGTGCAGCGGTTAGGGCGTTGAGAGCTCAGGTTGACAAGATTAGGTACAGCCAGACAATGAAGAGAAGCATGGAAATGCAGGAGAATCTCTTCATACAGAGCGGAATAGTAAAGGCTATAGAAACTGAAAAAGGAAGCGTAAAGGGTGTCATCACCAATTTTGGCCTCAGATACTCGGCTCGCTCAGTAATTGTGGCTTCCGGCACTTTTCTTGGTGGAAAGATATTTATCGGACCTCATGAATTTCCAGCCGGCAGACTTGGAGAGTTTCCGTCTACAGAGTTGACCGGTTCACTGCGGTCGATCGGTTTTGAAGTAAGGCGTTTCAAAACCGGCACACCGGCAAGAATTGCCGGAAGGTCCATCGACTTTGCCGAGATGGAGCGTCAGGGAACCTCCGAAACTCCGCTTTGTTTCTCACATTTCTCCGAACCTTACGTGCTGGAAGACGATCACCCTTGCTGGCTTACGAGAACGAACAAAGAGACCCATGACATTATAAAGAGAGATCTGCATTTTTCTCCGTTGTATGGAGACTTAAAACTCATCGATTCGAGAGGTCCACGTTACTGTCCATCAATCGAGGACAAGGTAATCAAGTTTTCCTCCAAAGACAGCCATCAACTTTTCGTCGAACCGGAGAGCGCTTACAGCAACGAGTACTATTTGAATGGTCTTTCAACTAGCTTACCTTACGAGACCCAGCTCGAAATGATAAGAACAATTCCAGGACTAGGCAGAGCAGAAATAGTACGACCGGCTTATGCAATTGAATACGACTACATTAACCCCACTCAACTTTACTCAACCCTGGAGAGCAAAGTAGTCGAGAATCTTTATTTTGCCGGCCAGGTTAACGGAACGAGTGGTTACGAAGAGGCGGCCGGTCAGGGACTCATCGCTGGAATAAATGCCTCGGCGAAACTGTTGGGAGAAAAGCAGCTAGTGCTCAGCCGATCCGAGGCTTATATTGGAGTGATGATTGATGACCTTGTGACAAAAGGTGTCGATGAACCTTATAGATTGCTGACTTCTAGGGCAGAGTATAGATTACTTCTCAGGCACGACAACGCTCATATTAGGCTTACCGAGTACGGTTATAGATATGGGCTGGTGCCTGCCTGGTTTAAGGAAAGAGTAGACAGTCTGACCAGAGAAATAAAGACTCAGTTGATAAGGCTCCAGAAGATCAATGTCAGACCTTCGGAGGGCTTGAACGAGCTGCTCATCAGTAAGGGCAGTTCAAAAATCGATTTGCCGGTGAAGTTTTCTTCGCTGTTGAAGAGGGCCGGCGTTGGTTACAGGGATATCTCCATGTTTGATCCAGAACCGATATTGGATGACGATGTTATTGGACAAGTTGAAATAGAAGTCAAGTACAGCGGCTACATCGACCGACTTAAGGCAGAAGTTAAGCGTCTCGAAGAGATCGAGGAGGATTTAATTCCCTCGACTATGGACTATGATGCCGTATCAAATTTGTCAACGGAAGCAAGAGAAAAACTGAAGAAGACCAAACCTGCATCTGTTGGCCAAGCTATGAGAATACCCGGCCTCACACCCTCCGACATAATGAATCTTTCATTTCATCTCAAACATGAGGGGGAAAAATGAGCACCGAGCGATCGCCGGTGCTTATCCCGATAGCAAGGTCTGTAACGTTTTTTCCAGATCTCTATGTTCAATAGACTTTCCGTCTTTCAGAAGGCAAAATGCGGCCTTTATTACAAGGACTCGGGGATACTTCACAGTCATTTCCTGAACCGGATCTGTAGATATCCGAAGACCCACAGAACTGCTGTTTAGCATTAAACCATCTCCTGAACCTCTTGACACAAGCCATGAGGAATATTATAATCAAATCTGTGTCTGGGCTCGTAGCTCAGTTTGGTTAGAGCTTCCGGCTCATAACCGGGCGGTCGGTGGTTCGACTCCACCCGAGCCCACCAGATATGGCGGCTTTACGCCGCCTCTTTCTTTATTAATTCTAGCAGTTTTGCTGGTATTCTTCAAGAGAGTTTGCCTATGTTTAACATTTAGGACATGAAACGTAAAGAAAGTTTAGTCAGCATTTATGTAAAATATAGGTTTTTGATTGTCAGCCGATTTCACTCAGTGAAAAGACCAATCTTCCTCCTACGAATGTCATATCCGAAAACCTGTCTTCATTGGTCTTCAATAAGTCAGCATCGATAACAAAGAGATCTGCCGGGTAACCCGGTTCAAGTGAGCAGCCTCTGCAACTATTGGCCAGAAGATGCCCGTTCGAAGTGTACATTTCTATGCTTTCCCTTCTCGAAAAGTATCTGTCTGCAGAGTTCAGATTTCTAATCACTGACGTACTCTCCACGGGAGAATCCGTTGACAATGCAAGAAGGACACCCATATCTCTCATCTTTCCAAATGGATATGCGTTCTCCAAGCGAGAAGGGCCGAATCTTTCCGGAGCTATCAATTTGTCGGAATCAACGAAGACTGGCTGAATAGATGCAGTGAGCTTCTCTTCTACCATCCTTCGGATTTGCTCTTCAGAGGCGATCTGAACGTGAATCAATCTGTGCCTAAGCGTTTCACTCTTCGATCCTTCGAAGGCCTTCAGTGCTTCTTCGAGGGCACGATCGCCGATTACGTGAACGCAAACCTGAATCCCTTCCCCATCTGCCCTTTTCACAATCGGTCTAATCTCTTTCGCGCTCTTATAGAGCACGCCTCTTTCCCCGGGAGAATCATAGTACGGTTCAATCATAGCCGCCGTTCTCGCTCCAAGCGAACCGTCGAGATAGAGTTTTGCCGCATTTAACTGAAAGAATTCGTTTTCGAACTGTCGGCCGAGTAGTATCATTTCGAGGTCTTCTTCTCGCGATACACAAAATTTCTCGTAAACTCTTAGATCGACAATGCCTGCGAGTCTTTGCATCAGGAGTTCGTATTCTATCCCGTGGTAGTCATCGCTGTGCACTGAGGTCACGCCGTATTTCAAGAAGGCCTTTGTTCCTGCTTCGATTGCAGCCTCTACTTCTCCAGAAGTTAGCAATACGTTTCTTTCGACTTCATCAAGTGCCCTCTCTTTAAGGATCCCGAGATCAATGTCCGTTCCGTCCAGTCCATGAAGTCGTTCGAGACTAAAGAGCTTTATGAAAGCCGAATTAGCAGAGGCGATATGACCGCACCTTCTTGTAATTATTACTGGTCTAGATATGATTGAATCAAGTATCTTTCTTACTGGCATGAAGCCAAGAACCTCCTGATCCCAACCCCGGGCTCGAACGATATCGCGTTCAACATTCAGAGCCGTTTCAAGCTTTTCTACCGAGTCACAGTTTTCGAGATCGACTTCAAGCTCCTTTCTTCCAGTTCCGATTAGATGAGCGTGAGAGTCCACAAAACCAGGGTAGACGAATTTACCGCTTACATCTATTTCTATCGCATCTTTTGCCGGTACTTCAGAAATTATGCCTTCGCTAATGTAGAGATCTCGGGTGACATATCTTCCGTCGGGTACCGAGTAGACTCTGCCTCCCTTAAGTGAATATGCCATTATAGTTCGGCTCCCAAGCTCCCCGCTATTTGTCCAGCAAGGGCCGCATTGTTTATCAAAAGAGAGATGTTCGCGTCGAGAGTCTTGCCGTTTGATAACTCAGCGATAGTGCTTAGGAGAAACGGTGTCAGAGCCTTACCGGATACCCCCCTAGCTTCGGCAGTTGACAGAGCAGTCTCTATTAACCTGGAAAGGTCGTCGTAATCCATCGAATCGGTTTCTGGGATAGGGTTCGCTACAAGCACCGCACCATCGATCCCCAGTCTCTCTTTCTCTTTTAGAATCAGCAGAGCCTCTTCCGGTGAATTTATCGTGAGGTTGACTCTATAGGGACTTCTGGAGCAATGGAATAGTGGGAATGAGTCCGTTTTGTAACCGACCAGAGTGACACCAAAAGTCTCGAGAAACTCAAGAGTCTTAGGGACATCGAGGATGCTCTTTACACCAGCCGATACAACGATCATACTGGTTCGGGAAAGCTCGATAATGTCTTGAGAGACATCCCAGTCTTTACCACGATGAACTCCACCAATGCCTCCAGTAGCGAAGACCGAAATACCATCTCTCTTTGCGATTGCCATCGTGGCACTTACCGTGGTCGCTGCATCTCTCTTCATCGCTGTGGCGTAGGGAATTTCAGCCGTTCCGACCTTCAAAACATTCGGAGCCGTTCCCAGCCTCATTATCTGCTCTTCCCGAAGACCAACGATTATTTCTCCGTTGAGAATTCCAATAGTCTTCGGTTCACCGCCATTTTTTCTGACTGCCCTCTCCATGTTTAGAGCAGTCTCGAAATTGACACCCCTTGGAAGACCGTGGGCTATCACGGTTGATTCGAGAGCAACAACATTGTTCAACTTCATTCACCTCTCAGACATTTAGGCATCGGAAGGCCCTTTGTTTTCAATCCCATTACTTCAAGATCCCTGGACTGGGCTTGTCAATTGAAGCTGACTTCCAAAAAAGCTTTCACGCGCCCTGTTTGAATCAATTTTATCAGAACGCGATTGAAAAGGATGGAGCGTAATGCTATAATTCTGACGTTGTGCCCCTATAGTTCAACGGATAGAACGGTGGATTCCTAATCCGCAGATGAAGGTTCGATTCCTTCTGGGGGTACCAGAAGCGAGGATATCCTCGCCTTTTTTATTGGCGATTAGCATACAGGAAAGTGGCACCGAAAAGGTTACCTAGGGTACGTTAATTAGTCGTAGATGCTGTCTTTTGCCGATATTTAGGTTTGAGAAGAATTCGAGATGGTCATAGAATTCATTTGAGGATCATTAAATTGAGGAGGTATTCTTGTGGCCGAAACTAGTTTGTTTCAAAATGCGTTAAAGCAATTCAATAAGGCAGCCGATGTGATGGATCTTAGCCAAAGTATGAGGCAGGTCCTGTCCTTTCCGAAGAGAGAGCTTACGGTAAACTTTCCTGTCAGAATGGATAACGGTGAAATCAAGGTTTTCACAGGGCATAGAGTTCAGCATAACGTCGCCCGGGGTCCGGCAAAGGGAGGAATCAGGTATCATCAGAACGTTACCCTTGATGAAGTTAAGGCTCTTGCTTTTTGGATGACATGGAAGTGCGCGGTTGTAGGCATTCCTTATGGGGGAGGAAAGGGTGGGGTCTGTGTAAACCCACAGGAACTTTCTATAAACGAGATTGAGAGACTCTCCAGGAGATACTTCTCAGAGATTCAGATAATCATCGGTGAAGGAGAAGACATCCCAGCACCCGATGTAAATACAAATGCGCAGATAATGGCATGGTACATGGATACGTACTCCATGAACATCGGCCACTCCGTACTGGGAATCGTTACGGGAAAACCACTGGAAATCGGAGGGTCAAAGGGAAGAACAGAGGCCACAGGCCGCGGAGTAAGGGTTGTTGCTGAAGAGGCGCTTAGGTACAAAGACATGGATCCAAAGAAGGCAAAAGTGGCCGTTCAGGGCTTCGGGAACGTCGGTTCCTACGCGGCAAAACTGATTGCTGAAGAGATGGGTTCTAGAGTGGTTGGCTTGAGCGACGTTTCAGGCGGCCTATACAATCCCGACGGATTCGACATCGATGATCTGATTGTCTACAGAGATCAGAACAACGGAGTAATCGAAGGTTATCCCAAGGGGCAGAAGATCAGCAATGAAGATCTTCTCAGTCTCGACGTGGATGTCCTTGTCCCTGCTGCTCTCGAGAACGCGATTACTGAAAAAAACGCGAGGAACGTCAGGGCGAAGATAGTTGTTGAGGGTGCAAATGGTCCTATGACCCCTGAAGCCGAAGATATGATTCTTGCAAACAACATCTTTGTTGTTCCGGACTTCCTTGCAAACGCAGGTGGAGTAACGGTATCATACTTCGAATGGGTACAGGGACTTCAGCATTACTTCTGGGATGTAGAAGATGTTAGGAGAGCGTTGCATAAGATAATGAAAGAGGCTTTTGGCTCTGTAATATCGACAATGAACAAATACAGTATCGATATGAGAACTGCCGCATACGTTGATGCAATAGAGAAAGTCGCTCTTGCGACGAAGCTTAGAGGTATCTATCCCTGATAGTCTGAACGGAGAGCAAATTAATTAGTCGAGCGGAAGAACTTTCTTCCGCTCTTTTGTTGTGACGGACATTCATAGCCTTTCGGAAAGATAGAAATTGTCATCAACTCTGTAAGCCGTTAAGAAGCCACCGTAAACACAACCTGTGTCGATACCGATCTTGCCCTCTTGAATGAGTGGACCACTTATTAATGGCGTGTGGCCATAGACAACCGTTCGACCCTTAATCGGGTAGCTGCTCTCTAGAAAGGGTTCTCTAATCCAAAGGAGATCTTTTGGATCTTGCTTCTTCAGAGGAATTCCCGGTCTGACTCCTGCATGAACAAAGATGAAGCTTTTCTCTTCATAGTACAGAACTGTGTTGTTGAGAAACTCGATGTGATATTCGGGAATGGATCTTATGGTTCCGTAACTTCTTATCGTTGTCTCCATTCCGTTATATGCCCATATTGTGGAACCCTGAACGCCATTCAAGTAATCTAGGAACATCTGCTCGTGGTTGCCGCGAATGAAGTGGCACTCGTAATTCGCTGAAAGCGCAATGAGAAAGTCGATAACTCCTCTGGGATTAGGACCGCGGTCCACATAATCTCCTATGAAAACAAGCGAGTCGTCATCCTTGAGATCAAGGGCACTAATGAGTCTTTTCAAAGGCGAAAGGCAACCGTGAATATCCCCTATTGCATAGGTCAACCCAAAATGCCCCTCATCAGCAACTGCCACAAGTATGATATAAGCACTCCCGCAACGGGACTGATAATCCATTCAGTCTTCTTTTCTTTCGAAAACACAGCCCGGAAAGCAAGCCCCGCGGCTACGGATATTATCACCCAGGTCCATTGATTTGCGAGAATAAAGATGAATATAGACATTCTCTCGGCAATTCCAATTGAATCAGTCGCTTCTTCCTTTATAATCCTTCCCCGAAGAAAATAGGTTACTCCTACCGTTGTCAGAAGCATTCCCATCAGATACCAGGAAAACTCCACGGTAACGAAGGATTCAATCAAAAAACTTCTTCCAAGCAATGTCAAGAAAAGCAAAAGGAAGAATGCAATTATCTCTATCAGTTCGTTGGAAAGTCTCTTTCGTCCCATATCAAGAGTGACCGTCAAACCTATGGACAGTATTAGAATAAGAATTCCAAGCGGATTCGATAAAAAGACATCGAAAGTGAAAGCAAGAAAGACAAGAACAACCCATACAAAATGCATCCAGAACTTCTTGTCATCCATTTTTGCCAGTTTCTTGTTATTCACAAAAGCATGATCAACTACATAATAGGCCACTAAAAGATGTAATGGCATGTCTCAACCTCCGATCTTCTCTCTGCTGTTCCATGGTAGCACGGGAACAAGAAAAGTTGCAACAATCAGTGCGGCCAAAACACCAACCCCGAGACTGATACCGAACGCGCTCAAAAGCTTCCCCTTTGCAAAAACAAATGAAAAGAAGGTGAGCATCGTTGTGGCCGAAGACATGGTTACCGATTTAAGGGTTTTTGATAGCTCGGAATTTCCTTTCCTCTTAGAACTATGCATAACGTACACAAGACCGTCGACCCCAATACCTATTATCAAAGGAGCGGAAATTACCGTGACAAAGGTTGTGTCAACGCCCAGCAGTTCCATCAAACCAAACATGGACATCAAAATACCTATCATAAGAAGGAGTACTTTGAACCCGTCGATTAAGGACTTTCTCTCCGCCGCCACAACTACAAAGATCGCTAGAAAAGCGACAAGACATATTGAAAGTGAAACTCGCCTTACAAGATCCATCAGATAATAGAAGACCTTTGGATATCCCCCAAAGGTCTCCTTAAGTTCCGGACTTAGACTGTCGTATATTATTTTTATAACATTGTTCCTATATATATACGATGACGGCTCGGAGTTCAACAGAAAGTAAGTCTTTCCATCGCCACCTAAGTAAAGCAACTGATCTCTTAGACTCTCCGGGATTACTTCAGTAACAAGACTTATTAGATCATCGGAGCTCTCCACAGTCCCAGCCCTATCGAGCAACTCGACGATAAAATCATAGTAGTTTGCTTTCTTGAATACCGCTTCAACAAGCGGTGAGTCTCGCAGTGCGTCGATCTCTCTCACTACCTGCTCCATCTGACTCATGTAATCTCCCTTTCCTCCTTCAACAATCGAAAGAATGGAGAATGAGCTTTTGAAGTTAGGATTCTGATCGATCTCCTCGTGCGCCTTTCTCAACGAATCAAGATCGGGAAGTATGAAAGGAACCGTGTTTATTATGCTGCCGCCGAATGTCCTTTCGATGAGGTTCGGAATCGCCACTTGCTCAGAGTCGGGTGACATCAAACCAGGAGGCGTGTAGGAAAAGCTCCTGATGTTATTCAGTCCCAGATAACTCAGTATGAGGATCAACGCAAAAACAACTCCTCCCGAGATAACTCCGAACCTTATGATTACTCTGGAAATCTTCTGAAAGAATCGATCAAGGAGATGTATGTTTGCAACCTTTGTTGAATTAATGAGGGTCTTGATTGATAAGGCCGGAAGAAAGACAATCATTACAACAAAGAAGACTACGATCCCAATCGATGAAAGAATCCCGAGTTCTCTTATGGCGGGCGAGTCGATTGCGGCAAGAATTATGAATACCAGCGCAGTCGTTATCATGCTCGCCAGAAGCGGTCTGGTAAGTGCACCATATGCATCTCTCAGCAGAGCGACCGCGTTCTTCTGCTTTGACGCTCCATCGGAAAGCCTTGTGATCATATGAATTCCGTAGTCTATTCCCAGGCCAAGGGTAATCGCAGTGACAAAAGTAGTTATTATGTTGAGGGATCCGAAAACAACATAGGAAATCCCTAGAGTGATAAACATGGAAATTGCCAGAGAAAAGAAGACATAGAGAGTAATCTTGAGACTTGAGTAGGCAAAAAAGAAGAGAAGAGATATTCCCACAAGAGAGATAATCGTGGTGAGCATGAAGTCATCGTTAACTTGCTTGTTTGAATCGTACGTCCCGAAGTGATCGCCTGCCATGCCAAAAGACAAACCATATGAACTGCATATCTCTCCTACCCACCGTCTCAGAAGGGGTATGACTCTGTTTACATAAGACACGTCCGAAGAAGGACCATCAAGTCTTATACCCATTACCAGGACCATTGGATCGTTCGTTGGGATCGTTTCCGGCAACCTTACAAAATTCCAGAATTCGTCGGATTGCGGGGAATTCCCCAGGAGCCCTCTGAGCTCCTCAAATTCAACAAGCATCTGACCTATGCTGCGGACAGCTGAAAAATCGTAATTGACGAGGCTTTGAACCGTTCTAGAGAGGTCCTGGTCTCGGCTTCTCATTGAAGAGAGTTCAGCGGGATCTACCATAAGAAGCCCGAGTGGCCCCAAATCTGACATAACATCGAATCTTACGAAAGATTCGATATTCTTCATTTCATTGGCTGTTTCATAAATCTGCCTGCCTGCAGAAATCAGATTCTCTATGCCCTTTTCAGTTTTATCGTCAGTTTGGAGTACGATATATGTAACGTCTCCAGAAGTATCCCCGCTAATGAAACGATTGTATTGTTTCACAACAGGATTGTCTTTGGGTAGTATCTTGAGTAGATCTGAATCGATATTCAGCTTCGTGGAAAGATATGCACCGAAGGCGCCAAGTATAACGAAAAAAACTATGACGGCAACACGGTGTCTAATGACAAATTCACTCAATCTCAACAACTAACCATCACTCACCATCGAATATTCTTGTCCTTAGAAAAGCATCTCAAGTATACCAACTTTGAAATGAAGAAACATCTTTTTTGCTAATCGCTTCAGTCTTTTATCAGAAAATACCTTACCGGAAGATATGGTATTGAGTAGCGCTCCACAGTTTCAATGAAGGACTGGTTGATCACGCCGCCCTCTCTTAAAACGACAACAGGACCACTTCCGGCAAAGACGTCTGAGACAAAACTCCCGGGACTTATAGAGTGCATAAAATGTACTCTGTAAAACCTGAATCCTTCTTTCAGGAATGAATTGTAGTCTGACTCCATGACAAGCGTGTAACCAGGCAGATAAGTAAGTCGGAAAGCTCCGTAATCGATGGACTCCATTCTAGTTACCGTGCTACCGAAAAACTCTACTGTCTCGTGTTCTCTTATACCGTTCTTGCCCGTTTCAATGTAGAAGAGAGTCTGCAACCTAGAGAAGACTTCCTTGTAGGGGCAGGTAAACGTTCTAATGCCTTTTTCAGCCGACATGATCCAGGGTCCGACACCTTCTCTCTCGAGTTGCTGGAGAACAGAGCTGAAATCCTTTGTCTCTTCGAGATGATTTTTGAATCGCTCAAGCAAAGGTATAAAGCTGTTTCTGAGAAAGAAGTCGGGAGTCGCTCTCCGGCTCCCGACATTCTGAATTGTTTCAAAATTCATGTATACAATTACGAGAAGCCCACAAATCAGTGCGATGAGCGAAATCAGTATTGAAACACTTGCTATCTTCAATTTACAACCTTAACTCCCAGTTTCTCGAGAATAGTCTCGATAGCTTTCGAAAGTTGAAGATCGTGTTCCACATCTACAGTAGCCGTTGAAAGCGTCAGCTCTCTCCCGTCCTCACTGGGAGCCTGCTCACCGGCTTCAACAATTATGTCTGGTTCTATTCCCTGAAGGTGAATATCACTTCCATTCGGAGTAAAATAATGCGCGGTTGGAAGCCATATTTCTCCTCCGTTCGAGAGATTAAATACTGTCTGAACTGCTGCCTTCCCGAAAGTTGTCGTTCCTATAACCGTTGCCAGTCCGTGATCCTTAAGTGCCCCCGTGAGTATCTCTGAAGCAGAAGCACTGCCATCGTTTACAAGCACAACAATCGGCTTGTCTGTGAAGTAGGAATTATATCTTGATCCCCAGGAATTGTAAACCTCTTCCTGACCGTCTCTATATCTTATCGTTATTACTCTCTTACCCTTTGGAAGCATCAGTGATGATATGTTCAAAACGCTCTGTAATAGCCCGCCAGGATTGTTACGAAGGTCGATAATGAACGCCCCACTCTCTCTGCTCAAATTCAGAGCATCCTGGAATTCATCATAAGTTGGCGCGTTGAAACCGGTTATTTGAATGTAAGAAATTTCGGTATCTTCAACAGTAAGCAATTCCGTCTTGACACTCTTAATCTCTATGAAGGCTCTTGTGATCTCTACAAAAAAAGGATTCTCTACGGATTCTCTATAGACCTCAAGAACTACCTGGGAATCGGGGTCTCCTCTCAGCATATTCACTGCGCCGTAATAACCAACTTCCGATACTGGCACTCCATCAATCGTGAGAATCAAATCGCCTGCTCTAAGGCCTACTCTTTCGGAAGGGCTTCCGGCCATCGGGGCCACCACTTCTAGACAATCGAACTCAATGTTGTACTGCACAGTAGAGCCAATCCCACCGTACTTGGAGGTGGTATCCAGTTCGTTTTCCTTAGTTTGAACCGGGTCAAAGTACCATGCAAAGGGATCGTCTAGTCCACGCATCGTTCCTGTCAAAGTCTCATTTAAAATCGCGTCATAATCTACCTTTTCAATGTCGTAATAGTTGCGATCGATGTACGTAAGAATCTCGAAAACGGGGCTGAACTTCTCGAACATTTCATCGTCTGTCATCGATGAAAGTGCGCCCAGAAAGAAAACTGCAACCAGGACTGAGACAGTCAACAATATCTTTAGGACTCTATTCTTTTCCATTTAACTTCCTCCCCTCTACTTTTATGCCAAACACCAGGTATGTAGTATGACCGACCATCCTATCTTCAGGTCTGAATCTTTCGGGGTTTGCCTTATAGCTTCTGGCAAGTATCTCCCACACCTGGATATCAATGATTCCCAGTGTTCCTAGAATCGTTACAGTCTCCTGAACCTGATTAGCTGTCGGGCAGAGAATGCAGATCCTGCCACTTTTCTTAAGAATGGATACTGCGCTCTCAAGGGAAGCGGAGGGTTCGGGAACATCCAGAAAGAAGGCGTCGGCTTTCTGACTTTCTTTGCATTCCGCAACATCCCCAGATACGAACGTCACCCGTTCTATGTGGCCAAGATGGCGAACGTTCTTCTGCGCCTTTTCCAAGAAATCCTGTCTCTTTTCGTATGATACCACCTTGCCCGACTCACATACCGCTCGAGAAAAAGCAGAAGTCATTACACCCGTCCCCGTTCCGGCTTCATAAACAACATCGCCCGGCTTTATGTCGAGGTATAACAAGATAAACGCGACATCCTTTGGATACACTATCTGTGTTGATCTCTTCAAAGAGAAGATGCCGTCAATCATTGATGGTTTTATCAGGAAGGCATCCCGAAGCCCCAATCTAATCTTCTCTCCGAATTCTCTTCCCACAAGAGAATCCATTATCAGGTTTCCATAATGTGTCTTTAGGACACTGCCTCTCTTCACCTCAGAGAAGTATTTCGCCTCTTCGTGTTCAAGCATTATCAGAATGCTGTCACCGTATTGAATCATCTAAACTCCTCTAAGTTTAATTATGTTCTCGATCAGAGTGTCAAGCTCTTCGATCTGACCAGATTTACTGGCCTCAATTACGCACTTCCTCGTATAACCTTTGACTATCATTTCTGATACTTTCGAGAGTGCAGAGTTGACTGCCGACACCTGCGTCAGAATATCACCGCAGACTCTGTCATTTTCAACCATTTTCTGCAGCCCTCTAATCTGGCCCTCGATTCTTTTCAGTCTGTTCAGGACAGCTTTCCTTGTCTCATTGTCTACACCTTGCATGGCTTCACCTCATAAGGAACCGAATACACTGTCGCCAATGAATTCCTTGATAATGGAGGTTCTCGGAATATCCTCGAGGTTCATCATTGGAAGCAGGTAATCAATGAACCTGAGAAGCCTCTTAGCTTCGATATATTCAGGTACGGAATCATCAATCTGAACAAGTAGAGGCTCTGCAAATCCCTTTAACGCTGCCAGTTCATACACTATGGCAGAATTGAACATGACATCTGCCTCTTCTTGAAAGGGAAAGATATACTTATCCTCTCCTCTTCGGACGCTTGGCCACATGCGCATCGTGTCAAGCGCCGAGTGACCTCTCGATCTGTTGTCACGCACTATTCTGCGCAGCAATCTGACGTCCGTAGTTGGTATTCTGTTCAGACTGTCGAGATTCATTTGCGTCAGGGCGCTGACATATATCTTGAATTTCCTGTGTCTTGGAACGGAGCTGCTTAGCAATTCATTAAGACCATGAATTCCCTCTATGATCACCGGTTGACCCTCGGAGATTCTGATGGGTTTGTCATGGAAGCCGCTCTTGCCAAGCATGAAATCAAATTTGGGAAGCAAGACCTCTTTGCCATCCAAGAGTTGCGAGATCTGTTCGTTGAACAGATCAATGTTAAGAGCATGTATCGATTCGAAATCGTAATTGCCGTTCTCGTCAAGCGGAGTTTTTTCTCTGTCGACGAAGTAATCGTCAATCGATATCTGCACGGGATTCATACCGAGCACCTTGAGATGAAGCATCAGCCTCTTTGAGAAGGTTGTCTTTCCGGAACTTGAAGGACCTGCTATGAGAATCAGACTGGGTTCCTTATGTTTGGCAATCTGGTCTGCGATAGCACCGATCTTCTTTTCATGGAGGGATTCCGTAATATTCACTATCTCTCGAATCTCTCTTGGGCCCTTGCTGATTATTTCGTTTATCTCTCCAATAGTTTTCACTCCGAGGATCTCGCCCCATCTTTCATGTTCGAGAAAGATGGTAGAGATCTTTGGCTGATCGACGAACTTCGGTAACCTGTCAGGCTGTTTTGTGTCGGGGAGATTCAGTATAAAATAATCTCCATAGGGTATTAGGGAAAAATTCAGTATAGCTCCGGTCGAGTAAGGCATATAACCGTAGAAGTAGTTTATGAATCCCTTACATCTGTAGATATTGACGGTCGATTTCTTTCTGTATTTGAAGAGCAGAGCCTTGTCTCTCTGTCCATCTTCACTGAAAAGCCGTATTGCCTCGAATTTCCTCAGCGTGGCCTTTTCGAAAACGATATCCTCTTTGACTAACTCTCTCATTCTCTCTTCGATTTGGAGGAGATTCTCGGGAGTGCTTTCTATTCCCTCAATATTGCAGACTAGTCCCGTTCCTCTGGAGTGGTGTACATTCAACTGTGCCGAACCGAATAGCTCCCTGATTGCAATGAAGAGTATGAACAGAGCTCCCCTGGTATAGATCCTTATTCCATCGAGAGAAAAGAGATCAATGAATTCCACTTCGCTTTCGCCGTTTACATTTCTACAAAGTTCTATTAAAGAGTTTCCAGATTTAGCAGCCATTATGGGAGCCTTGTGGAGTTCGCCGCACATTTTCGAAAGTTCAAAGAAGGAAGTCTCTTTCGTCACATGGATCTTCTTGCCCAATTCCTTTACAAAAATCTCGTGGTCAGCCATAGAATCACTCCAAATCATTGACACCACAAATCGTCGATGTTAGAATCTATTTGCTGTGGGGCGTAGCCAAGTTGGTAAGGCATCAGATTTTGGCTCTGACATCCGTAGGTTCGAATCCTGCCGCCCCAGCCAGAAAAGGGTGGCGTAAGCCACCCTTCGTTCTGCTAGTTAACAGTCTCAGTAGCTCCTTCACTATCGAAATTCACGTCTAAATCAACGTCTCCGATAGAAGAATGCTCATCATTACCCAAAGGAACTTCCAGTTCGCCTGTACCTATCTCAGTGTCGATAAGCGTTTCAGTCGAGGTTTCAGTAGAAGTAGCGTCAGCTGTTGGAGTTGCATCGACGTTATTCTGAGCATTGAGTTCGGAAATCTGGAATTTTATTGTTTCGATGAGCGATCTTATAGTTTCGTCTTCGGGATAGAGTTCGGCAAGTTTCTCAAGATAGTGCTTTTCACTGAGAAGGTATATCTGCGTTAGCTGCTCGTTCTGCTCCATGTTCGCCATCTTTTCATATATATCCACAAGGAGGTACAGAGCGCTCATCTTGAGATCCGTAGCTGCTTCGGTGGAGTTGATAACCTTCTGATTAAGATCGCTTTCAATTCCCTGAATTGGAGAATCCAGGAGAAGTGATCTTGCCTGAGCGCCGAAGTACTGTCCATAATATTCAAGATAGCTGTCGAGTAGCTCGGGGCTTTCGAGAAGAGGCCTTATGTTCGTGTTATAAGAAGTCTCGTTGTACATGTATACCACTTCGGGATTATCACCGTCGATCTGGTACATGTAGTTAATCACTCTCGCTGAATTTGGCATCACAGAATAAAGGTATCGCACCGAATTCTCGAATCGCAAGTTCTTGCTGTCAAGCAAACTACGTTTCTCCGCGAGAGCCTCTTCAATTTCTTCAGGAGTCTCTACGTTGAATTCACTCATGTACTCTTTGGCCCTTTTCGCGTCGGTAAGAACACTTCTGGCCTCCGTATCTGTAGATGGGATCGTCTCGAGCCGGCTGTCAATTTCATCGATCGTCAGCGAAGTGGCCGTAGAAGGCAGAGTCAACAGTAAATCCTGAAGATCTTCAAGATCAAATATCTGGTTTCTAAGCTTCGTTATCTCGTTTTCGGCGAGTTCGGTGTAGAAAACAACGGGAAGATACGAGTCTCCAATCAGGAGATTGCCGGATTCGTCGAAGTAGTCTTTCTCGAGCTCCTCAAGAAGCGCACTTGACTTTTCTGGGTCGGAAATTGCCTCGTCGTATCTGGCGTACATCTGCAAATCCGGATCGTTGATTGTATATGAGAGGTTGTTCTGTTGACGATAGTCGGCTATCCATTTATTGAACTCCTCATTTTCAAAGCGGCCTAGCTCAGTCTGATAGGCAGAAGTGCTGGCAAACTCCTCGAAAGTGTCGAAAGTTGTTTTGCTGTTAACCCGTATCAAGTGGTAGCCGAACTGCGATTCCACAGGGCCTATTACAAGACCGGGCGTAGCATCGAACGAGGCATCTTCAAACTCCTGCACCATCTGACCCCTTTTGAATTCACCAAGGGCTCCACCGTTTATCGCAGTGCCGGTATCGATAGAGAACTGAGTCGCGGCATCGGTGAACGAAATCTCACCGCTGTCTATCATCGACTTAATCTCAACCGCACTGGCTTCATCCGAGACGAGAATGTGGTTTGCATCAACTTTCTCATAGTTGATCTTCAGATCTTCCATGTTTTCGTTGACGTAGTTCTCAAATCTCTCTTCCATGTCGGGAATAGCTTTCTGCGTGACATTAGTTGCAAGCATTTGTGTTACCACGTAGTCTCTTACCAGTTCAGAGAAAGCATCCACCGAACCGTACTGATAAATAATTGCGGATTTTGTTTCCTCGTCTGCCACGTATTCATCGACGATTCTATTGGTTTCCGCATCGACCTGTTCCGCAGTTGGAAGGACACCGTTCTCTGTCGCGTAGAGAAGAAGTGTCTTCTGATCTATCAATGACTTGAACAAATCATATCTGATTCCCATTTCACTGGGATAGTTTTCAGTTTCAAAGTATGGATCGAGGTTGTAACCCTGACTCCGAAGATTCGTAAGTGTGTCGCGCACAGACGTTTCGTATTCTGAATAAGTGATCCAGTAATCTGAATTTGAGAGAGGGGTACCGTCTTTTGTAAGCCCTCCGACAGTTTCGGTAAAACTGATCTCCGTACCGGTGCCCTGCTCATTGCCCTGGGAGCTCCCTCCAAGATACTGGGCAACCGACCACCAGACTATTCCAACTCCAAAGAGTATGGCCACGGCCCACACAATCGGCCGCTGAATGGATTTCATGAAATTAGAATTTCCTCTCGATTTTCTGTTTGGCATTTAGTTTTCAACTCCCTCCAAGTACCTAATACTCTACAACCAATAGGGGGAGGTTTTGCCTCCCCCGGCTTCACGAATTATACCATAGTAAATATGCTCTTGTAATCGGCACGATATCAAGAAAGATGGCCGATGTAACTAACCAACTTGCTTTGCGTAAACCCTGAAATCCAGGTATGGAAATATCGAGTCAATCCATTCAAGGGTCTTCAACCTGTGATCATCGATCGAGTCACTCTCGATCTCTCTGTAAAGCGTCAGCAACCTGTCGATGTGAGTCTTTGTTCTGAAGACTGCATATTCTACAGTTGTGTTGGTAGTTATTATGAAAGCCCAATCGCTTGACTGAGCAAGGAGAAGCTCTCTCGCCATCTGATTTAGGGCCCTAATTTTGAGAGGATCTTCAGTTCTCTCATACTTCCTTGCAAGCTCTATCATTCTCCTAGAACCCTCGTCGAGATGCCTGTATATCCAGTCATTCCTACCGTTAAGCCAAACTTCATTGTAACCGTTCGCTCCCCATGTCGATGTATTTGGGGTTACAACCTGCGCCTGTTCCATGGACTCAATCACTTCGGGTGGTGTCGATGGAACAACGGTTTCGTCTCCATTTAGTTCTCTGAATAGCTCTTCAATAAAGAGGGGCCCTTCGTACCACCAGTGTCCGAAAAGCTCGGCATCGAACGGCGCAACGATGACGGGTTCTTCTCCATCGAATTGCTTGGAAAGCCTTCTCACCTGTTCTCTCTTTCTATTTGCAAAATCTCTTGCATGCTCGATCGTTGCCTTTCTTGCATCATCGATGTCGTAGTAGCTCTTATCGTTCAGAGCTACATCCTTCCCCGTTATCTTGTAATACTTGATGCCAGTATTGCACCGCTCACCACTCGGATCTATGTAGGGTCTTATATAGTCCTCTTCACGATCGAATCCAACGTCCCTGTAAAATTCTCTGTATCTGGCATCTCCGGGATAACCTACCTCAGCGCTCCAAACTTGCTGGCTAGATTCAGGGTCTCTTGCAAATACAAAGACACTCTCCGGAGTAACCACTGGTCTGTACACTCCGTATCTTGGAGCGGGATCCCCGTACCAGAAACTGTGCGAATCGACGAAGAAGAACGAGAGACCATGTTCGCGCAGGTAGGAGTCGAAGCCAGGCACGTATCCACACTCCGCAAGCCAGATTCCTCTCGGATCCTTTCCCACATGTCTCTTGTAAGACTGCACCCCGATTTCAACTTGCGCATTGATTGTCTCCGGGAAGTTTGTCATAAGGGGAAGAAAACCATGAGTAGCGTTGCACGTTACGATTTCCAGCTCTCCGCTTTCCTGGAGCTGGGCAAACTCTCCAACAAGGTCTCTGTTGCACTCTTCATAAACGCTTTTTATCTCCTGGAGCTCTTTCAAATAGTGTAAGGCTAGTCTATTCGCAGCTGGATGCTCCGAGACCGTTCTCGAAATCTCGCTCCCGGCCAATTCGATGGATGAATCTAGATAATTGATGTACTTCTTCTGCAGATCTCTATTGGCAAGCATCTCCATTAAAGGTGGAGTTATACTCATTGTCACTCTGAAGTTCACACTGTCATCTTTTAACCTTCTGAATACTTGAAGCAAAGGAATATATGTTTCCGTAATTGCTTCAAAAAGCCACCTTTCTTCCATGAAGCTTGGAAAATCAGGATGGTTTATGAAGGGCAAGTGTGCGTGGAGCATGAGAATCAATCTGCCTCTTTCCATTCAATCATCTCCCGCTCTTGCTCTTCGAGATAGTTTTAATGAACTCCTCAGAAGATGGATTGTCTGTTGGCCCAGAAGACTTAGTCGCGCGTTCGAAGACGAGCTCTTCATGAGATGCTTTGTACTCTTTCCTCGATCCCTTTTTGAGGTCTACCCAGATTTCGTAATCGGAAAATTTTGGCGAATTTCTAGGTGTTCTGGTGATTTTCGATTTCAAGACACTGTTGAAGTTGCCACCGATGTAGTACCCAATCTCGGCAATGTAGTCTGCATCGGGAAAATCTACCTGGAAGTACCAGTTTCCGGCATCGGGGGAGATGTTGGCCTCCTTGAATCTGTGAGCGTTCTTACCGTCATAGATAATGTTTGTAATGTCACTCACTCTCACTAGAAGCTTTGAAGAATGATCTGAAACGCTTCTTGCAGTCCAGCTGGACATATCCCACATCACGTAAACCCAGTAGGGATTGACCGGGTGAATTACGACAAAGTCGCGTGAATACGATGAAGGAATCTGGGCATCTACAGGCTTAGATGGGCGAAGTATTTCTGAGGGACTGCTCTTTGCAGTGGTAGTGCTCGACGTCTGCCTGCTCTTCTGGGCAAATTTCTTTAAGACGCGAGTGATATCCTTCTTTTTCATCGTTCTCTTCAAGTTGATCCCCATCATCTTTGCATAACGACGAAGGTCCTGAATCGTTGGATCTTTACTAAGGAAAGTTTGAATCTCTTCGTTGCTCATATGAAAAACCTCCTGGGCATGATTTTCTACTAAAGTAGATAATAACACACTCAAGGGAGAAAATTCAAGGTATTATAGGTGAATAACGGCGATTATTATCATTTTTCTTTATTAGACAACATAAAATGGCTGGTTTACGAAATATCTCTTAGTTTATCGACCACATAATCTGACATATAGTCGCTGTCTACCTGAAACTGTGACCCATCGCTCATAATTTTGACAGTCACAATGTCTCTCTCAATCTCTTCTTTTCCAACTATCAAAGAGATCTTTGCGCCGATTCTTGCCGCATGCTTCATTTTGTTGCGCATGTTTCTCTCCATAACATCAACGTAAGTTGAAATGCCCATCTTACGTAGTCTTCTGGAGTAGTCGAATCCCCTGATGTTTTCCTCTCTGCCAAATGCCAGTATTGCAACCTGAGGGATCTTGGGGACGTTCACATTTACCTTTTCGGATTTCAAGAGCATCACTATTCTTTCTAGCCCTATCGCAAATCCAACTGCCGGGCAGCTGTTTCCTCCTATGTATTCGACTAGACCGTCGTAACGACCTCCACCAACGATTTGGTCCTGACTTCCCAGTGATGAAGAGCGGATTTCGAAGGCCGTTCTGCTGTAATAATCAAGTCCGCGGACAAGGAGAGGGTCGACTTCATATTCAATGTCAGCCTTCTCTAGATACCACTGGAGTTCCTCAAAATGGTTCCTGCAGTCTTCATCGAGGTAATCAAGAATGCTAGGAGCTTTTTTAGCGAGCTCTTTATCTATCTTACAATCGAGAAGTCTCAATACGTTTGTATCAAATCTTCGTCTACAATCAGTGCACATTCCTGGCAGTTTGTCCCGATAATAATCTCTGAGCGCAGTTTTGTAATCCTCCCTGCATTTGGGGCAACCGATCGAATTGATGAAAAGCTTTGTCTTACTTACCTTCAGCTCCTTAAGAAAACTATTGGCCATCTCGATTATTTCAAAGTCTGCCAACGGACTCTCGGATCCCAGTATCTCCGCACCAAACTGATGGAACTGGCGCAGTCTGCCTGCCTGAGGCTTTTCATAACGGAACATGGGACCGTTGTAAAAGAGTTTTATTGGAGCACCAAGATTCACTAAAGAATTCTCGATAAAGGCCCTTGCGACACTTGCGGTGCCTTCCGGCCGCAAGGTTATCGATCTGCCGCCCTTGTCTTCAAATGTATACATCTCTTTCTGGACAACGTCCGTTGATTCACCGACGCTTCTCTTGAAAAGCTCCGTAGCTTCAAAGATTGGAGTCCGTATTTCAGTGAAGGAGTATCTGTGCGAGATACTTCTAATTGCCTCCTCCACATAGTGCCAGTATCCGATATCGTCAAAGGTTATATCCTGGGTACCCTTAATTCTGGTAATCATTATATTATGCATTCCTCCGTCTTCTTAATAGGATTCTCCCGTCTCTCATCAGTTTAGTTATAGCATATATTACGACTAGAAATTCGAGCCTTCCCAGAAACATGCCAATTGTTTCGGCCCAGATCAGCCCGGCAGGGGCGTTAGGAGCTGTTATTCCAACCGAGAGACCGACAGTGCTAAGGGCAGATGCATATTCAAATGCTGAAAAAGCCATCGAGTGGCCGTAAGCCATCAACACGCCAGTTCCAATGGCATACGTAAGGAAATACAGGGAGAAAACGAGCAGGATCTCCTTGACCAGAGAGTTGTCTATATACCTCTTCGTTTCACCCTTCCAGATTTCCTCTTTAAGGATCGCATCTTTCGGAAGGAAGTACCTTCTAATTTCCAACCATAAAATCTTTAAGAGAGCAAACAGCCTGTACTGTTTTAGGCCTCCAGATGTTGAATCGAGATCTCCCCCGAATATCATGAGCAAAATTACCAAATATATCCCGAAATGATTCCATGGCACGAAGTCCACTGTAGAGAAACCAGTTCCAGTTAATGCCGAAACAGCCTGAAAAACACTGTGGCGAAACTGCTCTGCGCCCGAGGAGTAGAAAATGGACAGCGTGCCTGTCATCAATAACGGCGTGAAGATCGCCAGTATGACGAACATCAGCTTTGGCTCACCGTTCTTCCAGAACGCTCTGAAGTTTCTCTTCCAGATAGTATAGTGAATCCCGAATCCCGTAGCTCCTAGCAGCATCAGAACAATGGTTACAATCTCGACTGAAACGCTGTTGAACTCTGCGATCGATCCGGCCTTTGTGGAAAACCCACCGGTCGCCAGGGCGGTTAGAGAATGATTTATGGCATCGAAAAGATTCATCCCTGCGATTCTATACATTATTATCCCAGCTACAGCATAGGAACCATATATTGTCGCTATTGTCCGCGTCGAACTCTTGATATTCGGCACAAGATTGTCCATGCGGCCCTCGGCCTTATAGAGTCCAAGTCCCGCCGGTCCTAAGATCGCGGACATCATAATTATTGCGATGCCTGCTCCTCCAAGATACTGCATCATGCTTCTCCATAGAAGAAAGGTGCCAGGAATCGTTTCGACATCTGCGAGAGTCAGACCCGTAGTAGTCCAGCCGCTTGTAGACTCGAAAATGGCCTGGGTAAAATTGAAGTATCCGGCAAAAATAAAGGGAAGTGCCGAAAGGATTATCGCCATCACCCAGGAGAACAAGACCACTATGGCCCCTTCCTGAACACTTATCGGAGATCCTGGCCGGACCTTCATAGTCAGCTTCAACGTCATCCCAATCACAAAACTGATCGAAGCAGCCTCCACAAAAGCGAGACTCTGTAGGAAGTCTTCGGGATTCCATATGCAATACAGTAGTGGAATTAGCAGCACAATGGGAAAGAAGACAAATAGATTCCCGAGGTACCCAAAGACAAGCCTGTATCGCTGTTTCAAAAGATTTAGAAACATTTACACCTCTCCCAGGAGAGTTTCGAAAACTGAAGACTGTACCGTTGGACTGCTAAGAACTAGAAGAACATCTCCCGTTTCAATCACAGTGTTCCCTCTTGGGATAACAACTTCATCCTCTCTGACTATTGCTCCAATAACACTTTCATCAGGGAGAGGAATGTCCTTAATCGCCTCTCCCAGTATAGGCGACTTATCAGTCATCTCTATTCTTAGAATAGAGACTTTTTCTGAAGAAGGGAGGAGATTCGTTATGTGTTCTCTGAAAAGGCTGTCTTCAAGCGCGACACCAAGGATTTCAGTCGGACTAACCACACTCTTTATCCCCATTTTTTCGAAAACAGCTTTGTTGTCTGGATCATTCACCATAGCAACCGGTCTCTCGATCCCATAGACGCGCGAAGCCGTTAAACAGGCGACGAGATTATCCTGATCGTAAGGAGTCAGAGCGACAAAGAGGTCGGTAGGGTCAAGCTCAAGCTGCTCGAGAACGTACCTCTTGCTTCCATCACCCCTTACGATAATTGCACGGAGCTTCTTTGCCATTTCGTCACAGAACCTCTCGTTCTTGTTGACTAGCATAACGTTGTGGCCTTTGGTCAAGAATCTTCTTGCGAGATGGTAGGCAATCTTCTCACCGCCAATTAGAACAATCTTCATTTGTCGTCACCGCCGATGAAATACAATGCGCTCTTAATACTCTCAACAGCCAGGAGAGTTGGACAAATCACTTCTATTCCAAAGTCCGAGAACATCTTGATGTTGTTAGGATCATAAGCTCTTGCGACAACTCGGGGTACTTCGAAATACTCTTTTGCCGACATCGAGACCATGAGATTTGTGTTGTCGTCCGTAGTAAGCACAAGGGCAACATCTGCCTTGTCAAGCTTGGCCTCCTTAAGCACGTCGAGCTCCGTTGCATCGCCCAGAATATTGAAGCCGGTGAATTCGTTCGACAGGGCATCGAAAGAAGATTCATTTCTGTCGACAATGACGACACTGCACCCCAAGGAAGATAGCCAGTTTGCCATTCTAGAACCAAGCCGCCCACAACCGAAAATCACTACATAGTATTCATCTTTTTTTATCGCACCTTTCATGAAAGGCATTTTTTACTCCTCTAGTTTCTTAAGCTCGTCGGAAGCGTCCTTAAAATCCTCATCGAGTGAGAGCGAGGCCTTCAGATGTTTTATGGCTACTCTGGGATTGTCTTTGGCCACAAGAAGAGCGTAAAGAAAATGTGGAAAGGGTGAACCCGGAAAGTCGGAGAAAAGGTTTCCCATTAGGGACTCCGCCTTCGCCGTCTCCCCTTCCTCAATCAGTCTCTTGATCTCCCTTGCTCGTTTGTAGATGCTGTCTTCTTCTCTAAGCGCAAGTTCTGCCGCATCCCTGATCTCCTGCGGCGTAAATGGTTTAGTCAAGAAATCAACAATTCCCGCTTTGAAAGCGCTCCTCATCGATTCCGGGGAAGTATCCGAAGATACTACTATTACAGGTATTGAATAACCTCTATTTTTAAGTTCTTTTAGAAACTGAATTCCATTCATCGAAGGCAAACTAATATCGGTAAATAGGAGGTCTGGCTTACGTTTCTCGATTTCTTCCAGGGCTTCCTCTGCTGTCACGAAAGTATGGACTTCGTTGTTTTCGTTCTCCATGGTCTTTTTGACGATTCGCCTTACATTTAGCTCGTCATCGACCACGTAAACGAGTGCCATGCAATCACCTCCATAACACAAATCATATTACCATATTAAGATGAATAGTGTTTGATGGTTTTCACAGCCAAAATTCTCTAGAGATTATTCGTCTCAAACTGCTTCTTTGCGAAGTCAAAGAGAAAGGATAATGCAAACCCGGAGATTATTAAAGGAAGATTCATCTCATCGAATGCCAAAAGGCAGGTTGAAGTGAGTAGTCCTTCAAGCCAAATGCTGAATAAAACAAGGACCTGGTAGATAGAAAGTACATATGAGAAGAAACTACCAACGAGAAGATGCGAATACCTCTTTCTAAGGTCGCTTCTTTTCTCTGCCAGCCCTAAGAAGTAGATTGCTGAGTTAATTCCAGCAATCATTGCCAGGAAAGGCTCACGTTTGGTCAGAAGAAGGCCGAAAAAGGAGTTTACAGAAAGAGTCGCCAAAAGAGTTCCTCCGAACAAAAGCCAGAAAGTTATCACCCTCTCCTTCATAACAACCCTCCAACAACTCTTACGATCAGTGCAACCGCATACGCGACCGCAAGACTGTAAAAAGCCGAAAAGAAGACGAACTTGTAACTTCCCGTTTCATTCTTAATCACCGCAAGTGTCGGCATACATGGTACATAAAGAAGAACGAACACCAGGAAACTTAAGGCGATTTCTGGACTAATGATGGTTCTCATAATATCTAAAGAAGTGCCGCTCACGCCGGGATTGCCAAAAAAAGTCGTAAGAGAAGAAACTATAACTTCCTTTGCAGCTATTCCAAAGACTAGACTGGTTATCATCTCCCACGTGTATCCCAGCGGAACGAAGAGAGGTTCAAGGGCTTTTCCTATCGTGGCGGCAAAACTTCCCGTTCCTTCCGTCGGAAAGTATGTCAAAATCCAGATCACTATTGAAGCGGCAAGTATTATCGTGCCCGCCTTCTCGAGAAAGTGTCGCCCTTTGTTCCATGTATAAAGCATTATTGAGGTCAGCCTGGGCTTTCTGTATCTTGGAAGTTCCATAATCAACGTCGACGGTTCACCTTTGAAAAACAGCTTGTTGATTAGAAGGGCCGAAAGCACTGTTATCACTATGCTTAGCAGATAAAGGAAGAAGACGACTATGCCGGCATTGACTCCGAAGAACGTGCCTGCAATCAGTACGTACACCGGCAGCCTTGCGCTGCAAGATATAAACGGAGAGACCAGAATAGTTACGAGACGTTCCTTGGGTTCTGAAATGGACCTTGTCGACATAATCGATGAAACATTACAACCGAAGCCAAGCAGGAGCGATATAAAAGAGCGACCACTGAGTTTCATTGCATACATAAGCTTATCTATTACGAATGCCGCTCTTGGTAGATAGCCGGTTTCTTCGAGAACTCCAAGGGCAAGAAACAGTATGAATATGTTCGGCACGAACACTAAGATTGCCCCGACTCCTCCAATTACGCCGTCAACGACAAGTGACCTGAGCCAGTCTATAGCGATCCAGCCGCCCACGACACTTCCAAGACCATCAAGTAGATTTTCGATCATTATAGAAAGGGGGCCCGAAATAGTGAAGGTCAGCTGGAAAACAATATACATGATTGCGAGGAAGATCAAAATCCCAAGAAACTTATGGGTCATGACGTGGTCGATTGCTTCCGAAAGGTTCCAGCCGATTTTCTCCTTTCCCTTGACGGAAGAAGAGAGAATTCTCTTGATGTATTTATAACGCGTTTCGGCGATCTCTATCGAATAATCATAGTCCAGGCTTATGCCTGTTAATTTCTCGACTTCTTTATCTCTCTCTAAAAGCTTTATGGAAAGCCAACGCTGGTCAAAAGCGGAAAGAGAGGCATTTCCCTTTATTCTATCGGACAGGTTTCTAAGACTGGCCTCTATTTCATCTGTGAAGAGATAATGGACATGACTGCTGCTCCTTGCGCTCTTAATCAGCGTATTTTTCAATTCCTCGATGCCTTCACCTGTAACGGCAGAAGTTAGTACAACAGGAATACCGAGTTGCTTCGAAAGCTCATGCTTGTCTATTTCAAATCCCGCTTTTCTCGCTTCATCGATAGCGTTGACAGCCAGTACTACATCACCGCGAAGCTCCAACACCTGAAGCAAAAGGTAGAGACTTCTCTCAAGGTTAACGGCATCTCCAATTACAAGGGCTACATCAGGCCTTTCATTTATCAGGAAGTCTCGCGCTATTCTTTCATCAAGGCTGGTAGCCCCAAGAGTATATGTTCCGGGCAAATCGACCACGTCAACTGTATGGTTGGCGAGCTTCATTACTCCGGTTCTCTTCTCGACGGTAACACCCGGCCAGTTTGCAACTATCTGCCTTGAACCTGTTAACGCATTGAATATACTGGTTTTACCAACGTTAGGATTTCCGAGAAGCGCTATTTTAATTTTCTTTGACTCAATAGCATCGGCCTGGTTTTCCACGACTAAGTCTATCTCTCCCTAACAATAATTCTCATTGCCTGTCCACGGGAAAGAACTGAACGAATACCCTTTGCACTAACTTCAATTCTCTTCCCCAGATTACCGATCACCGAAATCTTTATACCTTCTTCTATACCGATCATCCTGAGCCTCTGCCTGAAACCCATGCCGCCGTTAATAAGACTTACCCAATAATCGCCCTCTGAAACGTAAGAGAGAGGGAAAGAAGAAGTTTCGACAAGAATCCACATAGAAATATCGTCTCTAAGGGTAATATCACTTCCCTTGATTCTAAAAACCTTAGGATCTCCGAAAGGAGCTACCTTCACCAGCTGGATCTCTTCTCCAGTGACGAAACCCAAACCGCACAGCCTCTCTCTTGTAACAGGCGGTAGCTCCAGTTTTCTTATCTTACCCTTCTCTCCTTCGCACATGCTTGACAGAGGAACGACCATCTACATCACCCTTATTGAGAATTTGTCTCAACAACATTTTATCATCAAACACTGGCAGCTGCACGGTCCGATTATGACGAATTTCTGAAGATCGCCTTTCAGGGCTCCACTTGGTTACCCATTGTCGTTCAGTTGAATTGTTGACCCTTGGAAAGCTTTTTATGCTCAAAGCCAACCGGATCTTGTCAGTTGCTCATTGCGGCGGAAGTGCCCCCCTTGTTCCTTTTCGAAGGTTATCAATCAATATTCCTTTGAGACTACTCTGGGAAGAGCATGGAGACATATGCTTAGCCTACGAGAGAGAAGAAGAAAGGTCGTTATCGATTCATCCCTGTCGGAGAAGATCGGTTGCGAGTTTCGGTGTGCCAAGTTGCAAAATACAGAAAACTTGATCTCTTAGCATTTTTAGTTCCTACTTACTCCTGAATATAAAAGCATTTGAGGAGTAAAGGCGAAAAGTGTAAAATTTGCTCTGAAGAACATTCGGTTTACGACATAGGTAAAGAGGAGTGGTCTAATGCACTACATCTATCAGGTTGATTCATTCACTGCTGTTCCTTTTTCAGGTAATCCCGCCGGAGTATGTGTTTTGGAAGGGCAAATAGATGAAAATCTTTGCCTGAAAATCTCATCGGAAATGAATCTTTCAGAGACTGCATTTGTTTGGCCTGAAGGAACGAGTAATACTTTCAATTTGAAATGGTTTACGCCAAAGACGGAAGTCAAAATGTGCGGTCACGCAACTCTTGCAACTGCGTGGATTCAATTTACGGAGCTGGGTATTAAAGGCGAGATCTTTTACGAAACACTCAGCGGGAGATTGAAAGTGAAGCTTGTCGATGAAATGATTGAGATGGATTTCCCTTCCGAGGATCCCGTAAGAATCGATCTAGACAGAAGGATCGGGGAGATAATTGGGATTGAAGGCAATGCCTATTATTCGCCAGGTACGGAAAAACTGCTCTACGAAATCCCGGTAAAAGATGAGCTTGAGACGCTTTCGTTTGACACCAAAAGACTTCTGAAAACAGATTTTGGTAAACAATCAAAAGGTCTTATCGTTACGTGCTCGGGTGACGAGAGATATGACTTTTACTCCAGATACTTTGCTCCGTGGGTTGGTATAGACGAAGACCCGGTTACTGGATCGGCACACACAGTTCTTGGTCCCTTTTGGGCTAAGAAGCTAAACAAGAAGAAGCTGAAGGCCTGCCAGCTTTCGGCTAGAAAGGGAGAACTCGAGACTGAGTTGCTAGATGACAGAAGAATCCTGATTCGGGGAAAGGCAGTCACTGTAATCAGGGGCGTGATTTCGATCTAGTCTCTTCTTGATCTAATTCGATCCTGAGCTCAGCCTCATCTATCGGTTCTGTGGGATTAACGGTTGCGAAGACTTTTCTAGATGGGTCCTCCTTTACGATAAAGACCGAAAAACTCACAAGCAGGAGGAAGATCGCTCCCAGGGAAAAACCGGCGACCGTTATGTAACTTGAGAGCTCGAGATTGACGAATCCCACAGCAAATGAGAACCAGGCGAAAACACCTCCCGAAAGGAGGTCTGCCTTGAAATGGGTAAGTATAATTGCCGGAACTAGAAGCAAAAAGAGAAGCAGCACGGAAGCGGCTTCCGAGGAAAAGAATAACGAGAGGCTACAAATCAGTATAACGAGACTAAAGGAAAAGGAAATACTTCCAAGATAGCTCGATTTGATGTGCTTCAGTATTCGACCATAACTGGGTTTGGATAGCCTCAGAAACTGAGCCGAAAGAAAGGAGATCGGAATCGCCATGATCATGGCGATACTCTTAATTCCAACTGCAGAAAAGATGATCCAGAAAGTGAAAGAAGCGTAAAGCGAAAGTAGCCAAACGTTGTCGAAATCTGCCTTCTCATACTTTCTAACAAACTGAAAATGGATTACGATGATGATCGGCCAGAGAAGACTACGGGAAACGGCACGATAGAGATATCCTTCATGTTCTGCTATAGAGCCCTCGGTTAAAATCACACCGAGTATGTAAGAAAGAGCCCATAGGGCAAGGAAGATCATAATCAGGGTTTTAGAAATTTTCAGTTTGCTGCCTCCAATCCGGCGTTTTCAGGCAAGCCGGTCTACTCTACTGACTCTATTCTGCCAAGAACAATCCTTTCGATCCTGTCTACCTTTGACAAAGCTTCCTCTTTATTCTTTGATCTCGAGTAGATATATATTTTGAGCTTCGGCTCAGTTCCCGACGGTCTAACGGCATACCAGGAACCGTCGTCGAAAGAGAATTTGATCACATTAGAAAAGGGAATTCCAGTCTCCGATTCTTTCCCGTTCATAATATCGGTATCAACACCGCTTAAAAAGTCGAGATAGTGAGTAAGCTTCGAACCATCGATTTCGGAAGGGTAGCTCTTCCGGTACTCCTTCATTATTCTTTCGACTCTTTTCTGTCCCGAAACTCCTTCAAGAACGATCGAAATCTGCTTTTCGGAGAAGACTCCATATTTTGCAAAGAGTTCCTCCAGGACATCCAGAAGTGACTTTCCAGCCTTAAGGTAATACGCCGCCATTTCACATAGAAGCATCGAAGTAGATACGGCATCCTTGTCTCTTACGAAGTTCCCTGCTACGTATCCGATACTCTCTTCATAACCGAAGATGAATCTTCCCTCTCCTCGTTCTTCAATATCGAGAGCCTTACCGCAAATATTTTTGAAGCCGGTGAGTGCCTCATAGGTCCTGACACCAAATCCTTCGGCAATTACCTTCGCCATATCTCCCGTTACTATTGATTTCACAATGAATCCATTTTCCGGAAGCAAGCCCTTCTCACTCATCGAAAGAAGAAGGTAGTTGACCAGCAGCGCTCCGGTTTGATTACCATTCAAAGCGACATAATCGTCGTCATCTCTGACCATTACTGCCAATCTATCTGCATCGGGATCCGTTGCAAGCAGGATATGAGCGTCCTTTTCAAGACCGAGTCTCTTGGCGAGCGCGAAGGCCTTTATATCTTCAGGGTTTGGGTATCCTACCGTTGTAAAATCGGGATCGGGCCATTCCTGTTCGCGAACTACGAAGACGTTCTTGAAACCTCTCTCATCCAGCACACGACGCACAGGAATGTTCCCAGTGCCGTTCAAGGGCGTGTAAACTATCCTTATTGACTTATCCAGCTCATCTTCGGAATCTCTCAGTGTTAGGGACAGGACTTTTGAAATGTATAGATCATCGAGCTCTTTGCCCACTTCTAAGAGCAACCCCTTCTTTCTCGCCACTTCAAGCGGAATCATCTTTGACCCCACGAATAACTCGGTTTTGCGCATTTGAGTGTAGACTTCATCAGCAATCTCGGGAAGTACCTGAGCGCCATCATCCCAGTAGAGCTTGTAACCATTGTATTCCTTGGGGTTGTGGCTTGCGGTAATCATTATCCCCGCTACAGTGGAAAGTTGGAGTACAGAAAAAGAGAGGAGCGGAGTGGGTCTTATGTCATCAAAGAGATAGACCTTTATTCCATTACCCGCAAGAACGGCTGCCGAAATCTCTGCAAACTCTTTTGACATATGCCTCGAGTCGTGGGCAATCACCACACCCTTTTCTCTGTAAGCGGGGTCTCCTGAAAGAATGAAATTCGCCAGACCCTGTGTTGCCCTCGCAACAGTGTATTTGTTCATCCGATTGTCACCGGCGCCCAACTTGCCTCTCAAGCCAGCGGTTCCAAACTCGAGCTCCTTGTAGAATCGGTCCTTTATCTCCGTTTCATCGTCTTTAATCGATATCAGTTCGTTGCGAGTATGCTCATCGATAGTCGGGCTCTCGAGCCACTTTCTGTAACGGTCTCTGTAGTCCATCTTAACCTCCTCGTCTATATTCAATTATATAGCATCAGTTTGATCAATATCAACGAAGCGAAGGTTGAAAAGCGTATACTATCTAGTGAGATCCTCTTCGCCTTTTCAGTTTTCACAGTAGTTTGGTCCTATTGCAGGCACCGACCAGCATTGTATAATCTCAGAGACGACTCTTCACATTTGGGGGTGTGATTTTGCTCTACAGAAAGATCATGGTTGGAGAAAATCTTGAATCTATGCAGTGCGAAATGTATTTTGAAAGCCTGTTTGACGTTGATTTTGACTACCTTGTTGGTCTAGGAAAAGAGATGCCGACGCTACTTTTCATAGATGCGAGTAAGTACAGCGAAGATGTCCTTAATGACTGGATTTTTGCATTTACCAATATCATTCTCATCAACAACAATCCAATTAGAGCTTTCATTATTAGAGGTTATTCGGAAGATCGTCAGGAGTTCAAGGGTTATTATCGCGTTTTGAGCAGTTACAAAAGTCCGAGACAAATAGTGCAGGAAGTCACGACCAGCATCGATGAGAATCTAGATAAGATCATTGGAAACAGCAACAGGGTAGTGCAGATGAAGAAAATGATCGTTCTTTCGATGTTCTACGACGGTTCAATAATGATTCTTGGAGAGACCGGATCTGGTAAGAATCTTCTTGCCGAGATTATTGCAAAACTCTCCCCCAGGGGCTCCAGACCCTTCTATTCAATAAACTGCGCGGCCATCCCGGAGAACCTACTGGAGAGCGAGTTGTTCGGTTACAAGAAAGGAGCCTTCACAGGTGCGGCTGCCGAGAAGGTCGGTCTTATAGAGCAGGCTAATGACGGAACACTATTTCTGGACGAGATCGGAGATATGCCCCTAAACCTCCAAGCAAAGATTTTGGCGATAACCGAGAACCGAGAGTTCTTCAAGATCGGCGCCACCAAGCCCATAAAAGTTGACGTACGCTTCATCACCGCGACCAACAGGTATGACGATGCTGCTATAAGAAATGACCTTAGATACAGACTATCGGCCGTAAAGGTCGACCTAGCGCCCCTGAGGGAGAGGAAGACCGATATTCCCCAGATCTTTGATGCAATTCTTGAAAAAAAGGGATATCTCGTGAAGTTTGAGAACATTCCTCAAGATCTCAAGGAGAGATTCCTTTCCTACAGCTATCCGGGAAATGTGAGAGAGCTGATCAATATGATCGAAGAATACCTGGCAGTAAACGATGTTGTTCAGGCTTCAGTAAACTCTTCGATGTCGAAAAACGTCAAGCTTCTAGCCGAAGAAGCAATGGTGGCAAGAATGTTGAATGGCACAACATATAAAGACTTCCTTCAAGAGGTGTACAAGAGTGTTTCGCATGAACTTTTGGTGCAACGCTCAGAGGTCCTTGGAAACAACATGAACGAGCTTTCAAAGGAATTCGGACTGACAACCAGAAGAATACGAGATCTTCTTGCAGAGGCCAACAGCTACATAAAAGATCAATCTACTGAAGTCGACGACGAGTGAAAGGGCGATCCTTCAAAACCTCCTTATCCTAGAATATTAATGTATAATCTCTGGAGTAGGAGGTGTTCTTTTGGCAGTACGAAAGCTCAGTCTTCCCATGGGAGTTGAAGTAGCCGAGCTTTTCGGAGAGTACGATCGAAAAGCGAAGTATATTCAGAAAAAACTCGACGTAAGAATCTCTATAATTGGTAACGAAATCTGGATAAAGGGTGAAGACGGTAATGGGATTGACATAGCTGAAAAGATTGTTGATGAACTAGTTCAAATGAGCAGAGACGGTCATCTAGTCGAGTGGAGGGAATTCGAGTACATTGTAGATCAACACCTGCAGCACGATGAAGATGATGATAGTTTCAAGGGAGTCTACAACGAAGTAAAGGAAACGACATTACTTTCCAATAGAATAAGGCCTAAAACAATCGGGCAAAAGAACTACATGGAGACAATGAAAGAAAGAGAGCTGGTCTTTTCCATCGGTCCTGCAGGGACGGGTAAGACGTATCTTGCCGTTGCCATGGCCGTTGACTTTTTGAAGTCTGGCAAAGTCCAGAGAATAATCCTAACTCGACCCGCGGTCGAAGCCGGAGAGAAACTGGGATATCTTCCGGGCACACTTCTAGACAAAGTCGATCCCTACTTGAGACCCCTTTACGATGCACTCATGGAGATGATTCCGGCCGAGAAGCTTTCCTATTACAGGGATAGCTCGATAATCGAGGTCGTTCCGCTTGCATATATGAGGGGAAGAACTCTGAACAATTCGTTCATAATTCTAGATGAGGCTCAGAATACGACCTATCAACAGATGAAAATGTTCCTGACAAGAATCGGTTTTGGATCGAGGGTAGTTGTCACCGGAGACATTACTCAGATTGATCTTCCAAGGGATTCCGGATCGGGACTTGTCGTAGTGCAGAGAGTCTTGAAATCGGTCGCCACAATCGGCTTCTCCTATTTAACAGACCAGGATGTAGTAAGAAATCCTCTGGTGAAGGACATTATAAAGGCCTACGATGAATATGAGAGAGAAGAAAAAACTGAAGAAAAGTGATCTCTCAAAGGTCCAGTTTCCCCTCGAGAGACTTCTGAACATAAAGGATCTCACTAATTTCATAGTCTTCCCTGTGTTCCTTGCTTTACTAAACAGACTGCCGTTCCTTTCGCTTCCCTCAAAACCTTTTCTGTATTTCGTTGGATCGGCAATTCTTTGGTACATCTTTGCGGAAAGGTCCGTGAGAAGTAACAGGTACTTCAACCTTCATAGCGCATATAGAATAACGTTCTTTTCTGTAGTGTCCTTCGGTGTTTTCGTTAATTCCTTCGTTCCTTCTTTGGGAGATGAAACGCTTCTGCCAGAAATGACACCTATCTTCTTGAGTGTTTCGATGGTTACCATACTGATAGGCTATCAGGAAGGCATTGGCAGCGGGCTGTTCATGTCGTTTCTTGCATCTGCAAATCTCGACAACTCTCTGGAAACCTTCATATTGTTGTCAGTGGTCGTATTGGCGACTGCCCTCACGACAAGAGCTATAGAGAGAAGGATTGAAATAGCAAGAGCGGGATTCGAAGTCAGTTTGATATTCGTGGCGATAAATGCGATCAGGATGTCTCTTCAGGGTGAGTCCATAAACGCGGTGGATCTTCTGATAGCTTTTGCTAACCCAATATTATCGTCAGTTATTGCTATCGGAATCATTCCCTATCTTGAGTATGCAAGCAGAATCTACTCGAATACGGGTCTCCTTGAACTGGGCAATCTCTCTCACCCACTTCTGAAAAACCTGTCGATTTATGCGCCAGGAACGTATTACCACAGCATCTCTCTTGCAAACCTTTCAGAAGCGGCGGCCGAGCGAATCGGAGCAAATGCAATTCTGGCCAGAGTCGCATCATATTTTCATGACATCGGAAAGTCCAAACGGCCCCAGTACTTCGCCGAGAATCAGCAGGAGGGAATGAATCCTCACGATAACCTCACCCCCTCAATGTCAAACCTAGTGATAAATGAACACGTGAAACAGGGGGTCGAGCAGGCAAGAAAGTACAGGCTTCCGCTTCTTGTTGAAGACGTTATCAAAGAGCACCACGGAACGAGAGTCAAGAAATTCTTCTTTCACAAAGCTAAAAACATTGGACAAGAAGAGAGAAGCGACGATTTCAGATATCCGGGGCCTAAGCCACAGTTTAAAGAGTCGGGGATAATTATGCTGGCCGATTCGGTGGAAGCTGCATTCAAGAGCATCAAAAAGCCCACACCTGCAAAGACCCAGGAACTCGTCGAGGAGATTGTCAATGGAATCTACAACGAGAGGCAGCTTGACCAGAGCGGCCTTGATCTGGACGATCTAGAGAAGATCATTGAAGCCTTTACTAGGGTCCTCATGAACATGAACCAACCAAGGATCGAGTATCCAAAAGAAACTACGGAAAAGGTGGTATCCATCAATGGAGATTCAAATTCAAAACAAGACATCGAAGAAGATAGAAGAGAGCAGAATATCTAATATTGTAGAAAAGGTCGTCAAGGCAGAGCTTGGAGAAAGGAAGATAGGAATGTTGAATCTCCTTTTCACAGATGACTCTGAAATTCGAAGCATAAATAAAGAATTCAGACACAGAGATGAACCAACGGACGTCCTCTCTTTCCAGTACGGGTTGGAAGAGGAGATAGTAGGTGATATAGTAATCTCGCTTGAGAGAATTTCTGAACAGGCCGGCGAGTTTGGCAACTCCTTTGAAGAAGAGCTCTACTACATATTGATACACGGTGTTCTCCACGTCCTCGGCCACACGCACGAGGGATACGACGATGAAGGAGAAGAGATATTCAGTCTCCAGAGAAATTACTATAAACGTTTTGTTGAGGAGGGATAGACGTTGTCTGATTTTAGGCCATTCAGGGCAGTGAGACCCGCTGAAGGAATCGAGCAGAAGGTCAATTGCCCCCCTTATGATGTTGTCTCATTTGAAGAGGCCAGAGAGATCGGGAGAAATCCCGAGAGCTTCATGCATGTTATCAGGGCTGAGATCGATCTGCCAGTGGACTCAGACCATTACAGCGATCTAGTGTACGAGAAGGCAAGAGAGAACTTTGAAACGATGCTTCAAAGTGGAGTCCTGGTACAGGAAGAAGAGCCACTGTATTATATATACTGGCAGAAGATGAAGGACCATATCCAGATCGGAGTAGTTGGAGGAGCAAGTGTTGATGAGTATCAGAAAGACTTGATCAAGAAACACGAGCTCACCAGACAGGATAAGGAAGAAGACAGGATAAAACACATAAAAACGGTAAACGCGAATACTGGAATGGTCTTCCTGACATTCAGATCAAACGAGAAGCTCGAAACTCTCCTACAGAGTTATTCCAGGAAACTACCTCTTTCCATGCGTGTTATCGATGAAAACGATGTTGAACACAGACTTTATGCGGTGAAAGAGCGGGATGGAGTTGAAGAAATTCGAGAGGCATTTAAGGAGATCGACTGCATGTACATCGCCGACGGCCATCACCGGGCGGCCTCTTCCTCCAGAGTTAGGGAACTTCTGAAGGAAAGCAATCCCGGACATACCGGAAATGAAGAATACAACTTCTTCATGGCAGTTGCCTTTCCACATACTCATCTGAAGATTATGGCCTACAACAGGGTAGTTCAGGATTTGAACGGAATGAGCGAAAACGAGTTCCTTGAAAAGGTTGGGCGGGTCTTTGAAGTCGAGAATGCTCCGAAAGACCCGTATGAACCTGCCATGAGACATGAGTTCGGCATGTGCCTTATGGGAAGGTGGTACAAGCTCACCGCCAAAAAGGGTACGTTTGACGAAAATGATCCGGTCTCGAGTCTGGACGTCGACATACTTCAGAAGAACCTTTTGAGCCCTGTTCTCGGAATCGATAATCCGAGAAAGGACTCGAGGATTGATTTCGTTGGAGGCATTCGAGGTCTAAAGGCTCTCGAAAACAGAATAACCAATGGCTGGGCAGTTGCCTTTTCAATGTTTCCCACCTCGATGGAAGAGCTTCTTGCCGTCGCCGATGAGGGAAAGATCATGCCTCCAAAATCAACCTGGTTCGAGCCAAAACTGCGAAGTGGGCTGGTCGTTCATTTACTGAAATGAAGACCGGAGCAATCATAGTTGCAGGTGGAACCGGACGAAGGATGAAATCGTCCATTCCCAAGCAGTTTATGACTCTCGGTGGAAAAGAGATGTTTGTCAGATCCGTGGAAATATTCCATGGATCTGATTTTGTTTATTCCACGGTATTGGTTGTTCACAGAGACTGGATAAACAAAGCGAAGGAAATACTTCTGAAGAGGGGACTGAACTCGGTAATGGTTGTCCCCGGTGGAGAGAGCAGACAGGAATCAGTATACAAAGGGTTGCTCTCATGCAGAGAAGTCGGTTTAGAAGCAATAATGATTCACGACGCAGTGAGGCCCTTCTTTTCTCGTAGTCAGATTCCAGAGCTCCTTCGGCTTGTCGCTCCAGGTAGAGGGGTGGTAGTAACGGAAGGAGTAAACGATACAGTTTATCTTGTGGGGAACGACGAAGTTTTGGATGTACCGGACAGGAACTGCTTAAGACTGGCAGAGACTCCACAGACTTTTCCATATGATGAAATACTGGAGGCCCATAAAAGGGCGGTTGAAGAAAACATACTTTCGTCTACGGATGACGCACAGCTTTTCGTCAGATCTGGTGGACAGGTGATCACTGTAAACTCGATCGCTCCTAATCCAAAGATTACGACTCCTTTCGACTTCGATATGGCAGAACTACTGATCAACAAGGGGTCATAGAGTGAAGAAGAGAGCGATCTTCTCACATAGAAAACTCCGGAACGGACTCGGAAAGAGCAAATAACTCTTCGATTTCTCCGCCGAAGAAAACACTGTCAAAGAAGAGCTTTACCGCGCTGTCAAGATATCCAATTGCATCTTCATCGTTCATGAACCTTCCCGTTTCGCCGAAGAAGAATGTCAGCGGCGAAAGATTTCTGACCATCGCGAAATCCACATGTCTCATACCGCAGATGCGAAGATTGTAAAGGGACTCGTTTCTCTCTTTCGCAATCGTTGAAGAGTACTCCTCGCTGATACCGTGCTCCCATTCTTCAGTTGACATAAGCAGGATTTTATTTGAAAACGCAGTGTCCAGTTCTTGAACCGAAAATCCCTCGAGAGTCGGATCGGCAAGAACCATGGGAACGTTTTTATTAGCCAGTGCATACTGAATGGCAACCGCACCTCCTCCCGAGTGTCCATACAGTCCGATCTCATTCATATTAAGCCTTTCGAAGAAATCCGAAAAGGGGTCTTCGTTCATTCCATTAAGGTATTCGATGGCATAGTTTATATCGCGAGCCAGGTATTCAGACAGCATTCTAACCTTTGACTCTCTTGTGCCTTCAGGCAATCTCTCAAGAAGATCATTGCCGAGGAAGTAGTGTACATCCCCGTTCGAAAATGAAACCACCGCGCAGGCTCCCGGATGTTCTATACCCACCACCAGATAGCCGGCGCTTGCCAGTGATTCTGCAAGAGAGGTATGCAACTCGCTTATAGAAGACCATCCAAGAAGCAAGATTATGATCGGCCAGGTCGACGAGTCGTCCACGGGAGGCGCATCGATAAAGGAATTCGTTTTTACCCGATATATATGTTCGAAGAGTTCCTCGGGATACCCGGTCATTATTTCGAAGCCCTGAAAAACCAGAGGATCGTTATCTATCCATCCCTTTCTCGGAGCCGTGGAAACATCTCCAGCGGGATACCAGACCTCGAGACGGATCTTACCAGGATCGGAGTAGTCGATTCCGGCAACACTCATCGGTTGAGGATTAGATACTTCATAGGAACGAAATCCAACATTATGGGGGCCGTCGGGCAAAGGCATATGATTCAACGGAAACAAATAGTTCAGAATCGCGATTACTCCCATAAGAATACCAAAGATCGCTACAATAGTTGAATAGCCACCCTTCGTCTTCATCACGGAACCTCCTTGAAGTTATACGCTTCCGACTGATTCCCCCTCTTCTAAATTATATCAACTCTCTTGCAGAGAACAGAAGAATGCTTACAACTAAGAAAGATCCATCAAAGTACCACTATCTACCGGGGAATGCAGACTTGCTGAGTGACCTCTGACACTTCTTCGCAAAGATCATTACTGTCTCATGAGTAAAGATCCCGTTATTTACTCTCTAAAAGCCAGTTAGATTCATCCCAAAATTCTTTCACCTTTCCGGAGAAGAGAAAATTGGGAAGCAAACTGAAACAAGATCCAGTGTAGTGATTCTTAAGCAGATTTGAACTGGTCAATTCGAAATCAAATTGCCATTTAGTTCTGAGAATACGTCCCCCGTTTATAGATTAAGACAACTGTCATCGACTTCTCGGTAAGCTGATTTCTCCCTGTATAGTTATCAAAATGACTGTATTGAAGCAAATTTACGACACCTAAACTCCTTCCGAGCTTTTCTGCGGAAGCCTGAATTGATCATCTGAGATACGCTAACAAAGAACAGTTATCTCATCTACTGCTCTTCAGCCATAGCAAAGCCATCCACGACGATCCTTTAGTTGTTCTGAAGAAAGGACTGTCGGAGCTATCGGAACCTTCTAAAATGCGTGCAGAGGATCATCCCCTTTTCACGCTGTTTCTGTGTCATGGACCGTTACGGAAAGATAAGCTCTATGAGTGCAGAAAGCGGGGAAAAGTCGGGAATAAGAACGTCGGCGCCGGCTCTCTTAAGTCTATTGAACTTCTCTTTGTTCCAGCCGAAACCTTTCCTTTCGTCGGAAGCCACCCCTATGGTGAAGGCTCCGGCTTCCTTTCCCACGCTAATTTCAACCGGACCATCTCCTATGACAATCAGCTCGTCGGGTTGCAATTTCCTATCCGTCAGTAGTCTCTGTATTACCTTCTTCTTCGAGTACTCCTCGAAGCTGCTCAAAGCTCCATAGACACCTCCGCCCATGAAGTCATAAACTCCCAGATACTTCGACTCTTCTATAACGTCTTCCAGATCGGTTCCTGAAGCAACAAGAAGAGTAATTCCCCTTTCATGAAGTGATTTTAGAAATTCCAGTGAACCGCAAACCAGGTACCTGTCTCTTGAATCCTCATTGATCCGCTTCCTGACTATGTCTTTCAGATGCCCAGTATAGACCTGCTTGTACTGATGAGGAGTAAGAATCTCTTTCTCAGAAACAAAGCCGTAGTCGATCACCAGTCTTTGAAGGCCTTCCATCTGGAGAATCGTCTGGAGTCCGGTAGTTTCGGCTATGAAGTCATTCACTTCTTCTTTTATCTTTTTACGAGTCTCTTCTTCAATCTCTCTATCTCCGGTAATAAAATGAATCATGAGGTCTCTCATAATCGGCTGCCATCCCTCCCTTAGAAGGGAAATGGTACCGTCGAAATCAAAGAGAACATACCTTGTCTTCCCAGGCAACCTTCGGGTATTCCTGAAGATAGACGGATCTTCGACTCTATAAGCATTAGGTTCTTCAAGCTTTGAGATTGATTCTCTCAACAACACCCCCGTTCCTTTCTGAGAAACACAGAGCGAAGCGGCCTTTGTGGCCGTCTTGGCTGAGTCCAATAACGAGACTTTCTTACCGCACAACTCCAAAGTCAAGGCCGCAATGAATGCATCTCCAGCTCCGCAGACATCCCTCACTTCTCCTTCGAGATTGAATATTCGATTCAGTATACCGTTATTAAAGCAGAACGAGCCATCCTCGCTGGCGGTTACTACAACGGGTGAACCCACCAGTTTTGAAACCTCAGCGAGATGTTTCTGAACCAGTATTTGATCAGGACATCTGTTATTGTCATCTACAAGGCCTGCTCTTTCAAGGATCTGAGAAAATTCACCAAGGTTGGGCTTCAACAGAAAACCTGAAAAGGCCTCGAGCCAGTTTCTCGAATCCGCGACGAATAATTTCTCCGGGAATAGCTTTCGCAACACAATCAGTTTTTTTCTTACCTCTTCGTCTATACAGCCTGTTCCAGGAATTTCAGACTGATCTTGGACAATTATGGCATCAACCTGAGGAACGAGAAATTCTAACATTTCGACAATCTTCCGCCTGTTTTCTTCGACTAGGCCGGCCGGGGGAATATCAAGCCTTGGCAGATCCTCTTTCCCCGTCAAAGCATTGATGAATTTCATGTACAGAGGGGTAACCTGTCTTTCCGACTTCACAAGGAACTGCGTGCAAATCCCATAACGATCGAGCTCCCTCTCCAGTTCGACAGCCCTAGCGTCGAGTCCCACCGGGGCGAGGAGAATCACTTTCCCATCAAGCGTGGCAAGATTCTTAGCCACATTACCGGCCGCTCCGGGAGAGTACTCTTCTCTCACTCCCGTGATCGTCATAAGACCGGTTTCAAGGCTCGGCCTCGACAGATTGGGATCGTAATAGACATACTTATCCAGGAAGACGTCCCCGACTACGAGCACCCTAGCTTTCCTTTCCCAAGCTTGATTCATAGCATTCCCTTCATAATCAATCTGTAGAACGATGGCAGAGTCTCTTTATGATTTCCCTTTATGTAATAACCTTTTCCACCAAAAGCATTCGGGATTCTCGTAACTATCGATTTCACATCTCTGAAGTAATAAGAAGCAACTTCCTTGTTATTTTTCGAAGCCTCATCTAGATCTGCATCTCTTATATCAAAGCTGGCCGTTGTGATTGACTTTGGAGCTCTTCCAACATTTGCCGCCATCGATATTGCCTTCAGAACAACTTCAGCACCAATGACTGCAGAGCCTATCACTATACACACCCCGCCCTTTTCAAGCTTTGAAATTTCATTCGCGAATATGAGAAAGTCTCTTGCCGAGCATCCTCCAAGAGACTCACCGTCGAAGTATGGTGTCATATGGTATATATCGGTTCCCATTGCTGAGTGAACACAAAGCGGTATACTATCCCGATACGCATTGTACTGGACTGAGACCTCTCGGTACATGCAGTCAATCTTTTCTGGAAAGGCTTCTCCGGATAGAAGCCTGCCCATCGACTCTCCATATCCAAGAAAGAGCTTATTTCCATGAATCAGTGCGTTGTTAATATACTTATTTGTCTCTTCTGCGAAGCCGAAAAGCCCTCTAGAAAGAGCATTCGGAATACTTTCCGAGGTCCTTCCACAGTAAGCCAGTTCAAAATCATGTATTGTAAAAGCCCCGTTCACCCCAAGGGCAGTAATGATCTTTTCATGCATAAGCGACGAAAGCAGCGGTCCCATTCCGTTCTTAATTACGTGCGCACCGCTGAAAACAATAACGGGTAAACCCTCCTCTTTTGCCTCAAGCACCTTCCCGGAAAGCTCTTCCAGTTCTGGTGACCTGAAGCCATCAGACTCATTTACTATTTCCTTCATGTCTATCAGATCCGATATCGACACCTCACTAGGTCTGTCCAACAAAGAATACACCTTCACATTAGAAGTATCGAAAACTGTGTACTTACCCTCGTATCTCATCGCCGCACCTTCCATTCTCACTAAGCTATATCTACTCTCTTCCGACGGTAATCGCCTCGATAAGCTGACACAATACGTGACCGAGAGTTATGTGCGTTTCCTGAATCCTGGGAATGTCAGTAGAGTCTACTTTGAACAGATAGTCGCATAAGCCAAGCATCTCGCCGCCAGTCTTCCCCGTTAATCCAACTCGCAGCGAACGTCTCTCTATCGCCACTTTCAGTCCCCTTAAAATGTTTGTCGATTTTCCGCTAGTGCTAATTGCAATCACAATATCCTCTTCTGCCAGAAAGGCTTCGAGCTGTCTGGAAAAGACCTGGTCATATCCAAAGTCGTTTGGGATTTCCGTGAGAATCGAGTCGTTACTGGGTAGCGATACTGCCCTGATCGGACTTCTTTCCAGATATAACCTTCCTACGAGTTCAGCCGCTAGATGCGCTGCATCTGCCGCACTACCGCCGTTCCCCATCAGGTAGACGGTTCCGCCATTCCCCGTTCTTCTGGCTATCTTGCGCGCAACCTCGTATATCAGCTCTTCATACTTGTCGATAAACTCACTCTTTACTCGCATGCTCTCCTCGAAAGCCATACGCGCTACACGGTTAAACTCCATCTCCTATCTCCTTCTTCCCATTCCGCTTGCCACAATCAAAGCGGCATAGTCACCAATCCTGTCTTTGAGCTCCGTAATAACGACCCGATTTCTCGCCTCATCGCCGACAAGCGCTTCCTCCGCTGCCCTCTTTAGAGCAGCCTCAAGCCAGATTTTCGGAAGGCGCCAGGCAAGGTTACCGAGAATTATCCTGTCAGGGTCGAGAATATCCAGCAGCACGGCGAGACCTTTCCCGAAGTATGCTCCGCTTTCCTCAAGGACGGTGATGGCGTTAGGATCCTTCTTCAGTGCAAGGTGTGAAATATCCTGAGTAGTCGTTCCCCGCCCAAACCGTTCAGGAAATCTGTAATGCGCATATAGTGAAATTCCCGTACCACCACAAAAAGACTCCCATGAACCGTTCTTTCCGTAGAGCGACGGACCATCCTCGGCTACTCTCATATGACCAACCTCTCCAGCCAATCCCGTAGATCCACTATAAATATTCCCATTGATAATTATGCCTGCGCCCAGGCCGGTTCCCAGAGTCAGAAAGACAATGTTTAGAAAGCCCCTGCCGGCCCCCAGAATGCCTTCGGCAAGTGCACCGGCTCTTCCGTCGTGTTCGATCGTTATCGAGAAACCAAAACGCTCCACCAACGGCTGAACTATGTTAACGGTTCCCCATCGAAGGTGAGGAGGGTTGAACAAAGTACCCGTTTTACAATCCATAGGACCTCCGACGGATATTCCCACCCTGGATGGAATCAAATCTCCTGTAAGACCGATGATTTCTGAAGAGAGCCTCTCGATGAAGCTCTGAAAACCGAGCTCTGGTTCGGTCGGGAACTCTGCTCTTGCGAGGATGTTGAGAGCTTCATCTCCCAGAACGACGGCCGTTTTCGTACCTCCCACATCTATGCCAAGGAGGGTTCTTTCTTCAATCAACTCCATCGCTTTCCTTCATGATCTCGCCTCATTCGAACCTGAGCGTGTGGAGACCGAATTGCCTGTAGGGAAGCTCGACCTTACCGTCAATTACCGGGAGCTCGCACACTTTATCCTCGAGAACGTTCGAAATCCAGCATCGTTCAAAGGCCAGTGCAGTACTGATCTTTGCTACTCCCCGCCTCCCTTCGACTTCAGCGAGCCGGAGTACGTAACCGCTCTTCTCGGAATGCTTCAAGGCAAGTACCTTGAGGTTTCTCGCTGAGATTTGAATCACGGCTGTTCCAAGATCTATCTTTCCGTTAATCTTGATCATCTCCTTGTTAAGGCCCTCGGCTTCCTCGACCACCCTGACAGCATCCTCTCCATCATGAGAGAACAACGAGTAGGTGAAACGATGCCTTCCCTCATCTGCAAAGAAATCGGGATAAATGGGCGATCTAAGAAGTGTAAGAGATATATCCGAACCGTTGCAGGAATGACCATACTTTCCGTCGTTGAGAATAGCTACGGCAAGACCTGGCTCTTCCAGCTCGACCCAGCGATGGGCCGGAAATTCGAATCGGGCATCTTCAAAGGTGTTTCGAACCCTCGTACTTCTCCTTGAGTATCCCGCGGAGAGATCACATCTTACTTCTCTAGAAAGAATGCTGACGGGAAAGTGAGCCTTGAGAAGAGTCCTTCTAGTATGCCAGTCGATATCGTTTTCAATATCCAGTCTCCTTGAAGAGGCACTTAAAACGTATCTCTGCACTATTGAGCTTCCTTCATACTCGTATCTCGTCTGAACAACCTTCCTCACCGGACCGCTCTCAATCGTCCTCACGTCGAGGGCGGTCAGTCTCTTGCCAGATATCTTGTAATCGTGATCGATATCCCATGCATCCCAAGCAACTGGAATGTCCTTGTATACGTAGAGACAGTTCCCTGGGCCGGAGGTTACTTCTTTTTGAAGTTGCTTATCAAAAACGGAAACACTTCCATCGGAGTTTACTTCAACACGCAAAAAGCTGTTTTCGAGGACGGGATCGCTTTCCATAGCGTGTTCTTCGACCTCTCCGCCGATACACTCGAAAACCTCGCTCGAAAAGGGTTGAACATCATGATCATAGCTGTAAACAAATCTTCCGTCATATGTTCTCTGGCTTGCCAGAAGCTTGCCCGTCCCGTCATAGAGATTCATTTCATTATCGTCAATCAAGATTGCTTTTTGAGGATAAGACCCAACATTGATTACGGTTTTGAATGAAGGGTTTCCATCGCCGGCAGAGTCAAGTAGAGTACCGGTTATTTGATTTGCCTCTCTGATTAACTGGCCAAGTTCATTTTCGGCCTGGATGTGAGCTTCATTTATTGATGAACCGGGAAGAATATCGTGAAACTCGTTGTGAAGAAGTGTCGCCCAAAGTTTCCTGGCTCTTTCGAGTGGATACTTTTCTCTACTGCAGACTATTGCACCGACGACTTCCAATCTGTATAGAGCGTCTTCCGCATCCTTATGCAACTTCTTTGTTCTTGCCTGGCTAGTATATGTTCCTCTGTGCAGCTCGAAGTACAGCTCGTCGTCCCAAACGGGCAGTTCCAGAGTGGAAGGCAACTCCTTGAAATACTTCGTCAAGGGGGCCATTTCGAGTTTCGGCATGCCAGGGTACTCTTTGAGCCTTTCATAGTATTCGACCATGTCGTCTGTCGGACCGCCGCCGCCGTCGCCGTAGCCAAAGGTGGTTATTGTCTTATCGTAAACTCTTTTATCCTGGAAGTTCTCCCATGTGCCAAGAATCGCTTCTGGATTAAGCATTCCGTTGTAACCCCCGAGAGGGTTATCGAAGAAATGGCAGACTATTTCACTGCCATCCAACCCCCTCCACAAGAAGAGGTCGAGAGGGAAACGATTCTTCTCATTCCACTTCAGCTTGGTCGTCGAAAAGTATTCTATTCCCGCTTCCTTCATGATTTGAGGAAGTATCCAGGAGAAGCCAAAGACATCAGGAAGCCATGCCACAGAAGATCTCATACCGAACTCCTTTTCGAAGAACATCTGGCCGTATAGAAACTGCCTGGCAAGTGATTCGGCGCTGGAAATAGTGCAGTCGCTCTCAACCCACATTCCGCCGATCGTTTCCCATTTGCCCTGCGAAATCTTCTCCTTTACCCTCTCGAAGAGATCGCGATCGTTCTCCTTCAAATCCATGTACATCTGAGCCGAAGACTGAAGATAAACGAATTCCGGAAACTTCTCCATCATTCTCACAGCATTGGCAAAGGTCCTTCTTATCTTCCTCTTGGTCTCATCTATCGGCCAAAGCCAGGCATAGTCAATGTGTGACTGACCGGTAACATGAACGGTGCCCACCGCACTATGCTCGTCTCTCAAGCTGGCTATATTACTCGCGAGTTTCTCACGGGCCTTCATGACCGTGTGGCGATAATTGTCGGTCAGTCTGTTTCCTTCGGACTTCTCAAACCTCGGGGATTGCCAGATCTCGTTTACGCTTCCATATGTATGGTGCCCAAAAAGAGTCGGATTGTCAGGGGCCGTCTTAAAGTACTGATCAGTAGATCTAGGAAGCTCGATCTCGGAGAGGCAGTCGCTTATGATTTTCAATAGCTTCTCTGAGAGGAATTCATCTCTGGTTGCCTCAAGAACCTCGATCGCGACCGTAAAATCGAGATATGTGCTTGATACGAATCTATCTTGAAGGAGCAGTTCGGCGCCTTCAAAGACCGGATCGGGCAAGTGAGTACCGAACAGCCCCTTCGGCACTGTCTGTATATCAATTACGTGGCTCTTCCCATCAGCAAACTCCGTTAAGTCCAGAAACTGATGATATACATTTATCTCACCAAAAGAACGGCCGTCAATCAAGACCAGACTTTCTCCTCCGGGAACCGCTTTGAGGAAGAGCCTCTCTCCGGCTTGAGGTTTTTCTGGCTCTATGGAGGTTCTGAACCACACCGGGAATTTTGTCTCATCCCACCGGTAGCCCACGGAGATCTCCTTCCAGCCTTTCTCGGGCGGTCTTTCCGCGCCGAAATCACTGAATCTCCATCCGCCAATCGCTTTTCTCTCGATCAAAGTATACGGGAAAAGCTCTGCTAGTTCCTTTCTAAGCCTTGTACAGTACTCATTTCTAGAATGATACACGGTGCCCCCTCCAGTCTTTCACAACTTATCTTTCCGCGTATTCGATTAACGAAATTCCAGCTCAGCCGAGCTCTTTCATGGCTCTATCGAGATCCTCCGAAAGGACTTCAATTTCTTCTAGACCGGCATGAATCCTTATCAGAGATACATTGTCACCGGGGTCCCTGTGAGAAACGGCGTACGGAGAGATCAGACTTTCATATCCGCCCCAGCTGACGGCTCTCCTGAAAAATCTCAGGGAGTTCACGAATTTCTTTATCCTGTCGATATCCCGGGTCTTAAGCTTAAACGAGAAGAGGCCCGATCCTCCCCTCATCTGCTTCTTGGCAAGCGCATATTGCTCCGAGCTCTCGAGCATCGGATACAAAACGGATTCGACGGCTTCACTCTTCTGTAGCCTTCTGCTGAGCTCCATAGCGTTCTGGAAATGCACGGGCATCCGGATATGCAGAGTCCGGATCCCCCTCAGAATAAGCCAGGCAGCAAAGGGATCGGGAACGGCTCCAGTGTTGAGAAACTCTTTTTCGAATATTCTTCTGACATCCTCATCGGACCCTGCTACAACTCCTCCTACGACATCGCTGTTTCCGCCCAGATACTTGGATGCGGAATGGACTACCAGGTCTATTCCAAAATCGATCGGATTCTGGTAGATGGGAGTCGCCCAGGTGTTGTCTATTATCGTCTTCACACCCCTCATCCTGGCCAGTGAAGATACTTCCGTCAAGTCTTGCAGCTTAAAAGTGAAAGTAGTGGGACTTTCGAGATAGATAATCTTCGTGTTGGGTTTAAGAGCTGCCTCGATCTCATTCACATCGTTACCTTCCACATAGGTATGTTCCACTCCAAATCTGGCCAGATACTGGGTTACATAGGTGGATGTCCAGCTGTAGCAGTCCTTGACAGTTACTATGTGATCACCGCTCTTCAAGAAAGCGGAAATACTCGAAACGATTGCCGCAACTCCAGATCCGAAAAGCTTTGCCCTCTCCGCGTGCTCCAGCGCAGCCAGTTTCTCTTCGAGAATATTTACTGTAGGGTTGTTTCCTCTGGTGTACAGAAAATGGTTCGTCTCGTCTGAAAGGGCCGTTGAGAACTCGTCGAAGCCCTTGAAAGAGAAGATCGAAGTTTGAAATATGGGAGGATTTACCGCCCCACAAGGTAGATCGTCTTCACCCAGATGATGCAAAATCTCAGTTATGTACTTCTTTTCCATCCTCAAGATCCTCCAATCATTATCCTTTGACAGCGCCTTCGGTAAGTCCGGCTATTATATATCTCTGTGCAAAGGCGAAAACTATCATAGTTGGTAAGAGAGAAACAACAAGTCCCGCGCTCAAAACGTCCCAGCTTATCCCGGCCTTAGAGATGAACGAGTTCAACGCTACCGGGACAGTCATCTTTTCATCGGAGAAGATGAACATCGATGCCAGAAAAAGCTCATTCCAGATATTCACGAAGGCGAAACTGAAAATCGCTGCAAGTCCGGGCCTCGTTAGCGGAAATACCACTTTGAAGAGCGCCTGCAAAGTATTGCAACCATCGATCACGGCAGCTTCTTCAAGGGAAACCGGTATCCTGTCGAAGAAACTCTTTGACATGATCGTGCTGAAGGCAATTACCATGGTTACGTATAGGATAAACAACGTGGAAAGCCTATCGGTCATACCGTAGTTTGCCAGCATGACAAACAGAGGAGCCATCAGAATGAACGGAGGAACCATCTGAGTGAAATACATGGCTAACAAGGTACCGTTTCTGAATCTCTTCGCTCGAATTCGCGACAGCGCATATCCACTGAACATAGATATTAGCATGGCGGCTAAAGCAGCCGCAAGCGCCACTATTGCGCTGTTTCGAAAGTAAACTCCGAAGTTAGCAAAGCCAAACAACTTCGAATAGCTTTCGAAGGACAGCTTTGAAGGGAGGTATTTCAAAGGAAATGTGTAGATCTCCCTGGGGCCCTTGAGGGATGTAACAACAACCCAGTAAAGAGGTAGTAGAGCCGCAATCAGATACAGCCCTAGAGCGATGACTTTGAAGACCTTACCGAGCACCTTCATGACTGTCTTCATACAGTTACCTCCTTACGGGAGGAGATATTCAGGAAAACAATCGCATACAGTAACAACATGGACATGATTATGAATCCTATCGCGGCTCCCTGACCGTAGTCATAGAACTGATAGATTCTGTTTATCATGTGTGTCGCCAGTATCTGAGTTGAATTGGCCGGCCCACCGCCGGTCATTCCATAGATTATCTCCGGGAAATTCATTATCCACATCGTCCTGAGTAGGACCGTGCTAACGATTGTCGGCCTAATGTACGGTATCGTGATCTTGAACAACTGCTTAAACCTATTTGCCCCATCTATTCTCGAAGCCTCATACAGCTCATTCGGAACGGACTGGAGTGCGGCAAGCAACATGATTGCGAAGTAAGGAATTCCGTACCAAACATTTGCGATGATCACCGACATCATGGCAAACTTAGGATCTGACAGAAAACCTATTGGGTTACTAATAATCCCAACTCTTACCAGAATGTCATTGATTATCCCAAACTGACCGTTGAACATCCACGCCCAAATGAGACCTATGGCAAATCCCGACACCGCCCATGGATAGAAAACGAGAGCCGAGTAGATTCCTCTCCCCTTGAAGGGTTTTCTCATTAGTAGTGCCAGTCCGAAGCCAAGGCCGAACTGGAAAATCAAAGAGAAAAAGACCCAGACAAGTGTGTTGATCACTATTCTTACGAAATCGAAATTTCTGTCGGTTATGATCGCTTTGAAGTTACCAAACCCAATGAATCCAGTATCAGAGAGGTCAAACATGTTATAGCGCTGAAACGCCATAACCCCGCCACGGATAATGGGTGTGTAAGTAAAGACTATAAGAAGGATGAAAGCCGGAATCATCATTATGAAAAACTTCCAGAAATTCTTTCTCAAAATCAACACCTCTCAGAACATCTCTCTGCCTGCTCTAGAAAAACGGCACGGCGGGCAAATCTCGAACTGTCTCTGCGCCGTGCCGAATCGTCAATCAGTCAGTATCTTTCAGTTTTTTATCAGTCTTCCCAGTACTCGGCCCACTTCGCGGCAACGGCTTCGACTGTGGTATCACCGAGGAGCAGAGATTGCATGTCCTGCTGGTGAATCTCCGGCCAACCCGGCCACTTTTCGGAGTCAAGAGGATAGGACGCGAAGATGTACTTCTCCGGGTGACTCATCATGTAACTCCATGCCGTATAGACGCCGGAACTGAAGTATGGATCATTCTCATATGTGGAAGAATGGATTGGAAGCGGACCGTAACTCTTGCTGAAGTATGCGTTTACCTCGGGGCTCGAAATATACTTTATGAACTCCCATGCCTCTTCTTTGTGCTTGGAATATGAGGGGATTCCGAGTCCGCTGAATCCGTAGTCCAAATAGGCCTTGCCGGAGGGACCTACCGGGATGGGTACCACAGTGTAATACTCTCTACCGAGCATCTCATCCACAAGGGCGACCGTATCCGGATCCTGAATGAGGAACGGAGTGATACCCGATACAAAGGCATTCACCTGTTCGTTGAATCCCCAGTTGATTCCGTCTGCAGGGACTCCACCCTCGAAAAGCCTCACATACATTTTAAGACCCTCGATGGCTCTGGGGTCATCGAAATAGGCTTCTCCGGATTTCGTCTTATAAATATTGGTTGCATCGATGTCGCTTAGGAAAGAAGTGGCTATAAGATCTGAGAATTTAAACTCCCATGATTTTCCTCTGAACCCGAATCCATACTGGTTCTTTTCGGGATCAGTGATGTCGATACATAGCTCGACAAGCTCGCTCATAGTCTTTGGAATGTAACTTACGCCGAGTTTCTCCAGAATATCGGTTCTTACAAATAAACCCTTGATGAAGAAAAACTGAGGAACAATGAATGCCGTGTTATCGACGGTTCTTGCGGCCTGATTGGCGACAAAGGTAAGAGTATCATTGTGCTCCCAACCGGCAAGGTAGCTCTCGAGATTCTCTAGCTTTCCGTTGTTGACGAACTGTTTCACCGTATAATCCCTGACTTCGATAATGTCGAGTGGCTGGTTCGTGTTGAGCATAAGAGTTGCCCTTTGGTCCGCCTGCTCGTATGGAGGAGATATCAGGTTGATCTTGATATCAGGGTTCTTAGCCTCGAAATCTGCAATTATCTCCTTGATTACCTGTGTTCTTGCAGGACTGGTGAGAACCTCGATGAAGTTCAGAGTAACTACGCCAAACGAGGAGACTCCGATAAGCACTACCAGTAACAGCGAAAGAACTACTTTCCTTTTCACTTAAATTCCCCCTTTTCTCAGTTTTCAGTGCTAGTTTGAAAGCACTTTATCCATCAAGTAACTGAAAATCGCATAACTCGCAGCCCCCGTAGAGAATGCTCGAAACTGATTCGTAAAACCTTTTATGAGTTGAACACTGCCCCTCGAAAAAAGGTTAGATTCAAACGAATCCTTTAGCGCCGCGAAGAAAACTTTTCCAAAATCTAGAAGCCGCCCATTGACTACAACTGCTTCGGGACCTACAATGTTTGAAACAAGAGCTGCGATACGACCGAGTTCGTCACCCACTCTACTCAGTACAGAATTCATTTTTTGCCCACCGTTGAATCTCCTGTCCAAGAAATCATCGATTTTCCTGCAGTTGACTCCGATTTCCTTGTTCAAGTCACTGACAACCGTATCCAGACTAAACCGGCTATTCTCAACTTGGCCGTTGCAGAAGCTCTTGATAAGAGCGTAACTGATCTGACCGGAATATCCGGAGCTTCCGCTGTAGATCTCGTCGTTCAATATGATCCCTGCCCCAACACCTTCATCAAAATACATACTGATGAACGATCTGATATCTCTGCATTTTCCAAAGCACTTCATTCCGAAGGCTGCGCCATCGGCATCATTGACGAGAAACACGGGCAGACCAAACTTTTCGCGGGTAATCTCTCCCACCGGGAAATCCTTCCAGTCGCTCAAACCGTAGGGGGCGTAAATCACACCTTTCTCTTTGTCCAGAGGAGAGGGAGCTCCAATACCAATGGCATCGACATCGATGCCATTTCTGAAACATTTGTTCAGCAACCTCTGAACGACTTCAAAGAGATGGGCAGTAGCATCAGCTCTAGTCAGGTTAGAGACTTCTTTGCTCACCGATTCAAGGAGCTTACCACAAGCTGTCATGACCACTCCAGACGTGCTTCCCCTTGCAAGATTCACTCCAATAGCTACTGCAGCATCGCCCCGAACTCTCATAGGGATAGGTGTTTTGCCAACTAGACCCGTCTTCAACCCCGGGGTTTCTTCGACAATATTCAGATCCAGAAGCGCGGCAATTATGGCAGAAATTGTTGTCTTGGTGAGTTCGGTTTTCCTCGCGATTTCAACTCTTGAAATATCCGGATTTGCGAGCAGAAGCTGTATCACTCTTCCCATGTTCTTTTCCCTAAGATCACCGGGCTTCGTTATCACTTTTGGGCACCTCTGAAACTCAATTTGATTATTTAGTAATAGTTTCTTACTAAATATTATATAGGACACAGTGCTGAGTTCAAAGAAGAATCAAGTCCAATTATTCCCGTTGAGTGGCGATTATCTCAGGCCAAAGGTGATTAAAGTCAATGGTTGCCATAGCTCGAAAAGCAATGATGAGAAAGATGCAAAGCACTTCTAAGAAATATCTTTTAAGTGCTTTAATTGACAATCGTAGATCCCCTGTTGGCACGAGATTGCAGCACAGGTAATGACAGAATTGGTGAGGGAGTGAGTGAACTTAACTATGAGTTGTTTCATGTGCAGTAGAAGACGAGGGTTTTCTGTTATCGAGATGCTTATTGTTCTCGCGGTACTTGCCGGCCTTATCGCTGTCATTGCACCTATAGGGGTTAATACGCTTCGGAAATCACACGCCGTTTCAGTTGCAAAAGATCTTAAGACGCTTTCTAGTGTTTTTTCAAGTAAGATCTACCTGGATGGGGGAGTACCCGTAGTTATCGGCGAACTCGGGAGAAATGTTGATGGCCGTTCCTTCGGCGCTGCATGGAAGAAGAACGATGATGGCGAGTACAACTACTTCGTATTCACAAATCGCAGTGTAGACTTCGAGACTGTCTCGGATGTCCTAGTCGATTCAAGACAGGGAATTCCCTTTGGAATAGACGACTTCACTTTTCTTGACGGTGGGTTAGGAAGAGAATCACTTGACTCCGAAACTATTTACTACAGTCTGCTAGGTGAAAATTCCATCGCCCCGCTCACGGAATTCGGATCTACCTTCAATGAAATAAGCGAAGGACTGAAAACTCTCATTCAAGAGTTTTTCGTGAATAACGGACGATACCCCAGAGATTGGATCGATAAAGAGTCCGGCAAAGACTATAGGTTTGAAGATCTCTCGCTTGACGCTTCTTTCTGGGCTAATAGTGCATTTGGTGGCGTTGTTTATAAACCGGCAGGTAAACTTCTCAGAGTCAGTCCAGACAATGGTTATAAGTTTGTCTTTAACTTTCTGGGATCATCTGAGAAGGGCGAACTTACCGAGAGGCTAAAATGGGACCTGATTTACAACATCGGAAACGACTCCGCAGACACTGGCTGCTGGTATTTTCACAGTCTCGAGGGAAGAAAGATAGATATCTCAACCCTGGAAATAGTGAAG
>ERZ795057.199-NODE-199-length-63575-cov-10.079802_pt1 | contig 63575 bp, 46 predicted proteins | sample MGYA00375141_ERZ795057 | MGnify/ENA primary metagenome ERZ795057 (study PRJEB30186, sample SAMN05720163) | activated sludge metagenome | isolation source: Anaerobic digester | place: Hong Kong | collected 2015-01-26 ...
AGGGTTTGTCCCTGATCGGGGTCCGTGGCATTCATGGTGCCTGCAACGGTTCCTGCGGGAACGTTTTCATTGATGCTGAACACCTGATCGCCCATAGCCGGGGACTCGTTTATATCCGTCAGGTTGATGGTTGCCATTGCATTGACGGAAAGAGCTGGTGCGCCGTTATCCTGAACCATGATGGTCAGGATGAAGACCGGATTGACTTCAAAGTTTACCGCTGCCGGGTTGTTTACCGTAATTACCCCGGTTGAAGGGCTGATGGCGAATGCGCCACCGGTGTTTCCGGCCGTGATGCTGTAAGTCAGGGTTTGTCCCTGATCGGGGTCCGTGGCATTCATGGTGCCTGCAACGGTTCCTGTGGGAACGTTTTCATTGATATTGAAAGTCTGATTGCTCATCACCGGGGCTGAGTTTCCCGCATCATATTCAACTATAGCGCTACCGGTGATTATGTTTCCGTTTGATCCGGTAACGGTAACAAAGTAGCTTCCCGCGCTGAGGTCATTGATATCCTCGGTAGAAGCGATGGGATCAAACCCTAAAACATCTATTTCCGTGATGCTGGCCCACGTATTCATCGAGTTTCCGTTTACGGTTATCCGAACGAATCGTCCGCTTGTATTCCCGAAATCGTAGGGTTCCGGATTTGGCAGATATGCTGTATTGCTTTCTCCGGTATAAACATTTATGTAGTTTATGCCATCGGAAGAAACTGATATATCAAAATAATTTATTCTTACAACATTATACCATGCTATGTTGACACTGCAGATTGTTTTAATACCCCCGAGATCAAGTTCGATCCATGATCCTATGCCGTTGTGCGACCATCTGGTATCCAGGTTATTGTCTAAAACATTTTGTGGGATATTCCCATCGTCACCAATCGCATAAACTGAAGATACTGCCAATGCTGCACAATTCGCAGGCTGTTCGTTGGTCCATATATAAGAAAACGGACTAAATCCACCATTCACTGTCAGGTCAATTGACCCGTTATTTCCGGGAGGCGTTTCGTCGGTGACTGCGAAGCTGAGCGACATCGGAGGTTCCTGGATCAGATTCACAGTAACAACTGCGTTGTCTGAAAGATTTCCGGGTCCATTATCCTGAACCTTTACAGTAAGAGAAAATACCGGATTGGTATTGAATACCAGTGCCTGAGAGTTATTTACCATCAGTTCACCGGTGATCCCATTAATCGAAAATGCTGAAGAGGTATTTCCTGAAATAATTGAATAGGTCAGCGTCTGTGCAGGATTGTTATCTGTTGCCAGTACCGTTCCAACCAGGGTGCCGTTTTGTGAAAGTTCGTTCAGTGAAAAAGTTTGATTATTGATAACCGGAGGATAATTGACCTCAGTAAGGTTAACAACAACCTGAGCTGTTGAATTGAGGTTGCCTGCACCATTATCCTGTACCCTTACCATCAGGTTGAAGGTCGGGTTTGTCTGAAAATTCAGCGCAACGGAATTATTAACAATAAGGGCGCCACTTGAAGCATTGATTGAAAATGCATTTGATGTATTGCCGCCAACGATTGAATAGCTGATTGTCTGTCCATTATCAGGGTCAGTTGCGATAACATTACCAACAAGCGTTCCGTTGACTGATTGCTCCGGAATCGAGAAAGCCTGGTTATTGATAACCGGGGGTTCATTGACATCGGTTAAGTTTACGGTTATTAAAGCCTGGCTGCTTAAAGGGCTTGAGCCATTATCAGTAACCTGAACATTCAGGTTGAATGCTGGGGTAGCTTCAAAGTTAATTACGGAAGAATTATTTACTGATAAGACTCCGGTAGCATTGTTTATGGAAAAAGCGTTGCTTGTGTTTCCTGATAAAATAGAGAAGTTAAGGGTTTGTCCTGCATCAGGATCAGTAGCGATTATTGTCCCGGCAGTGGTTCCGTTGGGTGAATTTTCATTCAATGAGAAGGTCTGATTGCTGATCTGTGGAGCCTGGTTTGAACCCGTTCCTGACAGGTATTCATAAACTCCGATATCAGGAACACCGTTTTGAGGGATTGCTGTTCCTTCCATATCCATTCCAATATTGACATTGGTTCCGGCATTGATACAGGGAGAGTTATTTTGCAGGTGAAAGTCGTAGATCGCAGGATTCACAAACAATGGGTTAGCTATTACCGGGTTTGAACCTGTTCCGGGGGAACCTGCAGTACTTGCTGTGCCATAGCAGTTGTTCATGATGGTCCATGATCCGCCGCCGTAGTTGTATATGGCAACACCATTGTCTGTGCCCCTCAGGTGGATATTGTTTCTTGAATCAACGTTGGTTTTATCAACCCAGATATGGTAATTGGAAATGCGATAAAACACATTGTTGTATACCTTGGTGTTTGTTGCCGGTCCCACCGAGGGATATGTATAACCAATGCCTATTCCGCTGGAACAGTTGTAGAAGATGTTGTTATGAATCAGATTATTACTGGTATATGCTCCTGCAATTCTCAGACCCAGGGTATTTCCCTGAAAAGTATTGTACCTGGTTATAATTCCATTACCTCGTTCAATGTGAACGGATGCACCCACATTCGAACCATTGACAAATGTACAATGCTCGATAATTCCCGTTGCATTGTCGGATGATCCCGGAGCGCTGTTCAAAATGAGATTGAACTTGTTGCCGGCACCATTGGTACGGTCGATGATGGTATGGTGAATGTGGAAGCCATTGTAATTTCCATCAAGCTGTATACCATCCCCGGATGAATATGTCTGGTTCGAATTAACAAAGTATCGCCGGTTTAAGTCGTAGATATGGCAATACCCGATTTCAACTCCCGGAATATTGGCAAAGTATATTCCATCAATGGCAACATTATGGATAACTGTATTCAGAATCGAAAGGTTGTTGTTATAAACACCATAAATGCCAAAACCAGCATTATTGGTATTATGTGCATTATGAAGCACACAATTGTTGATGGTGATGTTTGAAGTATAGCTTGATGAACTACCAATAACAGCGACCAGCGAATGGGCATTGACATTCCCGTTTACCTCGAAGTCCTGAATTGTGCAATTGGAAGAACTCTGAACGCGAAAAGCATATCCGCTGCCTGTGTATGAAAATACCGGCCTTTCTCCGGTCCCGTAGGAGCCAATTGTAATATTTGTCTTGGAACTTAAATAAATCTGAGTGGACGAAGTATAGGTTGTTCCCCTCTTTTGCAGGTAGGTATTGCCATTGACAAAAGAAAAGTCTGTCCATGAACCGAAAGGATTGGTTATTGATCCGTTCTGGTTGGAACCCGTAAAGGTAGGATCAATATAAATCGTTGTTTGCGAAAAGCTGAAAAATACTATTAAGGATAGTACAAAGGTTAATAAAAGAGAACGTCCCCGGCAATCTGATTGCACAGGAGTCCAGGTAACTAATTGTCTTCCCATCATTTCCTCCATTAGTTGTTTGAGTGACCTAAGTCGTTGATTAATCCTAGTTGAAGGCAGAAGTATCCCTGGCCGATCTCCTCCTTCTGGCTTTGTATTTCTTTTATAGTTTTTTTTGGAAAAAGTAATAGGTAATAATTGGATTAATGATAATTTAGAAAAGGTATACTTTTCGGGCTAATGTAAATTTGCTTTACCTTATAAATGAATTAATGGGCTGTATGACAATAGTGTATAGTCTATGGCTAATATTTGTGACTGATTATAATCCTTGATTTCGTAGTGTGTATAAATATAATAAAAGCAATGTAGCGGTATATGAATGTGAATTAATAAATTCCATAAATAAAAAAGGTGGCTAATTGTATAGCCACCTGACTCAGGAATTAATTTCGCTGCTTAGCCGATGATCGCTTTAATGGTCTTCTGTTGCAATCCATTAAAAACCTTCAGGAGGTAAGTTCCTTTGGGCCGTCCTGAAAGGTCAATTGTTATTTTGTCCGACTGCTTGAAAATTGTGTTGAAAATAAGACTGCCCGATAAGTCAAAAACCGCTATCTCAGTGGCAGATATAGGTTGTCCGCTGAATCCGATGTTGAAGATTCCATCAACCGAGGGATTCGGGTAAACAACGAATTCTGAATCAAAAGAAATATTTTGCATGTTATTTTCTTCTTTGGTTTCTGTAGTTGTTATCTTTTCTGAAATGGATATGGTAATGTCAACAACTTCCATTAATTCAAGTTCTTCAAAATCAAGAACTCCGATTTTGCAATCAAGCTCGCCCGACAAAAGCCTGTCTTTGTCTGATATTATGATTTCACCAGTCGAACTATTGATTGAAATGCCAGGAAGTGGGTAATCCTGCATTGGGATGTATGTCAGAATCGTCTCGTCGGAGGAGTGCCTTGGTAAAATTTGGCCAACAGGACTCCCTTCGGGAAGAAGAATGCTGGTATTGAAATATTGTTTGGAAACCGGAACAGTGGTGGTGGCAGATGCATTTGACACGACAATTGAAATAATTGCTTCTGCATACATATTAGGGGTGCCATTGTCTGTAGCTCTGACCCTGAGATAGAGCGTACGCGGATAAAATGCAGCCGGATTTGCAACAGAAAGCACGCCTGTATAAGGGTTCAGATCAAAAATGCCGTTGGAATTTCCCGCTGTTATTGTAAAGGTAAGTTGCTGTCCCTGGTTGGGATCATCAGCAACAACTGTCCCGATTACAGAACCTACCAAAGGATTTGTCTTGGTGATGAAGGTTTGATTGTCAATTACCGGTGGAAAATTTTCCTCCGGTACAATAATCTGTATCATTGCATCAGCGAACAATGAAGGTGTTCCGTTGTCGGTTGCCCTTGCCATCATATAAAATGTCCTTGGGTAAAGAGCAAAGGAATAAACTACTGTAATGGCGCCTGTGCTTGGATTGACGGCAAATATCCCGTTTGAATTCCCGGCGGTAATTGAGTATGTGAGGGTCTGACCCGGATCCGGATCTGTGGCAGTTATCATCCCGACAAGTGCGCCGGCAGGTGCATATTGCTCAATAGTGAAAGTCTGGCTTTCCATTTCAGGAGCTTGATTTGCAGAGGTTACATTAACCGAGACGGTTGCCTGGCTGCTCAAAGATGGTATTCCGTTATCTGTTACCCGGACCGTTAAATTATATATCTGAACCGCCAGGGCTGCTGAATTATTGACTGTAAGTGCTCCGTTTGAGGCATTTATTGCAAAACATGATGATGCATTCCCGGCTGTAATGGAATATGACAGCGTTTGCCCCTGGTTGGGGTCGCCTGCAATCACTGTTCCGATAACAGTTCCATTAGGGGAGCCCTGCATAATGCTGAATGATTGGCTATTTATCACCGGAGCCTGGTTTACTGAAGTAACTGTTATAGTCACTGCAGCCTGAGTATACAGGATTGGGTTGCCATTATCAGTCGCCCTCACGGTAAGGTTAAACGTTTGAGGGTTGAGTGCAACTGAGTTTGCAACTGTAATAGCACCCGTTGAAGCATTGATTGCAAAGCAGGAGTTGGTGTTTCCACTGGTAATAGAAAATGCAAGAACTTGTCCCTGATCCGGATCAGAGGCCGATACTGTCCCGACCAGGCTGCCGTTGGGGAGATTCTGGGAAATACTGTATGCCTGATTGGATATAACCGGTGGTTCATTGACGTTAAGTATATTAACTGTAATTGTTGCCTGTGACCAGAGGTTACCTGTGCCGTTATCAGTTACCCTTATAACAAGAGCATAGGATGAAGAAACTTCGTAGTTCACGGCCGCACTGTTGGCTACACTAATCTGGCCGGTACTTGAATTTAACGCAAATGCACTGTTCGTGTTACCGCTGACAATAGTATATGTAAGTGTTTGTCCTGCATTGGGGTCTGTTGCAGTTACGGTCCCGACGTTTGTGCCGTTTGGGCTGTTTTCGTTTACTGAAAAGGTTTGATTGTTGATTACAGGGGGTAGGTTGCTGCCTGAAGTCGAAATATATTCATAGGCTCCGATATCAGGCGCAGATCCCTGAAAAATTGAAGTGCCGTCAATGTCATGGCTGATCCCTACATTCATTCCTTTATTAATGCAGGGAGAACCGCTTTGCAGGTGAAAGTCGTAGTTCGCTGGATTTACAAACTGCGGGTTACCTATTACTGGACTTGATCCAGTCCCTGGTGATCCGGCTGTGGCCGATGTGCCATAACAGTTATTCCGGATGGTCCACGATCCGCCGCCGTAGTTATATATGGCGACTCCATTGTCAGTGCCTCTCAGGTGAATATTGTTTCTTGAATCAACATTGGTTTTATCAACCCAGATGTGGTAATTGGAAACGCGATAAAAAACATTGTTGTATACCTTAGTGTTTGTTGCCGGTCCCGCCGAGGGATATGTATATCCAATGCCGATTCCGCTTGAACAGTTGTAGAAGATATTGTTGTGAATCAGATTGTTACTGGTATATGCTCCTGCAATTCTTAAGCCCAGGGTATTTCCCTGAAAAGTATTATACCTCGTAATGATTCCGTTCCCGCGTTCAATGTGCACAGCTGCAGCCACATTTGAGCCATTGATAAATGTGCAATACTCAATTATTCCGGTTGCATTGTCGGAAGTCCCGGGTGCACTGTTCAGAATAAGGTTGAACTTATTGCCGGCACCGTTTGTGCGGTCAATAATCGTATGGTGAATGTGAAAACCATTATAATTGCCGTCGAGTTGTATTCCATCTCCTGATGAGTAAGTCTGATTGGGGTTTACAAAAAATCTCCGGTTAATATTGTAGATATGACTGTACCCGATCTCAATACCCGGAATATTGGCTAAATATATTCCGTCAATGGCTACATTGTGAATTGTGGTATTCAGAATTGACAGGTTGTTGTTGTATACCCCATATATTCCGAAGCCTGCATTGTTGGTATTATGTGCATTGTGAAGCACGCAATTGTTGATGGTAATTTCAGAAGTGTAGTTTGATGAACTGCCCGAGACCCCTATCAGGGAATGGGCATTTCCATTTCCGTTAACTTCAAAGTCCTGAACGGTGCAATTGGAAGAGCCTTCGATTCTAAAAGCGTATCCGCTGCCTGTATATGAGAAAACAGGCTTGCTACCGGTGCCATATGCTCCGATTGTGATGTTGTTTTTCGCACTGATGAAAATTTGCGTTGAGGATGTGTACGTAGTCCCCCTTTTTTGCAAATAGGTATTCCCGCTCACCAGGGAAAATCTGGTCCAGGAACTGTAAGGGCTTGTAATGGAACCATTCTGACCGGAGCTTGTGTTGGTCGGATCAATGTAGATGGTTGCGCCAAAAAGAATCGAAGAGTAAAATACGAGTAACAGTAAGGTTAATGCAAGAAATAAAAATCTGGGTTTGTTGTTGGAAATTTCTCCTCCATGAATGCTCCGTTTGTTTTCCATTTGTAGTCGTTTTAGTTTGTTCATTTAACATTAATTCAAATTGAGTTCACAATGCTGCTGGTAAGCCAATAAATCAGATCACTCAGCAGGGAGTTGCATTTTGTATGATTGTAATCAGTAAAATGATTCCCCGGACGGCATTTTCATCCCGGAGTGCTGTCCCGTGAAAGTTTGATGGAAAACTATGCCAGAAATTTTGGTTGAATAGCTGTTTATTTGCTGATAATGGAGGTGGAATCTGAAATTGATTACAGACAGCGAATTGAGAAAATTATTAATTTCCTTTTTAAGTTAATTTAAAAAGAGTCTAAGTAACAAGAGGGGATATCGCTGACCTTGCTTTCTCATTTTGGGGAAAATCTCCCCAGGGGTTGCTATTAAGGATTCAGCAAACCGTAAACGCACTCTATCCGAAAGCATTGGTGCGCGACAAACCGATGATATTTGTCAGTTTATTATATCTGCCCCGGATGGGTTACACGGGAGATTGAGAAAGGTTGTCCGGTTTGATAATGTAACCGGGCGTTTCACTTTTTCTTAAATAATTTCCTGCTGAATGATTTGAAGAAGGATTTATCCTTTTTCTCTTCATAATAAGTGTACTCATATCCGTAATCATAACTCAGCCCCTTCGCTTTTACATCGTTAATTACAAGGCTGATGTGCGGTATGTTTTTCTGGGTCAGGTGATTAATATTTGTTGTAAATGCCTCTTTTACAGTAAATCCCTGTCTTACGACGAAAATGTTTGCATCTGAAAACTTCATTAAGAGGTAAGTGTCAGATACAACGCCGACAGGCGGTGAATCAATTATTATAAAGTCATAAAGTTTCTTCAGGTCATTGATTAACTGCTCAGTTTTAGGAGAAGCGATAAGTTCAAGCGGGTTTGGCGGAATTGGCCCGGCTGAAATAAAGTCAAGGTTATCGATGCTTGTTTTCTGAATAATTTCAGATAGGGAAGATTGATTTATAAGTGCGGTACTGATCCCTTTCTGATTGGACAGGTTGAAGTCCTGGTAGAGTTTTGGCCGCCTGAGGTCAAAACCTATTAGCAGGGTCTTCTTGCCAAACAGGGCATAAACACAGGCGAGATTCTGGGATATAAATGACTTTCCTTCTCCCGTGTATGAAGATGTAACCACAAAAATCATTTTCTCATTTCCCGTAGCATAGAATTGAAGGTTCGTCCTTAAACTTCTGAATGATTCAGAAATAGGTGAATTAAAGGCTTCATTGATAACTATCTTTTCTTTGCTGTCATTGTGAAATACATGTCCCAGGATCGGCAGGCCGGTGATTGATTCGATCTCTTTCTTCGACGATATCTTTGTATTGAGGAAGTCTCGCAGCAGAATAACCACAAAAGGAATCAGCAAGCCGAGCAAGGCACCTATCAGAAGGGTCAACCTGTTTTTTGGGAAAATCTGGTATGAAGTAATATATCTCGCCGGATCAATAACCTCGTAATCAGGGGCATTCGAAGCCCTTGCAATCTGGGCTTCTGATCTTTTCTGCAACAGGAAGGTATAGATGGCGTCATTCAGTTTAAACTTTCGCTCAATCCCGAAAAGCTGCCTTTCAGTAGAAGGTAGTCGTGACATTTCAGCGGAAATGCGCGCAGACCGGTTGTTGATATCCTGAAGGGCAATCTCCGTAGTTGCTGCATTGCTGCTAATGTTTTCGTTGATGGTTTTTTTCAGGTTCGCAATCTGAACTTCAATTGTATTAAGCCTGAGATTTTTGATGTTTCCCTGGTTAAGCAGGTTGGTTCTTTCAGAATTGAGTGTGATCAACTGAGCAATTAATTGGTTTAATAACGGATCCTGCACATTCATGGAGGACGGCGCTACCAGATCTGATAAATCAGTAGTTTTGGCAAAGTATTCACGGATGTAATCATAGTACTTCTTTTGCATGATGAGCAATGCCCGTTCACTTTCCAGTTGATTCATCCTTTCGAGGGATTGCTGCCCCTGATAACTAATATCCATTACCCTGTTCGAGGTCCTGAAATTCTGGAGTTTACTTTCGGCATAAGTCAAAGAATCGGAGACTTCGCTGATTTGACTATCGATAAATTTTACAGTATTGATGGCGATTCTGTTTTTCTTTTCAAGGTTTTTCTCCAGATAGGCGTTGGATAATGTGTTGAGAAAATCAGAAATTTTGTACCGGTTGTCGCCTGACATGGTGATTATTACAAGAGAAGAGGTCCTGGAAGTGACATTAGCAGTAATGGATGCCTGATATTTCAGGGTGAGATAACTCAAGCTGTTAAAAGTAAAATACACCCTCTCGGATGTAGGTTTTACATTATTTCCGGGAGGCAGATGCACCCTGAAACTAAAATCCTCGCCTTTAATCTCTTCTCCGAATTTGTAAGTGCCGGAAATGCGGACTTTCGGGGCGACCCTTACAATATTATCATCAAGGTAATTATAGATAAGCACATTCTCCCCGTTTGCTTCAATGCTGAATTCGTCCTTGTTCAGTATTTTGAAATAAACGGGAAGGTCAATCGGTTGAAGAGATGACTTGTCAATACTCACCTGCAGAGGCTTGTCAAAATATATTTCTTCGAGTTGCCTGAAAAATTTGTGCTTGACTATCCCCCCGAACATATAATCTTCTTTGTAAAAAGATACATCGAGGTTCAACTGATTGACAGCCTCATAAATCATTGTATAGGAGGTCAGTATGCCCAGTTCGTTTTCAATATTCTGGTTGGAGGCAAAAAGGCCAAACCCCTGCATCATATCCTGTGAACTCATAAATGCATTGCGCTCCGATTCTTTGAGCAACAATGTGGAGTGGTTCCTGAAAATTGTGGTTGACATCTTGTTGAACAGAAATGCTGCAGCAAGAAAGATGGCGAGAGAAAGGACAAACCAGAATTTATAACGCCAGAGCTTGAAAATCAGGTCTCTGTAATCGGTCTTTTGCTGAAATATTTCTTCTGATCTTTTCACGGGTCCGGATTATCTGAAAAAGTACAATACTGTGATTAGAGTTGTAGTAGTGGCAAGGAATGTGGCATAAGTAAAGGTCCTGAGGCTTCTGAATTTGGTTTTAATGGGCTCTACGATCAAAACATCACCAGGCTGAAGATAATAAAGCTCATTTTCAACAATTTTTTTATCTGTCAGGTTCAGGCTGTGAAATCTGATCAGATTGTCGTATTCGCGGATGAGGGTTACCTTACTTTTGTCGCCATAATCAGTCACTCCACCTGCATATCCCAGTGCCTGAAAGATATTGATCTGCTCTTTAAAAAAAGGGAATTCTCCTTGGTTCCGTACTTCACCCAACACGGTGATATTGCTGTTTACAAATTTCATGGTAATGGCCGTATTGCTGAGGTACTGGCTTAATTCAGCTTCAACTTTGGCTTTTGCTTCAATAAGGGTAAGATTGCTCAGATATATTTCGCCGATAAACGGAAAATCAATGGTGCCTCTTTCACTCACCGTATAGCTGAGAAGATCAATGCTAAGGCCCCCTGTAATGGAAGAATTCTGGTTACTGAATATCCTGGCGGTTTGTTCGTCGAGGCTTAAAACATTGATATACAGATTGTCAAAAGGCCGTATTTTTTTTATCGGCCTTAGGTGTTCGTAGCTTTCCTTGATTTCCGAGCTTGTTTTGTTCTGAACGTATTTTAGGTTGTCCTGCGGTACACACGACGCCAGTATTCCTGAGATAAGCAATAACATAACCAGCTTAAGTGCAAACTGACCCGGGTTTTTCATATGGTGTTCTTTTCTGTTTGGCTGACTGTTAAGTTCAATTATCCGGCATTTCATATAGTAACGCATGGGTTAATCAATCATTGTTGTTTCAGGCAATTGTCTGAAAATTCCTTTATTGACCTGAACCTTTTGCGACTGTCTGAATGGTTTTTATCAGCAGCATGAAATCTATTTTCAGTGACCAGCTGTCAATGTACTGCAGATCGAGTTTCATCCATTCGTCAAAAGTAATGTTGTTCCTGTTGGGCGCAATCTGCCATATGCAGGTGATGCCCGGACGCATTGACAACCGCCTGAGTTGCCATCTCTGATACTGGGCTACTTCGCTGGGGAGGGGTGGCCTGGGCCCAACCAGCGACATGTCACCTTTTAAAACATTAAAGAACTGGGGGACTTCATCGAGGCCAGTTTTTCTGAGTATCTTCCCAACAGCTGTGATTCGTGGATCTTTTTTTATCTTGAATACCGGACCATCCATTTCGTTCTGGGCTTCGAGCAGGGGCCTCAGTTTCTCCGCATCCTGAACCATTGTCCGGAATTTATAGATGTTGAATTCACGCCCCCTGAGACCAACCCTTTTCTGCTTGAATATAACCGGTCCCCTTGAGGTGAGTTTTATCGCAATAACAATTAGCAACAGAATGGGGGACCAAATAAGCAATATAAGGAAGGAAGCTACAATGTCAACGACAAATTTCCATTGATGTGCATCCTTGTTGGCCGGCGTATTGATAAATGTGAGAAAGGGTACTTCATTGTAATAACTCAGATGAGTCTTGGTCGCAGGCATCTGGAAGAAAGCAGATTGCAGCCTGAATACAACCCCGATTTCTTCGCATGCAAACACCAGCTTTTTAATTTCAGCCTGATTAATGTCATTTTTGCAATAGAACACTTCGTCAACAACATGCGATTTTATCAGGTAGGCCAGGCTTTGAGTATTTTGAATGACCTTGACCCTGCTGCTGAAAATCTCTGAAATAATTTCCGATTCAGATATTATGGTTACAATTCTGAATCCCCATTCTTTATGGAGAAAAAGTCTTTCAATAAAATCAACACAGTTTTCATCAGCGATTAATATGATATTTCTGGTGTTTAATCCTTTGCTGAGTAGATTTTTATGATACCTGTAGGATAGAATAATTATCAGGTTTAGCAATATAAACTCAACTGATGCAAACACCAGGAGGATGTAAAAATTAACCTGGTCGAGTTTTAGCAATGAAATAATGATGGCCAGAATCCCGGTTCCGGTTAAGATAAATAAAAAACTCTCAATCAGGATGATCGCCGTATCCTTGGCCCTGTAAAACCGGGTGAGATTTGTTTTGCTGATCCCAAAATGCCATAAAGGGATCATGATCAGTAAAACGGTGAGATACTGGCTATTGTATTCAATGTCGGCTATTGATAACCAGTTTATTATAAAAAAAGCCCCTATAAAAGCAAATACTGACAATATCGTGATGATAATGCCAAAAGTTTTGCTTCCAAGCTCCTCGCGCTCCTGTATCATTTTCGCTATTCGGGGGTTTTAGTATTTAATCGCAAATCAGGTTAATAATAATGCCTTAAGTGCCAATGTCAACAAATTAATTCCGGATTTGTTTCTTAGCCGCGCTGCCGCTTTTCAACCGAAATTATTTTATGCAAGAAATCCGGTAAACCTGAAAATATTAAAACCAAAAATCAACGTCAGTCAAAAAAAAGAAATCTTTTCACGATTATTACAACATGAATAATTTTCTTTTTAGTGGTCGAAGGTAGAAATGTACGAGTTATCAAAAATAATTATATTTCACAACTAAAACTCATATTTGTTGCGCTTTTACTTGAAAACAACCTATAATTGACAAATTTCATTTGTTGCCGGGGTGAAATATAAAAAATCTCAGCGTTTATTTATAAAATGACTGCCGAAACAGAAACAACAGTAAGGTTTTTCTTCGATCCACCATGTCTGTATTTTCGGGGATAAGTTAAATGCCGATAAATTCCCTGAGAGATGCCAGAAGGTTTTCTGAAGCGCCTGGCCCTATGGGTTTTGAAGGTCTAATTGTGTCGATCCGGTTTAAAGCTTCAAAAAGGTCCTGTTCCGAGTAGACATCCCGGACGTATCCCAACCTTCCAAAGCTTTTTGCTGTTGATATCTGGTGATCATTTCTTGTTTCATGAAAACTTGATAGCCGGGGCATTACAATGATGGGTTTGGAGAACTGCAGCGCCTGAATGATTGTTCCCATTCCTGCGTGCCCGACGATAACATCAGCTGACCTGAACCTGTCAATAAAATGTTCAGGCTCAATAAAGTCAGTATAACGGAAGTTGGTTGGTAGATATTCTGCCCTGGAAATCTGACCAAAAATCTCTTTATAACCGGTGTCGCCGGCCCACCGGTCAACAGCTCTGATCAGCCTGTCGAATGGTTCCTGTGTTCCTACTACAACAAAAATCATGATATAACCGTTCCTTTAAATAGCGTTGATTTATTATCGGCCAGATGATCCCATTGGGTAAGGTGCAGCCGGCTGAAAGGTTTTGCAATGCGGCCACTCATGGATATCCGGTCAACATTTGCTATGCTGTCGATCCAGATAGTCTTTTTTCTTTTCAACCTTCCCCATATAACAGCCATAAGCCCGGGTGCTGCCCCTGTTGAAATAATCACATCAGGATTTTCATTTACAATAATTCTCCTTACTTCAAAGGCCATTTTAATAAGCTTCAGTTTTTCCCATCTCGTTGCATCGGTAACTGCATAAAATTTATAGCCTTCAACCTGGGCCTGATTGCCTTTATGGGTGGACACAAAAATCAGATCCTGTCCGTCAAAAGCCGGCAGAAGTCTTAACAATTGTATCCAGTGGCCTCCGCTGGAGGCGATGGCAAGTATTTTAATTTTCCCCATTATGGCGACTACTGCTTTTACGTAAAAGTCTTTTCATAAAAACGACGATTACACTTCTGTTGAGCTCATAAAAATGAACAATTAATTCAACTTTCATCCTGATCCGCATAAAAAATGGCTTTCGTGGATGAAAGTGCCTTTTGCAATAATGATTCAATGCTTCAGGGCTGGTTGCTCTGAGTTCTTTAACCTGGAAATTTTTCTGATGCGAAAATAACAATTTTGGTTTATTATCAGAAAGATTCATATTGAAAATCAATCCGGTTTGGGTCAATTTAGAAAAGTTCTGATCGAATATAAAGTTTCCTTGACTATATAAAGTCCATGTTTCATTTATTTTAACCAAAGGTTGTATTACATGAGGATGATGTCCGAGGATAAAATCAAACCCGGCTTCGCTTAAATCATGCGCAAGCTTGCGCTGTTTCGCATTTTCCAGTGTCAGATATTCATCTCCCCAATGAATGCTTATAATGCGGATTTCATCATCAGCTTTCGGCATGAGATTCAGGTCATGGATAAGACTGTTATAGGTGCTGAAAAAATATTGACCGCAATAGTTTTTGTCATTTATAAGGCTTACTCCCCAGATTTTTACAACCTTACTGTGCATTTCAAGAATCAGGGGAGAATTGTCTTTACCGGTGACTAAAATGCCTTCATTTTCGAGAAGTTTTACGCTGTTTCCGGCATATAACACTCCATGCTGACTGAAATGGTTGTTGGCAATGTTGGCAATTTTTTTAGCATTAATCCTCCTGAAAACAGATGCGGCACTATAAGGTGCAAGATAAACCCCGTTGTTGATATTCCGTGTTAAGAAATGATCATCCGGTGCAAAGCCCGACTCCATATTAAAAACCAGAATATCTGCCTTTGACAATGCCTCAAGTACATCCGGACTTAGCAGTTCGGTGAAATCATTGCTGAACTTTTTAATGATACCCCGGTCAAAATGATGAACATTTTCACCAAGCATAATATCGCCGACACTACATAGATTGATTGACATGGCTTTCAATTAATTTAAACTTTGCATTGGTCGGATTGTATTCCTGCATTTGCACAATTGAAAAGGAGAGTTCTGGCAGAAGTTTATTCAGCGTGGCGGTCAGTTTTGTTGCCATTTTGTCAAATAGTTGCATTTGCTTCAGGTGAATATAAACAGTCACTGAATAATCAGTTTCCTGAACAATGCGGTAGGCGTCGACCTCGGGGAAGTCAAATAGAATTTTATTGAAATATGCTCCATGAATTGAACCACCATCCGGTTTTCTGATAAGGTCCCTTGTTCTGCCTTTTAAATCAATTATCCTTGGCCATGCAGAGCCGCATATGCATCTGTCGCTGGTGATACTTCCTATATCTCCGACACGGTATCTTATGAAGGGATAGTTCTGACTGTTTGTGTTGGTCAGCAACAATTCGGTAAACCCGTCTTCTGTTGTCAATGTTTCAGCAAAGCAATTGAGAAAATTGTAATGATATCCCTGGTGTTCAGGACATTCACATCCCAGGATTCCACCATCATTAGCCCCGTAAATATCAAATACAGGTTTATTGAATGCCGCCTCTATTTGTCTGCGAACCGATGGTATTAATTGCTCAGAGGTTGTGAATATTGCCCTGAGCCCCTTGAAATGTGATGAGAACTCAGGCACTGATTTTATAATGTTAAGGATTGAGCTGGGGTATCCATAAATCAACACCGCTTTCTTTAATTTTGAAAGATCCGGTTTCAGATTATTGTCGATCATGTCACCCTTAAGGAAATAATTGTTCTGAAGTTTGTGATAAATACTCTCAGAAAATTTTTTATTGACTGTTCGGAGAGAGTTACCGGCTATTGTAACAAACGGCTCCCCGGGTTCATAACCGCAGTTGTTGTGCCAGAACAGATAGTTATGTGCCCACATCCAGGAGAGGTGCTCCTTGTCGACATAATACCGGAAAGGTTCGCCGGTGCTGCCTCCTGTTTTCTTAAGCTGATAGTCAACGCCTTTAACCGGGGTAAAAACCAGATGCTGGTTTTCGGATAGCATTTTTTTGTCGATGACCGGCATGTCTGTCAGCACCTTCTGCGGATTGTCAATGATCTCATCCGGGCTATATCTACCCAGTAAGGGGCTGTAAAATCGGTTCTGGCTCCTGATGGCCAGCAGGAATCCGGCAAGGTTCTTATTACGGGCTTCCTCAAGAGGCGATTTATTATCCCAAAGCCTGACAAGCTCCTTGTATTTACCCAGGATATCGGTGCCCCTGGCCAGGTCAATGAGTTTTATGCCTGTCTTCATTGGATTGCAGATTCTATGGTTTTAAATTTACTTTCCCAGGTGTGTTCTGCGGCTGCACTGACTCTGGCTTCTGATAATTCTCTGCTGTTTTCTTTCAATGCAAGCAAGGCTTTTTCCAGGTATTCTTCAGGCGTATCTGCGAAGTATACCAGTGAACCAAAAAGTTCCTTTACTACCGGGATGGGGCAACTGACAATGGGCTTGCCCATAGCCAGGTATTCAAGGGTCTTAACAGGGTATGAATTGTAAATCCAGTCGGCCATAATCCAGTTGAGCAGACAAACATCGAAAGCCCGGGCATAGGAGGGGAGTTCCTTAAAATCAACAGGGCCGGTAAAATAAATGTTGTCAAGATTTTCAAGTGAAGAGTAATCTCCCAGCACTTTTCCGATAATTACAACCGAAAATCCGCGCTCTGCAAGTATTCTGAAGACTTCTTTGTCATTGGCATCTGAAAGTGTTCCAAAATAACCGGCAACCGGCAGGCCCGATGCCTTAACTTTTAACATAAACGGATTTACTTCCACTGCAGTATTGAAATGTGTGAAGTTTACACCATGAGTTAACAAGGAAACCTGCCTGCCTGTAAGTTGTTCCAATTTAGTCCTGATATTCGGAGAACTTGCGAATAAAAGATCGACATGAGTCCCGAGGTAATGTTCTTTTCTCCGGAGTTCTTTCAGAAGTGCCTGGTTGCTGGTCCTGAAATCTGAGATAAGGTCGGCCGCCTGATATATTTTGCGGTAAAAAGGTTTATGCAAAACCGGCGATAAGGTGAAGCTACCCGATATCCACAAAATGGTTTCTCTGATCCTGATGCCCAGAAAAAACGTAATAACTGCTATTTGAAGCCTGATCAGCATGTCATTGATCTTATCGCCGGTTGCACTGAACAGAGGAATGTAGAAGGGAACCAATACGTAAACTCCCTGATCTGCTTTCCTGATAAACTTAAGGTGGGTCTGCAATTTGTTCAGTATTTTTTTTCGCATTGATTTTCTGTTCTCCGAATTTACCGCCGGAGATTTAAATGCGATAGGATTTACCCACAGAATATAATATCCTTTTAGCTTAAATTGCATCATTATCTGACGGGTACTGGTAACAGAAGGTCTGAACCAGTCGGTACCGCTGAAGATAATCCATTTTTTCATACAGAGAAGTCCTGTTCTTTGATTGTTGGATTTCAATTTTTCTGCATCGCTTCCATTTCATTATAAACAATATCCGGTGTCCTGCAAAAAGATCTGATATTGTCATGAAAAATCAGGTGAAGGTAATCGTCAGTGTTATACATTCGGGTCAGTAAGCGTTTATGACCTGGTCTGATTGATTTTTTGTCAATGAATAAATTCCTGAAATAGTCTGATCGAGGGATGAATTGATCTGTTTCAACGTACGGATTAAACTTTTTAATTTGCCAACGGAGCAGAAGGTTGCTGTTCCTGTTGTTGAATCTGATAATCTGGAGCATTGCAGGGCGAATACGGCTTTCAAGTTTCAGGGAAACGGGGAAAGCCGTGGATCTGACAGAATTGGATTTTTGCTCGGTTGCCGCAATCTTCGCATGTGCTTTTTGAGAACGTATCAGGCTTGCCGGTAAGGAGTGATAGGCTTTAAGTATTTCTCTGTCGGCAAATGGGGTGACAGGCGTCAGAAAGTGCTGTGCACGCAGCAGGATCGGCTGGGTGTTGCGAAATGAGCGGTTGTCAGTGTCGTGGTGAATCTCTGTGTCAATCAGGAGCTCCGATTCCGGATACTCCTTGTATAGTGATGTATATTGATTCCAGATGTCATATTTATTATAGCAGGTCAGCGATTCCTTGAAAATTTCGCGTGTAACACCTTTGGTAATCCAATCAAAAATGCCATGGATCATATCATCACGGGTTTTAATACCAGGAACCCTGAATGAAGGCATCTTGCCCGAACTCATGTCTCCGAAAAGTCCCATCAATGCCGTTGAAGAATAGCCGGATGCCAGACTGCCCAAAGCGCCCCATGAAAATGTTGGCGTTGTGCTCATTGCAATCATAAACGCGAGGCGACGGTCAATCGAATATGACTCAAGTACATGTAAGTCTTTTTGCAGCAATTCTGCAATTCTTTTTACGTAAGGGTAATCAAAAACCCCTGTTCCGTCTTTGAAAACATAAGGTATATATGGTATTTGGTTGTGTTCCATGAATGGCAGAAATATCCTGCTGTCTTTTCCTTTCGACATGAAAATTCCAAGTGGCTCTTCAACCTGCTGGTAAAGTTTCTTAAAAAAAGAATCAATGACATGCTTCAGGCCTTCGATGTAACTGTTGTCCGACATTTTCCTGCTTCTGTCGAACTTCTGGTAATACTTCCGGTAAACGACTGATTTCCCCTTCCGGATATAGATATCAGACGGTACAATGAGGGTTATCTCATTGAATTCAGTATTTCTGTATAGCGGATATTCCAACTGAAGTATTTCTGCAATTGATTGTTCATTGATTGAAATCTGCAGAGCCGGATTTGATGCCAGCGCAAAAACATTATTGCTGATAGCGAAGACTTTGCTGTTGTCATAAACATAAATCCTGTTACCACCCAACTGGTCATTGAAAATGATCAGGGTGTCGGTTTCATAAAGATAGGAGAAGCCTGAATATCTCCCGTTGAGTTCTTTAAGTTTGTCCGGATTCCCTGATCTGCATATATTCAGAATTTCTTCAGCAAGATAATTTCCTGCATCTTTCCTGTTTTTAATTAAGCTATCGGGAGCGGGTGATTCATAAAACGTACCCTCTATAAAAGCAAAATCCCGTTTATCCCTGATAAAGCCACAAATGTCCAGTTTGTGAATTTCGTCAGGAATCAGCAGCGCAAAGATGAATTTACCCAGGGAGTAGATATGTGCCCTGTTGCCAAACCCGCCGAAAAAATTCCTGATGCCTTCAGAAAGGATGTTCTGGCTTCTGTCCGGGTCATTCGGATCCGATTCAACAAGAAGATATCCTGCCATTTTGGGCTTGATCTGCTTGTCAATATCGATTTCATGAATAAACTCTTTCATGTACTGATAATTTTAGACAGTTAATACATCAGCTCAGAAAATGAAACAAAAGAATATCCGGTATTTCTAAGGTGAGTCAGTAATTCCTGAATCATGTCCAGATGATTACCATGGAAGCGGTGATGCATCAGAATCCCGATGATGGATGTATGTTTTCGGGCTGCTTCAATCTGGTAAAGAATTTCCTGAAGGTTGTAATGGTCAGCTGTTTCATATCCTGTGTATTTTCTGATCAGGTTCACTGAAACCGAGATCTCTCTGAAGTTGTAATTACTTCTGACACCCGGATGATAGTTGACGGATTTTCCAAAAATGAAGTCCTTTCCAAGCGAACGGCCAAGGAAATTTTTTAACCTGGCTTTCGTGGTAAATTTGATCTTCGAAGAAAGTATTTTAAATCCGCAGTCAGAAAGAGCTCTCAGGGAACCGGAATTATAAGTGCCGTAAGGAAAAGTGAAAACAGGGGACCAGTGTTCAGAAAAATATTCATACATCAGGTCTTTCCCTTTGAGAATGTCATTGTATTGATCGGCGTAATTCCGGGAGCCACCGAATTCCATCTTTATGCCCGGGTTTTCAGCATTGTGATTGTAACCATGCTGTACGATGTCAATTAACCGGGGGTGGTCTGTCTTTAATGATTTTAACCAGTTGACAACTTCGGGCGTGATGTTTGCAGGCTCTACAGCATGGGCAAGCGGAATCTGTTGTTTCAGAAATAGCTCTGTCAGACTGATCAGGGTGTAGTCAAGGCGCTCCCTTACGTCATCATTCCGGAAAAAAATAACCGGCCTGTCACTAACTTTCATATTGTTAATTTATATGATTCGGCCCAAATGATTGGCTGCTGTAATGAAATACCAACAATCCAAAGCAGTTCTGGTTTGTAAGGGTTGAAAAGAAAATTCTGCTAAAAGTAAATAAATAAGTGGCACATTTGGCCGGTAAATTCATTATTCGGATGACTCCCTTTCTTATAACCGGCGAATGCAATATCTGATTGTTTTCCTTAAGGCTTTGATAAAATGAAGGTTATTTAAATAATTTCAGGTAGCAGTTACGGGTTTCTTTCCCAATGCTTTCCCAACCATAATTTTCAATGGCCCATTTTTTAATAAAACCCCTTGTTTCAGAAAGTTTAAGATACATCTCCGAACTAAAGAAGTCAGTAATGGTTTTGGAAAGCATTTCCGGTGTATTTTCTTTGATTATCATGCCGGTTTTACCTTCCAGCATGTCATTTTTAAAATTTCCTATATCTGTCACAATAATTGGTAATCCAAAGGTATATGCCATAAAAATGACACCTGACTGATATATTTTTCTGTATGGCAGTACGATGCAATCAGCAGCTGTAAAGTATTGCTCTACATCCTCATCAGGGATATAGCATATTCTGTAATTAATCAGCTGACTGTGAGTGGAGTCCGAAATGTCGGATAGTATTTCTCCGGTGTAATTCTCATCTTTTGAGTTACCGGCGATGAGCAGCCGGAAATTGTCTATAATGTTATCAGGCAAGAAGTCAAGACATTTGATCAGGATATCAAGCCCTTTATAATGATCGATATTGCCGAAAAACAGCACTGTTTTTTCATTGTCACGGATGCCAAGCAATTCTCTGCCTTCCCGGGGTTTCAATCCTTTGTGACTGACCCTGTTGTTCAAACCATGCCTGACAACGGAAATTTTAGAATCCTGGGTGCCAAATTCAGTAATCAGTTCAGATTTACTTAAAGGAGTATGCACAATCAGGTGGTTTGATATCCGGTAAAGATATTTTAGCGTCAGCCTGTTAATCTTTGAATCTTTATTGTCTCTGCTGCCGGCATTTATATTGTGAACGGTCAATACAACCTTGTTGCCCATCATTCTGGCAATCGTTGGCAGAATAAGCCTGTCAATAAGTTTATATCTGTCAAGCCATTGAAAATGAACAATTCCCGGAGAAGAGGTGAGAAGGTACCATATTTGTCTGAAATAAAACCGCACGATGTTTAACCCTTTACTGAAAAAGGAAGAATTCTTTGGCAGAAACCTGAAAACCGGAATATATCTGACATTGGGATATTGAAGGAATAAATCACCGGTTACATCGGCATCCAGAACATTAATCTGGTCTTCTTTAAACTGGGCAAGTCCGGAAACCAGCCCGTACAAATAATCAACCTGTCCTGCACCATTAAAAATTGAAACTTTCATTTTTTACTATTTCAGTTGGGAATCGCGTTTTTTAAAACCCGCCAGGCTGAGAATTTTCCATTTAAAAAATCCGCCAATGTAATATATGTATTTGTGAGCCAATGCAATATATGCCACCGGTGAGGTGGCGTATTTGTGATAGAAAAGAACATCCTTTCCTATATTATTGTTTGATTTGATATCGGTCAGTGACTTAATAAGCAATCGGAAACTGTTATAATGATGCAGCCCGGAATTGCTTTTGTCGTTCCATATCTTCAGCAATGGTGATACTAAAATACGGTATCCCGCAAGTTTTGCCCTGAAAGTGAAATCACTGTCACCATGATATTGGGGGAAATCAGTTGCATTAACGTATCCAATCTTCTCGAAAACGGAACGGTGTATAAGTGTCCCCATTCCGGGGAGCCAGTCAGCTTCAATAGGCCGGCTGAATTGCTCTGAATCTTTCTGAAGCATCCCGATGGTATATTTTCTGCCGGACCTGGTATCGAAAATTCCTCCCATTGACCAGATAACTTCCGGCTTGTCAGCAAAATATATTTTCGAGCCAATAATTGTATTTTCCTCAGTTTCGCTGGCTATCAGCAGCAGATTCCTGAAATAATCGCCGTCCGTATGTATATCATTGTTCCACCAGAGAACATAATCACATTTAAGTTCATCAATGGCATACTGAGTTCCCTTATTGATGCCTCCTCCCCACCACAGACTGCCATCTCCATTCAATATTACGGTTTCAGGATAGTTGGCTTTAATCCATTCCTGGCTGTTATCTGTAGATCCATCATCAATAACAACGATGGTGAATTTTTTTGTTTCGTTGCTGAGCAGGTTGATCTGATGATACAAATCCTTCAGGCACTTTGAAGTGAAATGCAACCCGTTATGCACAGGAATAAGGACGGCTATGTTTGCTTCGTTCATTAGTAAGTATAGTTGTTTTCCACCGGATTTTCTTCAGCAGTGTTTGCAACCGCATCAGGGTCGCTGCCTGCAAGGGCTTGTTCTTCTTCCTCCAGTTTGCGATTATGTTTGTCGACATCAGCCAGGTATAAGATAATGCTGATGGTAACAATTGAATTGGCATCCCCAAACGGACCTGCGCCGGTAATGCCTGTTAATATCACAAAAAGAAAAAAGTATTTAATGTAATTAAGATCATCGCTGAAACTTGTTTTCAGCGTCCGGTAAAGGATAGAGAATACACCAGCAAGAAACAGAATTCCGAATTTGCTGTAGTCTCCAATAATGCCGACATCGGATTGATAGAAACCAAACACATCCTTGTACATCTGTATTGTCATTCCATAGCCCGAATTTGCACTGTCAGCGCCATTCCCTGTTAAGTAGGCGAGGTTGTTCGGGAAAAACTCTGTGAGGAAGAATGTGCCGGCCAATACCCTTATATTTTCTTCAAAGCCTACACTCTGCTCTTTCGATAAACTTATAATGCTTGTAAATATATCCTGAAACATCAGTACAACCGGAATCGCTGCAAACATCGCAAGTAAGATCACCATTAGTTTTGATTTTACTTTGCGGCTCATCAGGATATTGAGCATAGTCAGAAGGAACATGGAAAATAAAAGCTGCCGGGTACCCATAAGTATAATCACACTGAAAAACAAAAACAACATGCCGATTCCCCTGAGCGATAATTTGTCAAAACTTCTGTTCAGTACATAGAAATATGCAAGAATCATATATGAAAGGCCAACCTGAAAAATCCTGATGGTTCCCCTTTCCTCAATCACCCGGACCCTGAAAATAATTGTTGGATAGGCAAAATACTGGATAATATAAAAGAACACATAGATCAGGGCCAGATACAGGATGATTTTTTCCAGTTCTGTATCCGGAATTCTCAACATATGCAGCGCGTAATAAAAAAAATAGAAATACATAAAACGTTGCGCAATCAGTGTCGTCTGAAAATTCTGATTATGCGCCGAATATGCCATAAACATACTGGTAACCAGTGCGAGAAGAATCAACCCGACTTCCCACTTAAACGTCATCCTGAAACCTTCCCCTTTGTGATAAATCAACTGAAGCACAATCACCAGCAGGATAACACCAATTCCGGCAATTTCTGCAACTTTTGTAATCTCTTTGCTTATAAAGGCAAAATTGAAGAGCTCAAGCGATGTAATAATAATAAAAAGCGCGATGACTCTTTTGACCATTTTTATTGCAGATTGGAATCTTCAGTTTAACGTGCAGAAATCAGCGAAAAAGCAACCATAAAGTTACGTAACTTAACAATACACCGGGATGAATTGTTTCTACACCTCCTGCTGCATTATAACAAGGGGGCGTAGTAGGTATCTTTCACCGGTCCTTATTTGACTACGCTGGTTATATTTTAATAATTCCCTGATCTGGCCAATCTGATATCCTGATTTATACTTGTAACTGCTGAGTCCCATTTTGTGTTGACAGGCAGGAAAATAAAGTTGTGTATATATTGCGCAGTCTTGAAATGATCTTCTTTCTGCAGACTGACGGGATCAACTTCCAGTTTTTTAAGTATCCAGGCCTTCGGATCAAGATAATAGCAGAAATAACCGGCATCTTTAATAAAATCGATGATCTCACTGATATTTCTTTGATAATGGCGCTGTTCTATTTCAATCTGCAGAACGGGCTTTTGCTCTTTCAGTGTTTCAATTCCACCTTCAATTACTTGTAGTTCATGGCCTTCTACATCAATTTTTACAAATCCGATTTTTGATATATTTTTTTTCTTTACAAAGCTATCAATGGTATCTGTGCTTACATCAATAACACGGGATTTTGTTTCATCGTTTTCTTTGTAACTGACATTCAGGGTGCCCCTCGACTTAAACTCTTTTCCGCAAATGGAAGGGATCTTAAACTGCTTCTCGCTGATTTCATTGGAGAATGCCATTTTGTATATGTTTGATTTTCTGAACAAGTATTTTAACCGGGTATATAGTTCAGGGATTGGTTCAAAGGCATAAACCGATTCGCCGGGAATGAATTTCTGGGCGAAGGATGTGTAAATTCCGGTATTCGCGCCGATGTCAAAAAACAAAGTATTATCATTAAGGAAATACGGCATAAGGAGCAGCTCTCCTTCCTCCGCAGGAATGTTATTCCAGTTCAGGTTTTCCAGAAACCTGTAATGGCGCTTCTTATAGGCAGAGGGGAAAACCTTGATCAATTGTGTTTTTAAAAAATCCTTCAGATGATTCATGATGTTTTTTTTGAGCAAATTTAATCTCCGATTATTGATTATTCTGTTTTGCAACCCGGTGTTTTGCAAATATGCATCCTGACTGATGCTGATTTTCATTTACTTGCCCCAGATGCCGTTGTCTTTGCCGGTGATGATCTTTCTGTATTGAATCGGTGCAATGATTGCACCAGGAAGATAAGTAACGCAAGAACCCAGGATTACTCCGGCCGAGCCCAAGCCAAGATACCTCGCAAAGAATACTGAGACGGGGATATTCAGAACTGCCACAATCACACAGACATAGAGCTGCAGGGTAATTTTGCCGGTTCCGTTAATGAAATAAATGAAAATAATGTACCAGATGTAAATTCCGATGAAAAGTGCAGTGAATGCTGAAAGCAGGAAAGGTATTTCCACCTTGTCACGTATCCAGACATGATAGAAATATGGCGCAATAACAAGCATTGCAGCGAGAATAAAGAGTATAGCTATCCAGCCTTTTACAAGATTTCCGGTCACCCTGCGAATCCAGGCAAAATCCTTCTTAATAAAGGCTTCTGTATATGCTGACCAGTAAGTGTTTGTAATTATGGTGAATAGCATAAGCAACAGTCCGAAATACTTATAGGCAACATTATAAGCAGTTACTGCCTCAGGGCCGACAACCCGTGTAATTATAAAGTTGTTGGTCGACATGATAATCACCACTGTAATCTGAATTATAAAAAATTTCGCTCCCAGCCCTGTAAGGTCTTTAAAATACTTGAAATTAATCAGCCTGATGGAGGGCCGGTATTCCCGGTAATCGTGTCTGAAGAAATAGATCGTGGCCAACGCCAGCACCAGAACAGGCGCAGCCCCCAGGATAATTCCCAGCACAAGCAGGGATGTTTCCGAAGTCTGGATCAATACCAATACGGCCAGCAGAGATATCAGATTCGCAAGCGGATCGAAAACATTGCTAAGCGCGGGCCGTTGGTCGGCAATAATAATAATGGCAATTAATCTGAGCGTAAATCTGAGCAGAAAGAACCCAAAAGTAATAATTACCAGTATGTTAAGCTCGTCTGCCAATGATGCCGGGGCCTTGAGGATTTCGTACCAGCTTAGCAAGGGATTGATTGCCATAAAGACCAGGAAGAATGATCCGAACAGCAGGCTTAAAGAGGCATAGGCAGTGCTCACGTATATCCTGGCCATCTGATGTTCCCCTTTGGCCAGTGATTCCGCGAACCGGTTTCTCAGACCGTTGCCCAGCCCGATGTCAAAGTAATTCACCCAGGCCAGGATGGAACTCATTGTAATCCATATACCGTATTCAACCTCACCCAGATAACCGATAAGTAACGGTACGAAGATAAAACCGACAATTATACTGACACCTTTAATGAAGAAAGATGCGAGAATGTTTTTTCTGGCTTTTACACTGCGGCTATGACCTGAATTGAACCTTTCTATGTAGCGCAGGAGCAGTTTCTTCATAATCCGCTTTAAGGTAAAATTGCAGTAAAGTGTTGATTTTATTATTCAGGTTATCATGCCCGCCGGTGTCAATTGTTGAAAAAGTCAACTACCCGTTCCGCAAATATAGTGTAAAGCTTTAAATACTTCCGGAGCCTTCTTTCAATTTCAATACCGGTTAATCATCAAAGGCATCAAATTTTATACCTTGTGCCAATGGCAATTCGGTGGAAAAATTGATGGTGTTTGTCTGCCTCCGCATATAGGCTTTCCAGGCATCGGAGCCTGATTCCCGGCCTCCGCCCGTTTCTTTTTCACCCCCGAATGCACCGCCGATCTCTGCTCCGTTTGTGGCAATGTTTACATTCGCTATGCCACAGTCGGAACCCTCGTGTGAAAGGAAGCGTTCTGTTTCTATAATGTTTCTTGAAAAAATTGCTGATGAAAGTCCTTGTGGAACGGCATTGTGCAGTTCAATTGCCTCATCGAGCGTCTTGTATTTGATCAGGTATAAAATGGGCGCAAAGGTTTCCTCCTGAACGATACTGAAATCGTTTTCAACCTCGGCAATACAAGGTATGACGTAACATCCCGATGCATATTCTTCACCACTAAGAACCTGACCGCCGTATACTATTTTTCCGCCTTCTTCAACGATCCTGGCCTGAGCATCAAGAAACGCTCTGACCGCATCCTTGTCAACCAGAGGCCCGACTACGGTTGACGGGTCCAGCGGATGCCCGATCCTGAGTTGCTTGTAAGCATCGATCAGTTTATCGCGGAATTTATCAAAGATACAGTCATGGATCAATAACCGCCTGGTTGACGTGCACCGCTGTCCTGATGTGGCTACTGCCCCGAAAAGGCTGGCCCGTAAAGCCATGTTGAGGTTTCCGTATTGCGAAACGATAATGGCGTTGTTTCCGCCCAACTCAAGGATACATCGGCCCAGACGTTCTCCGACTGTTTTACTTACATGCCTGCCCACCCTGGTGGAGCCAGTGACAGAAATCAATGGAATGCGCTTGTCCGAAAGGAAGTTATCTCCCATGTGTTTTGAGCTTCCCGCGATCAGATTCAGCACACCTTCTGGAACTTCATTGTCGGCCAGCACCTTTTCAATGATTTTATGCACAGCGATCGCGCTCAACATCACTTTGGATGAAGGTTTCCATATTACCACATTTCCGCAAACCATTGCTATCATGGCGTTCCATGCCCAAACGGCGACCGGGAAATTAAAAGCGGAAATCACTCCGACAACACCAAGCGGGTGATACTGATCGTACATCCGATGGCGCTCCCTTTCGGAATGCATGGTGAATCCATATAACTGTCTGGAAAGTCCGACTGCAAAATCTGCAATGTCAATCATTTCCTGAACTTCACCCAAACCTTCCTGGTATACTTTACCCATCTCATACGACACCAGTGATCCGAGCGGCTCCTTGAATTCCCTCAGCCTGTTTCCGATCTGCCTGACAATTTCTCCTCTTTTAGGAGCCGGAATCATTCTCCATATTTTGAATGCTTCAGTTGCTTTTTGAGTGATGACAGCGTAGTCATCTCCGGTGGCAAGTGTTACCGAGGCAATCAGTTTGCCATCGGCGGGGGAGTAGGATGGATTCGGTCCTCCTTTCGTATCAATCCATACTGTCCCGGAAGTTGCACCCTTGTTGTGTTCTGAAATGCCTAAACGGGAGAGAAATTCAGCAATTCTGTGATTGTCGGAAGATATCATGTTATTGGTTTTTATGCAACAAACAACAATTGATGGAGTTTGTTCTTCCGCCACCAGAAACCTTGTAAAATGAAATCTTAACTAGCTATAAATCAGGGGACAAGATATTCATGAAGAAATGCCGGAGCTTGCGATTTTTCAGATAGTCTGGGAATTACACGGGTTTGACCGAGATTTTCTATAATCTGTAAGCCATCTTTCAGTATAAAACTGATAAAAGCTTCGGCAAGCGCTTTGTTTTTGCTGTTGTTAAGGATGGTGAGGCCATAAACCATGGCTTCACCATGCTGAGTGATTTTGTCCCCTGGTTTATTGCCTGCTATTTCCACTGAAACAGTCTGATACAGATCGTGGAGGCCGGGTGAAGCGAGGTTAATGCTGTCGGATAATTCCAGATATTTTAGCTTATGTTGTATGGCAACTGATTTATAAAGAAATATATAATCTATTGATCCTGATTCAAGTAATGCCAGAAGGTCAACTTCTTTTGGCCTGATGAATTTATTGTCTTTCTGAAGAAAGTTCTCCGTCATACCGGGCTGATCGAGGAATTTTTCTGTCAGTTTCATGGTAAGGATGGCCCTGTAGCCACAGGGATCTGAATCGGGATCTGAGCGCCCGAACCTTACTTCGGGGTTCATTAGTATTTTATACCAGTTATCCGCAGATAATGAATCAGCCAGCCTGGAATCTGAATGGTAAACAATGGACATTTCATTGCCGGCAAACAGCAGGTTCCAGCTTGCGTAATCCGGGATCAATAATTTATCTATAAGGGTGTAATCCGCTGATGCCATTATATCGCAAGGCTTATTCAGGTCGGTGATTTTCCTTATTGAAGCGAGGCTGCCGGCAGACTCGGTGAGTATGCTGACTTCAGGGTGAATCATGCAGAATGAATCGGCAAGTGCTTTAAACGGAACCGAAAGGCTGCCAGCATGAAATATCGTCAGTTCACCTGATAAGTCTGTTGACTGCTTCTCTGACTGATTGTTCCGGCATGAACTTATGAAAATCGCCGAAAGCAGAAGCCAGGCTGTAAAGTATACCATTCCACTTTTATTCATCTGAAAGAAGCTGGTGCTTGAGTACTTTAAAATGATGCTGCATGATTTCGTCCATATTCTCATGGAAATTATCAAATGCCCTTATAAGTTTCCTGCCTTCGGGAGTCAGGGTACTGCTTCCGCCATCTGTTCCTCCCCTGGTCTTCTCCAGCAATGGAAATCCCAGCCGCTTTTCAATGCTTTTGAGATCATTCCATGTCCGCCGGTAAGTAATGCCCAGCTTTTCGCATGCTGACATCAAGGATCCGGTTTCATCAATGGCTTTAAGTATTTTATATTTACCATCGCCGAGAATGCCGTTATCATCCTTGTCCGTGAACCATATTTTGTAATGCAAACGAAGCTCTTCGTACTTACTTGCTTTCATTTTTTTGATCCGTTAGATGAATACTTTCTGCCTGGCAGATTGAACAAGCCCCGTAAACCGGGGCTTTATCTCTATCGGTATAAACAACGGTAAGCGGTGTCACCTTTCATCCGTACCCCGAATTTTACATTTGCCGGAACAATGAATGTTTCAAAAGGCAAAAATGTTTTCCACCCGGATTCCCCCGGAAGTTTCACATCCATTTCTCCTGAAATAACAGTCATGTATTCGACAGAAGAAGTGCCGAACTCATATTCACCGGCTGCCATAACGCCCACAGTTGCCGGACCTTCAATGGTTTCAAAGGCGATTGATTTTACTTTTCCGTCGAAGTAATCATTGGTTTTGAACATAGCTTAAAGATTATGGTTTTCCCTGGCAAATCTAATTATTTTAAAGGGGTAAACCAACAGCCGGAGTATTATTTACAGATTTCTCAGGTCGCTGAACGTGCCTGATGCCGGGTGATCTGAGAAAATCAGCGGGATGATTTTTCCGGCCACTTCGTCAGGATTACTCAGGCGGTGATTATTATAAAGATCAATAAATTTGTTGCGCATGGGAAACTGACCTGCTGAGGTAGCCCTGATCTTTTCCTGCATGGGCGTTTCTACAATGCCGGGCGCCAGCGAGATGATCCTTACTGGAAACTCTTCAGATGACTGCTCTATAGCAATGCTCTTTGTCAGCATATCCAATCCGGCTTTTGAGGCACAGTAATTGCTCCATCCGGCATAAGGATTGTGCGCAGCCCCGGAACTGATGTTCAGGATGCTTTTGCTGATCTTTAGTGGCCGGGTAAAGCGGATAAATTCATTGATCAGCACAGCTGGCGCAATCAGGTTTGTTTTATGGTGTATTTCAATCCGGGTTGCATCCATTTTGCCTGAAGGTCCGATGGGCTCTATGGTTCCGGCGTTGTTAATCAGGGAAATTCTTTCGGGATTTACATCCTGAAGGGATTTAAAAATGCTGTCCATAAGCTCAGGTAATTTGTCTGTTTGGCTCAGGTCGAATGTAAAGTGCCTGAAGAAACTGTTGTTGGTTTCCGCAAGCCGGTTTAAGCCGGTGTTCTCATTGCGCGAGATGCTGATGACCCCTTCCCGTCCGGAGAGCAGGTTCCGGGCAAGTGAGTTGCCGATTCCCGAGCTGGTCCCTGTAATTATGTATGCATTCATACCATAACAATTTTTAGTTGCGGCAGGTGATGAACATTTGAACTTAGCCGCTGTTATTTCGTCGGTTAAAATTACACCTTTTAAGATTTTTAATATGAATAATGCCATATTTGTTTTTGATTACCCTGAAAATGAACCGGTAAAGTCTTATTCACCAGGGACTCCGGAGCGTCGTAATCTGCAGAAGGAACTTGACAGGATGTCTTCCGAAACGGTGGATATCCCGCTGATCATTGGCGGAAAAGAGGTCAGAACCGGGGATACTGAACCGGTAGTGATGCCGCACGATCACGGGCATATCCTGGCAAATTATCACAAGGCCGGTCCTGAGGAGGTTAAGATGGCCATTCATGCAGCCCTGAAGGCCCACAGGCAGTGGGAGTCATTTTCTTATGTGGAGCGCGTTTCCGTTACCCTCAGGATAGCTGAACTTATCTCTAAGAAATACAGGGCAACCCTCAACGCTGCCACCATGCTTGGCCAAAGTAAGAACGCATATCAGGCTGAAATCGACAGCGCCTGCGAAACCATTGATTTTCTCAGGTTCAATGCGCATTACATTTCTGACATTTACCATGAACAGCCTCATTCGGATCCTGGCTTTATCAACAGAATTGAATACCGTCCGCTTGAGGGATTCATCTTTTCGCTTACTCCGTTCAATTTTACCGCAATAGCATCCAATCTCAATATGTCGCCCGTGTTGATGGGCAATACAGTCCTTTGGAAACCCGCTTCCACTTCAATTCTGTCAAACTACGTGCTGATGCAGATATTCCGTGAAGCCGGACTGCCTGAGGGGGTGATAAATTTTATTCCTGGAGCCGGATCGGTGGTCGGCAATGCAATATTTACAGACCGGAATTTTGCCGGATTGCATTTCACCGGGTCCAACGTAACCTTTAACCGCCTGTGGATGAATGTTGCCCAGAATCTGAGGAATTACAAATCATACCCTAAAATTGTGGGCGAAACAGGAGGTAAGGATTTCATTGTTGTTCATGAATCGGCGCACGTGGATGAAGTTTCTACAGCAATTGTCCGCGGAGCTTTTGAGTATCAGGGACAGAAGTGCTCAGCTGCTTCCAGGGCTTATCTGCCTGCATCGCTCTGGCCTTTAGTACGCAACAGGGTAGGGGAGATGCTCTCGGAGGTAACCGTTGGTGATGTGCGTGAATTCAGCAATTTCATGAATGCAGTGATTGACGAGGCATCGTTCGATAATATCATGAATTATATCTCAAAGGCAAAGCAATCGCCGGATGCCGAGGTGATATTCGGAGGTAACGGGGACAAGTCGAAAGGCTATTTTATTGAACCAACCGTTATTCTGACGAAAGATCCCCATTTTATTACCATGGAAGAAGAAATTTTCGGCCCTGTGCTTACAATCTATGTTTATGAAGATAAGGATTTTAACGAAATGCTGAAACTGGTGGATGAGACTTCACCTTATGGACTGACCGGGGCAATCTTTGCGCATGACCGTCAGGTACTTGATAAGGCCAGCAAAGCGTTGAAGTATTCAGCCGGGAACCTTTATTTCAATGATAAACCAACAGGCGCCGTGGTGGGTCAACAGCCTTTCGGGGGTTCCCGGCAGTCAGGTACAAACGACAAAGCCGGCAGCCACCTTAACCTCATCCGCTGGACGAGCCCCAGAACAATCAAAGAAACCCTGCTGCCTCCTACCGATTTTCGTTATCCGTTTATGAAGGAAGACCGTTGTCACTGATCTTAATTCAAGTCCTGAATCTGAGTCACTGAATAAATTAATTCAGAAACTGATTACTTGTTTTGCAAATCGTGATTAAGTGATACAGCGAAGTTGAGCGCATGTTGAATCCACTGGTACTGCGCTTTTGTGAATTGTTTGAACCCTGAATAAGTCAGCCGTCTTCCGGAAGGAAACGGGACAGATCAAAGGAACTTTTCTTTATGGTTAAAATTTATTTATTGGTGGCTTTTTATGAGTAAGCGAACCCTGGTTTCAAAAATGGAGGATTTTTTTTCAATAGTTCTGAAAGATCCTGACAGAAAAAGCATGCCATTAATAATCAGGGAGTATACAGGTTTTCTGGTCAGCAAGCCTTCCGTTGCGGAGCAGTATTTTCCAAAATTTCTTTACAGGAAAGGAGTGGACAACTGTAAGGATTACCTGATGACCCCTGCCATACAGCAAAAATGCTGGGCACTGAATGATCCAAACTATTATTCTCTGCTGGATAACAAATACCTGTTTGAGCGCTTCTGTAACCAGCATCAAATCAGCATACACCCGAGCATAGCCCAAAGCTATAATTCCCTTGTCCTTATTGATAACAGGGTTCTGCAAATTAATTCGCCTGAAGAATTCCTGGGTGTCATTGAATTGCTTACGGCAAAACTTGTCGCATCGGAATTTATTTTTATTAAAAAGATGCATGGATCAGGAGGGGGCAGCAATATTTTCAAGGTATCTTTTTCTTCGTTGAAGAGAGATAAAGTTGAACTTGAAAAAGTTTATAATGCAGTAATCCGGTCAGATTTTATTTTTCAGGAGCAATTGCAGCAGCATGAGGCAATTAACCGCTTAAATCCATATTGTGTAAATACGCTCAGGATTGAAACTTTTACCAACAGACATAAAGTTTCACGTATCATGTCAGGAAATATCAGGATCGGATTGAACAAAGCGCACGTTGACAATGTGTCAAAAGGAGGGGCGTTTGTTGGGGTAGACATGGAGAAGGGCGTTCTGAGGGAGGAGGCATTTTCTGATTTTACCCATGGCAGGGGCAAAACGCATCGCGTGCATCCGGAAACCGGACTTCTCTTCAGAGATTATCCTTTGCCATATTTTAAGGAGATTGTCAGCCTGGTTGAATCTGCCGCCAGCATAACTCCCGGATTAAGAATCATTGGCTGGGATGTAGCCATTACCGACAAGGGTCCGGTACTGATAGAAGCCAATGAACAACCAAGTCTGATGTTTGCAGAAATTGGTCAGAAAGGAATGATAAAAAACCCGGTATTTATGGAAATGTATAATGAAGTGACCGGGAAATATTAAGCGTTGTTGTATCGGAGTGTTTTGGATTTCCGATTTCTGGTGCTTCTGCTGGTGCTGTTGAATAAAATAATAAAAGCTGCCTTTGATTAATAAGGCAGCTTTTATCATTAATTGATTAAGAGAACTATTGCAGCGGAGCAACCACCTCGATCAGTTCGGGAAGGTCCATGCCGATCTTCTTCAAATGCTCGATTTTCGGAACGCCATTGCTGTTCCACCCTCTCCTGAAGTAAACGGCATCCAGTAATTGCTCGTAACGGTCTTCGCGATACTTTCGTGTAGCGGCCATTTTTTCTTCCAGCGTCATTTTTGAAGGATCCAATCCCTGCAGTTCTGAAAGCTGCTTGTCATAACGCTCCTGTCGCGACAGGTATTCCTCGGCAGTTACAGGACCGGCCGCCCGGTAAGGTTGTGCATCATGTTTCCTGAGGCCATAACCGCGGCGGATGTTAAAAATGCGTTGGAAATTGTAAACCCTTTCCGACTGGCGGATAATTTCATGTTTGTCGATGTTGCTGCCGGTTACCGCGTTGTAAATGGTCACATAGTTGTCAACATGCTCGGGAACTTTTGCGGGTTCACCACTGAGTGCATTGCTTTCCGGTTCCACGTCATTCCAGGGTAATTTGCAAAGCCCCTGCAGGCCAAACCAGGTTCTGAACATGGGGAAGTAATGCAGGGCCTCAGCTTTGTTCTCAAATGTTGGAATCTGATTATTAACCATATCCATGAAAATAAGCCATGCTTCGTCGTGTTGAGGACCTTTATTGGTCATGGCATATCCGCCCTGCTGAGCCAGTGATTCTTTTGAAATATATTGTGAGTACTCCAGTCCCTTGTTTTCCATTCCAATGTCCTGAAGGAACCGGGGATCACCCCATCCGTTGGCAATGAACATTTCCTTCATCTTTCTGACCCCGAGTCCGGCAATCTTGCCAAAGCCTTCACCCCTGGCTACCTGATGCAGCAATTCCATGGCATCATCGGCATTCCCGAAGTTCAGTTTAAGGCCGCCGGTGCGCTCTTCGTTGAGAACCCCTGCTTCGTAGCACTCCATAACAAATCCAAGGATGGTTCCCCAGGAAATGGTGCAAATGCCATAGGTGTCGCAATAAAAGTTGCCCTCGATGGTAAAGTCAGGATTAAAAATACCGGCAATGGAGCCGAGAGAAGATGCGGTTTCATATTCCGGTCCGTCGACAATCACTTTGGATCCTTTGTACGGGCCCGAGCGCAGCTCGTAATTATCCACACCCTTGGCGCATGACATGTTGCATCCGATCCAGCAGCCATCGGGAACACCCTGCGTAAATCTTTCCTTGTATACTTCGGAGTGGATTTTTATTGCATCCGGATGGCTGCCGAACTTGAAGTTATTGGTAGGTAGCAGGTCATAGTCGTTCATGATATTGGTGAGGTGCGCAGTTCCTTTTGAGCGCATTTCACACTGCTTGTCATCAAGTTCGCGCATTTCGCGGTTAAACCGGCGACCGCGTTCCATAATGGAATCCAGGTCAACCACATTATTAAGGTTTCCTTTAACCCCCTTGGCTTTTGCTACAAGGGCAAGAATCCCTTTATCGCGGAAAACAGTGCCGATTCCGCCCCGGCCGGCTTGTTTCAGCCTCACAACTTTCCGCTTTGAATCAAAGAAGCTGAAGTTAAGCATGCCAATAAGGGAGTGCTCTGCCGCTGTTCCTGCCGAAACCACAGATACATTCTTGCGGCCGCTCTCATCTTCTGCAAACAACTCTGTGAGTTTTTCTGCCAGTAAATGACTGTCAGCAGGAAGGTTAAGTCGCTCGTATATCTCAATTACTTCACGGGTCTCATCAAAGAGGATAACCAGATCCTTTTCGCTCTTTCCCTGAAGTTCCAAAGCATCAAAACCACAGAATTTAAGAAAAGGACCAAAATATCCGCCAACATTGCTGTCTATTACAATGTCGGTTTGAGGTGAAATGGTAACAACCAGCGATTTTCCCGTTCCGGAATACTGTGTTATTCCGCAGATAGGCCCCATGCCGATTACGATCTCATTGTCGGGATCGTTCCACCGGGTGGTGGGTGTGGTGGCATCCCACAGCAGCCTGAGCCCAAATCCTTTACCTCCGATAAACTTTTCCTTCATCTGAGGAGTAACCGGCTTTTCAAGAATGTCGTGAGTGCTTACATTCACATAAGCCGTCCTGTTATTGTATCCTTTTTCAATAGGCGCCCAGGAATACCGGTACTCCTTAATCAATCGCAGTGAGTCTTTTAAAACTGTAAGGTCCATAGATATATTTTGATTTTGAGTTTTCTGTTATTCGGTTCACAAATGTACAAAGTTTTGTAAATGCCCAACCTTTATTCGCTGAAAATTAGCGATATGACTGCGTTTTCATATCCGGGGAGTTTTACAGGAAAACAAAAACCTGTTTAAACAAAAGCGCGTTTATTGAATTTCACCACCGGGATGTCCTAAGACTTATTTTTCTATTTTTGCATCTTTGGGAACTGTTATAAGTGAAAATGGATCGGTTATGTCGTTTGCCAGAGCTGCTGAAATCAGTGCATATCTGAAAAAGTATACAGTTGGGATTGCAGGCTGTGGCGGCCTGGGATCGAATTGCGCAGTCGCACTGGCGCGTGCCGGTGTCGGCAAACTTGTTATTGCTGACTATGACATCGTGACGAATCATAACCTGAACCGGCAGTATTACTTTCATGATCAGATCGGACGGCTGAAAGTACATGCGCTGAGGGAAAACATTCAGCGCATCAATCCCGATGTTTCCGTAAAGGCTTTTGATCTTAAACTGTGCACTTCTGATATAGTGGATTTGTATTCAAAATGTGATGTCATTGTTGAAGCCTTTGACAAAGCAGAGATGAAGTATATGATCATTGAGACCGTTCTTTCCAGGATTCCCGGTAAGCCGCTGGTTGTCGGGGTTGGTATGGCAGGGTGGGGAAGTACAAATCTGTTGCATAGCAGATATTCTGAAAATCTGATTATCTGCGGGGACGAAACCTCTGAAGTTTCGGATTCATTGCCTGTGTTGGCGCCAAGGGTGGGTATTGTTGCCCATATGCAGGCCAACGAAGTCCTGAATATCCTGCTGAAGGAATTTAAGCCGGTTGACGAATAAGGAAATTATCATGAAAATCAATCTCAATAATAAGTCTGAATCGTTCGAAAAGGAACAGTTGACCATAACGGAATTGCTCGCGTTGAAGAATTACACTTTTAAAATGCTTGTCGTGAAAATCAATGGCGAACTTGTCAGGCGTCATGAATTTGACAAGGCGATTGTCAGGGACGGGGATGACGTTATGGTTTTACACCTGGTTACGGGAGGCTGATGTCAGATAACTTCAGCGACAACAAAAGCGCTGCCCCCTATAAAAACCAGATCGTTGTCAGTCGCATTACTGACAGCCGCATGATAGGCGGCTCGTACTGAAGGATAGCTTTCTCCGAAAAGTTCGAACCCGAGGGCCTTTTCATGCAGTTCGTTCGCATCGAGCCCTCTGGGAATGTCCGCTTTACAAAAATAATATCTGGCATTCATTGGCAGAAGCGAAAGCATTTTGTCGATATCCTTGTCGTTGACAACACCTAAGACAAAATGCAACTGGTTGAAATCCATACTGTTCAGTTGGTGTACTATTTCACTGATTCCGTCAGGATTATGTCCGATATCGCAGATGGTAAGCGGCTTTTCTTTAAGTACCTGCCACCGCCCGGCCAATCCTGTATTCTTTATGGTATTATGAACGCCTGCGGTAACCGTAAGGTCGGCAAATAATGCATAGGTGGTTTGAAGCAGGTCAGCAGCTGCGATGACGGTGGCAATATTCTTCAACTGATAATTACCTGTAAGCGGGGATTTAAAAATACTTTTCCTTAAGGAATGAAATGCGGTCACCATCATTTCTCCTGCAACCGGATGTCTGCCGTCCCTGACAACTTTAACAACCTTGTCCGCGAAAACAATGGGCGCATTTTTTTGAAAAGCAATTTCCCGGAAAACATCCGCTGATCCGGGCAGGGTTTCTCCGATTACCACAGGTACTTCTGATTTGATGATTCCGGCCTTTTCAGCAGCAATCTCTTCAAGGGTTTTTCCCAGGAATTGGGTATGATCATACCCCACGTTGGTAATTATTGAAAGAATTGGGGTAATCACATTAGTGGAATCCAGCCGGCCGCCCATGCCTGTTTCAATGATCGCTATATCTACCTGCATTTCTTCGAACCAGCACATAGCCATGGCAAAGGTCATCTCGAAGAATGACGGGCTGATCTTTTCGAAATCCCGCTTATACTTTTCGATAAAGCCGGTTACAAATTCCCGGGTAACCATTTCCCCGTTTACTTTGATTCGTTCCCTGAAGTCTTTCAGATGGGGAGAGGTGAATAACCCGGTTTTCAGGCCATTTTCCTGCATAATGGAGGCCAGCATATGCGAAACGGAACCTTTGCCATTGGTCCCTGCCACATGAATGGACCTGAATTTCCGGTAGGGATGCCCGGTGAGTTCGCACAGGGCCAGGGTATTATCCAGATTCGCCTTGTATGCCGCAGCACCTATGCGCTGAAACATGGGCAACCTGCTGAACATGTAATCCAGGGTTTGCTGGTAATTCATCGGGCATGAATTTAGTTCAACTCGAAAATATATGTAATCGTTCCCCTTTGTTCTTCAGGGGCATCATCTTTAGGACTGAATCGTGCCTGCAACGCAGCTCTTTCGGCAAGTTTTCTCAGTTCGGTGCTCGAGGTGGTAGTTCCTTTGGCTCCGGTTATAACCCGGGTTACAATGCCGGCACGGTTCACATAGATTGTCACTACAACAGTGCCTCTTTCCCTGAAAGTATTGGGTGGCCTTGGGATTAGTCTGGAACTCCGCCCGGCCAGATCGAATGAAATGCCTCCGCCGGCTCCACCGTTGCCTTCATAACCCTGTGCATCCGGATTTCCGGTGGGTTTCCCCTGATCGCCCGGCTTCCCGGTTGTTCCCTGATTTCCTCCCTGTTTCGAAGATCCCTGCATTCCCTTGAACAATGCCCGTTCATCGACAACCGGCAATGGTTCGGGCTTAGGTTCAGGCTTTATAGCCGGCTTAGGCTCGGTTTTTACAACTTCGGCCGGTTTTTCTTTACTAACCGGTTGAATGGAAGGTACTTCCTCCGTTTCTTCCGTTACAATATCCTCATTTGATACTGCTGGTTGAGCGGGGGCAGGAATGGCTTCCCCCATGGCAAGTTCACGGGGTTGCAGTTCGCCCATGCCTTCATCGGAATAACCCAGGTTTACCTCAACCCCGGCTTCCTCAGGAAGTGGAAGGGGAGTCCGCAAAGCCAGAAAGATAAGCATGACCAGCAGCAACGCATGAAATATCACCGTTCCTGCTATGCCCTTTATTTTATCTCTGTCCATACGATCAGTCTGTCCGGAATTTATAACAAAAATACTGCCACAATATGAGGGCTTATTTGGCCGGCTTGGTGGCAAGAATTACTTTATGCCTTGTATTGGTAAGTTCATTTACCTGGTTGACTGCATCGATCAGGGTGACAACATACTGAACCGGAACCTGCTGATCGGCTCTGAGCACAACTGATGCATCCTGTTGCCCCTGGAGTTTATTTCCGATTGTTTCGACGAGAAACTCCGGATTTACCGGGGTTTCTTCAACAAAATAGCTGTTCGTTGCATCAATATATACTGTAAGCGACTGCCTGGCCATTGTCTTGCTTGAACTGGATGGCAGCAGCAGTTTGATGGCGTTGGGACTTACCAGTGTGGATGTAAGCATGAAAAAGATCAGCAACAGGAAAACCAGATCCGACATGGATGCTGTGCTAAACTGCGCATTTATTTTATTTCTGGATTTGATTGCCATAGTTTTCTGATGAAAATCAGTTTAAAGAAATTGAATCAGTCTGAGATTCAGGATGCCGGTTCGTGCAACAAATCAATGAATTCGGTAGCCCTGGCTTCGAGAATGAAAACAACTTTTTCAACCCTTGCGACCAGGATATTGTAACAGATGTAAGCAATAATACCAACAATGAGACCGGCAACTGTGGTAATCATCGCCTGGTAGATTCCACCCGACAGCAAACCGATGTCAATGTTGTTTCCTGCCATGGACATATCGTAAAATGCCCTGACCATGCCGATTACAGTGCCAAGAAATCCTATCATGGGAGCCGCTCCGGCAACAGTCGCCAGTCCTGCTATATTTTTCTCAAGTTTGGCGACTTCAAGCTTGCCAACATTCTCAATCGCGGCATTTACATCGTTCAACGGTTTGCCAATCCTGATTATTCCCTTTTCTATCATTCTGGCAATCGGGCTATGATTGTTTTTGCAGAGGGATAAGGCTGAATCGATCCTTCCATTATGGATAAAATCCCGGATATTGTTCATGAAATTGTTTTCTTCGCGGGATGCCCGGTTGATTATGATATATCTTTCAATAAAAATATACACGGCAAAAAGCGACATCAGTGCCAGTGGCAACATAATCCAGCCGCCTTTCAGGGCAAGTTCCCAGATTGAAAGTTTAATCTCTCCGGCTGCTTCAACCGGTAAAGCTCCGGAAACAAGCGTGTCTGCAATGGCCCCCGCGGGCTGGGTGATTTGTAGAAGAATTCCTGAAATCATTGTGAATTATTTTTATCAGGGTAAAATTAGTGTTTATAACGAGCAGGATTGTTGCATCGCGATTTATTCTATCAACATCCTGATGTTAATATTTAACTCACAAAGCGGCTAAATATTTTATCATAAAAAAAGGAAGCAGGAGAAAACGATGAACTGTCTCTTCTCCTGCCTCATAAATGTTATTGTAATAATTACATTAACAGAGATATAACTACTTTCAGCAGCAGCGATATCCCGATCAGGATAGCCAGAATAATTAAAAATGGCTTAAATCCTGACATGCCTGATTTTTCTGAACTTTCAGCTGACATGGTTGTGTAAATTAAATAATGAATCCTTTGAAAACCAGCAATATGATTGGTCTGAAGCCGGAAACCGGCAATGGAAAAGGGATTCTATATCCTCAATACACAGAAAAGATTGAGAAGCTCTGTTGATTCAGGGAAGGTGAGTCTGGTCCGGAAGATTTCAGGTAAAAGATTTAAGAGTCTTTGATAATAATAGCGGGGTTTGAGAAAAACATCAGGTGTTGAATTTTCCTGACTTAGCGGGGCTTTCTCAAATCCGGTTTCCCTGTTTTCGGGACATATGGGCAGGAGCGCGAATGTTTTCTGTCCGTAAACAAGTTCTGAGTCACAGAGATGATCCCCCTGTAAATCAGGATAAGCCACATGCAACGACAGATAAAACGTAGCAATCAATAAAAAAAAATTTATTGCTCTGTTCCGGGGTTTCATCTGACCGCCCATTTGTTCATTGAGTTTGCAGGCGCAAAGTTAAGGATTAATTGACCGGATAACTGTTTGGCTGATAAGTTTTCCGGTGAGAGAAAGCAACAATATTTTTCTGAAGAATTTATGGATTCCTTTTCCGCGAAGACCGGTGAAAATGGGTTGAGTGAATTAACTTTACGCAGGTGCGCAAGTTTTTTGATGCTGATCTGTCAAAATAATAATGTATTTTCCGTCATCCAATTGAGATTAAAACAGCATTATGACCGACAGTGAATTGATTTCAGGCCTTGCTGCCGGAGACCCTGAAGCGGGGCGGTTTTTGGTTAAGTCTCATCAGTTGCAGGTCATCAATGTATGTCTCGGTCTGTTGCACAACCATGAAGATGCTGAAGATATTGCCCAGGATGTATTTGTGGAAGCCCTGAAAAATGCGCACCGCTTCAGGGGGGATTCAAAAATCAGCACCTGGCTCTATCGCATTGCAGTGAACAGATCGCTGAACCACATCAGGAACAACAGGAAGAAACGGTTTCTGTATGAAATCGGAGCCGTGTTCGGACTGGCAGATGATGTTGATAATAATAAATCCGGGGAACCATATACAGAGGATAATAAACTGGAATCAAATGAGTTGAGGCATTTGCTGAAATCTGCAATTGACAGCCTGCCTGAGAACCAAAGGGTTGCTTTTACGCTGAATAAATTCGAAGAACTTCCTTACGCTGAAATTGCGGAAGTCATGCAGGTCAGCCTCCCGGCGGTGGAATCATTGATCCACAGGGCAAAAATTAACTTGCAGAAAAAACTGAAAAATTATAAGAATCTTTAATGTGCGCAAGTAATCTGCGCAATCTGTGTCAAACATAAAAGCTCAGTCAGATGAAATGCCGTGATGCTCAGAAATTAATCCTCGATTACACTGCCTCTGCAGATGTGCGGCAGTACAATCCGGATTTGGACCGGCACCTTCAGGAATGCATTGCCTGCCGCAGGTTTTCTGAAATATATTCAACAGCCTATCAGGTTGTTGCTGCAGAAAGGGTTACTGAAGAAAATCCTGAATTCTATAACAATGTAATAAGCAGGTTAAGAACCGGTAAAGCCAACCGTTTGGAGTATGGCTGGTTAAAAATAAACACCTTTCAGTTTGGTACCTCTCTCACCGGCCTTGCTGCGGCAGTCTTCCTTGGAATATGGCTTGGAAGCAGGGTATTCGCACCTTTTTTCAATGGTTCTGTTGTTCGGGAAGATGCTGCTTCCGGCCTGCAGGAAGCCTATGCTCAGGAAATCATGCAGCAGGAAGCTTCACTTGACCGGCTGGAAACGTATTTCTTTGATAACGAAAAAAACGAGGATAAATGACAACCGCAAGAACCAGCAGGATTATACTGCTTTTGATTATCCTACTGACTGTCATTAACCTGGCAGCTGTATTTACCGTCTATTACAAAGTGAGACAAACTGAAACGGCTACGGATCAAAGATCAGACAGCAGTATGGTTATGTGGGAAAGGAACAGGCTCCGGCCGGCTATGATGATCCGTGAAGCCGGTTTTGATGAAAACCAGGCCATGCAGATCCATGATTCCAGACTCAGACAGCGCGACCTTGTGGCTCCTTTGTTTTCCGAATTAAAGGATCTGAACGGAGAACTGATAACTGAAGTGATGAAAGATCATCCCGATTCTCTCAGAATCGAACAATTGTGCTTTTTAATAGGAGATATTCACGGAGAAATCAAATTAAAAACGGTGGGACATATGCGCGATGTATGGAACATTGCCAGACCTGAACAGCGGGATGAACTCGTGTTATTCTATCATGAGTTGCTGAAGGGCGATGTTCCGCCGGCCGGCAGGGGAGAGGGACACCGGTTTCGCCGTGGCAGACGATAATGAAAACTGACGAACCAGTAAACTACAAACCAACTATTTTTTTCAACAATCAAATTTTTAATGTTATGAGAATCAACAAAATGAAATTATCCGCCCTGATTGCCGGATTGGCAATGATAATCTTTTCTTCAACGGACCTTTCAGCTCAAAGACCAGGCCGGGGTCTCAGAGGAGGATACGGACCAGGGGGCGGACAGGAAATGCAACGACCTGTGAGAGGCTATTGGGCTGAAGACATTCCTGGTCTTTCTGATGAGCAGAAAACCAGCATTGAGAAGTTGAGAACTGCACATTTTCGCAAAGCAGAATTGATGCGGGCAGAGATCGGAGAGAAACAAGCCAGGCTGCGTACGCTCCGGCTTGCTGAAAAACAAGATGAAAAGGCCATAGATAAGGCTATTGACGAGATCTCAAAACTTCGCGGTGACATCATGAAAGAAAGGGAAGCACACCGTCGCGGCATCAAGGCATTGCTGAATGATGAGCAGAAAACCTGGTACGATAACAATTGCGGGCGTGGCTATGGCAGAGGCCGGAACGATGATAATATAAAACCAGGTCGCCGGGGGCCCGGCATGCGCAGCGAAAGGTATTGCCCCTACTATGATTGAGTGAAAGAATGTTTTCAGGAACAACAGCAGTGTTTTATGGCACTGCTGTTATTGTTTAATCGAAAAAGCATCCCTTCCGTTCATGCTGCCAATGTACATTGCATCCTGAATCTGCATGATTGCTCCACCCCATTGGTTGTGATCGTATATGAAGGGTGTCTCAAACCAGCTTTCAATATGCATGGTCAGGGTTAATTCCGAAATGCCTTCAGCCGCTATGTAAAAAGGTCCCCCGTTTGGGTTTACCGTAAAATAATTGTGAACAAATCCGGTGATGTCAGGCACCAGTCCGGAATTATTTTCATATATCTGTCCGATGCCAAGGTGGAAATTATAGGGTTGTCTGACTCCCTGAAGATCTTCCCACCATCCGTTCAGCATGAGATAATGGTAACCGCCTCCCAGTACTTCAGGCCATACCATATTGACCTCAGGCGGGTTTACATACATAAACGATTCATTCCGCTCTTCGGACAGGCCGAATGTGAAAGTGAGGCTGTCGTACTGCCCGGCTGGTATATTTTTCCCGGCAAGCCACTCCAGTGTTTCGGGGATATTGGTATCGGTGTAATGGATGTCTTCCCAATCTGATGGTCTGATGACGCTGCCGTCGCTGTGGTAAAGTGTCAGATCTGAAATGAAATACATGATCTCGGTCACTTCATAGTGATTTCCGGCCGCGTTTTCATAAATCATCTGGTCGGTAATCAGCGGCTCATTATCTACCTGATGGTTGAAAACAATTTTTAATCCGTTTTCAGAGGCAGGCGGATCTTTTTCGGTGCATGCGATCATCGGGATGGCCAGGAGTAAAACAAGTAATTTATAGTTGGGTCGCATAATCGCCGTATTTACTTAAATCTTGATTTTGAGATTGATATAAAATGACCTGCCCGGTTCATACAATTTCTCATTGCTCCCAAGCAATCTGCGGTTGAGGTGGTCGTAGTAGGCGATGTCAAAGAGATTACTTACGCCGGCTGAGAGTGAAACTAATTTGTGCGGGTAATAAATCAATGCCAGATCGGTAATCACATACCCCGGGGACTTTTCTTCATAATAAGAAATAGATACATGATTTTGCGCTGCAACAGCCCTTACTGTTAATTGGGGTTTTAACCGGGGTTTCCGGAATTTGTATGAGAAAATCATTGTGGCATCCAGGGCCGGGATCTCCGGTACGGGATCATTTTTAATGATTTCAGTTCCGGCCAGTTGATTGTTTTCGAGGATGATTTTTTCAGCTTTGGTGAAATAGGCAAATGTATAGGCGCCAGAGACCCCGATATTGGAATTTTTGAATGGTATCCATGAAAGCGATGCTTCAAGCCCTGTAAAAACTGCCGCATCAATGTTGCCGAACTGTTTAACACCCGGCGCGCCCTGACTCAATGGCCGGGCAACATTCGGCGGAAGTAATATACCTGTTATATAGTTGTCAATTCTTGAAATAAACAGATTTACAAGTAGTTGTGCTTTTCCTGGTCTGTAGGTCAGCATGAGGTCGGCCTGATGATTGGTTTCAGGTTTTATCTGCGGATTGCCTAAATAGTCGTAACGGTCGAATCCGGTTGCAAGGAATTTTATATACCTTTCCTGCATATCTCCAGTACGCTGGCTTCTTGCCAGTCCCACGCCTATAGTTGTTTTTTTTGTCAGTCTGTAGGTGATGTTTCCGGATATACTGAATAATAACTGGTTTACTGGGGTACTTTTATACCATAGATTACCCTCCTTTGCAACAATCAGCGTATCTCCGGATTCAGCATGGTTAAGATCAATGCGTGCCGCTAAAAAAGCCTCAGTTTTTCCTTTTTTCAATACTGCTGAGGTAAAAAGCCCGGTATTAAATATCAGCGCATCTCGCCAGAGGTTGATTTTTTTTTCTGAGGTATATTCCTGCCCGTCCATGATCATAATCATGCGCATATCTCTGGTTCCGTCCTTTGTAGTGATTCTGGTATCAATTCCATGAAGCATATTCAGGTTTTTGAATGGGTAGGAGATGGAGAATCTGCCCCCCGTTGATGAAGCGTCGGCAATGGCGGTTGCCTGCATGATGCCGTTGTAGGGGGGAACTACCTCATTGTATTGCGGCCTGAAGCTGTTATCCATCACATGATACACCTTCGAATGATATGCCGACAATGTCAGCCGTTTTTCAGGATTCGCCGGATTGTATCTTTCGAAATAACCGGAAAAGATATTGGTATTGCCTTTTTTTTCATCCATGGGGAGGGCCGGGAAGAGGATGTCCCTGCCAAATGATCCCCTGTAAGAAAGGATCAGGAATCCGGATTTTCCGGTTTTGAAGCCTGCATCTGCTGAGATATCTTTCTTGGTAAAAGAGGAATTCCACTCTTTGCCATTGCCGTCAGTGTAGTTGTCGTAATCTTTTATCCCGCCGCCTAAACTCAGGAATGCCTTTTCAGCTGAAAAAAGAAGGCTGATGTGTTGTTTCAACCCGTTCCTGCCGGCATCGAAACCAGTATGGGAGGTTGCATGGAAGCCCCGGTTAAATGCTGATTGATCAGGTCTGGTTTTTATATGAATGCTGGCTGAAGGTGCAGGGCCGTACTGCAGCAGATAGGGGCCTTTTACAATCTCCAGGCTGTTGACCTGCTCAGGTTCAATATGCGCAAGCACCGGATCCATACGATTGGGACATCCCCCTTCAATATGAATCCCTTCATCCAGAAATACGCTGATCTGCGAGTACCTGAATCCCCTTACAACGGGATCCAACGCATAACCTCCCCGCCGGATGCCGCTGACATTTGGTTGCCGCCTGAGAATTTCTCCCAGATCCACTTCCCTGATCTGCTCAAGTGAACCTGCATTTATGACTGAAACGGGCATCCTGCGGTAAACAGAGGTGTCGGTCAGTTCAAACACCGGTAATTGTACAATACTGTCCTTTTGCTGTGCAACAACATCTGCTGTCGGCATGAAGAATGCTGCGGTAATTGCAATCAGACCGCGTATTATCCGTTTGCTGTTTCCAAAATAACTTTTCGTTCTATCCCTCATCATCTGGTATTTCACAATTATTATTGATTCAATTCATGGCCGGATTAAGGCAGATGGATTAAAGGTTTAAATCCGGGCATCTGCCTTATCAAAGATAACAAATCTTATCAGTAACTCAGGGCCTGTCCGATAATGGATTGCTATAAAGATGGTAATCCCTTTCCACTCAGGAAAGTGAAACCACAAACAAAATTACATATTTATGAGCGAATGTTCATAATTTTAGGCAAGGAAATTGATCCTGGATGTTTTTGTCCCGGATTAAACATTTGACAATGGTTAACGATTAAATGGTTTGTATTAAGCGCAATAAGAATTGTACCTGGTAATCCCTGAATCGGGATTATCCTCATGAAATCAATAACAGTTCAGTCCTCCCGGGCCTTCTGTTGATTAAACGGGGTTTATTTGTCTTTCCGGTAATTTCAGGCTTCATAAATTGCTCCTCCTATGCTGTCGGAAACAGCACCAGTTACAGAAGCCAGGCAATTAGGGATATTTTTGTACCGGAGCACTCCCAGTAACGCAAATATCAACGCTTCTTTGAAGTTAATTATTTTCGGCTCAGGAATATCAATATGGCAGGATGTCATTTTTCTGATCATTTCAATCAGGAAACTGTTGTGGACACCGCCACCTGTGAGCAATACCTTTTCGAATGGTTTTTCGGGAAGAGATAAACTGATTTGTTCGGCGATATGTACTGTAAGGGTATGAAGAATGCCGGGAATGTCATCAAGGAATTTATCTGCCAGGGGGTAAATGTTTGCTTCAACCCATTCCCGTCCCAGCGATTTGGGCGGTTTCGCCGAATAATAGTCCAATCTTTTCAGTTGCTGAAAGAGCCCGGGTATAAGATTTCCACTTCGGGCGATTTTGCCGGAATCATCAAATCTCAGGCCCGATAAGCCAGCATAATGATTCAATACATAGTTGGCAGGGCAGATATCCCATGCAATCCTGCTGCCATCAGACTCCATGGAAATATTTGAAAACCCCCCTATATTAACGCAAGCATGGTAATTTCCAAAAAGCAGCCGGTCGCCAACCGGAACAAGTGGTGCGCCCTGTCCGCCGAGCGCGACGTCAAAGGAGCGGAAGTCGCAAACTGTTCTGATTCCTGTGATGGCGGCAATCTGCGCCCCATTGCCTGCCTGAACGGTAAAACCCTCTTCCGGCCTGTGGAAAACCGTATGGCCATGATTGGCGATAAGCAGGGGATGTAGGTGAAATCTTCCGATAAAATCACGCACAACCTCACCGGTCCATCGCCCATAAGCATTGTGGGTTCTGAAGAATTCAAGCGCACCGGTATGTTCTGTCCGCTTAAGCATAGATACCATCCCGGGCAGATAGGGAATGGTTTCGGCGCAATCAATGGTAAATCCGATTTTTTCGTCTTTAAAACTAAAGGTGCAGCCTGCAATATCCAGCCCGTCAAGCGAGGTGCCTGACATCAGGCCGATGGCCTGAATTGTTTCTTCATTTTCAGAGTGCATCAGTAATGGTTTCAAGTTTCATACCCCTGGACCCTTTAATCAGGATCTTTTCACCGGATAATGGATTGCTTCGCAGGTATTGCCTGAGGTCCTCAACCGATGGGAATGCCATCACCCCCTTTGTACTTTCAGCGGATTTATAAAATTCAGGTCCGGTGGTGAAGATCAATCGAAAGCCGAACGAAAGCGCGAGTTTCAGGATATCGCCATGTTCCGGCTCCGCTGCCTTGCCAAGCTCGAACATATCGCCTAGAATAAGAACTTTCTCCTCTGGGCTTTTTGCAGCAAAGTTGCTGATGGCTGCTGTCATACTGGAAGGATTGGCATTGTAAGCATCAAGCACAATGATATTTTTCCCTGTTTGAAGCACCTGTGAGCGGTTCATCTTTGGTTCATAGGCCTGCAATGCGGTGGCAGCATCATTGAGGTTAACCCTGAAATGACCGGCAATGGCAATTGCGGCCATCACATTTGAGAAGTTGTATCCCCCGCTCAGTTGTGTTTGAATATGTAAGGAAAGTGGTTTTTGCAGTTTCACTGATAGAAAAGGTTCATCATCAATCAGTTCACCAAAAAATGGCTCATTGCCGGAGTTTCCGTAAGTAATGCGGGGCAGTTCTTCCGAAAGCTGCATCAGCAGATGATCATTTCCGTGAACAAAGGCAGTTCCTCCGTTCTTCCTGAGATGATCATAAAGTTCTTTTTTGGCTTTTATTACCCCTTCGGGGCTGCCGAAGCCTTCGAGATGGGCTTTCCCGATGTTGGTAATCAGTCCATGGGTTGGTCTGGCAATCCTGCACAGTGCTGCAATTTCCCCGATATGATTGGCGCCCATTTCAACAATAGCTATTTCTGTATCCGGCTTTATATTGAGCAGGGTTACAGGAACACCGATGTGATTGTTAAAATTTCCGGAAGTTGCACAGGCCCTGAATTTTGTTGAAAGCGCAGTAAAAATCAGTTCCTTTGAAGTGGTTTTACCGTTTGTACCGGTAATGCCGATTACCGGAATATTCAAAGTGTTGCGGTAGTCAGCGGCAAGTTGCTGCAATGCGGTCAGCGTGTCACTGGTCAGCAGTGTCCTTTCTCCGGTGTAGAATTCCGGATCATCAATCACGGCATAGGCAGCTCCGAGTTTAAGCGCTTGTTCAGCGTATTGATTGCCATTGAAGTTTTCTCCCTTCAGGGCAAAGAACAGGCTTCCCGGTTGGGTTTTTCTTGAATCAAGACTTAAATATGGATGTTTTTTGAAAATGCGGAAGATTTCCTCAGAGCTGCTTATACGCATGTTGGTCTGCTTTTTATTCTTTCAGATGATGCAATTTATATTTGACTGTCGAAATTACCAATTATGGCTGTTATTTAACCGCCAGGAATAAAAAAAAAGTCCATTCGCCGGGCAAATGGACTTTCTTAAACTGCATGGTGAATTATTTTCCTTTGCTTGTTGAATAAGCACCTCCGACTTTACCCATGGCACAGCGGAATCCGATATAGTTGGTAGAGAGGTTCTGGTCAAGGTAACGCCGGGTAGCCGGGCTGAGATAATAAGCCGGATCTCTCCAGGAACCACCTTTATAAACCCTTGATTTGTCGGATACCAGAGATGTTTTGGCATACTCATACATCATATTGGTGGTATTCACACTGTCGGCAGGTACGGATGACCAGTCGGGATTAATGGTAGATTGGTAATCACCATCAAGGTAGTTGATCTGGTTTGCGCTTCTGTAGTTGAAACGGTCTTTGCTTTCTTCGGTAGTCACTTCGCGGTATTTAATCCGGCCAAGGCTGTCTTTTGGTGCAAGGAACCCTTCTTCATCCGTTACTTTGGTTGTAAAAACATTTCCGCGGAACGGGGCATAATCAGCCATGTCTTCGAAGGTTAGCGGGCGGTAAACATCAAGCACCCATTCGGCAACATTACCGGCCATATTGTACAAGCCATAGTCATTTGGCCAGTATGAAGCCACTTCGGCGGGAAGGTCTGCTCCGTCATTCAAACTACCGGCTACGCCCATGTAGTCGCCACGTCCTCTTTTGAAATTGGCCAGGAACTGACCATAATATTTTTTCTGATCAGAACGAACGATGGTTCCATTCCAGGGGTAAACCCTGCGTTCCACCACGCGCTCATAAACAGTATTGCCTACCAGTCCCAGAGCGGCAAATTCCCATTCGGCTTCCGTTGGCAGTCTGTATTTGGGAACCATGATTCCATCCTCAAGCTTGGCACGGCGTTCACCTGTTCCACTGGGATTCAGATCTTTCAAGGGCTTGTTGACAAGTCCTTCATATTGGCCAGCCAGGTATGCTTCAGTGTTGAAATTGTTTTCATTGCGCTGATCAGGATCAAAATCCAGGATTCCTTCACGGATAAGCAGCATTTCATTCACGCGGTCAGTTCTCCAGAGGCAGTATTCATTTGCCTGGACCCAACTGACACCAACAACGGGGTAGTTTCTATAGGCCGGATGACGGAAATAGGTTTCAACCAGGGGCTCATTATAGGCCAGTTTTTCACGCCAAACCAGGGTGTCGGGCAGCGCTTTGCGGTAAACCTCAGGATAATCGGTCCCGAAGACGCGGCTTAACCAATAGAGATACTCCACATAATCCACATTCGCTACTTCAGTTTCATCAATGTAAAAAGATGGTACAGTAACTCTTCTGGGGATATTGTCCCAATCATACATCGGATTGTCGGCGGTGCGACCCATGGTGAATGTTCCGCCTTCAACCAGCTTGAGCCCCGGGCCAACCGGTTGTTCACCGTATTTGGTGTTCACCTGGAATCCGCCGTTTTTTGAGTTGTTGTATTCCCATCCGGTTGTACGAGAAGATTCCTTAGCACATGAAGATGCGATAAAGATTACGGTTGCAAAGAAGAAGATCTTCAGATAGATGTTTCTGTAGCTGATCATTTCCGGAAATTATTGTTTTTGATTGTTATTAACTAAAATCTTGGACATTTTATTGCCTTGTGCTTGAAAGTTTTCTGCCCGCAGTCGAATTGCCATGCAAATGAAACTTCATGGGCGCCGCCGGTTACATTGGTTAATCGGGAAACTGTGTAATCGTAACTATATCCGACTTTAAATTTTGCATGCTGAAAACCTACCAGGGCAATAACGGCATCCGGATTCTCGAAATTGTGCCTGAACCATCCGCCAAGTACAAAGGGATAAACATTCAGATATAATCCGACGTTCAACTGATGGAACTTGCCCTGTTGCTGATACATTATATTTGGAGAAATGCTGAGGTCCTCCACGTCGCCGCCACTAAGGCCCTGTCGCATATCTATCAATGCCCCGGCATGAGCTGTAAGTTTCATGGGGAGTTTGCTGTCACCGTTACTGTAAAAGGAGTTGTCGGGCTGGTTTAAGTGGTGCGCGGCAAAACCTCCGTACAATCGTTCCCGGTAACCGAAAAGCATTCCGGCCGAAAAGTCAACCATGCCGATACTCAGACGGTCGGGAGGGCTTTCCTGGGTAGGCGGGAGGTTGTTGATGTCACCAACAAGCAACTGGTCTTCAAAAATGAATTTATCCCAATCCAGTTTATTCTGTATGTATGTTCCCTGAAAACCGGCATTCAATGTCAGGTTTTTCGTAATATTCATCCTGAATGAGTACATTCCGCTGGCAGAGGTCGATTTCATCGCCCCGCCTGCCATATCTTCAGAAATAACCATGAGTCCGACCCCTCCGGAAACCACGTCGATAAACTGATCATACGAAGCAGCATAGGTCACAAATGTGGCGGGTATGCCCGGCCACTGGTTCCTGTAATTTAAGGTTAGCCTCGGACAGATTTTTGAACCTGCAAGAGCAGGGTTAAGATACAACGGATTACCATAGTATTGCGAAAAAGAGGCATCCTGCGAAATACCTGAAAAACCGGCTAAAAGTAGCAGAAAAATCAGGCTTAGCTTAATTCTCATGTCGTAATGAATTTCGGCAGCCAATATTACGAATAATTTTAATAATGACGGCCTCTTGTTTAAAAAAATACAAAATTCAGACAAACCCCTGCAATAACGGATTTCACAATCCGTTATTATCCCGGAGGTGTATAAGGCGTATCAGTTTTTCAATACAAATATACGATTATATGAACCTATTTCATTTGCCTTATGTTTAAATTACGTGTTAATACGGATGTCCGAAAATGATTAGTTTATTTTTGTGTTTCAATTTTACGGCGTTAAACCGAACCATTGCTTATGAACCCAATTCGTTTTGCCTTTAGTGCAGTCCTGTTTCTATATCTGATTTTCTGTCAGGGGAATTTATCTGCACAATATCTGGTAAGGTGGCATATGCCTTATTCCGTGCATTCGGCGGATGGCAATGCAGAACGCTCCTGGCTGCAGTGCGAATCGTGTTATCCCGCGGAAGAAACCGGCTTACCCGTCTTTAGTTTTTATGCTGAAGGACATTACAATACGCTTCCCGATCTTGAGATCAACGCTCAGGAATATGTTGAACTGACGGCGGCTGAGCAAAAAGCATTTGATCAGTCGAACACAGCAAACTGGTCAGGTGAACCTGATTTTAATGCAAATATTGTATATGATCGCGGTGAAGGCCGGCTTCTGGTAAATATTGTCCCGCTGAGGAGGAATAAACTATCGGGCGCAATCGAAAAGCTGATTTCTTTTAATCTGGACATTAAAGGCGGCAATGACAGAGCCGAAACGGAAATCAGGCAATATGCTGTTTCTTCCGTGCTTTCTGCAGGTGACTGGTATAGGATTGCTGTGAAACAGAATGGTATTCAACAGCTTACATACAATGATCTTTCGTCAATGGGGTTGATGGTGAATGGTCTGTCATCATCGGGCATCAGGGTTCATGGGTACGGAGGAGGAATGCTGCCTGAACGGGCAGGTGCAACGAGATATGATGATCTGCCTGAGGTCCCGGTTATGGTGGTTGATGGCGGAGACGGTAAATTTGATCCGGGTGATTATATCCTTTTTTACGGAAAGGGGCCACTTGCCTGGACTTACAATAATCAATCCGGATTGTTTGAACATAAGCCCCATCTGTATTCCGATGAGTCTTATTATTTTATATCAACAGGTCCGACACCCGGCAAAAGAATTCCGGAGTTTCCCCAGCCCCAGTCAGGGGTGCCCACCATCGTAAGTACTTTCGATTTTTATGACGCTTATCACCCCGATGAGGTTAACCTTATCAAATCGGGTAAAGAATGGTTCGGGGATATTTTCGATCTGATTTCCTCGCGTGATTACGCATTTAAATCCTTCATACCCGAATCATCCCGGCCGGTTAAGGTCAGGCTGAGTGCTGCGGCGCGGTCGACATCCGCAAGCTCCTTTACTTTGACGGCATCAGGAAAGACTTTTAACCTGTTCATTCCTTCGATTATCACTGATTTTAATACCAACTATGCAAGGATGGCGACCGAAACATACGAAATTGAGCATAACGGAAGTTTCGATGGCCTTAAAATCAATTATAATAAACCGGGAAACAGTGCTACCGGATGGCTTAACTTTGTTGAAATCAATGCAGTGGCCCGGTTAAACTTCGATGGTGGCCAGCTTGCTTTCAGAAAGACCGGGCTGCAGGATGTGGTAGAATACCGCATAGCGGCTGCCGCATCAGTTGACAGGTTATGGGATGTTACGGATCCGTTAAATCCTGGTTTCATACAGCCTTCGGTTTCTTCAGGTACCCTTACCTTCAGGGCTCTGGCCGATACATTGAGGGAGTACATCCTTAGTGATGCGTCTTCTTACTTCAAACCTGTATTTGTTGAACGCGTTGCCAATCAGGACCTTCACTCCTTGTTACCTGCCGATATGGTAATTCTTGCCCATCCCTTATTTGCGGAGGAAGCAGCAAGATTGGCCACTTTTCACAGTCAGCACAATGATTTAAGCGTTATTGTTGTTCAACCTCAGGCTGTTTACAATGAATTTTCTTCGGGCGCGCAGGATATCAGTGCCATCCGCGATTTTATGAAGATGTTGTGGCACAAAGGAGGAGAGGGCAACAAACCGCGCTTTATGCTCCTTTTCGGTGATGCCTCATACGATTATAAAAACCGGGTGGCGGAAAATACAAACTTTATCCCCACATTTCAGGCTCCCGAATCGCTTCATCCCGTTACTTCCTATGCCACCGACGATTTCTTCGGATGCATCGATGACAACGAAGGCGGATTTTCCACCGATATCATGGATATCGGTATCGGCCGGCTTGTTGTTGCTACACCCGAAGAGGCCCGTATGGCTGTGGATAAAATCATACATTATGCCACGGCAGCCGAATCGGTCCACGGCGACTGGCGGAACACAATCGCTTTTGTAGCCGACGACGGTGATGGAAATGAGCATATGCGGCAGGCTGATCAGATTGCCACCATGATTGACACAACCTACAGGAATTACAATGTTGATAAAATATTTCTTGATGCATATCCTCAGATATCCACTCCCGGCGGGCAAAGGGCCCCTGATGCAACTGCGGCCATCAACCAGCGGCTGGGGAAGGGTGCATTGATCGTGAACTATACAGGACATGGCGGAGAAACAGGCTGGACACACGAAAGGATTCTTGAAATTTCCGATATCAACAGCTGGACCAATTATGATCGCCTGCCGGTTTTTATGACGGCAACCTGTGAGTTCAGCCGCTATGATGATCCGCTCAGGAAATCCGGCGGAGAGTTGGTATTCCTGAATCCCCGGGGCGGCGGTATAGCATTGTTTACTACTGCAAGGCCAACGTTTGGAACCCCCAATTTTAATCTTGCGCGCAATTTTTACAACATTGCCCTGAAACCGGATGGCAATGGTAAACCATTTCTCGGAGATCTCATCAGAATTTCCAAAAGGGTGACAGGGTCTGATCCCAACAGTAAAAAGTTTGTACTTCTAGGGGATCCCGCGATGAAAATGGCTTATCCAGCTTTTAACGTTTTTACAACAGAAATCAACGGAAGAACTGTGAATGGCGATGCCGACACACTCAGGGCCCTTGGCGAAATTACCATCAATGGTATTATTGCCGATGACAACCGGAATATCCTTTCAGGATTTAACGGTGTTGTTACGGCTACTGTGTTCGACAAAGTGAGTCAGGTCAATACTTTTGGCTCTGACGGTGCTGCTCCGATGTCATTTTCCTTGCGGAGAAACATAATTTACAAAGGTAATGTAATCGTTGAGGATGGGCGTTTCAGTTTTAGTTTTATTGTCCCGCGCGATATCGGATATCAGTTCGGACAGGGTAAAATCAGTTATTATGCCTCCGACGGTGAACAGGATGCGGCAGGCCATTACAATGATATAGTTATCGGCGGTATCAGCAATAAAAATCTTGATGATTACGACGGACCTGAGATTTCACTGTTTATGAACAATACGGCTTTCAGGTCGGGCGGATTTACGGATGAAAATCCCGTTTTGCTTGCCTTGCTTAAGGATATCAGTGGCATCAACACCATCGGAAACAGTATCGGACACGATATTGTTGCGATTCTTGACGGCAAAACAGAGAGCCCCTTTATTCTGAATGATTATTACCAATCAGACCTGAATACTTATAAAAGTGGTAAAGTGGCTTTCCCTTTTAAAAATCTTGCTCCCGGATTGCATACACTCAGGTTGAAAGCATGGGATGTCAATAACAATTCAGCGGAGGCAAGCATAGAGTTTTATGTGGCTTCTTCTGAAGAGATGCTGATCGGAAGTTTTGATGCTTACCCCAATCCAATGAATGATTATACCCGTTTTGAGTTTGATCACAATCAGTCAGGGCAGGATCTTGAAGTTACACTGCGCATCTTTTCATTGTCGGGTGCGTTGGTGGCTGTTCTTAACCGGACTATCTTTGCAGACGGATTCCGGACAACCGCATTTGAATGGGATGGACGAAACAATCAGGGACGTCTGCTTTCTGCTGGTTTTTATATAGGGAATCTTCAGGTAACGAGTTCATCCGGACTTCAGGCTGCTGAATCTGTTAAAATTTCGGTAGTCAGGTGATTGACAGAATATAATATTGACCAGAAAATGAAAATAAAATCACTATTCCTTGCTGTTTGTTTTGCTGCATCAACGCTCAGTGTTTCAAGCCAGATATCTGTTGCCAAGTCCCTGAAATGGGAAAATCCTGCCACCCTTGTGCGGGGGACCAATTCATCGGTATCAGCACCCTCTTTTAAAGGTGCGTATTTTCCTTTTCTGCCTGAAAGCCATATGCCTGCTTTTGTCGAGCGTTACCGTCTGCCAGAGGGGCATCGTCTTAAAGAGGTTCAGGTGTCGGAGGAGAAGTTCGTCCCCCTGACGGAAGAAGACAGGCTGCTGCTGGCCGGAGAAAAACTGCCGTCAGCTTTGCAGCCCGCAGTCGAAGTGATGGCTGAAAACGGAAAACCATGGGCCATTGTGACCCTGGTGCCTTTCGCTGTTGACCCGGTTTCAGGGCAGATGATGAAATTGTCGTCTTTCAGGTTGAATATTACTACAATTCCGGATCAGGTGACAAAGAAGAATGAACGCAGCTATGCCTTGAATTCTGTGCTGTCATCAGGTGACTGGTACAAGATTTATATCAATGAAACCGGTATTTACCGTTTGACTTATGATGATCTGAAAAACCTCGGTATTAATGTAAACGGGTTGAATCCCGATATGATCCGGATTTTCGGGAACGGGGGCCGGATGCTTCCTGAAGGAGCTGGAAGCGAAAGGGTTGATGATCTTGCCGAAAATGCCATTAAAGTGGTGACCGCGAATCCCGGAGTTTTTGCCCGCGGAGATTATGTGCTTTTTTATGGGCAGGGCACACTTTCATGGAATATGAATCCGTTTTCGGCGCGCATGGAGCATCATAAACACCTGTATGCGGATGAAGCCTGTTATTTTGTTACCATAGGCCCGGTACCAGGAAAAAGAATCGTAACTGACCCTGATCCGGAAGGAGATCCCAATTACTATTCTGTGGAATATACTGACTTCCGTGTTCATGAAAACGACAACGTAAGCATGATTAAAAGCGGCCGGAAATGGTTTGGAGAAAAACTGGATTTCTACAGCAGAACATTTGCACTTCCTTCATTTCAGTTTGCCAATGCCGTGGCAAACGAATCTGCCATTGTGCGTTATGGTCTGGCAGGCAGGTCATTGGCAGGACAGATTTCCTTTAACATTCTGGTAAATGGTGAACAGGTTGCAAGCAGTTCGTTGTCAAAAATAGTCTCAGACTGGGACTATGTCAGAGAAGTTACAACAACCGCCTCGTTTGTTCCCGGAAGCAGTAAACTTGATGTTCAGGTCAGGTTTAACCCGGTGAGCAGCACGGATATTGGTTACATAGATTTTGTGTCGCTGAATGTCCGTTGCATGCTGAAGTATTCCGGGGGGCAGCTTGCATTCAGAGATCCCAAAACGGTAAGCGCCGGCCGTATAACTTCATTTACCCTGGATAATGCTGTTGATGGACTCGAAATCTGGGACGTAACCGATCCGGCTGATGTGAAGTTCATTCAGCCTGTTAGGGTTGGCAACCAGTATATCTTCAGGAGAAATACCGAACGGCTGGTTGAAATGATAGCGCATGACAATTCAGTATTCAAACAGGTAAAGCCTGGGGAGAAAGTCAAAAATCAGAATCTGCACTCAACGGGCAATTATGACCTTATCATTGTTACGCATCCTGATTTCAACACTGATGCCGCACGACTTGCTGCAGCCCACAACAATAAGGGCGAGATTTCGGCCATCGTAGTTCCGCTCCCTGAAATATACAATGAGTTTTCGTCCGGGGTGCAGGATATCACTGCTATCCGGGACTTTATGAAGATGCTGTATGACCGTGGCAGGGATGCCGGATATCCGAAGTATCTGCTGCTTTTTGGCAATGCATCCTATGATGTAAAGAACAGGGTGGCCGGCAACTCCATATTTATTCCTACGTATCAGAGCGAAAATTCTGTGCATCTGGTAAACTCTTTTCTTACCGATGACTATTATGGTCTGCTTGATGACGGGGAAGGGGCGCTGAATGCTGCAGGATTGCTGGATGTCGGGGTTGGACGGCTTCCCGTGCGGAATGCTGAACAATCAAAGATCGTTACGGATAAAATATTGCATTATCTCGAGAATCCGGCTTCCACGCATGGTGACTGGCGGAATGTAATAGTGGTGCCGGCAGATGATGAAGACAGGAATACCCATCTGAACCAGGCTGAAAAACTGGTTAACAGCATCGATACACTCGATCCTGTTTATAATATCAATAAAATTTATTTTGATACCTACAAAAAGCAATCGACACCGGGAGGTGGCCGGTATCCGGATGTTAATCGTGAAATTGCCAGCCGGGTTGAAAAAGGGGCATTGCTGGTCAATTATGTAGGTCATGGTGGTGAAGTTGGATGGGCCGACGAAAGGGTACTTGAAATTTCTGATATCAACGCATGGACCAACTACGAAAGAATGGGGCTGTTTTTTACGGCAACCTGTGAGTTTTCAAGATTCGACAACCCGCTTCATACATCGGCAGGCGAACTGGTTTTTCTCAATCCGGAGGGAGGGGCCATGTCGATGATAACCACAACAAGGCTGGCTTTCGCCTCAAGCAATTCACAGCTTAATCTGAGTTTTGCCGATACCTTGCTGGATGCGGATAGCCATGAGATTCCGCGTCTGGGAGATGTGCTGAAATATACCAAAAACACCAACGGGAACTCTCCGAATACAAGGCATCTGACCTTGTTTGGCGATCCTTCCATGCGCTTGCCGATACCCCGGCACCGGGTGTATACCACTTCAATCACCAATGCTGTTACCGGAAATCCTGCCGACACCCTGTTTGCCAATAGTCTGGTTACGGTATCGGGCGAGGTAAGGCGTGTTGACGGATCACTGATTGATGACTTTGACGGGGTAGTATACGTGAAAGTTTTTGACAAACCTTCAAAAGTCAAAACCCTTGGTCAGCACCCTGATAGTTGGGTTGTTGAAGTTAAAGTGCAAAAGAATATCGTGTATCAGGGCAAGGCATCCGTGAGCGGCGGGAAGTTTACGTTCACCTTTCCGGTTCCCAGGGACATCGATTATGCGCTTGGAAATGGTAAAATCAGCTATTACGCGTCCAATGGCATTGAAGATGCTCACGGTTATTCAAATGAGTTCAAAATCGGGGGATCGGTCTCTCAAACCCAGGATGACCTCACAGGTCCGGAAATCAGGCTGTTCCTTAACGATACGAGTTTTGTTGACGGAGGTCTTACAGGAGAGAATCCCAAACTGATCGCTTACCTGTATGACGAGAGCGGAATCAATACGGTAGGCAACGGCATAGGACACGACATTGTGGCCACCATCGATGGTAATAGTTACGATGGCATTGTGCTGAATGATTATTACAGTTCCGACCTCGATAGTTACCAGAGCGGAGTTGTTAATTATCAGTATTTTAATCTGCCCGACGGGGATCATACCCTAACGTTAAAGGCATGGGATGTGTTTAATAATTCCGGAGAAGCAAGCATTAATTTCACCGTAAAACGCAACATCGTGCTTGCGGTTGATGAGGTGCTGGCATATCCGAATCCTTCAGGCGCTGATGTCTGGTTCCGTTTTGGTCATAATCAGTTTGACGGAAAGTTTGATGTGGAATTGAGTGTTTATTCTTCGAGCGGGGTACTCGTACGGACAATAGGCCCTGAAAGGGTGATTTCGGAAGGATATACTGCTGGTAATATTCACTGGGACGGTCGTACCAACGACGGAAGTCCGGCCAGGGCCGGTTTATATCTCTGCCGGCTGATGATCCGCGACCGCAACGGGTATACATCCGGAAACACTGTAAAAGTGGTACTGGTCAGATAATTTCTATGGTCTTTACTATCGGTGAATGCCTGCTGGATATAGTTTTCAGAAACGGACAACCCGAATGGTCCTGCCCGGGAGGCAGTATGCTCAATACAGCCGTTTCGCTCGGCAGATTTGGTCAGCCCGTGGCCTTTATATCAGAAACGGGTAATGACCGGATCGGGGAAATGATCCATGATTTCCTTTCGCAGAATGGTGTATCGACAGATCACCTGGTGGTTTATGAAGGGAAGAGCACCCTGGCGCTGGCATTCCTCGACGATCGCGGTGACGCTGCCTATCAGTTTTACCATCAGTTGCCAACCATAGCCCCTGAGTTCAGGAACCCTGATTTTACTTCCGCAGATTTGCTGATGTTCGGCTCTTTTTATTCATTGTCAGAAAGAAATAATGCCAATATCCTGAGTATTGTCAGCAGAGCGGTTGAATCAGGCTCCATTGTTTTATATGATCCAAATTTCAGGAGGCCTCACCTTCATGCTCTTCCTGAAACTATCGAAGCCATAAGACGCAATATCTCAATGGCTGATCTGGTGCGCGCTTCGGATGAAGATATGAATCTGATCGCCGGGGCTGAGGATGGAAAGCAAGCCTATGAGTTTATCAGGGAGTGCGGTGGGAATCTGCTGGTTTATACCAGGAACAGTGAAGGCGTTGATCTGTTTACACCGTGGTTTGCAAAGCATTACCATGTGCCGGAGTTGGCGGTTGTCAGCACGGTAGGGGCAGGCGACAGTTTCAATGCTGGTCTGGCATCCGTGTTTCATCGGTATGGAAAAATTTCAGAAGATGAAATTTTTTGGGATGAAGCAATCGGGAGGGCGATTATCTTTGCAGCTGAGGTTTGCGGCAGCCGGGAGAATTTTATTGGCTGGCAGGGTACGCCTCCTGAACGGATATGATAAAGAAATCAATCGCATCATTTTTACTGAAATGTCTTGGCTGGCGTATTATTGGTAGTATCCCGGAAGGGGCAGAAAAATGTGTGGTTATGATGGCACCGCATACGGCGAATATAGATTTCTTCTATGGCTGGCTGGGTTATGCCAGTCTTGGTTATAAATCCTATTTTCTTATCAAAAAGGAAGCCTTTAACTGGTTTACCGGCAGAATTCTGCGTGCTATGGGAGGCATTCCGGTCGACAGGGGGCACAGCACCAATATCGTTCATCAGTTGACCGAGGTATTTCAAAGGAAAGAAAAGATGATTCTTACCATTACTCCTGAGGGCACCAGGAAACTGAACCGGAACTGGAAACGCGGATTTTATTTTATTGCCGAAAATTCAAATGTCCCTGTTGTTATGGGATTTCTGGATTACAAAACCAAAGAAGGGGGGTTTGGTCCTTCTTTTATGCCTTCAGGGAATTATGATGAAGATTTCAGCATGATCCGGCAATTTTATAAGGATAAACATCCCCGTCATCCTGAAAGATTTTCCCTTCCACCTGAAAAATGATGAGAAAGGGTTTCGAAAAGTGAATCTGATTGATTTGATCCGGAAGGTAATCCATCAATTATAAATAAATGAAAAGAAAAATTATTCTGTTGTTTTTCGTCTTTTCAGGTTTATTCAGCGGCCTTAATGCACAGGATGGTGCGCGCCGTAACTTCAATATTCCTGATGTTCCCGGTTATCATACATTGAAATGTGATTTTCACATTCACACAGTATTTTCTGATGGTCTGGTCTGGCCTTCACTCCGGGTACTTGAAGCCTGGCAGGAGGGGCTGGATGTAATTGCCATAACGGATCACATCGAGTATAAGCCATTTAAGTCTGATGTTAATCCTGACCTGAACCGGCCATATCAATTGGCTGCCGCTAAGGCTGAAAAACTGGGTATAATGCTCGTACAGGGCGGTGAAATAACCCGGAAAATGCCTCCGGGACATTCCAATGCTTTGTTTCTGGATGATGTAAACCGGCTGGATACGGCAAAATGGGAGGACGCCTTTGCTGAAGCGAAAAAGCAGGGAGCTTTTGTGTTCTGGAACCATCCGGGGTGGAAAGCTCAGCAACCGGATACCACCCTCTGGTTTGATGAACACACCGGATTATTGAATCAGGGGATGCTGCATGGGATTGAAATAGTTAACTATAAGGAATACTACCCTGCAGCTTTTGCCTGGGCGCTTGAAAAGGACCTTACTTTACTCGGGAATTCTGATATTCACGGGACAATTGCGCAGGAATACAATCTGGCGCAGGGGGAGAAGCGGCCTATGACCATCGTATTTGCCAGGGAACGGACTGTTAAAGGTGTAAAGGATGCGCTTTTCGAAAAAAGGACTGTGGTTTTATTCGATGGCGATCTGTATGGGCGTGAAGAATGGTTGAAACGATTGTTTACCGCGTGTACCGGGCAGGAGAATAATGCCAGAGCTTCGGTGAACAATTCCAGAAGTGTTTTTGTGACCAACTACAGCGGAATTGATTTTCACCTGATTCCCGGTGAAGATGCGCGGGGTTATGGGTTGATCTATCCTTTGGATCTGCCCGCTTATTCTACCATTGAGTTGTCCATTAAATTAAATGGCGATGCCGGTGGAGTGCAGGGTTCAGTTCCACTCGGTTTTGTGGTTGAGAATGCTTTTATTGCGCCCGGCAAGCATTTAAATGCCATTATCCGCTTTTAGGCAAAAATCTGCAGGCATTTTTAGTGTTATTTTTTTGTTAAAAACTACCTGCATTGTGATGATTGCGTCTCAGATTACTTGATTCCGATCAGGCTAGAAATCAATGTTTATCATTTATTTTTTGGCGGCACCTGTCCTTTGGGTTTGTCATGTCATGCCGGATCTTCTGCCTGATTCTAATGTAAGATCGGGCATTCCCGAAACATATTTATACAATTGAGCGTTTAATCAGGCGTTTCAGGCTGTGTTAATTCTGAAATAGCTGGTTGACGCGGCTTATGATGTTGCAAATGACTTTTATAATATTTTGCAATTAATAATTGTAGTAACCGGAATGCCGGAGGGTCATAGTTTTAATAAACAAAGCAGGTGCAAAGCCTGAAAATAAGTGTAAAAAAACTTGACTTTCAATAATTAATGAGTATATTTGTTACTCGATTTCTCAGATTACGGTTAGCGCCAATATGGGACTGACGTGGCGAAGCTTTGTAACCACCCTGAAAATCTGCCGGAGATTCCCTTGTTATCGGGGGCTTTGCCTTCCGCCTGATGCTCGATACCCTTATCACTTCCAAAACCCGTTTAAAACTGCTGGTGAAGTTCTTTCTGAACGCTTCCACCAGGTCCTATCTGCGTGACCTGGAGGCGGAATTCGGGGAGTCCACCAACGGCATCCGGGTTGAATTGAACCGCTTTGAAGAGGCGGGGATGCTGGTGAGCCATTTTGAGGGGAACAAGAAGATTTTCTCCGCCAATATCAACCATCCGCTTTTCAAGGATATCAACAGTATATTGCTGAAATACACCGGGATAGATCAGGTGGTTCAGAATGTACTGAAACGTCTGGGTGGACTGGAGCAAGCCTGGCTGGTGGGCGATTTTGCGAGGGGGAGGGATAGCGATACGATCAGTCTGTTGCTGATAGGTGATAAAATCAATCAGGAAGCGCTTGCAGGCTATATTGCCAGGGTTGAGGGGATGACGGAGCGG
>ERZ795057.200-NODE-200-length-63568-cov-23.023743_pt1 | contig 63568 bp, 67 predicted proteins | sample MGYA00375141_ERZ795057 | MGnify/ENA primary metagenome ERZ795057 (study PRJEB30186, sample SAMN05720163) | activated sludge metagenome | isolation source: Anaerobic digester | place: Hong Kong | collected 2015-01-26 ...
TTTAAAAAACATACTCATGAGGCTTACCCGACAATGCCGGAATTTGGACAAAAAATCTCAAATTAAGACAATTTTCTATTCCGGGAACACCATACACGATGACTGCTGGCTGAATGGTAATTGAACCCATATCCGGATCAAGCCCGGACAGGCACGTCTTTATTGGAGACCGCCCGCCTTACCAGTAGCCCCTCTCGATGGGATGGAAGGAGTTACGCGGATAAGCTCCCGTCGGCATGGGCCCGGGCGCCGTTCCACGCGCTGCCGTACCTGGGAACTCCGAGAACCACGCTGTCTCTGGTAAAGATCGATCCGACTGAGATGCAAAGGGCAGTGGAGGATTACTCCGACAAGTTGATATCGATCCAAGAATACTACCCGGCCATAGTCCTTTGCCCGGATGCGATTTTTCGTGAATCCCAGGGTATTCAATGACGGGACGGGACCGCAGCGATGAAAAGTGCGCTTTCCCGGGCCGGGTCTGGACCCGATCATTGGGAATGCGAGACCCGGCTGCGCGGCGTCCTGGAGCACGATCACAATGGACAGAATCCCCTTCTCGTCATTGAGGAAAAACACGATGAAATAGACGATTATTCCTAAAATAAACCCTAAAATAGCCTCAGAGTGCTGCTATGGGGATTCGAACCCCAGTCGTCGGCGTGAAAGGCCGACATGATTGGCCGGACTACACTATAGCAGCAAATTGCTCTCTTATGTTGATCGTTCACTTAAAAATAGATTATGGATTTGCCACCCTGGTTGTTCACGAGTAGATGGGTGTGCCTTCCCTCTCGGTGACTGCCTTGAAGGCCGCCATCAGCTGGCGTGTGACGGGTCCTGGCCTGCCGGAACCGATCGATCGTCCATCGATCAGGACGATGGGGCCCACTTCTGCGGCTGTTCCCGTGACGAACACCTCGTCGGCGGAGTACATGTCGTAATAGCCTAAATTCTGCTCCTTGACAGTTATCCCGAGCGATGCGGCAATCTCCAGTGCAACCACTCGTGTGATGCCACGCAGGTTGTTCAATGTCGGCGGGGTGATTATCTCGCCGTTCTTGACGACGAAGATGTTGTCACCCGATCCCTCGGAGACATACCCGTTGGTATCGAAGAAGATGGCCTCGTCCCCGCCCTTGTAGTTCGCCTCGATCTTGGCAAAGATATTATTCAGGTAGTTCAGGCTCTTTACGTTGGGAGGGAGCGCCTGTGCCGGGTTCCTCCGCACAGAGACCGTGATGGCCTTGAGCCCCTTCTCGTAGAGGTCACCGTACATGGCTCCCCATTCGACGGCAATGACGACGATAGTCGGTTTCGGGCATTTCCTGGGATCGAGTCCCAGGTCGCCCACTCCCCTGCTGACGATTGGCCTGATGTACGCCTCGCGGAGATTGTTCTTCCGCAGCGTCTCGAGGATGATCTCGCCAAATTCAGCCTTCGAGACCGGAACCTGGAGATCGATCGTTTTTGCCGAGTCGTAGAGCCGGTCGAGATGCTCCTCGAGCCTGAAGACACGTCCGCTGTAGGCGCGTATCCCTTCGAAGACACCGTCACCGTAGAGGAAGCCATGGTCAAAGACCGAGATTTTCGCCTCCTCCCTTGGGACAAATTTCCCATCGATATAAATCAGCATGTGATAGGGTTTTTTGGATCTCCTAGTATTTTTTACCTGCTTTTTGTTTCTCCCCTGCAGGCGATGACGAAACGGCCAAACATCTCCCTGCTGCTGACAGGGTGGAGGTGGGTGTAGCTCCCGAGGGTATTTTTTATGACCGCACCGTCGAGATTATCAGAGATTCCGACCCCCCGGGATAGCGTATACGCATACGAAGTGCCGGGCCTGAGATGTACTCCCGAGTAATGAAACTCGTGCCCCCTGAACGATCCGGGGCCGAGCGGGCTCCTTTTGGTGCTCTCGCCCTCCACGTAGCTGACCACCCTGCGTGCAGGCAGGCATGTCGTACCATCGAAGACCCCGCACATCGGGAATGATTCTTCCTGTTTTATGCCCTGCCACCCCGGACGGAGCACGATCCTGTCGGTAAGGTACATGAGTCCGCCGCATTCGGCATATATCGGCATACCCTGTTCAGACGCTGAACCGATCGCCTCCCTCATGGCAGCGTTCTCCTGGAGCCCCCGCAGGAAGAGTTCAGGGTATCCGCCGCCGATGATGTAGCCGTCCGCATCGGGAAGGGATTCATGCACCGGGCTGAAGGTGACACATTCAGCCCCCGTGGCAGGGAGGATATCGAAGAGGTCGGCATAATAGAAGTTGAATGCCTCGTCGAGTGCGATCCCGATCCTCACGTCCAGCCGACTCTCCCTGGAAAATACCTGCGGGTCCGAATCCGGTGGAGGGATGGTCCGGGCAAGCGACGTCAGGCGGGAGAGATCCACGTGGTCTCCTATCATGGACGTGACGAGATCGATCCTCTCGCCAAACGCCCTGTGTACTTTTCCCTCGAGGAACGGGACCAGGCCCAGGTGGCGCATGGCGAGTTCCATCTCCGGCTGCCTGGGCACCGTTCCGACAACCGGGATTCCACAGTAATGCTCGATCGCCGCAGTCGCCTTCGCGATATGCTTCTCCCCTGCCACATTGTTCAGAATGACTCCCCGGATATCAACCCCTTCGTCGAAGGCCTGGAACCCTTTCACGATCGCTGCTGCACTCCGCGTGATGCTCCGGGCACTGACCACCAGTATGATGGGAAGACCGAGCAGCTTTGCGATCGATGCCGAACTCCCCTGGTCGCCCAGGGCCTCCCCCCCTTCGTAGAGGCCACGGACCCCCTCGACAAGCACGATATCGCCACCCTGGCGTCCATGGTCGAAGATCTCGCGGATCTCGTCACTGCTCTGGACAAAACTGTCCAGGTTCCGGCACGGCCTGCCCGTGACACCGGAAAGGTACGACGGATCGATGTAGTCCATCCCGACCTTGAAGGTCTGGACATTCATCGAGCGGGAGAGGATGGCGGCGATGGCGAGCGTGATGCTCGTCTTTCCGCTTCCCGAACGGTCGCCGGCGATCATCAGGGCTTTCATGCCATGCTCCGGAGGATTGCCCCGAACTCGCTCTCCACGATCTCCTTCACACCGAGCGTCTTCGGGTGGAGGTCGACCTCGACCACGACATGGGCATGCCCGAGATCTTTTAAGGGTTCGACCTGCCGCGGACCGTTCGTGATGGAAAAACACTCGATTCCTGCCGTGAACCGGGGCGGGATCGCATGGGGGACCCCGGCGATGAGTGCATAATCGGGAGAGATCTCCTGCAGACGTTCTCCAAGGGCGTCACCGTTTGCGCCGTATTCATCGAGCGCTCCGAGAAGTTCCGGGGTGATACCTGCCTTCTCAAGGCCTGAAACGATTCGGCGTGCATCCTCACGTACCTTGGGAAGACCACGGCTGTCGAGGTTGACGATGTAGGTGATATCACACGCGGGGCAGACCTCGTGGAGAGCGATCAGCTCGTCGGCGAACATGTAGGCAGTCTCCTTCTTCGCATTCAGGATTGCAACCCCCTTCTTCCCGCTCCGGGCGACGGCAAGGAGGCATTCAGCGACCTTGTGCTTGAGATCTCCCCGTGACGGGGCGATATACGGCTTGCAGGCCGCACCGCGCAGGCGTTCCACCTCGTTTGCCTTCTCGAGCATGTATCTCTGCCGTTCGAGTTCCCCGCTGCTGATCCAGCCTGCCCTGGCGGCGGGTTCAAGCGTTGCGATAACTCCCTCGATATTGTCCGGGTAGCCCGCATGTATCTCGATTGCAATGGCGGGGGTGTTGATCCCGGAATTGTCGATAGCCGACTGGAGGTCTTCGCCAATGATCATTGAGACGCATGTCCCGACAACAGCTATCCTCCGTGGATTGAAAGTCTCCTCGGCGTACCGGAGGACGGATTCAAGCGGCTGCTGTCCACCGAATATGAATTCATCGTCTGCAAGCGACGTCGTGAGCACGTGAAGCCCGTCCTCCTCGAGGAGGCGTGCGTGTTTGAAGGAGCACCCTGACGGCCCGTGCATGATTGCGACGTCAACCTCGAGATCCCTGGCGGTGTAGAGCGCCGCAACGATGGAACTTGGTCGTGGCTGCATGTATTTCATGATTCTATCTCCATGTCTTGACGGCAAGGATGACCCCTCCGCCCTCTGTCAGTCTCGTGGCGAGTTCTCTTCCCTCCTCGAGAGTATGGCAGGAATGTACCCTGGAACGTGCTCCTAATCTGCTCTTTGCCTGATCCCCGGCCAACGCGTGAGTTGCGAGGTAATCACCGACAAGGATAAGGATATCCGGCTGTACCTGGGATACCGTCTCAAAGACTTCCCCGGCAGAAAAGCCCTCGCATACCGAGTCTTCCTCCTGCCCGATCACCAGGGTGACAGCACCTTTTCGGTTCACACTTTTGAGGTATTCTGCGGCTGCAACTGTCGTCTCGCGGTTTGTTCCGCTGTTTGAATTATCCAGGACCAGCACTCCGTCGCACTCCTTCATGGCCATTCTGCCTTCAAGTGCTGAAAAATTCGTCAGATCGGATGGATCGATGCCAAGCACCATCGCCGCCGTGGCCGCGAGCATGAGAGGGATCCTGTATCCCGGGAGAAGGAGGAGCGGGTTTTGGAAAGAGCCCCTGATCCCTTCAAGGGAGTAGTGGCAGGAATCACCCTTAACCGTCACCGCATCCTCGCATCTCACCGGTGATCCCGTGACATGTACGCCCGGCGGTGTGACAAGCCGGGGCAACCGCAACCCTGAACGAAGCTTCTCCTGGAGAGCGCTTCGTCTCCCGCCGGCAAACCGGTAGTCCTCACCCGACGTGAGGACTCCAAGGTCCCCGGACCCACAGAAACCAAGCGAAATTTCGGCTATGAACCATCCGTTGCCGCTTCGTGACCGCATGGCTGCCTCGATCACCGAGGCCGGAGTGATACTGCCTTTCCAGAGGATCCTTCGATCGGGAAAGGTGACGGTTCCGGTCGACGCGTGGAGAATGCCCGTCCCATCCATCACGTGCGCGAGTGCATGTGCGGTTGTGGTCTTTCCCCGCGCCCCGGTGATCTCGATCATCGGTGACGGCACGTCACTGCCGAGGATCCAGCGGACTGCATCATGATGGGAGATACAGGGTATCCGCATGGACCCAAGAAGAAAATACGAAGGATCAAGGTGGACGGGGGCGATCATCAGGTCATAGGACCGCATCGACGCATCGTTTGGCCCGATGCCGTCCCGCCCCCGGTATACATCCACGATATCGGTGAAGTGTCCTTTTCTCTCCAGGTGCTGCGCGATCTCTCCGCCGCCGTGGATCGTGTCAAGCACCAGGACCTTCATACAGTGTCAGAGATCCGAAAGCACTTTTTCGGCATTCTTGACCATGAGATCGGCCAGGAGCGGGTCACTCCCGATCGGGTCGGCATAGAGCAGCGGAATGCTCTCTCCGTTCAGAAGGAAATCTCCCCGGTTCGTCCCCTCGGCAAGGCCGAGAATTGCAGGGATATCCTTCAGGATGTGGACTCCCTTGGCCAGGAAAAGCGGGACGACGACTAGCGCATCGATCTTCTCTTTACGGAACTCGTCCATGCACTCTTCAATGCTTGGACTGTTCATGTTCATGAAACCGCATTTAACGATGTATTCAGGGTAATTCCTGGATATCAGTTTCCCTGTGGCTTCCACGAGCTCTTTGTTGTAGGGGAGTTTGCTTCCGTGTCCGACGAGTAATAATCCCTTCTTTACCATATTGTACAATGTAGCACGGATACTGTTAAAATGATTACCAATTTCGTACCGGTGAAGATCGAAGAACCCGGGATTGCGGTTCCTTTACAAAAACAAAAAGAGTTTATAGGATAAGCATATTTTCCAGAAATGTTCCCGCCATGAACGAGGGGATCCGGATCACCGGAAAAATCCGGCACGAGATGCAGGGATTGAAACCAAACATTCTGATTGTGTCGTCCTGCACGGCGGTCTTTCATGCAACGCATCCACGAGAACCAGGGATAGGGACTCAAAGAACCAGGTTATTCACGACCAGGCAAAACGCCAGATGATCCGGGTCACTCCTCGCTGTTTCGTTGCTCCGACCGGGTTTATGGGTCTATTGCAGTTTTCATGACACTAAGGATCCAGGTCAATCCCTTAGATTTGACCTGAATGCAAAAGTCCTATTACAGATTAAATTGATACTTATAAGAACCTCTATATCCAGGGAAAAAATTTTTGCGTGTGCACCATGGAATCAATGCAATATTTTGAACGTTTCGGGATTTTACTCAATAACAAGGTTGTGAAGACTCCGCTGGCAATTGCTTCGATGTCAGGAATTGTAGATACGGAATACATTCTGGAGCGGTCAGAACACGTCGGTGTCGGGTTCATCGGAGGGTATTCAATCGATGAAAAGACCCTGGACGCCAGCCGGAAAATGGCGCAGTCAGGAAGGAAGGAGTTTATCTTTGACGACCCGGCAAAAGAACTTGAAAAACAGGTCTCGCTCATGGAGAAGAGCGGGGTTGTCTTTGGAATAAATCTCAGGGGCAGCGGACCAGGGTCGTTCGCGGAACTGGCCGATCAGTTCGGAGACGCGGTGATCTACGAGATTGATGCGCATTGCAGGCAGGAAGCCATGATCAATGCAGGAAGCGGAGAATATCTCCTGCACCACCCGGGACGCCTCGAGGAGATCATACAAGCGCTCAAGGCATCCGATGTAACGGTCTCGGTGAAGATACGCGCGGGTGTCAGTGCCGATGACCGTCTCCTGGCTCAAAAGATATGGCATGCCGGGGGAGATATCATCCACGCAGACCTGATGGACTTTGGGCATTCCAAGATCAGGCAGATCCGGAACAGCTGCCCCCTCTTTCTGATCGCGAACAACTCCATCAACAATTTTGACAGGATGAAGGACATGCTCTCGCACGGGGCAGACATGGTCTCCCTTGCGCGACATTCTGATCCACGGACGCTGGCAGGACTCGACGCGGCCATCAGCAGGGTTGCCGACGAGCATGGATGGTACAATTCCCCAAAACAGCTCTGCAGAGGCGGAGATATCCGCGCACTCGCCTTCTGCTGCATGCCAGTGAAGAATTGCCCGCTCATTCCGACACTGGAGAGGGTAGGAATGTCCCGCGAGGAGTACCTGAAGATGAAGCAGGACGGAGTCATGAGCACGCCCCTCGAGGAGGGGAGGCAGACCTGTTTCGGAAGTCTTGCATGGTGCTGCAAGGACTCTTCACCCTGCATGTTCCGGGATATGACACTGCGGGAGATCGGCCTTTCCAACCGTGACTACATGCGGCACAAACATAATCTCTCAGAACTGATAATGAAAAAGATATTCGATGAATCCGGGCGAGCTGAATCGGGCTGAACTGGCACAGCTGGCAATGATGCTGGAGGTCAGTGCATATCCAAAACCAGGCAACGTCGACCGTTGTCATGATTATCCTGATACCCGCCTTGAACACTTCCTGGCATCCATCATCCTCGCCCGACCGGCACTCCAGAGGGCAGGGGAGGCTTCAGCGGGAGTGGGGGAGATCATATACGAGGCAGTCGATCTCTCCAGTGTCCATTCGGGGGGAAATACGCATTTCGGGGCGTTTATTCTCCTGGTTCCATTAATGATGGGTGGAGGGATCTCCGGCGCCACGAGGGTGGTGCATGAGACCACGGTTGATGACGCGGTGGATTTTTACCGGGCATTTGGAAAGACGAAAGTCCGTGTCCTCTCAGGAGACGAACTTGACGTGAATGATCCGGAGGTGTACGGGGAACTGAGACGCCGGGGGATGAACCTCTACGACGTGATGCTCCACTCGGCCTCGAACGACATGGTCGCCAGGGAATGGGTGAACGGTTTTGCACTCACCCGACGGACAGCCGACCGGTTATGGGAAGAAGGGTGCGGTCGTGATTCCATAGTAAAAACATTTTTATGGCTCCTCTCGGTCGAACCCGATACGTTCGTCATCAAGAAGCATGGACAGGATACGGCATGGGAGGTCATGACAAAAGCGATGGAAGTCCGCGAAGGGCTCCGGGACCTTGAGACGTTCGATGCCGAGTGTATCAGGAAGAGGATAAACCCGGGCTCCATCGCGGACATCATCATCGCATCTATCTATGTCGCCCTGTGCGAAGGATGGCAATGGGACTGTTAAGAGAGGGAATCAACGAGGTCATCGCGACGACGACGGTGAATGCTGCACCGATGGGAGTGATACTCCGGAACGGACGGTACACCCTGGTCGCATTTCTCGGGAGCCACACCGTGGAAAATATCGAGAAACAGGGGTACATGGTCGCAAACATCGTGCACGACCCGGTAATCTATGTCATGACGGCGTTTGAAGACCTGCCGGAAGAGGCTTTCGTGTCCGAGACCGTAGATGGCCTGACCGTTCACCGCCTTGACTGTGCGGAGGCATGGGTGGCCATGAGAACGGTCATCGAGAGAGAGACGGCTGAAGCCCTGATAGTCGGGCTGGAACCGGTGCACGAGGAGATCGTCCGCCACGTGGTCCACCCGGTAAACAGGGGATTCAACGGTATAATCGAGGCGACGGTCCATGCAACACGCTATGTCCGAACCGGGGATCCTGCCCTTCGCGATCTCATCGGCCACCACCTGGCACTGGCAAAAAAGTGCGGTGGAAAGAGGGAATACGAGGCAATAAAGATCCTTTCCAACTACATCGAGATCTATTCAGCTTCGGATTAGATCGCCTAGCACACCCTCGGGACGGGATCGCCAACCGGTGGCTCAATGAATCGCTCGCCTCCGATCCCGGTCTCCATGATGACGTTCGCACCCTTCGTGACCGTTCCGACGATAGCCGCATCACGTCCATACGTGTGGGAACGGATTGCCGAGAGTATGTCCTCCGCATCCTCCGGGCGGACACCCATGATCACTTTTCCCTCGTTTGCGACCTGGAGGGGATCGATGCCGAGCATTTCCGAAGCGCTCTTCACGCTCTTTCGTATCGGGAGGTCATCTTCCCGTATCCGTATCGAGACACCGCTCTTTTCGGCCATCTCGTTTATTGCGTTTGCAAATCCGCCCCTGGTCGGGTCTTTCATGGCATGGATCTCACCTGCGGCAAGAGCCTTCTCGACAAGCCCCCACAGCGGTGCCACGTCAGATACGATCTGCTGGCCAAGGGAGAACCCGGACCTCTCGGCCATGATGGCGATCCCGTGATCCCCAAGCGTCCCGCTCACGATGATCGTGTCGCCGGGACGGAGAGCACTGTCCCGTATTACCTTCTCCGCCACCCCGATCCCTGCCGTATTGATCACGATCCCGTCCAGTGCCCCGTGTTCGAGGACCTTGGTATCGCCCGTGACCAGGCTGGCACCGCATTCGCCGAGAGCAATGTCCATGGACGAGACTATCCGTTCCAGGTCCTCAACCAAAAACCCCTCCTCGATAATCATCCCGCATGAGAGCGCGATTGGTCGTCCTCCCATCATGGCCAGGTCGTTGACGGTCCCGCAGACCGATATCCGGCCTATATCGCCACCCGGGAAAAAGATCGGGCGGACCACGTGGGAATCAGTCGTGAACACGATATTAACACCCGCTATCGGGATTGTCGCACCGTCATCCAGCGCTTCCAGGCCGATTCCACCGGCATTGTTATGTTCCAGCCTCGTGATGATGCGGAGGAGTTCTCCCATGACTTCCCCCCCGGCACCATGCATCAGGTTTACCTTCATCAGTCGTCCACCTCGATCTCGATATTGCTCACCATAACTTCCCTGCCCCGGATCATCTCTGGGAGTGAACCGCAACGGGGGCAGACAAACCGCTCATCACCCTCATACCCGCATCTGCACCGTGTCAGGACGCTGACAACATTGCACACGAGCTCTGCCCCGGCAAAGACCTCGTCCTCCTCTATGATCGTGTGAAACAGGAATTCAACCTGTTCCGGATTGATCATAGCCATCTCCCCTATATCGACAAAGACCTTGCTCACCTGCCTGGCATGGTGTTCCTGGGCGGCACGCTTCGCCGTTGCATAGATGTCGTAGGCGACACTGAGTTCATGCATCCTGGTTTGCCTCTCTATATTGACTATCGTTCAAACGTCCGGTCGACTACCCACGCGCTCTTTTTCCGGAAACGGATGCGACAGGACTTCTTTCATATTTGAACCGCATTTGCCATAAACTGTTCTGAATTACCATATTTACTGGTATGTGTCGTCAGGGGGTGCGGATTTTGGTGGATCAAGCATCCTCCCCCTTCTTCCTGCGGTTATACCTGGTTATCAGGTAACTTCCAAGAACCGTAACTGCAACAAGAATGACCATCAATCCCAGGAGAAGCGATTTTTCAAGGATGATGAGCACGTATTCGACCCCGATGGCAATAGCGAAACAGCCGATGAATGCGCCAAGCGTCACTGCTGCAAGGACTTCCAGCTTTTTCAGGCCGAGAATCCTGCCAAGCAATGATCCCCCGACACCTCCGCTGCCCTGGAGCGGGAACATGATGAATCCCACCAGGCCAAAGAAATACAGCCCTTCAAGCCACCGGTGGCGCGAGATGATCTTTCCTCCCCCCTCCACGAACCGGTTTATCCAGCTCCCGAGCAGGGGGATCTTGAGGGCGAGATCGAAGTTCCAGACGAGGAACATCGAGGACGCGACATCGACAAGCGCAATCGAGAGTGCGACAAAATACCAGGGGATGCCCAGGGCAATCCCGAGCGGGATCATGCTCTCCTTTCCTGCCGGGGGGAAGAAATATGCAAGCATTATCCCCCCCAGGCGGAAAAACTGCACCTCAGGGAGGATATGGTACATGATGAGAATGTACGTGATGATGAATGCAAACGGAAAGGTGAGTGCAAAGGCTCTCCTCAGGTAGGGATTCTCTAATATGATGTCAAACGGCGCCAGGAGGGGCGTCAAATCCCACGGTGAGGATGGGCTGTGCGGCACTCTGTACTATTTCGCGTTGAATCTTTTAATACCCCGTACTCTGCAGTTTTCTACGGCTCGTGGGTGATGACGAGCCCCTTGTTGTCAATGCGTGTTTCAATAGCGATCTCGACTCCCACGCCTTCAAGGATCTTCTCAACCGAAGCCCTTGTCTTCTCCGTGATTATCGCGATTGACGGGCCCACGGAACTCATCCCCACAAACTCCAGGCCCCCTTCATACATCTGGCTCATGTAATGGTAGATCTTGTAACTGTGGTGCTCCACTTCAGCCCGTTTCGACCCGCGGAAATCTATCTCGTGGATGACGCTTCCCATGCGGGAGAGATCATCTGCCTCGATCGCGGGGATGAGATCCATCATGATGAAATATGCCTTCAGTTCACGGTCCCGGTAGTCGAGTACCCGCGCCTTGTTCATCAGGAGATCGAACTCTTTCGTTCCTGCAGATGAGATATCACTCGAGGGGATGACGATGAACACATTCTTGCCCTCTCCGAAGGGGTGGTGATAGACGAGAGCAAGTTCGTCGCCCATGATCGCCATCCCTCCATACGTACTCACCGCAGGGCCGACACCCGTCTCGAACCCAAAGAGAACGTCCCCTTCGGCAGTCTCCTCCACGTAGTTGTAGCCTATGGCCTTTCGGAGCTGGTCCGGGCTCAGCGGATTACCGACTGCCTCATTGAGGGCATGTGCGAGGGATATCATGATGGTACTCGTGGAACCGAGCCCCACATGCTCGTGGTGATGGTCCTCGGCCTTTATCCTGAAACCTCCGGTGTAGCCGGTGATCTTTCTGAAAACCTCCACGAAATGCCTGATGATATACGGCCGGGTGTAGTCAATCTCGAGACCTTCTTTTATGCATTCCACCTCGACACTGCAGTAGAGCTGGATAGCAAAACCCACACCGCCGCCACCCGGGCGAGCGGGCGAGAACCTGTTCATGTCAAGCACCGTGAGGTGAATTCTGGCCGGCGCCCGCACCCTGACGGTTCCCTGCCGTGGGGTGAGCGTATAGGATTTTTCCAGACCGATTGTGCGGATATTTGTTCCTGCAGGGAACGAAGTGAACTCGTATTCGACGAGATCGAGATCTCCACCCCTGATCTTCATCTTTGCCATTTTTCTGTACTTCCCAAGTTGTTAGATCATGACCGATCAAAGAAAATGTTTTTGCCTGCTGCCCTGAGTGGTATGCCATAACCCACCGAACAATCTCCAAGCCAGCCGAGTGAGATCCCGGCAATTCCCGCGGTGTACATCACCCTGTTGTCCACGTTATGGATAGATGCGGTCTTCACTGCAGATCCTACGGCTATTCCAAGATCGGCCATCTTGATGACACAGCCGGGTCCCCGGAAATGGTAAGCCCGGGCTTCGTTCTCCTGGAACGCCCCGGACATCCCGGTGCAGGTGGAATATCCGCACCCGCCGCAGTTGATTCCAGCCGGTTCATACCCCCGTGCGCCTATCAGCACGCAGGCATCCGAAGCGGCCACATTGGCGGAATCCCTGTTAAAGAACGCCATTCCAAGGGCTTTTCCGGCATCTTTCATGGCGACAGCGAGCCTTTGAAGGTCATCCCCTGTCACAACGCATATCTCGATTGAGTCCATCCCTTTCCCCTTTGGGGCCGTTCGTGCAGCGAGAGCCATCAGGTTGGCGACCGTGATCACTCCTTCTCTCTCAGGACTATCAGGATTCATGGTTTCAGATAGGGAATTTTCGCTATATAACCCTGGCACATACTCTCCACACAGGGTCATATCAGGGGGGTTCTGGAATGGAAATCATTATATTGAATCATCCTGATGGATTATAAACGAGAATCAGCCGATTTTCGAAAGTTTAAGGAGAAAGAGATATGAACACGTACATCTGTTTCGTCTGCGGACACGTCTATGATCCCGGGAAGGGCGAGCCCGCCCAGGGAATACAACCCGGAACTGCATTTACTGACCTCCCGTCTGACTGGCGATGCCCGGTCTGCGGAGCATCATCCGATAAATTCAAAGAAGCCTGATCCGGAGAAGTCAAATGACATTTCGAGAGATAAAACCCGGTATCTACTGGATAGGATCGATCGACTGGGACCGGCGGCTCTTTGATTCGCTGATCCCGCTTCCGCAGGGGACGAGTTATAATGCATACCTGGTGAAAGGGAGCGAGAAGACGGCGCTGATAGATACCGTCGACCCGACGAAGGAGTACGAACTTGTCCAGAACCTCGTCAGGATCGGTGTCGACGGCATCGACTATATCATCGTGAACCACGCGGAGCAGGACCATTCAGGTGCTCTCCCGATGATACTCGAGCTCTTTCCGGGGGCCAGGGTCGTCACCAACGAGAAGTGCCGCGACCTGCTCGTCGCCCTCCTCGATATCGATGGTGACCGGGTGGATGTCATCGAGGACAACGACACACTCTCGCTTGGCGACAAGACGCTCCAGTTCCTGATCACTCCCTGGGTGCACTGGCCCGAGACCATGCTCACCTACGTGCAGGAATCAAAGGTGCTCTTCTCCTGCGACCTCTTCGGGTCGCATATTGCAACGAGCGATCTCTTCGTTTCCGATGAGCGCATCGTGTATAGTCCCTCGAAGCGGTATTACGCGGAGATAATGATGCCTTTCCGATCCAGCATCAAGGGACACATGGAAAAGCTGGACAAGCTCCCGATCGGAATAGTTGCCCCGAGCCACGGTCCGCTGTATGCCACGCCAGATCCTATCTTCTCTGCCTACCGTGACTGGATCTCGGATGACGTGAAGAACGAGGTGGTCATACCTTATGTCAGCATGCATGGGAGTACAGAGAAGATGGTGAACCTGCTGACAGAGGCACTTATCGCGAAGGGAGTCGGAGTCGCCCCCTACAACCTGACCGTGACGGATACGGGTGAACTGGCCATGGCCCTTGTCGATGCGGCAACAGTTGTCATCGCCACTCCCACCGTGCTGTTCGGTCCGCATCCACAGGCGGTCTGCGCAACCTACCTCGTAAACCTGCTTCGCCCCAAAATGAGATTCGCATCCGTCATCGGATCATACGGATGGGGCGGAAAGACGGTCGAGACGTTGAAGGGGATGCTTTCCAGCGTGAAGCCGGAACTCCTGGAACCGGTTTATATCAGGGGGGCTCCCGGCGCAGAAACCGTGCGTGAGATTGAGAGACTGGCAGAGGATATCGCGAAGAAGCACCGCGAGATTGGAATTCTTGACTGATCCCCCCGTTCGCTGGAAGATATAGTTGGATATTCTGGTATACGAGGTGAAATGACCGGGAGGCTGAAGTTCAGGGAGATTATCACATCTTCGCCAGGCAGGTATGCAATCGGTGTTGCCGGCGACTCGGGGTCAGGCAAGACCACCTTCACCGACTCCATCCGCCATATATTCGGCGATTCGATGGTTACAACCATCACACTCGATGATTATCATATCTACAACCGCGCCCAGAGGGACGAGTTACAGATCACCCCCCTGCATCCGGATGCAAACAACCTGGCGGGGCTGGAACGCGATCTTCGGCTCCTCAAGCAGGGAAAGGGCATCTACAAGAATATCTACAATCATTCGACCGGCAGGCTCGAAGGACCGGAGTACCTTCCTCCCGCAAAGATAATTATTCTCGAAGGTCTGCATTCCCTGTACTCGCCCGGTCTCCGCGATCTCCTGGATTTTTCGCTCTACCTCGACCCCGCATCCGTGGTCAAGCAGGAATGGAAGATAAAGCGGGACATGGAGAAGCGTGGGTACTCAGAGCGGGAGGTTCGGGAGGCGATTGAACGGAGAGAGAACGATTACCGGGCATACATAGCTCCCCAGCGGGACCATGCAGACGCGGTAATCGAGATAGGATTCTCGCGCTTCGGCCGCGATCTGGGATGGAAGAAGAATATCTATCATGTCTCCATCCTCCAGACAGCCACTTCCTCCAGCACGGATCGCGTCTGCCTCGGTATGGATCTCGTCTCTCTCATGCACCCTTTTGATCATGATTTCATGGTCGAGTACCGCGTTGTGACGGAAGCAGGCAGGAAGATGGGGCGCCTGGCCTTTGACGGCGGGATTCCCCGAAAAATGGCCGTGGATGTCAGGAGACATATCGAAGAGCAGACTGGTATCCGTCCCTCCGATCTGTTCGGGGGGAATGCGACGATGACCGCAACCGACATGGTGCGGCTCATCGTATCATGGCGAATCATCAACCAGCTCGCAAACCTGGCGTGACCCCCCTTCTTCTTTTCCCGTAACAAAAATTGCAGCAAAGGATAATAGAATACAGGGGCATTCTGTACTGATGGGCAGGATACAATATTTTTCAACAGTCCTTGGCGAGCTTGGGGCGATGCTTGTATTCATGAGCCCGGTCACCTTCTTGCCGCTTCTGCTTATTCCATTTACCGATGAATGGAATGTCTTCCTGCCAATGATCCTCGTACCTGTCTTCTTGTTCCTTGTCGGGGAGATATTGAACAAGCTGCCCCGCAGGAAGTCAGGAATCCGCCTTTCGGCAGCACTCTGTTCCGTTGCGCTGGTATGGCTTGTCTTTGCAGTCATCTCGGTCATACCCTTCATGATGGTTCTCGAGATGTCGTTTGTGGATGCGCTCTTTGACTGCATGGCGGGATGGTCCGGAACGAGCTTTTCCATGCTTGGAGACCTCTCAAAAGTCCCTGAGACACTCCTCTTCTGGCGGACCTTTATGCAGTGGGTTGGCGGCTTTGGGATCATCGCGTACACCATCACCATGGCGAACCGCTCCGGTCTCAACCAGTCCCCCTATTTCCGCTCTGATAGCAGGGACGAACGGATCCTTCCGGCTATGATTGCAACGGGCAGGCAGATATGGGCGGTCTATATCCTCATCACCCTCATGGCCACAGGGATCATCCTGCTCTCCCGTGTTCCACTCTGGGATGCCATCAACCTTGCAATATCCGGTGTTTCGACCGGAGGATTTATTCCCCGTCCCGGAGGCCTCTCGTACTACAACAACACGGCACTGGAATTCCTCCTCGTGCCGATCATGATCGTCGGGTCGGTCCCCTTCACGCTCTTTTATGCCTCGTACCGGAAACGAAGCCTCTCTTTTCTGGGAAACGAGCAGTTGAAGCTGCTCATCATATTCATCGTCTTCGGCTCTCTCCTGGTGATATCCGACCTCTATTTCATAAGTGGATATGCGCTTTCCGAATCGGTCAGGCAGGGCCTGTTCATGACCACCGCGGCGGTCAGCACAACCGGTTTCCAGAATGCGAACCCTCACCTTTTCCCGGGTGTAACTGTCGTGTTTCTCACCATGCTTATGTTTATCGGGGGTTCCTCGGGCAGCACTGCCGGAGGGTTGAAGCTCTCCCGGATAGCACTCGGGTACCGCGGAATCATATGGTGGTTCAGGCGCACCTTTGTCAGGGGAAAGGTCCTTGTGCCCTTCAAGTACGAAGGAAGAACAATTGCAGCGAGTGTTGGCGAACAGGAACTCTCGAAGAACATGCTCGTCATTATTCTCTCCGTGCTGACCATCTTTGCAGCCACGCTCGTTATCCTGCAGTTCCATATCACGTCGTTCGGTGTCCCGGACCTGCTATTCGACATCGTCTCCGCGCTCAGTTCGTGCGGAGTCACGACGGGATATGTGTCGCCTACAATGCCGCTGATCTCGAAGTGGGTCTTCATACTCGTGATGTGGATAGGGCGTCTCGAAGTGATACCTGTCATCATCCTTTTCATGGGGCTGTTCAGGGGACGGGACTGAACGGATCCCCTAATCCCGTGCCTTCCCAATAACACAACCATATTGGTGTTAACTCCAGAACACCTATTATCAAACATCACCATAGTACTACTGATGAAACAGATCGCCCTGTACGGAAAGGGAGGAATAGGAAAATCGACGACTTCTGCAAATTTATCGGCAGCCCTTTCCGACCAGGGACTTGACATACTCCAGATAGGGTGCGACCCGAAACGTGACAGCACGCGGATGCTGATGAACGGACGCCTCATACCAACGGTCATGGACCTCGTGAGGGAGCGGGGGGACCGGAACATATCGATCGAGGACGTGGTATTCAGGGGCTACGGCGGTGTCAGGTGTGTCGAGGCAGGCGGCCCTGAACCGGGAGTCGGCTGTGCAGGAAGGGGGATCATCGCCACGTTCCAGATCCTCGAAAAGCTCGGGGCACTCCAGGCTGATGTCGTCCTCTACGACGTCCTCGGTGACGTGGTATGCGGTGGTTTTGCCATGCCGATGAGGGAAGGGTACGCACAGGAGGTGTACCTTGTGACTTCAGGCGAGCTGATGTCCCTGTATGCGGCAAATAACATCTGCAAGGCTATCGCCCGGCTCTCGACCAGGGCACGGAGCCGGTGCAGGCTGGCCGGGGTCATCTGCAATGCCAAGAACATGCCGCGTGAGAAGGAGCTTGTGGAGGAGTTTGCAGAACGGATCAATTCCCGCATGATCCAGTTCATCCCCCGTGACCGCATAGTCCAGGTCTCCGAGCTCAACAAGAAGACCGTGATAGAGTTCGCCTCCGAATCGGCCCAGGCGGAGGCTTACCGCAACCTTGCACGGAAGGTGATGGAAAACACCCGGATGGACATTCCCACGCCCCTCGAGATAGAAGACCTCGAATCACTTGCATATGAGTACATCAAGGAGTGAGGGCTGCACCCTGACAGGGGCCCTCTCGGTAACAACCGGCGTAAAAGACGCGGTCACAATCATCCATGGCCCGGCCGGATGTGCCCATCACAATGTCTCACTCTTCTTTTCACTGCTGCATGAACAGGATATCGGTGCCATCCCTGCCATCCGCTGCACCGACCTGAGAGAGAGCGAGGTGATCTTTGGCGGGGAGGAGGTGCTTGAGGCTCTTGTGCAAAGGACTGCTCGCGAAGGCTGGAAGTCGGTCTTTGTCCTCTCCACCTGTGTCGTCGACACCATCGGCGACGATGTTGCAGCCGTCTGCTCGCGCGAATATGGCGTGCCGGTCTGCTACATCCCGACCTCAGGGTTTCTTGGCGGCGTATTCCAGACCGGGTATGAAAATGCCCTCCTTGCACTTTCGTCTTTCGCGTGCAGGGCTTCCCCTGGCGGCACAATCACGCTCATCGGGGAGAAAAACCTGGAATACGAGGTTGAAGAGAATTTTTGCGAGATCTCCCGGCTGTTATCCTCGCTCGGCACCGGGATTGGCCTGCGGTACGTGAGAAATATCGCGACGGACCGGCTCGCAGAACTCGGATGTAGTTCCCTCAACATCCTTCGTGACCGATCCATTGGAACTGTTGGAGAAAAGTTCCAGGAGATGTTTGGGACGCCATACATCGAAGCGCTTCCCGAAGGATTTTCCCAGACATGCGACTTCCTGGAAAAAGCAGGGGAACTGCTCGGGAGAAACCCAAAACGTGCAGTAGATGCGGAGATCAGTCTCCAGAAACATATCATAGCCAGGTTTCGCGATCTCGCAGGCCAGCATGTCTGCTTCTGGAGCATCCCGGGAATTGCAGGAGATTCACCTGCCATGGAAGAGATTGTCCAGGTCTTTGATCTCACATGCGATGAGGATGGGATCTGCCTGGAGGTCCCCGATCCGTTCCCGGTCGGTACCGCAGGGATGTCCCGGCTGCTCCACCGGTGGAGGAGAACTGTCCGTGCCGTCAAATGACTGCATGAACCCGCTCTGGCCCTGTGCGATGACCGGCGCGGCGTCCTGTCTCTCCGGGGTTCGTGGAATCGGGGTGATCATCCACGGGTCGAGCGGCTGCTTCTTTTATCCGGCCACCCTGCTAAAGACCCCGCTTCACTGCACGAATCTTATCGAGGAGGATATCATCTTCGGAGCCGAGAAGAGGCTGAAGAGAACCGTGGAGGAACTCTCGTCAGAGTACGACCTGCTTGCAGTGATCCCTGCCTGTGCTCCGGCAGTGACCGGTGAAGATATCAGGGAGATTCTCTCGGGCTACCCTGTCATCGTAATCGATTCTCCTGGTTTCATCGGTGGCTGCGAGGAAGGGTACACCGCGGCCCTGCGTTCACTGCCATGCTGCATCGACGAAGACCGCCCCGGGGTCAATATCTCGGGCCTTGACCAGATAGACCCGTTCTGCAGGGGAAACCTCATCGAGATGGAGAGGGTTCTTTCTCGTGCGAACATCCCTGTCGCGGCGAGGTTCTGCCTGGACAATCTTTCGAGCATCAGCCGGCCTTCGCCCCTCACGGTATCGACAGATCCTGACCTTGCCTTCCAACCGGGAAGAGAGATCGGCACTGCACTTGGACTGAAGAACCTGGAATCGTCATTGACCGGACTTGCAACGTGGTGCGACGATGCGGATATCGATCCGGTCCTTGACGAGATACGGGTTGCAGGGGAGGCGATCGACCGGGCATGCGACAAGTACCTCCGCCGGTTCGAACCTCCTGCCACGGCAATATTCGGGGGATTTTCGTACGCCCATTTTGCGGCGGAGCTGTTGTCCGACTATCTCGATGCCGAGGTCACCTCTATCGGATGCAGAAACACGATCCGATCATCACGGTTCCGTGTGGAAGAGGCACGGGAGATGGCTGCGGTTGCGCGGATACTGGAGAGGGATAAACCCGAGCTCGTCATAGGGTCCTCCTTCGAGGAGAGACAGGACCAAAACGCAGCCTTTGTTCCTCTCACCTTTCCGTTTCGCGGGATGGTGCGGCTGGCCGCCCACCCGATTGCCGGAGTCCAGGGAGCATTGTCATTCATGGAGACTGTCTTAAACGCATGCATGGATCTCCGAAGGAGAGATTGCAGGATTGATCCGCACATATCGTTACAGGAATTCGTCTAATCGGGAGCAGCCCGGTCTGAAAAGATCACTTTCACACCGCGCATATCGAGCCCTTATATACTGCACCATCCAGAGGGTAGTATGGAGACAGATGGATATGATGCAGAAGGCTGGCTATATACGACGCAATGGGTGGTCAGCAATAGACAACGCCGGAGTCCCGTGGGAGATGCTGGAGGTCCGCATCCATGGCGCCACCCTGGCGATACGGTTCGAGGATCTCGTCGAGATGCTCTCCGGCGGAATAGCTGCACGTGTCGAACGAATCGGCAGAAACTGGATGGATTACATCGGCGGACTCGCAGGTCTTGCCCAGATATCAAAGTCAGGTAAGGCAATAAATATCGACCTTGTCTGCGGAGATCGGTTTACTGTATCGCTCGAATCTGTGAGGGCTGTTCTTGACAGGAAGGAACGGCATGCGGCAGTCGCGGAAGTCCCGTCCCAGGCCAGGGATCCCTCTGTCAGGAATCGCTTAATCTCTGAATTCTCCGGGATCGAGGGAAGGAGTTACCAGATACCGGAGATGGAAAACGGCGTCGCAGCCTGATTACCGTTATTTTTTTCCGGCTCTTTCTACCTGGTGTGGGCAGGATTGATGAACCGGATACATTTGTGGGGGCTATCTGCCCCCACACTTCCATGCGCAATGCCACGCCGCCGCCCGAAAAAATACCGCGAGGCTGAATCACAGTCAAAATTTGAGCAATCGGGTATGAGGTATGTGAGGACGCCCCGGCGGCGGTTGTAAGTGACTGAACTGGTATGCAGATAACAACTCCATTCAGTCCCCCCACACAAAACAGCGAGGAGGCTTTTTCCAGACAAAACCTTGTCCGAATACAAGAGAAAAAAGATCAGGGAAGATATATCAGGATTTCAGAACGCTTGCGATATAATCCCCGACATCGCTTGTCTTTGCAGAACCGCCCATATCCTTTGTGACCACCCCGTCACGGATGGCCCGCTCGATACCTTTCAGCACGAGATCTGCCGCTGCGTGCTCGCCGATGTGATCAAGGAGCATCGATCCTGCCCATATCGTAGCCATGGGATTGGATACGCCAAGACCCTTGTATTTCGGGGCTGACCCGTGAATGGGCTCGAACATGGATGTTCCCCGGGGGTTGATATTTCCGCCCGGTGCAAGTCCGAGCCCGCCCTGTATCATTGCACCAAGATCTGTTATGATATCGCCGAACATGTTGGGGGTGACCACGACGTCGAACCATTCCGGGTTTTTCACAAACCACATCGTGATGGCGTCGACAAAACTGAACTCGGTATGGACATCGGGGTACCTGCGTGCGGTCGTCTCGAATACATCCCTCCAGAGACCGTAGATATCTGACAGGACATTTGCCTTGTCTACCGATGTCAGTTTCTGCTCTCTTGTGCTCGCTGCATCAAATGCGTAGGTGATGACCCGTTCTGCCCCTTCACGGGTGATGACTCCGATCTGGTATGCCAGTTCATCCGCATCGCTCTCGATGTCGAGACCGAATTTTGCCTGGTAGATATCCCTCACAACCTCGAGGGTAATCTTTTGCGATCCCGAGAACCGGGAGCCTATTCCCACGTAAAAATCCTCGGTATTCTCTCTCACCACGAGGAAATCAATATCTTTTGGCCCTTTATTGGCAAGCGGCGTCCAGACACCGTCAAGGAGCCGTATCGGGCGGAGGTTGATATACTGGTCAAAAGAAAACCGGATCTTCAGGAGGATGCCTTTTTCCAGTATCCCGGGTTTCACCCGGTCATCGCCGATGGCCCCGAAATAGATGGTCTTGAACGCACGCAATTCCTTCAGGTCTTCATCAGTGACCAGTTCCCCGGTCTTGAGATACCGTTCGGATGAGATATCGAAATCCGTCCACTCGATACCAAAATCAAGCCTCTCTGCGGCAGCATCCAAAACCTTCTTCCCTTCGGTGATGATCTCGGGGCCGATTCCGTCTCCGCCGATCACTGCGATTTTGTGCATAAAGGCACCTCCTTTCTGTCACGGCCGAATTCGACGAGACCCCCTGCATCGATGATATTCTGGAGAAATTCGGGGACCGGTTCGAAGGTGAGTTTCCTCTCGCCGTATTCGATGTATCCCTCCCTGATCCTGACCGAGATCTTGCTTCCGTCCGGGATCTCTCCTGCATCCGGGCATATGAGTGGCAACAGCCCCACATTTATCGCGTTCCGGTAGAATATCCGGGCGAATGACTGGGCGATAATGAAGTGGATTCCTGCGCCGGAGAGGGCTAGGGGTGCGTGCTCCCGTGAAGACCCGCACCCAAAATTGCTTCCTCCGACCACGATATCCCCTTCCCGGGCATCCTTCGAGAATTCATCCCTCGTCCCCTCGAATGCGTGACTGGCAAGTTCGCGGGGATCATATATCGTGAGGTACCTCCCCGGTATGATGGCATCGGTATCGATATTGTCTCCAAATTTCCATACCCGCACCGTTACACCTCCCTCGGGTCGGTGATCTCCCCAAATATCGCACTTGCGGCGGCAGTCGCGGGCGAACAGAGGTAAACGGACGCCTCTGTACTGCCCTGCCGTCCCCTGAAGTTCCGGTTCGAGGTGGACAGGGAGACTTCACCTGGAGCAAGGAGGCCGAAGGCTCCTCCCATGCACGGTCCGCAGCACGGGGCCTCGACAAGTGCGCCTGCTTCGACAAACCGTTCAATGAAGCCCGCCCTGAGCGATTTCAGATACTCCTCGCGTGAGGCCGGTATCACGATGACCCGGACCGAATCGGAAAACTTCCGCTCTCCGAGAACGCGGGCGGCCTCCTGCAGGTCTTCAAACCGGCCGTTCGTACAGGACCCGATGAAGACCTGGTCGATGTGTGTCCCGGCAACATCCTCCACGTCGCGTGCAAGGTCCACGTTGTGTGGGACTGCAACCTGGGGGGAGAGATCTGTCACGTCAAAGTCCTTTTCCAGGGCATACACCGCATCTTCATCACTTTCAAGATGGATCCGCTCATAGTTCGTCACGCGGTTTGCAAAATATTCGTGGGTGATCTCATCGGGGGGTACGATTCCCGCTTTTGCTCCCATCTCGATCGCCATGTTGCAGCAGGTCATCCTTCCGGCCATCTCCATATTCCTGATGGTCTCACCCAGGAACTCGAGTGATTTATACGTGGCCCCGTCAGCTCCGAGATCCTTTGCGATAGCGAGGATCAGGTCTTTTGCCCCGACCCTTTCTGCAAACGATCCGCTCACTGTGACCTTTATGCTCTCGGGTACCCTGAAATACAGCGCTCCGAATTTCAGGGCAAAACCCATGTCGGTCGAACCGATTCCCGTGGCAAACGCGCCGCCCGCACCATACATGCAGGTATGGGAATCTGCCCCGACAACTATCTGTCCGGGCAGCGCCCTGCCTTTCTCCATGACGACCTGGTGGCAGATCCCCTCCCTGAGATCATAATTCTGAATCTGTTGCTCTTCTGCAAACCTTCTCATATATACATGATTCTCGGCGGCGGGAATCGAGTCAGCCGGTATCTGGTGATCAAGAAGAAGTATGACGGATTCCGGATTAAAAACCTTGTCTCCATCCATCTCATAGAACTTCTTTATTGCCAGCGGGCCGGTGATGTCATGAATCATGGCAGCGTCAATCTCGGCCATGACCACTTCCCCGGCAGTGACCTCGCGACCGCATTTGCCGGCAAAGATCTTTTCTGCGACTGTCGATCCCATATAATTCATCTATTCATACGCTTTTGGAGCTAATCTATTTTGGGGCATGACCTTTTTTATCCAGTTTTTTGTGTACGGGGCATGATCTCTTCAGAAACAGATTGCTGCAAATTTTTTCGCAGTCAAAGAAAGATATTTCAGCCAGCGTGAAAAATAATCGGTCATGAATACAGCATATAAACGACTGGTATTCCTGCTTGCCGCACTCCTCCTTATCGGTGCGGCCGGGGTCCCGATGGTCTCGGCACAGGACGGGTCCGACTCCAACGAGAAGGTGATCCAGACCTCCGCATCGGGAGACGTGATGGTTGCACCCGACAGGGCCCAGGTCACGGTCAGCGTCAGGACGGAGAATGCCGATGTGAAGGTGGCACAGGCAGAGAATGCACGAATTGCAGATGCGATGATACGGGCGATTCATGATGCCGGAATCGCGGACGAGGACACGAAGACCGTGAGATATTCGATCTACCCGGTGTATGACAGTTCAGGTCCGTTCGGAACCAAGATCCGGTACTACCAGGTCACGAGCAGTATACAGGTGACTCTCCGCGATGTGACAAGAACAGGCGAGATTATCGATATCGCGGTGGCAGATGGCGCAAACCAGGTGGACTCCATCAACTTCTACTTAAGCGAGGAGAAGGAAGCGAGCCTGCGTGCCGATGTCATCAAGAAAGCTGTTGCCCGAACGAAACTGGATGCCGATGCCGTTGCATCAGCTATCGGGATGACCATTACCGGGGTAAAAGACGTCACTGTCGGGCAGAGCTACTCTCCGGTTCTCTACGAGAGTGCGAGATATGCCGGAGCCGCCGACTCGAAGGTCATGTCTGCTCCCACGCCGATCGAGCCCGGGGAACTGAAAGTGTCAGCCCAGGTATCCGTGACATACCTGATCCAGTGATTGAAAAGACACCCTTCTTCCTTTTTCAGATTGCGATATCCGGACCAGGGATTGCTGCACCCGGCCACAATTATTCATTGAGGTCTCTGAAGGAGACAATCAGAACTGCATGCAGGAGATCCATCAATCGCAAATACTTTTTATTGGTAACCCGGAATAACATACGAAGGATTTTTCAATGGATCGCAACATTGGATTCAAAGAGAGAAGATATATCGAGGAATTACGAATACTCACAAAATCAACCGCTATTGACTGTATTATTGATGAACGATTTGAGCGAATTATATATGTAATCAAGAAAGGCGATATGGGGCTTGCGATTGGAAAAAAAGGAGAGAATATCAGGCGGATGCAGAATGTACTCGGGAAGCGCATCGAGATGGTCGAATCTGCAGACAATGAAGAGGAATTCATCAGGAATATCTTCAAGCCAATCCAGATCTCGAGGATCTTCTACGAGGATGTATCCGGAACCATTCATGTGGTCCTGGAACGGAAGAGCGATCTCGGGATGTCGATAGGAAAAGGCGGATGCAACGTGGAAAAAGCAAAAATTCTCCTCAAACGTTTTCACTGCAGGGACGACATAGGGATAACGATTGAGGGAGGGACAGAATGAGCGAACGATCAGTTATCGAAGAGTTATGGGACGTGATCGATGACCGGGTCAGGAATCAGAGACCAGGGTCGTATGTCTCCTCTCTTCTCGCCGATCCCAAGGGGATCGACCGTATACTGGAAAAAGTCGGCGAGGAAGCGACCGAATTTATCCTGGCCGTGAAGAACCTGGAACAGGGAAGAATAATCTCCGAGGCAGCAGACCTGCAGTTCCACCTGCTCGTGGCCTTACGGGCAGCAGGAGTCACATACTCGGATCTCCTCCGGGAACTGGAGTCCCGGAGAAGGTAGGTCATCCTGAAAGGTACGTGGAGAGATCCACGAGTTCCGGCAGATCTTCTGTCTTTACGGCCGAGCCTGCAATAACCTGAGGATTTACGAGGATCTCTGCCCGGCAGCGTATGCCAATCGCGATCCCGTCACTTGGCCTGCAATCCATGCTCTGTTCATGGTTATCGTGTTCAAGGATAAGGTTTGCATAGAATACGCCGTCTTCAAGTGAATCGATAAGAAGCGCCTTCAAGGATATCTGGAACGTCTCTAAAAACTCCACGAAAAGGTCGTGAGTAAGTGGCCGTGGCGAGACCTCGTTTTGAAGCGCGTTATTGATCGATATCGCTTCCCACAAACCAATATAGATCGGCAGGCACGAGTCGTCTCCTACGGTCAGCACCACCGCTGGCGAGGCCCCAACGGCCCCTCTCGCCATGTAAACTCCCCTGACCGTACCCGACACTGCATGCATAACTACTGCACAGGAGGATAGGAGGATCTTCTATTTAGTCTTGTTTCTGGTCCGATGTCTCCCTGTGGACGATGACCAGGCTGGCAAAGAGCCCGATGAGGATATTGAAATAGTACAGGATAGACCGCCACAGGATGACAAGGATGCCAAGCACCGAGGAGTTTACCGAGAGGCCATACAGCGAGGTAAAGAGGATCTCGGCAATCCCCGAACCCCCGGGAGTGAGGGGGATCATCATGAAGACGGCGATTACCAGCTGGAAGATGAGGGATTCGATAAATATCGGTGGCTGGCCAAGGCCCATGAGGATAAACGAGACGATGATAAATTCGCAGAACCAGAAGAGCGAAGTGAACAAAAATCCCCATACCAGGCCGCCTTTTCCCTGCCTGATGAATGTGTGGAGGGTATTGTGGAAGTTGTCCACCTCGCCGTCGATCCTGCTGGCAAGGCTTTCTACACGCCTGCCCTCCCATTTGCGGGTGAACCATCCCGAGATGAAATGTATCATTCGTTTCAGAAGCATGGGATTTTTGAACGAGTAGATGAAAAGAACGACCATCGCGGTGATCAGTATCCACGAGATATACAGGACGTAGCTGAAACTCAGGCCGATCGTCTGCCATTCACTCCCAAGCACCAGCATGAAGAAAGCACCACCCAGTCCGAGCACTATTCCGTCCAGGATACGTTCGGTAATGGCAATAGCCGTAGCGTCTCCGAGTCTCACCCCTGCCCGGTAAAGTTCGTGCACGCGTACCGGCTCCCCGCCTGCCTGGGAGGGGGTGATGGAGGCAACCAGAAGATTGGCGCATACGAGGTTGAGACTGTATAGGAGCCCAATCCTGTATCCGAGCGATCTGCTCATGAACTTTATCCTGAGACCCCAGAAGACGAGTGCCAGGAGGTGGGTCAGGAGGGCGAGGATGAAAAAATAGACGTTCATCTGGCGCAGATATTCAAACGTGGATGCGTCGACGGTAAAATAGAGGACACCAACAAGCACGATGGCAGAAAACCCGAGGGATATCCAGAGCCATTTTTTCTGTGATTTATCCATCGATGAATTCCCTGCCTGTTACAAAAATAATTGCACGAGTCTCTTCCACTTCCATATCATGTTATTCCACTTTCTATATACGCTTTGAGGAATTCCATGGAGAAAATCACGGATTCGGACCTATATGGTGAATATGTCCCTGTTCTTTTGGGCTGTAAGAAAACCTGCACGGATACCGGCATCAAGCCATCCAAACCCATAGGAAAAACAGGAGAGTGCCACCCATTCGCGGTGATCCCCCATGGCAGTCTCCCCAAAGATGAGAAATGTCCGCCCTGTCATGATGATCTTTTCCGAACCGGACAGGAGGAGACTGCCCGTGTCAGGTGCCGGTAGAGCGGCATCGCAGGCTGTACGGAGAAGTTTTCGATAGCGTGCAGTCTTTTCTTCCAACCGTATGTCCCCGTGATCCGGAGATTGCGATGCTGATACGAACCATCCCCTGTCCGGGTTACCCGCCGATATGATGCCGATAGAGCACCCGGCATCGAGCCAGCCGAGGGCATAGGCATAGCTTGCGCATGCATTGACAGCATCCCCCCGGCATTCAAAGTCGTATCCGTCGCTCTGGTACGCGAGGACCATCTCCCGGATCTCGTGCGCGATACCAGAGAGCAGGCTCCCTTCGGGTACCAGCATCCTGATCTCAGCCACACGTTCCCTGAGTGTTTCCCGGCACCGGTCGGTGGTCATAGGCCTGCGAACAACTCCAGGTATTCCCTCTCCACCACATGGAGTGTGGCAGGAATGATGAGGATGTGCAGTGGTGGACCAAAATCTGTCCTCGTGAGGGAATCGGCACTACCTGCGGCCACTACCGGGAATTCAGAACCCGCCCTCGCAATGCCGATGTACAGCGTGATGTGGATACCTGCTTTTGTGGCCATCTCCTCGAGCAGTCCGATTGCATAGGGGATGGTCATATACCTCTCCGTCTGGATATCAAGGTACACAAGCGTGTGGAGGTCGAGCGTGATATTTTGCTTTATCACCTCAATCGGGGTCATCGGAAACCAGTTCTTGTGGGGGAACGGAAGAGAGCATGATTTGCCGAACCGGTAATTCTGCAGTCCTGAAAGGCCGCATGCGGCGCTCGATATGGATGATCCATGGATAATTTCGGTCTTTATACCTATCCGGGCCGCCCGTATCCGCAGGTCCATGTGGGTCGTCGACACCATGGGATCTCCTCCGGTGAGGATCACGATGTCGGACCGTTCGGCCTCTTTCAGGATCTCTCCCGGGTGCTGCTCGATATCTTCCCGTCCAAGCTCGATGACCGGTCTCTGGTAAAAATTTTCCATGTCGGCGATGGACGCGCCCATGATCCGGGAGGTGTATGTCTCAAGGTAGACCCGGTCTGCCCCCCGGATTCTTCCGAGTCCTTTGATCGAGATATCCTCGAGGCTGAACAGGCCGAGCCCGACGAACGTCAGCATTCTTCCACCAAACCCATATAACCGATGAAGATGGTCGAAATCATCTAATAATCCCCTAGTACGGGAACATGATTATCTGTTCGACCAGGTCCTCCACGACACACGACACGTCTGAAGATCTCGTGGCACTGATAAAGGTGATGATCGTATCTTCAGGGAGATTCAGTATCCTCCTGATCTCCTCTTTTCCGAGTGTATACGGTAGATCCGACTTGTTTGCCACCAGGACGACGGGAAGCAGCGCCTGCTGGATCATCGTGAGAAGCTGCCTGGCCCGGTCAAGTGTCTCGGGCCTGGTCACATCAATGATGAGGACAGCACCCATCGCACACTTGAAGAGCTGCGGAAGTATCGGATCAAATCGCGGTTTGCCCGGGGTCCCGTAGATACTGATATCGAATCCTTTCAGATGGACCCACCCAAGATCCATCGCCACCGTGGTGCTGCTCCCCCGAAAATCGTTTCTGTCGGTTGATATCCCGTATTCCGAGGCATTATTCACAAACGTGGTCTTTCCTGATGCAGGGGGCCCTGTCACGATGATCTTTGGAATATACAGGCGGATTGTTCCGTCGGATATGAGATATGGAACGGAACGCCGTGGCAGCTGCGTCCAGGATATGTGTTCTACTGTCAGGAAATTGAAGAAAGGAACTCCGGTGTATGAGGCTTTTATGGAAAATACCAGGTCAAAGAGCCCGGCTGACGCGAGATCTTCGATAAAGGTGTCGCCTTCAAGGTTCAGGTGTTCAACAACCACAACCGGTTTTTTATCAACGCCGGTCATTTCGAGAACAGATAACGCCCCGTCCAGGCCAAAGTCCTCGTAGAAGAGATCGAAATAGATGAATGCGACATCAACATTGTTCTCCGTGCAGGCGGAACAGATAACGCGTTTCCATTCGGCGAGTCTTTGAGAATGGTCCCTGATATTCTTCCGGATATCTTCTCTCGTCCGGGAATCAAGAGTGATGATCCGGTCGGGTCGGGTATGGATATCGACTCCCTTGGTCGAGAGGATCTCTTCCCTGAAGGCATCACGCGTGGAGGTGGGAATGACGACAAGACAGGTTCGATCTCTCGATAGAGCATCAACAAGCGTCGTCGCCATGAATAAACCCCCGTCCACTCCCGGTTCCATGCTGACAAGAACTTTCGACTCGCCAGGTATACCCCCGCCAAGCATCTCATCAATTCCCGAAATTCCAGTCCTCAACATTACTTCATCACCAGGTTTCCATCTTCAAATTGATACGCGATCCAATCAGGGGTAATGCCGGAAAGACCGTTAATCGAGAGAAATTCCTGATTCGAATCCTTCTTCACATCAATCACCACATTCATCAGTTGTTTCATCAATGAGAGGGTCCTCTCATCAAAGGATTCCTTGTTCAACACATAAACTCCCAGGGCCTCCATTTTTTTCAGCTTTGTCGTAATAACGTGAAGGAACTGGTACAGTACTTCAACCCTCCGGTACATGAGAAGTGTCGAGAGGGAATTTATGTAAAACCGGATCGGAGGCGGAAAGATCTCCAGCTCGTCTTCTGAAAAATCACCCCTGAAGATCTCTTCGACCATTCGGGTAAACTTGATCCCGATACCTGTGAGATCACTGGCGCTTGGGACGTATTTTACCCGAACAGAATCGGCAGCCTCGGGGGACATGAGTTTTGTGACGGTATCTATGATTCCTGTGTGGGTCCTCTGGAAGGGGGTGAGTCCCAGCGTCTCCTCGATGTCGGCTGAAGGCTGATCAGTGGATAAAATAATCGAAAATTCCCCGTTTTTTGGCTTTGAAATGGTATATCCGATACGATCTCCGGAGGAGAGGGACGGAACAAGGATGAGGATATTGGTCCCGGACTCCAGGCCGCCCAATGCATCATCTATCACTTTTATTCCACTTTTATAGATGTACATTCCTCAACCATCATTTTATGAGAAGATTTATAAGTGCTCCTATAAAAACACCGAGTCCAAGCGTGTAGAATGAGACCATCGCAGCGATCCTTGTCCCGAGCTCTTTTTGAAGGACCGCGATTGTCGAGATGCAGGGGACGAAGAGCACACTGACGATTGCAAAGATGTACAGCTGGATCCCTGTCATGACTGATGAGAGGTCCGCCGTTCCTGCGAGTATGACCAGGGTTTCAAGAGCCATCTCCTTCCGGAGAATGCCGAATACCAGTGCCGTGGTCGCATATGAAGGAATTCCGAGGATGGTGGTGGAGAACGGGTTGATCAGGGACTCAAAGACCTCGAACGCGCCTGCATACTGCAGCAGTCCAAGAATGATGCTGGCCACGATAAGCAGGGGCATGGCGATGTACAGGAATTCCTTGATACGAAGCCACGATTTCTGAAGTACATTCTTCCATTCGGGCCTTCGGAGCGGAGCCATTTCGAGTATCATCCCGTATTGTTCACCAGGTGTTATACGCGAAAGGATAATCCCTGTCAGGAAAACAAGGACAAATATCACGACATATATACTCAACGCGGCTGCTATTCCGACAAATGAAGCGACGATCCCTGCTATTATGACAGTCCGTGCAGAGCACGGGATCATGGTGACGAGAAACGATGCAATTATACGCTCCCTGCGGCTCTTTAAAAAGCGTATACTCATCAGTGCAGGGACATTGCAGCCAAACCCGAGCACAATGGGTATGATGCCCTGCCCGTGCATCCCAAGACGGTGCATGAACCTGTCTGCAAGGAATGCAGCTCTCGTCAGGTACCCTGAATCTTCGAGGATCGAGATGAAGATATAAAAGGTAAAGACGAATGGAAACGCTATTCCCAGTCCTGCCTGCAGGGAAAGGAGAAACGAGAAGCCGACCTGCCGGACCAGTGGCGGAAGGTCGAGTTCCAGGAACGGATCGACGAGGGTCAACTGCATCAATTCGACTATTGACTCTTCCATCCACGATCCGGTCAAGAACACGACGAGGAGTATCGAGACAAGTATTCCAAAGAGGATTGGAATACCGGGAAATGTTGTCGTCAGTATCCTGTCCAGGTCCCTGAACCTGCGGGGTTCACTCTCCCGAAGGAGTTTTTTTGCGATGGTGTGGGCGCAATGGTGCCTGTTCCCGGCGATGATCTGGTGGACTGACATGTGATGGATTCTCTCCAGTTCAAGTGCCAGTATCTCTGCTGACTCCAGGAGTTCAGGGTCGTCTCCGATGCCCTGGAGGGCATAGAGTGCCTCGATCCTGCTTATTGAAAACCCGGAGGCAAGACTCCGTATCGCGGCCTCGACATGGTGATCATAATTGACCTCGAGGTGTGAGATCGAAGAGGAGAAGGTTGCTCTGGGAATGATCTCACCGATATTTTTCCCCTGTATCGCAGTGGTTGTTATTACGGGTATACCGAACACCTCTTCGAGGCCTGCGACGTCGATCTCCATGCCCTGCTTCGAGGCTTCGTCCATCATGTTCAAAACGGCGATCATCGGTCTTCTGAACTCGGCCAGCTGGGCGAGGAGGTACAGGTTCCGTTCCAGGTGGGCTGCATCCAGGACGGCGATATAGACGTCGCCCTGCCCGGAGACGATGAACGAGCGCACCATCTTCTCTTCGTCTGAATCTCCATCGAGGGAATAAATGCCGGGGAGGTCTACAATCTCCTTAATCTCCCTCTCGTAACAGACGTTTCCTCTCATGAGGTCTACGGTTGTCCCCGGATAATTGCTCACCTCGACGCCAAGACCCGTCAACTGCTGGAAAATAAGCGATTTGCCTACATTTGGGTTTCCGACAAGGACAAATTTCATCCGGGATGCTCCACGCAGACAGATTGGGCAATCTCGGGAGATAACGCGATATCACAGCCTTTGACCCGAATGACCACGGCATTGTTGGAGAGTTTCCTCACAAGAACAATTTTTTCACCGGGAAAGATCCCAAGGTCTGCAAGACGGCTGTAATTGCCGTGACAGGGAATATTTTTGATGACGAGTTCGGTTCCCTCGGAAAAATCAAGGATGGATGAAAATCTCCAGCCCCCCCTGCCCCGCCTCATGCAGGTGATGTCGCCTCCTTTAAGCGGATTCCGTATATATGTGCCCAGGCGGGCAATTGCGTCATCTGATACCTTGTGCTCGAGCGTACATGCCTCTGTTGAGGCGATATCCGGATCAAATCCAAGCACCTCGGTGAAGAAACGTTCGAGGGTCTGGTGCTTGCGCAGAACCCTTCGTCCGAGATCCCTGCCCTGGGTGGAGAGCCGGATATGGTCGCCGCCGGGTTCAATGTCTCCTTCCTTTTCAAGAGCCGCCAGCATTTCCCGCACCTCGTCAACAGGCTTTCCGAGGTAATCGGCGAATTCAGATAGTGCGGGCGGGCTGTTTCTCTCCTGCGCATATTTAAAGAGTGCTTCCAGGTAGTCTTCCCGCAGCGCAGTCTCCATGAACAATAAATTTGGAGTGCCGGAATAATATGGGTTTGTATGATGATATGGCGTGATGCGGTTTTTTGGGAGGATTGTTACGTTCTCTTTATAAAAAAGTGAGACGGATGATACGTGTACAGGACCCGGGGGACATGGGTTCACGGAAACGAACCTATCGGGTTTTCGTGAAGAGGGCAGGAGAAATACATGGACAGCACCAACCGGCGGGTAGCAGAAAAACTTCATTCCATGGGTGAATTGCTTGAACTGACCGGCCAGAATGTCTTTAAAGTCCGTGCATATTACCGGGCTGCAGACGTCGTGGAGCGGCTGCCCTCGGCCGTCACGCAATACGATGAAAGATCGCTCGAGCAGGTCGGCGGGATTGGTGTCAACATTGCCAGAAAGATTGTGGAGATCAAGGAGACCGGCTCTTTTCGTGAACTCGAGGAACTGAAGGCGGCAATTCCGGCATCGTTGGTCGAGTTGCTGGAACTGGAGGGGATAGGACCAAGGACGGCTCACACGCTCTGGCAGAAACTTGGGATCGAGAGTATCGAAGACCTGGAAAGGGCCGCCAGGGGCCACAGGATCCGGGCTGTCAGGGGATTTGGTGAGAAGAAGGAAGAGAAGTTCCTGAAGTCCATCTCGTCTTTTCGCCAGAGGTCGGATCGAATGAATCGTCTCGAAGCAGAGGGGGTGATATCCAGGGTAACAGAGGTCCTTCTCCCCACGACATTTGAAGTTGCAGGAAGCTACAGGAGAGGGAAGAGCACCATTGGCGATATTGATATCGTCACAACAGAACCGGCTGCTCTCCTGAATCCGAGACTCCGCACGGTTGCAGAAGAGATCATCGATGAAGGGGAGAAGAAGACCTCCCTGCGCTGCCAGAACAAGAGGGTCGATGTGAGGTTCACCAGGCCTTCCCGGTTCGGCTCGATGCTGCTGTATCTTACCGGATCCAAGGCCTTTAATATCCGGATGCGGGAGATCGCGCTCAATAAAGGGTATAAACTGAACGAGTACGGGATAGAGGACAGGTCACAAGGGAACCTGAACACGTTTGCGACCGAAGAGGAACTGTTTTCATTTCTTGGGATTGAATATATTGTCCCGGAATTGAGGGAGGACTGGGGGGAGATCGAGGCTGCGACAACGCATTCGCTTCCGAATCTTGTCGCGATCGGTGATATTCGCGGAGACCTGCATGTCCACAGCAACTGGAGCGATGGCAGCCTCTCGCTTGTTGAACTCTCCGGGATCGGTGAGAAGATGGGATATGAATATATTGTCTGTTCTGATCACTCGAAAACGCTCGGAATCGCCCGTGGGCTGGACGAGGGGGCATTGGAAAGGCAGGCACACGAGATAGAGGTGGTCAACCGCGACGCCCCCTGCCGGCTTGTGCACGGGATTGAGGTCGATATTCTTGCGGATGGATCGCTTGGCCTTCCCGCACAAACTCTCGCAGAGCTTGATATCGTCATCGCGTCGGTTCATTCGTCGTTTGGACAGGAAAAAGACATCATGACCCGGAGGGTGTTGTCTGCCGTGGACTCTGATGACGTTGATATCATAGGTCATCCTACGGGAAGGATAATCGGGAGACGAAAGCCATATGAGATCGACCTGTCGAGGGTGATAGAACGTGCGTCTGATACAGGTACTGCCCTCGAATGCAATGCATCCCCGTACCGGCTGGATCTCGATGATGTCTATATCAGGGAATCGATGAAGACTGGTGTGAAGATCTCGATCGGGACCGATTCGCATGGGGCAGAAGAGTTTGAACACATGAGATTTGGTGTCTCGGTTATGCGGAGAGGATGGGGGACTCCGAAGGGAGTACTCAATACGTACTCGCTGTCGGACCTTCTGGAGTGGGCATCATGATCCGCTGGCTCTATGAAAAAGCACTCGCCAGGCAGATATCAACCCTCCCATCCCATATCTGCTTCATGATCGATGAACAGGACGTGATCGATGCCCCTGGTCGTATGTACGACGTCACGTGCTGGTGCAGGGAGATATCGGAGAAGATAGGCGGGTATATCGATGGAGTGCCGGAACGAAGGCATGTTGCAGGAATACAGCGGGTGACCTTCCATGTGAGTACGAGGGATTCGGGGAGAGTAAAATCATATCTTGAAGAGATACAGAAGATCGGAAGAATCGCCCGGCTCAATATTCACATGGAAGACCAGGATCTGAAGACGGGGCAGGGAATGGAAGTCCTTGTGGCAATCGGAAAGAGCGGCCGCGATGAGATTGTCCATTGCTTAAAAGAGATCGCACGTGAAGGGATACCTCCCGAAGACGTCACGGAAGAGGTGATAGAAGAGCACCTGACCTTCCCGTACAACCCTGACCTTGTCATCAAGACGGGAGGCAGCCACCTGACTGATTTCCTCATCTGGCAATCCGTCTATTCTGAACTCTTCTTCCTCGATGTGAACTGGAGATGGTTCAGGAAGGTTGACTTTTTCCGTGCCCTTCGTGATTACCAGTCAAGAGCCAGGCGATTTGGAAAGTGAGGAGAGCGGCTCCCTACATACCCCGTCTGTCTGGTTCTTGAGGCATTCCACCCTCTGCGAGTAGACCCGTATCGCCCTCAGAAGATCGATCTTTCTGAAGTCGGGCCAGTACGGCGCAGAGAAATAGACAGCGCATTCATGGCCGTTCCCAAGCCAGGGCAGGAAGTTTGATGTACGGTACTCATTTCCTGTCCTGATGATGAGATCTACCGGGGGGATGCCTCTTCCCGAATGGAGATACCTGTCGATGAGCTCTGTTGAGATGTCATCTATGGTGTGCCGCCCCTGCCTGACTCCGTCGAGGATCTGTCGTGCTGCACGGATGATCTCGTTTCGTCCCCCGTAGGCAAGTGCGACATTCAGGTAACAGCCCGAGTAACTCTTCGTCGATTCTTCTGCCCTGTGTATGACCTCGATCAGGTCGGGGGGCAGGAGCGACGGATCACCGACCATCTGAACCCGTATGTGGTGCCGGTGAACCCGTTCGTCGTCAAGAACCCGTTCAAACCTGTCCTTGAATATGCCAAACAGTTCCTGGACCTCGCGGCTGTCCCGGGAGAAGTTCTCTGTGGAGAAGGAGTACAGCGTGATGTGTTCAATCCCGAGTTCGTGTGCCCAGTCAAGGACCACCTCCGTCCGGGCGGCTCCCGCCCTGTGCCCTTCACCGGTCCTTAACCTGTGGTTTCGTGCATACCGACGGTTTCCATCCTGTATGATGGCGATATGCCTGGGCATGTGCTGGCACTGCCTCTGGAGGATCTTTCCGTAGAGGTCGTCTGCGAACTTCCGGAACATCAGAGTGGTGTCACCTCCACGATGATCCCATGATCCGGGTAACTCTCCACCACTGCCTTGTCTCCGGGTATCCTGTCGGCGAGTTCAACCAGAATCCACCAGGCCATCTCGAGGGTGTTGTCACGGACCTCGTACATATCGTCGTCCAGCTCCCCGAGAAGATCCGGTGGAACCGATTCCCTCCCTGTCATGCCATATACGACGGTTCCGTCATCGGTCACTTCGTCGAATGATCGGGCCGTGTTCCTGGCAATTCTTTGAAGCCGCCTTCGCAACTGGACAGAATCCTTGAACTGCGACGAACACCAGTGGACCTTCTGGTGACTGATGAGTGGTTCGGCCCACGTGCGGGCGCCAAGAACCGCGTTGTGCACTCCGTCTTCGGGTTCATATCCTCTCCGCCGCATTTCGCCGGCATTGCTCTCGCCCCACTCGAGCTCGTTGATATTCAAGAAGTCCAGTTCTGAAAGGACGCATTCCAGGCATTTTATCCCGGGAAGGGCAGGGACCTCGAATCCTGCAACAAAACCCTGTCTCCTGGCCTCGCGAACCGATTCGACGAAGGGCGTCTCCAGTATGGTATCCCAGAGTTCCTGGGGAGGATGGAGCCGTATCTCGTCCACGAGTCCGGAGAGGGACTGGAGATCTTCTCTTGAGGGGGCAATCCCGGTATAGAGATGGATCTGGTGCGATGGGCCGAACTCCTCCTTGAGGCGACGTGCGAAGGCGATAACCCGGTCAAGCCTGTCCAGGGGTTCGCCTCCGGTAATGCCCGTCCCAAGAGCGCTCATTCGGAGCGCTTCCCGTACCGCATCGTCCGGGCATTCGATCCTCTTCTCGTTCGCATAGATGTGATCCCGGCCTTTCCTCTCGAATGAAAGCGGGCAGTACCAGCAGGTGCGCCTGCACGTGCCGGTGATGAAGAGGACCATCTTTGCGCCCTCGTGGCAGAGGACGCATCCAGGAGAGAGTATCTTTTCCATAAAGGGTGTGTTCATGTCCGGGAACCGTTTCGGGGACGGTCCGGATCTTTCTCTATAGTAGGATTGCTGTCATTAATCCTTTTTCCATTGTGACAGGATGGAGGAGGGGATTCTTGATCCTGAGACCAGTGGCAAAGGGGACGTCTCTTTCCCGGTTCCGGGAAAAATACGTGAGTAGTCCGAGAGTCGGTGTTCTGTGGTATCGGCAGATCGTTTCGCGATGATTGATTCGGAACCGGGAATCCCCTGCAATCTTTCGAGGACGCCATCACCCGGCAATGAGTGTGTGCCGGAGTTCCTGTCGCCGCGAATAGCTGAGAAGAGGTCGGCATCCGCGTTTCCTGCCCGGGAAGAGGGAATATCCGCAGATCCTGTCCTGATGATAACCGATCTTTGCTCGGATGCGCTGTTTTCAGACGTATCGACTGCAGTTACCCTGATATATGCAACCCCTGGACGGGCATCTTCAGGCACCATCCAGTCGACGGATCCACTCTGCCCGAGGTCTTTTCCGACAGGGTTCCAGCTCTTCTTGCCGTCAGTTGAATATTCAACGGATACCCCTGCAACCGCTGAATTGTCTGACGAAGACCACCGGATTTTCACGGCCGATCCCGGGGTAACAGTCGAATACGAACCGGGCGAGATGATGGTGACTGAAGGTGGTATATCATCCGTCTCTCTGGTTGGTTCAGGAGTTGGTGTGCGTGTCGGGACAGTTGTTGGTGTTGGTGTGGGAGTCGGGGTCGGTACCACGGCCGGGTCATTCGTGAATGCCTTGAGGCAGACATTCGAATTGGGATAGATGGTTGTGATATCGGTCCAGCGGTTCCCGTCGCTGCTCACGTAACTCTCTTTTGCCCGGGCTGTTGCTCTGGATGAATATCCGCTGTACGGGTATTCCATGGCGACCGGGTATTGATATCCAGGCGTGGTAATCTTCACCACGACTGCAAACTCCTGGCCCTGGGCCAACCGGATGGGTGTATCAAGTTTTATGGTATGATACCCGGGTATGGGGATTGTCCCTGAGACCGAGCCTGCCAGTCTCCCGCTGGTCGGATCGTGAGAAGAGTCGAGGTACACACTGACCTGGTATGTTGCGTCAGGAACAGCGGTGTAGAAACTGACCGCCCGGAGATCTTCTGATCCGGCAGAGGTGAAGATATTGGCAAAGTATTCCGTTTCTGATCCGGATCCATATGAGACAACCCATCCGAGCGGGTCATACTGGTATATGTTTTGGTAATTATCGGTTGTTTCGGCCATGAAAAGGGCATTATCCCTCCCGATACGGGTGTCGTAATAGGAGACGTAGAAGAATCCTCCATCTCCCCATGCATCGCCCCAGCTGTTCTTCACGATATAAGCCCCGTTGCCTGCCGGGAGCCTCTCAAAGTTGGTGCGGTCATAGGAATCGTCCCAGCCGACGATGGTGACGGCATGATTGCCTGATGCGCTGCCGCCGTAGAAGTACGAGTTCCGGTGTTTGGAGAAGAGGTCGTCATTCCAGTATAGCGTGGAGTAGAGCGCCCCCTCTTCCATGAGTGCCATCTTGATATTCTCGTTGTCAAGAGGTCCGCTCCGTGAAGGAATGAACCATACATCCTGGACATGTTTCACCTCCTCGAGGTTTGCCGGTGAAGAGGAGGAGACAGAGTTGTAGGGGTCTGTTGATTCAGGCACGGGGCCGTCCCACCGTGAGAGGTATGCCGTAGCCATGAGCGAATTTCCGCCCATGCATGGTGCAAAGTCGTATCCGTGCCTGTTTTTCATGTTATTCTCGGAAAAGTCCCAGGACTCTTCGGGAAGGAGAGTGGATTCGAGGGAAGAATAGGTGGAGAAAGCCCAGCAACTCCCGCATCGCTCCTGGTTTTCCACGTCCGAGACTTTCTGGAGAACCCGCAGATCCAGTCCGTTTCCTGCGGATACGACGCTCTCTGATTTTTCAGCGGCGATTGCAGAGACCTGGTAGGTCTTTGGGAGTGTATAGCCCTTGCCCGAACCGCCCATCTGCATGTTGAAGACGGAGATCTCCTTTCCCGTGTTATGGGAGAGATCAACGGGGCCCGGGATATAGCCCAGGGCGTGTTCTCCACCATATTCTATCTCGTCGGACTGCATCTTTTCCAGGTAGGAGAGAAAATCGCAGCATATCGGAGCCCTCCCGCCGGCACCCTTGGGAGAGGAATACGAGACAGTCGAGACAGGATCAGTACAGGACGTGTCAAGTCCTGCAGGAGAACCGGCCTCTCCTGTTGTCTCCTCTTCCAGGAGCAGTCCTAGCCTGCTTTCTGCATCAATTATCCCTGCCAGGTAATCCGGCGTTTTTTCTCCCAGACTCTTTGATAGTCCTTTCGGTATATTTTCCGTATTCAGTTTGTTCATCCCAGAAAAAATCTGTGTTTCACCGAATCTCTCTTTGAATGTCGTGTTGTTGTCCGGATACATTCCTGCCCCATCAAGGTCTGTTAATGTATTGAAATATGACACATACTCCCCGGTGGCAGGGGTAAATATCAGCATGAGTGCAAGCAAAAGCACAACATTTGGCATCTTTGACACGTAAAAAACCTCCCGTTTGTGTGATAATTTCACCAGTATTCAGGTATTGTACGGAAAAGTCCCCTGATAAAATAATAGGATGGGGAAGGTTAAATGGGAAAAATGTGTGGGTTGACCCTTACTTTTCTTCTTCCTTTTCAGCGGTTTCGTCTTTGCCATCCTCTTTTTTCCTGCTGGAGTAGTAAATTCCTGCACCGATAAGCACGAGGATCGCAACTGCCACTCCGAGCATCCACGATGACGGGATGGAGCCGCCGGTCACAACCGGGGCCGCAGGGCTATCTTCTCCGGTGCCGGGTTCCGCTTCTCCGGAACCGCTTTCGCCTTCAGGCTGGCCGCTCACCGGGTTATGAGAAGCGGGTGAGGAGGCTGGCTGTGCAGAAGTCGTCTTCGGGGTCGCAGATCCGGTCAACGGTGCGCTGCCCGGGTCCGAGACACCGGGAACCGAACCCGCGCTTCCTGCTGAGGTCGCAGAGGTCGTCACCTGGTAATACGAGACAGAAGTGGTGGGCAGGGTCTTCGTTATCGTGACCTCAGGAGTGACCTGGGTGCTGATCCGGAGGGAAAGCTCGGTCACCTCGCCCGGGGTGAAGATGATGTTTGTCGCCCACTCCCCTCCTGCCTTCACATCACGGACTTCTGCCTTCACTCCTCCAACATAGAATTCAATGGAGGTTCCCGGTGCGATGGACCCCTGGACGAGGAGCTTTGGATTAAGGCCGCCAGGTTCGCCATACATGCCACCCCGCGTGAAGACAGGGTTATCATCATCACCCGTAATGACTCCTTCTCCATGTGCCTCTACCCGGACACCGTCGATGGCAGGCTCTCCGACAATTTCCACAGTTCCATAGAACGATTGTGGAAGAACGGGTTGCAAAGATTCCTCGTCAGCGAGGGCGCCTCCTCCCGACAAGAGCAAGAGGATGATCAATCCCGACAATATACTGGTAATGGTCAACTTTCTCATGGTATTCACCTGAATTTTCTAAAGGAAGGTTGTCGCCCTCCCTTTTTGTATTTTACGCTTCCTTCTGGTCCCCCGAAAGCCGGGAATCGAGGGGATATCCCCTCGAAGTGAGCCCGGGTTTATCCCGGGAAGAATTCTTTCTTCTTCGTTTTCGGCATGCTGCTGCAGTGCCTCCACAACAGGTGCAAAAAACCATGTTCACGAATTTTTTTTTTTAGACGCAAGGGATCGCGGGAAACCAGACAATCCCTCCAGGGGACGGTCGGGTACAATCCCTCGCTCTATGCAGCAGTGATGTAGATGGCACATATGGTAAAGACAAAGACGATGGCAACGGCCAGCATGATGAAATTCCACCTCTCGTCGTCTTCTCTCTCCCGCGATGAAGAGACGGGCAGCGGGTGCCCCTCTCTTTCTGAAGTCGCCGGCATCAGTATTCCTCCTCCCTGTTTCTGTGTGTCATACCCGAATTTCCAACCAATCTGATGAGATATGGCACGTACATCGTGCGTATCGTGTTAGCCGGATCTTGACGTGAAAATTCACGACTGACCGGAAACCCTGACATGTTGTTCTTCTGCCGGGCAGCAATCGATCGACTCGTTCATCCACCTTCCTGTCAGTCACGTGCACCATAGCTGACAGTTGTAGAGCCGGTATCGTATCACCGTTCCCGGGTATTTGCAGCTCGTTCTTCTATTCCCGCCCTCTTTGGAGGGATGCCGGACACTGATGGTATTACATACCCCGTTTGTCGATCCAACGGTATGGAAAGCCCCTTGTCCGAAAAGGGAATACATGTGCGTATGAAATCATAATATATAAATATATTTGCATTTTTGAAGTAAATTTGTTCATTTTTGTTCTTGATACATGAAAGGAAGGCGGGAATCCTGATTCTACTTTTGTAGACCGATCTCCGGACATCCGGATTCATGGATATCCCCGGTTCACTATTGAAAACTAAAAAATTCCTTGAATATTCGGGATTTTTGCAAAATATTGTCTAAAAAGTGTTTTTCTAAATATCGCGACACCGGCTCTCTTTCAATGCTGAAAGTCTCTCGATGGCCCCGATATCGATATCCGTCCCGGTATTCAGTCTGCCGTTTTGCTTCGCGCTCTCCACGAACATCTCCCCGACACGATTCCTGATGATGAGGGTGGTGTGACCAGGAGGGCTCCCGACTGCGCCCGCCGATATGTCAGAGTACACGCCGGTCAGGTCATTACAGTACCTGCACCCGGGTCTCACGCAATCGTCGAGATCACGGAGGGGCAGGATGAGGGACGACCCGTTTTTCAACGATATCTCGAGTTTGCCCTTCACGTCGAGGTGGTCTACGTCCCATGTCTCGATATCGTGTTCCTTTTTCAGTTTTCCTTCCATGAGAAGGTGGTAATCAAAGGACTCGGTACAGAAGAGCCCGATTACCAGCCTGATGGAATCCCCGAATGGTGCGAGGAGATCGTTGTCGCTCTCCCTGATCTTCTTCAATGCATGGACGACACAGGGAACGCCGATAAGAGCGATCTTCCTGCATTTTTTCTCGATGACCGCCGTCTTTAACGCCTTGACGAGAGGGACCCACCAGTTGTACCTGGAGCCTGCCTGGTGTACCAGTTCTTCTGTTGACGTGATTACCACAGATGACGGACGCAACGTCCAGCGGTCCTCGCTCACGGTCACGACCGCATCGATGAGGCCCTGTTCGAGCGCATTGACCAGTATCGCGGTCACCGCACCGCCGCTCTGTTTTCTCGGTATCTCGAATGCTGAACACGCCGATATGATGCTCTCGTACGGTCCAAGTCCAACCTGCACCCTCTCGCCGGTTCGCGGGCACGCCGAGTAACATGCCCCGCAGGGCACTTCATCATCTGCCTGTTTGCAGTACCCGATGTTGACTGGCCGATCCCCTCCCCCGTCTGTGTCAAAACAGATTGCATCGGCGGGGCATACGGCCACACATGCACCACAACCGGAGCAGATCCCCGTATCCCATACTTTTTCTTTCAGGTCCCGGTAACTTTTTCCTGCCATTCGTCTCACTCCCACGTATACTTCCCTGCAAAAGGACGGCTGCTTGACGGTACAACCTGGATGTATGCGTCATCATTGAACGGTTCCGGGTCGATATCAAAACAGGCGGCATAATTGCGGATCAGGGGATATATCTCCTCCATATCGTCTTTTTCAAGTGGCAGTTTCCGTGCTCCGACCCCGAGGTAGCGGTCGTCCAGGTCTCCGCGGATGACGATCTTTCCCCCGTGTATCCCTGATCCGACACCCCTCTCCCGGATCGGCCTGGGACTGGTCCTGCCAAGGACAAGGATGAGTCCGCCGGCCATGTACTCGCCAAGGAACGCTCTCGTTGTCCCCCCGACGACGAGCGTCGGGCGCTTTTCCCGGTATTGTTTCATATGGATGCCACCGCGGTACCCGATATCATCCCTGACATATATCTCGCCCCCCCGCATGGAATGGGCTACAGCGTCGCCGGCGCTTCCATGAATGATGATCCGGCCTGCGTCCATGGTGTTTCCCGGTGCATGGTCGCAGTTGCCAAAGACGATACAGGTGGGGCCGTTCATGAACATCCCGAGGTCCCCCCCGGGCACCCCCTCGATCCTGATGGTCACATTCCCTGCGAGCCCGTCGGCAATGAAGCGCTGACCCATAACGTGTTGTACGATGATCTCATCAGCGCCATCTTTCACTGCCTGGCGGATCTCCTGGTTTAGGGGGGTATAATGAAGGCCCGATGCATCGATGGTCACAGTCTTCATCTCGATCTCACGCTCCCACCGGTTTCACATCGAGCACCTTCATGATAGCTTCGTCGAGGAGGTATCCCCTGAGACGGTCCCGGTTTCCCCTGAGGCTCTCGATACTGTTGATGCCGGCAGCACCCATCAGTTCCGAGAGTTCGAGTGTCCATGCGTTGATGAGGTTTGCAACATTCTTTCCTGCGGTTTCAGGGTCGAGGCGGGCGACCAGGTCGGGCCTCTGTGTTGCGATCCCCCATGGGCAGAGTCCGCGGTAGCATGTCCCGCATACCCGGCAGCCCATTGCCACGAGCGCTGCCGTCCCGATATAGACGGCATCGGCACCGAGGGCGATTACCTTTGCGACATCAGCACTCTCCCGTATTCCTCCGCTTGCAATGAGTGATACTTCGTTCCTGATTCCCTGCGAACGAAGCTTCGCATCCACACTTGCGATTGCAGCTTCGATGGGAATGCCGACGTGATCGCGGAATACTTTCGGCGCTGCCCCCGTCCCGCCCCGGAAGCCGTCTATGACAACTGCGTCAGCCGAAGAACGGGCGATGCCCGCAGCAATTGCTGCAGAATTATGAACCGCCGCAATCTTTACGAATACGGGTTTTTTCCATTGTGTCGCCTCTTTCAGGCTTCGTACGAGCTGCTTGAGATCCTCGATACTGTAGATGTCATGATGCGGTGCCGGACTGATGGCATCACTCCCTTCCGGAATCATCCGTGTACAGGATACATCGGCGCATACTTTCTCGCCCGGAAGGTGGCCCCCGATTCCCGGTTTTGCCCCCTGCCCGATCTTGATCTCGACAGCTGCTCCCCGCTCGAGGTAATTGATGTCAACCCCGAACCTGCCGGATGCGACCTGGACAATCATGTGGTCCTGGTAAGGATACAGGCTCTCGTGCAGCCCCCCCTCTCCCGTCCCCATGAATGTCCCTGTCTCTTTGACCGCTCGTGCCAGGCTCTGTTGTGCATTCAGGCTTATCGCCCCGTAACTCATGTGGCCGATCATGATGGGTGTCTCGAGCTGGAGGTTTGGAACGAGCGCAGTCTTTAACTCTATATCGCCGTTCATCTTCTCAAATTCGATTCTTGATGGTTTTTTCCCGATATAGGTCCGGAGTTCCATAGGCTCCCTGAGCGGATCGATGCTTGGATTCGTGACCTGGCAGGCGTCAAGGACGAGCCTGTCGAATATGATGGGATAGTCGACGGCATTCCCCATCCCTGCAAGAATGATCCTCCCTGTTCTTGCCTGGTTATAGATCGCCTCCCTCACCTCGGGTGTCCATACCGGATGGCTCCGGTAATCGACAGGACGTTCCTTTATGTCAATGGCATCGCGGGGACACATTGCGATACACCTGTGGCATGCGACGCATTGCCGTGAATTGACGTGGATCTGGTTGTTTTCCATCCTGAATACACCGTACGGGCAGTTCTCGATACAGCGGCCGCACAGCATGCACTGCTCATGGTTGACGGAGACCCGGAATTTTGAGGGGACGCTCCCTATCGTCATGCAACGATCCTCCCGATAATCGGCTCTCCTGCCCGCGGCATGGTGATGTCTGTTACGTCCGGCTCCATGACCCGTATTGCAGCCTCTTCGCTGGAGATGAATAGCCTGGAGCCGAGTTCCCCTGTCACCAGCGGACGGAGCTTGATCCGGTCCGTGAACCCGATTATCGCGTCGGGACGTGCAACGATGATTGCAAACGGCCCGTTCATGAGGGCCGGACCATATGCCATCCTTATCGCCCTGCTGATAAACTCCTCTTTTTTGGGCATGCAGTCTATCTCGTCCCAGAACGGGGGGGCAAGAGCCTTGACCGTCATCTCGGGAGTGAGTCCGTGTCTCCGGGCGAGGAGATCGAAGAGGTATGCGACGACCTCGGTATCGGTATACATCGTGCACCTGTACCCGTAACTCTCGATGTACCGGCGGTTGGTCCCGTACGAGGTGATCTCCCCATTGTGGACGACACTCCAGTTCAAAAGGTTGAAAGGATGCGCTCCGCCCCACCAGCCGGGAGTGTTGGTCGGGTACCGGTTATGTCCCAGCCAGATATACCCGTCATAATCCTCAATGCGGTAGAAATCCGCTACCTCTTCCGGCCATCCCGAGGCCTTGAAGAGCGCGATGTTCTTTCCAGAGGAGAAGACAAGGGCTCCTGCGATTGATGTGTTGATCTTCATTACCAGGTGAGCGACGATATCATCTTCCGGGGTCATGCTGCGCGGCATAAGGAGTGGATCGGGGCTGAAGAAATACCTCCACGGGGTATGTACCTTGCGCAGGTTTGGCTGTTCGTAGGTTGGGATCTCCTCCTCGAAAACGATCTCCCCCCACTTGGAGAGTTCGCGGTCGACTGTATCCTTTATCTCATGGATATTGTCAAAAAACACATGTATCGCGTAATAGTCCTTGAATTCAGGAAATGCTCCATATGCAACATATCCTGCCCCTTCTCCGCTCCCCCGCTCGTCCATCATCGCAAGAGCGCTTTTTATTCCGGAGCCATCCATTTTATGGCGGGACCGGTCAATTACTCCTATAATGCCACACATCTTTATCACAGATCAGATTGATAAGAGGGATTTATTCCAACTTGTGACAGAAAGTATGTTCAATTAAGTATAAATATAATTGGGTAGAAGCTATGTTCCATATGTCGAAAGATATCGTCACGGATATGCTGGCGCGAATTGATGCCGACCTTGTAAAATTCCTGCGGCTCCAGTTCACCGATATCCAGGGAATGCCAAAAAATGTAGCAATTCCTGTTGAACAGGCAGAGAAAGCATTAACTGATGGTATATGGTTTGATGGATCTTCCATCGAGGGGTTTGCCCGGATCGAAGAGTCAGATATGCTCTTGAAACCGGATCCAAACACCTATTCCATCATACCCTGGCGACCGTCCGACGCGAGGGTGGCACGGTTTATCTGTGATGTATATACATACGGAAATAAACCGTTCGAGGGGGACCCCCGTTATATTCTGAAGAAAAATATCCAGGAAGCCGAGAAGATGGGCTTTACCTACAATACCGGGCCTGAACTGGAATTTTTCCTCTTCAAGATGCTTGACGGGAGGCCAAGCACCACATTCCAGGATTTCGGGGGATATTTCGATCTCGCACCAACAGACTATGCAGAAGATGTACGGAGAGATATTGTCCTGGCATTGACACAGATGGGCTTTGAGATCGAGGCTTCACACCATGAAGTCGCCGAGAGCCAGCACGAGATCGACTTCAAGTACAGCACTGCACTTGATACCGCTGACCGGGTGATAACCTTCAAGTTCGCCACAAAGACGCTCGCACTCAAGAGAAACCTCCATGCCACATTCATGGCAAAACCGATCGGGGGGATCAACGGCTCGGGTATGCATACTCACATGTCGCTCATGAAGGACGGGAAGAATGCGTTTTATGATCCCGATGGAAAGAGGGAACTATCTGATACCGCGTTGTATTATATCGGTGGGCTTCTCAGGCATGCGAAAGCCATCACGCGGGTAGCCAATCCAACTATCAATTCGTACAAACGCCTGGTTCCCGGGTACGAGGCGCCGGTCTATATCTCGTGGAGCGCCTCGAACCGGTCCGCTCTTGTACGGGTTCCTGCAGCACGCGGCAACAGCACCCGTGCAGAGTTCAGGAGTCCTGACCCGACATGCAACCCGTACCTCTGCTTCGCAGCAATGCTTGCCGCGGGGCTCGATGGGATCAGGAACAAGATCGCACCGCCCGAAAGCACGGATGTGAATATCTATCACCTGAGTGACGCTGAACGGAAAAAGCTGGGAATAGAGATGCTTCCGGGAAGCCTGCTCGATGCAACCGATGCCTTGAACCGCGACCAGGTTGTTTCAAAGGCCCTTGGCCCGCACATCATGGAAGGCCTGAATTCAATAACCCAGCTGGAGACGGATTCGTACCGGACAACGGTCCACCCATGGGAGCTCGACCGGTACCTCGCCACCTATTAATTTTTTTTCTTCTCCGGTAATAACTAATTATAAATATATAAGACGGTAACTTCCTTCCATTGCATGGGTGAGGGTGAACAAGAGCCTGGGGAAGAGGACAGGGTAATGATGTGCTGGCTTCCAATATTCGACCTGCAGGGAGAGTCCGATTTATTTGAGATGATATTTACCGGATTGGAAAAGCCCAAAGAATTAATCGGTAAAAGGATTCACGGAGAGTTCAGATGAAGATTATCTTTGCTATCGTGCGTGAAGAGAGACTTGCGTTTGTCCAGAGATCCCTTGCGGATGTGGGCGTTTATGGTATGACTGTGAAGCATGTGACGGGCAGGGGCGAGCAGAAGGGCCTTGATATCCAGTTCAGGGGGGGCATTCTGGCGGTCGATCTCCTCCCCAAGGTAAGTCTCGAGATCGTGCTCGGGGACGACATGGAGGACCGTGTGGTATCTGCAATCCAGGAAGGTGGCAGAACAGGCAAAATTGGTGACGGAAGAATATTTGTCCTTCCCATCGAACAATCAGCCAGGGTCAGGACAGGTGAAGTGGAGGTCTGACATGTAAAAGTTTTTCGGCCTCCCAAAATAACAGTCTCTCCGGACGCACTTTTTGTATATCCTGAGGCTGGCCAGGGATCCAGAACCTGGTCATCCTTATCCGGTTGTTTTGAAATTGCATCTTCCCGATGAATTGATCTTTTCCCATCTGGTCTGGTCCGCCTGTTATTTCAAATTTCATGTTGCACAAAAATATTATATATGGGTAGAACCATACTTCCTACTGCACAGACAGACTGAACATGAAAGGAGAAATGAAAAGATCGATTGGAGAATTGGTGGAAAGATGGTACTTGATACGGGAACAACTTCCTGGCTTCTGATATCGACCGCACTGGTCATGCTGATGACACCCGGGGTCGGGTTTTTCTATGGAGGGCTTGTCCGGCGGAAAAATTTCATCTCGATGGTCGCACTCGCCTTCATAGTTTTTGCACTGGTAAGCATACAATGGGTCCTGTTTGGGTATTCACTCTCGTTCGGACCGGATGTCGGAGGGTTCATTGGCAACCTGGACCATATCGGCCTCACGGGGATACCGAATGAGGCTGGAGAAGCCGGATATCCACCCCTGCTCTTCGTCGCTTTCCAGATGGTCTTTGCAGCCATAGCGATGGCCATAGTGACATCAGGGTTTGCAGAGAGGGTTAAACTCTCATCATTCATCATATTTGCATTATTATGGACAACCCTGGTATACGATCCCCTGGCTCACTGGGCGTGGGGTGGTGGCTGGGCCGGGGCCTATGGATCCCTTGACTTTGCGGGGGGCACCGTCGTCCATATCAGTTCCGGTTTTGCGGCGCTTGCAGTGGCCCTCGTAATCGGAAAAAGGGCAGGGTTTGGCGAATACAGCATGGAACCCCATAATATTCCCATGACCCTGCTCGGGGCCGCCCTCCTCTGGTTCGGCTGGTTCGGCTTCAATGCCGGGAGTGCCCTTGCGGCCGATTCCATGGCGGTAAATGCATTTCTCGTTACGAATACGTCGGCGGCAGCAGGAGCTCTCTCGTGGCTCTGCGTGAGCTGGCTGCGTGGGAAACCGAGTTCGCTCGGAATGATATCAGGGGCCGTTGCAGGGCTTGTGGCAATCACACCGGCCGCAGGCTACGTGGGTGTCATTCCGGCAATGGTGATCGGGGCAATCGCCGGAATACTCTGTTACGGTGCAATGCTCTGGCGTCTTTCGCGAAAGATGGATGAGAGTCTCGATGCCTGGGCGGTACACGGCGTTGGCGGATTGTGGGGTGCTATTGCTACCGGCATCTTTGCGGCTGCGGCTATTGGGGGCTTTTCCGGACTGATCGAAGGAAACCTCAGCCAGTTCATTGCCAATGCGGCAGGAGCACTTGCAGCCCTCATATATGCGTTTGTCGTTACACTGGTACTGGCAAAACTTGTCGACATGACGCTTGGACTCCGTGTCAGTGACCAGGAGGAGTATGTCGGCCTTGATCTCTCACAGCACGGAGAACGCGTATAGCGGGGGGATCCCATGAAGATGGTGAAAGCGATAATCAGGCCTGAACGGCTTGAATTTGTCAAGAAAGTCCTCGAGAAGGAGGGAATCTATGGGATGACCATATCGGAGGTCATGGGAAGGGGGGACCAGAAGGGAATCTCCCTCCAGTACCGGGGTGGTGCGATGACCATCGACCTCATCCCAAAGATAGAGATAGATATCGTCGTCGGTGATAACAATGCCGAAATGGTCATCCAGAAAATTCGTGATGCAGCGTATACCGGAAAGATCGGCGACGGAAGAATCTTTCTCCTCCCTGTGGAGCGGTCCATAAAAGTCCGTACAGGCGAGGAGACCACCTGATCTCATTCAATCTCACTCTTTTTCGTTTTCCAAATAAAACCTTTATCATAGCCTGTTTTTGCCTCGCCATCATCCTGCGTGAGAGATCGAAAACGAAAATATTCCTTCTTCACAGAGACTCCATCCTCTTCTCCGCGTGATGTCCTGTTCAGGCAACGGCGTGTATTGTTGGATACGGGCTGGATGGAATAAGGCAGGGAATACGAAATCCTTTGTATCATTCAACAATGAAGAGATCTTTTCCTATCAAAATGGCTCAGCTGTTTTCATCTTGTATTCACAGGTCTCGATGAGAATCATGTGACCTATAAAAAAAACGATCTGGCCTGTACCGGATTCAGGTTCACAACCTCCGGATCGAGTCCAGGGCAGGGGCCCTGACATACCCGCTTGAGTCAACACCGGGCCTTTTGCAGGGGAACAACTGCTCGTTTATTCCCGGGTTCTCCAAGAGCCGCCGCTGTTACGAACCTGATATCACGGTGATTATCGGAGAGCAGCGGCAAAGGGAATCCATAAGCCCTTGAATCCCTGGCCCTCTACAGCAGCGACCCGCACCATCTTATCATCCGTCCCGGAGATCAATCGTGGGATACTCTGTTGTCGTATGGCCAGGTTCCCGGAGCCTGGCGACGTCTTTCCAGCGTTCCTTCCCGGGATTTTTCTCCTCTTTTCGTGTTTTCCCTCAACACGATCTCCCCCCCCTTGAGGGTATTTACCGGATAGTCATACGAGTTGTAAAAGAGTCCCTGCTGAAAAACAAATAAAATCAGAGTGATCTGGCAAAAAAATCCTTTCCATAGGATATCAATAGTCTATTATAAATTCTATAATATCAGGTATTCGTCATGTACCAATCATTATTATATGATACACCTACATTCTCTTGAAAAACGTATACGAGAGTGCCGTCCGGGGGTATTGAGACTGCATCTTTGACGAGGGATAATGATGGCTGCAGACATGTATCGAATTATTGTATTTATCTGCCTGGCAGGAGTGCTCCTGCTTTCTCCGGTTATTGCAGACGATGAAACGCCGACACCGACACCAACACAGACATTCATCCCTGTCAATATCGACTTTTCTGCCAATACAACAGGCGGTTATGCCCCGCTGCATGTTTTGTTCACCGATACTACTGAGTCATCCGGAGAGGTATATTCCCGCGAATGGAATTTTGGAGACGGTTCCTGGTTTGAGGATTCAACGCCGGAAGTGGTTCATACCTATACGGATCCCGGGCTGTATACCGTGACCTTCAACAGGCGTGATGAACAGGGAACGCACGTGAAGATCAGGTACAATTTCATCTCCGTGGCGATCCCCCCCACCCCGACCCCCACTGTTACGCAAACGACTCCTGTCACCACGACTCCGACGACTTCGGTTCCAACTACCCAACCGACGACGTCTCCAACCATCACACCATCCCCCACCCCCACCAGTTCGGAACCGCCTGCCGAGTTCTGGGGATCGGTGTCCGAACTGGGGATACCCGCTCAAGCGGGTTCACTGATAATCGCAATGGTGGGCGACCAGGAACGGGGCAGGATAAACACGTCAATATCAGGGATCTATGGAGGGAGCGGACCGTTTGACGAGAGGCTGAGAGTGAACGGGACAGAGGGGGAGATAATCACGTTCTGGTTGAATGGCCGTCAATCGGAGCAGACATCTGTCTTCTCGAGCGGGAGCCTGAATCTTGACCTGGCGTTTGTTGTGCCTCCGACAACCGGCCCCACTACCATGCCTACAACCAGTATTCCCACAACCACTCCGTTTACAACCGTGCCCACGACTTCCCCGCAGACGACCATCCCCACAACCATTCCCACAACTACGCCGACACCCATCCCTGACATGTACCTGCCGCTGTACCAGGGTTGGAATTTCATATCAATTCCGCTGGCTCTTGAAGAAGGCCATAATACCGGTGATATATTCAGCATGATCGACACTGACGGACGCATCACCTGGACATACAATGCATCCCTCTCTCAGTGGCAGAGGATTACCCCTGACACCCCGTTTGAACAGATGCAGGGGATATGGATCTACTCTGCACAGTTCGAACAGTTCGGGCTGTACTTTTCAAAACACCAGATAGCGGTCAGCCGCCCGTTCTACGAAGGCTGGAACGCGATGGGCATTCCCGGATCACATGACCGCGCTGCACGGGATGCGCTCGCCCCGGTGTTCGGGTCGTGGGTGTATGCGATCGGTTTCAATGGGGCATCGCAGGAGTATGATAAGACAATTATCTCCGGGGGAACCGGGGAACTGAGTGATCTGCGGCACATGTTCCCTGCGAGGGGATACTGGGTATTCTTCAGGGAGAATGCCACCTACGAAGAGTTACCTTCAAGTTATCTTTGAGATCAATACCCCTGGATAACACTCTTCTCAGGGTTTGGGCGTCTTCCGATACACCATTCCCTGGAATATTGCAATCTTTTCGCCGTTTTTGCCGGTTACCTTCACCGTGTATGTCGCAAGCCGTGGGTTGAGAGAAAATTCATCTGCCTCGGCATACAACGGACCTGATACGGCGGCTTTCATGTACGAGATATGGGCATTTATGGCCGCTGCAGGTATGCCGTGCGAGTTGGATGCGAGTGCAAAAGCAGCGTCTGCAAGGGTGAATATCGCTCCACCATGCACTGTTCCGTGGCTGTTCAGGTGAGATTCGTTGATCGTCATCTTCACACGGGCATATCCGTTGCCCGATTCTATATGTTCGATGCCGCAGGTGCGGGCAAAGGCATCTCCCGAGAAGAAATCTGACTGGGGATCCATGGGCAGTATATCTCCAGCGATATACAAAAGATTGCCCTGCCCCGGTCTCCGCCAGGATCCATTGATCCATACCGGGCTCTCGTCTCTCGTCCGTATCAAACCGGAAAAGGCGTGAGAATATCAGTCTGCTTTGATCATTTCGGCTACATGCGATGCAGAGACTGCAATCATGGTTTCAGTGCGCATGGTACCCATCCGGGCGATATCCATCGATGCCTTCAACATGCATTCCTCGTCCGGGGCCTTTACAAAGGCCACGAAGTCGTAATTGCCGAGAGTATAATATATGTCGGTGACCATCCCGCCGACACCCTGGAGCAGTACCTTCATCTCGAGGATGCATTCTGTCACATTCCTGACTTTTACAATCCCTGCCTGGGTGAAATGGCCCAAAATAATGAACCGGATCATGGGATCTGTCCTCTCTTCAGTCATGATACGGACTCCGTGCTCATACCAGATATTTTTTTGGAGAACGCGGCAATGAAAAGACCCTGTCATCCATGCCTGCTTCAACTTACCGTCCGGCAATTACGGTCCCGGCCCTTTTCATGTCAGTGAAACCCGTGGCAGTGAAGACCGGACAGAAAAATTTCACAATATTTTTTACCCTGATGTACCAGGTTTTAATGCTTGAAACCGATCTCCAGCAGACAGGCCACCTCACCGGTCATCGCCGAGATCCTGATGATCGGAATCGTCATGATCCTGGCAATCGTGGTCCTCTTAATGATTTTTGTACCTTCATTCTCTTTTTTTGAACCGGAAGCGCCCTCCACCCTCCAGATCATGGGGGTGTACCACCAGAACGAGTACGGGTATCTCAATTATGATTCGCGTGTTATCCTCGTTAATAAAGGGGAAGACCGGTATGTAAACGGTGAACTCCATGCCACATTCTATAAAAACGACGTGAAGGTACCCTGCACAATCGAGACGATGAACGGGAATGAGTTCATCTCCACTCACCACTATGGCATCCAGACCATTGGCGGGAGCGGATGTCGGGGTGATTTCTGGAACCCGAATGAGAAGATAGCAATCGATTTTACAGATTTTACGTTTCGGCCCGGCGACGAGATTAAAATGGAGATATTCCGGAAACCATCAAATAGTCTCATCTCCCGCCACTCGTATACTGCATAACCGACCGGGCAAGAAGCCGTGCGACTCTGAGCGGTTCGGGCATTTTCCCGTCAAATGTCAGCTGCCTGCACAACCGTCCGGCTTCTCCGGTGCCAATCCCTGTTGCACGCAGGTAAATGGAGTATCCTGTTTCAAGCTCCAGTCTGGTTCTCGGACCAAGCCGCCGATACATCCCGAGACGCTCAAGGTCACCAGGGAAATGCCTGGCTATGTCGTCCTCCAGTCCCTCTGAGTCCTCGTAGGTCACAACAATCACCGGTCTTTCTGTCTTCTCGAAGATCTTCCCGGGATCTATGATATTATACCAGGAGATCACACTCCCCGAGATCATCAGGAGATTGATATCGCTCCGTTCAAATGAATGATACAGCCCGACGATACTCTCTGTGGCATCCATGCCGCCAACCGTGGCTGTGGTGAACCTGAATCCATCTATACGGAGATCTTTTCGCATGACCACGCCCGCAAGAACCGATTCGGGCGAGCCGGAGAAACTTTCCGCTATACCAAGAATCCGAAGCCCTTTCTTGGCAATGTGCATGCAAGCACTTATGAGCAAGAATTTAAAAATAGTATCCCAATGAAAATCGAGAAGGAACAGGTCTGCGTCCTCATTCCAACGCTCAACGAGGCCCCCACCATCGGCGACCTGATCAGGGATTTTTCCGGGAGAGGGTTTTCCAATATCCTTGTCATCGATGGCCACAGCACCGACGATACACGGAAGATCGCCGGGGATGCCGGGGCAAAGGTGGTCCTGCAGTCCCAGAAGGGCAAAGGAAGCGCGATGGTTGAAGCGTTCGGAATGATTGACGACGAGTACATCCTTCTCATCGATGGTGACGGCACATATTCTCCAGCCGATGCGGACAAACTCCTTGCCAAACTCGGAGAAGGGTTTGACCATGTCATCGGTGACCGCCTGACCGAGGCGAACAGGAAAGCCTTCTCAAGATTGAACTTCTTCGGAAATCAGGTCTTAAACCGGCTCTTCAAGCTCGCCCATGGGCAGTACCTGGGCGACATCCTTTCCGGCTACCGGGCTTTTTCCAGGCGGTCAGTCAGTGAAATGAATCTGAAAGAGGGAGGATTCGGCATAGAAACCGAAATTTCCGCAGAATCCGTCCGAAAGGGACAGAATATCGGCACAGTGGAGATCTCGTACCTCGAGCGGGCAGGGACACCGACAAAACTGAATCCCTTCCATGACGGCATCAAGATCCTTGCGACCATCTACCGGCTTGCAAAGATCAGTAACCCCCTCTTCTATTTCGGCTTGATCGGGGTGATTGTCGTCCTCGCAGGAATTGCGACCGGGATCTATGTCCTCATCGAATGGTTCAGGAATATCGATCATATCCCGCTTACCATTCTGACTGTGCTCCTCATCATCGTGGGGTTCCAGATATTCATGTTCGGTATTATGAGCGATATGATGCTTGCATACCATCGCGAATTGATCAGGGAACTTGAGCGGGTAAAATCGCGGGGAAAACCCCCGGAGTAGTCTCTCCAGGCTCCTCGGAACGGACAAAAACCCTTATCTCTGAATGATCGCAAATAGTGTAGTGGAACGTTTGCGATAGTAGTCTAGCGGCAGGACAGGGGCTTCCCAAGCCTCTAACCCGGGTTCGATCCCCGGCTATCGCATTTTTACCATGGTCGAAGATGAGAACGATCTTTTTGCCATCAGGATCATTGCACGGAACCTGAAAGGCGTTTTAAGAGATATATCCACGATCGTCGCTCGGTATGACGCCAATATTGTCATGACCCACCAGGAGGTCTTCGACTCGGGGCCGCTGAAGGATCTTGCAGAACTCTACATAGAATACCATGATTGCACCGACCAGGAAGCGATGATTGGGGAACTGGAAAAAATTCCCTCTGTCCAGGCTGTCCACCCTTTCGAGCCCTTCAGCCACATCTACGGTACCCGCGTCATCATCATCGGTGGCGGTGCACAGGTTGCCCAGGTGGCCCTTGGTGCCGTAAACGAGGCCGATCGGCATAATATCAGGGGAGAGCGGATCTCGGTGGATACCATCCCCCTGGTCGGCGAGAAGACCGTCGCCCAGGCGGTGGACGCGGTGGCCCGTCTTCCGCGGGCGGCAATCCTGGTCATGGCCGGGTCATTGATGGGTGGCGAGATATCGAAAGCGGTCGACAGGGTAAAGGAGGCGGGAATCCCTGTAATCGCCCTGAAGATGGCCGGGAGCGTTCCCGATCATGCCGACATGGTGGTGACCGACCCGATACAGGCAGGGGTATTTGCCGTGATGCATGTCAGCAGTAAGGCGGTCTTTGACATAACCCGGGTCCGGGGCAGGGAATTTTAGAGATGGATCCCATCGAGAAGGCTGCAGAGGTCATCCGCCACGACGGGCTCGTTGTCTATCCTACCGATACGATTTACGGTCTTGGAGGCGATGCGCTCTCCGACGAGGCGATCATGAAGGTCTACGAGGCGAAACGAAGACCCCTCTCGATGCCGGTATCCATCGCCGTCTGCGATGCAGACATGGTCCATGGTGTTTCCATCGTCGATGACGATTCGGTTCTGTTCATCGAACGCTTCCTGCCAGGGCCTGTAACGGTTGTGCTGCCCGCACGAAACTGTATTCCCGATATACTGACTGGCGGGACAGGCCTGATCGGTGTCCGGATTCCCGCGCATCCCGTGGCACAAAGCCTCATCGAACTCCTGGACTTCCCGATAACCGCCACGAGCGCAAATATGTCAGGGGGCAGGGATCCTGTTGCTCCGTCAGAGTGCCATGTTCACCACGACTTCCTTCTGGATGGGGGCCGTCTTCCTGGCACGCCAAGTACAGTCGTCGATATCGGGAAGAGGACAATCCTGCGCCGTGGAGCCATGGCAGATGCCGTGGCTGCCTTTCTCGAATCACTATGATCATGATGATGCCGGAAAAACCTGTTCGACTGCGTGATTTCATCGAGGACCGCGACGGCTGGCTCTACGCGGTCTCCACGTATGACAATGTACCCCGTGTCGGCTGCGTCCTGCGGTACATGCCGGATCCCGACGGTGAGCGAACGACTCCTGACGGCCGCCGTTTCCACAAGCTTGATTTTGAAGAGGCCTACGAGATGATAGCGCGCCAAAAACCGGAATACCGGGATATCGTCCAGCGAGTCCCGTACCGGGACATCGACCGTGTCCGAAAACCCGAGGAAGAGCTTGCAGCCATCTCGGAACGGAACCCTTCTGTACAAAAGCTTGTCGATTTATTCGGCCTTCCTGCAGGATCGATGGGGTGCACGGGCTCGTTTCTCTGTGGCCTGGAGATACAGTCGTCAGATATCGACCTGGTCTTCTACGGCAATGCATGGTTCCTGGCGCAGCAGACATTAAAAGAGGCAACGCTGGAGGGTCGCCTGGAAGGAATCGATGAAGAGATGTGGATGAGGATCTACCGGAAGAGAAATCCCGAGCTCAACTTTTCCGAATTCCTGGTCCATGAAAAGAGGAAATGGAACCGTGGCCAGGTCGACGGTACGTATTTCGATCTTCTCTATACCCGCCCGTACGATGCCCTGAATCCCATCCCCTCAGGCAAGGGCCGGTCGCTTGGACGTATGAGCATCGTTGCGGAGGTGAGAGACGCCACACTCTCCTTTGACAACCCTGCAATCTACGAGGTCGGGCACGAGGAGATAAAGCGGGTACTCTCCTTCACCCATACCTACAGCGGCCAGGCCCTGGCAGGCGAGACGATCGAGGCGCAGGGAGTCTGCGAGGAGCACGGGGACGAACTGTGGCTCGTGGTGGGGACTACCCGGGAGGCGCGGGGCGAGTTCATCAGGTCGCTCTCGCTCCTCGAATCGGATGAGTCAGCCTGAACATTTTTTTTAAAAAAGGTCTGAAAGCCGCTTTCCCTTCGGAGTGCACCGATCGGCATCGGGGCAGGATTCACAGGGAGGGGATACGGGTTTTCTCGGGATCTCTCCTTTTTTGATCTTCCGGGCTTCGTCAAGCGCCCGGAAAAACCGTCTCTTGTCGATGGGCTGCGGTATGCAGGTCCGGCATATCCCGTCCGGTATGTACTCCACGCAGCCGCTCGCAATCTCACGTCCGGTCATCTCCTGAAGGCAGAGCATGTACCCAAATACCCGCAGGCGGTCGCCGGAATAGACACCTGCCACCGGGGCGGAAACGGCCCGTATAATTGAGAAGGCAGGCTCTCCGTCATGGATCTTGTCCACCACGCCAAAGATGCCGTACCTTCTTGACCGGACGGCAAGGTCGGTCTCGGAAAAATCCCTGAACGTGCCTGATCTCCTGCAGTTCCGGAGGCACGAATCGAGGTATGCCCTGTGGGAATCGTCCACGTCCGGGCTGATCGCTCTCAACTCGTTCCAGATCTCCTCGCCATCCAGGCGATCCCCGGTATGGTAGGAGACCTGCTTGCACACCTCGTACTTGCTGGAAGGTGACCTCCCGTCTCTCTGGTCGAGGTAATAGCGCAACGGGCAGACAGAGGCGGTCACGACGGAAGATATGGAGATATCCTGGTTCATGGGGATCTCTCCTGTCCTGGGTCAACCGGGCATACTTCTGGAAATATGGAGAGCTTCCATGTCATGTGCCTGTCCCTGAAAGCCCTGATTCAGCGTTATTCCTGTTCATGTGCCTGTCCCGGTACCCTCGCCTGTTCACGAAATTATCATGGCGGGCCTGAGTGGTACCTTCTTGTTCATGTGGCTATCCCTGAAAACCCTGATTCGGATTTTTTCCATCCGTTTTCGTAAGCAACGAGATGTTGTGAATCATGGCCGTATTACAACTGCATTCCTCTTATCAGTCGGTACGGCTGAAAGTCCCTTAATACTGCCGAAACTTTTTTGCCTGAAAATATCGCATTTGCAGGCGAATTAAAGGCACGGGTACACTATTTCGAGAAAAATGAGGGACAGGAAAACCAGTGCGGTGCATATCTCCTGCCAGCATCAATTCTTAAGCGGCAGATTCTTCCTTGTTTTTATTTTCAACGCACTATACACGTTTTTCAAATGTTTCACGTTGAAAGTGGATTCCAAGAGGGGATTGGAAAAAGGGAGTAACATGAACGAGACACCCTGGCCACCACCGGCATGCTGGCACTGTTCGGGGCGTCGCCGAAAAATCTGCCGGCTTCATTCCCCCATCTCGTTTTCCCTGTATGGATTTTTCCGGAAAAATTAACCTCTCCGGGGTCGAATAATTAGAACATGGCACAGGAGATAGCGGTAAATATTCCTCAGACCCTGGACCCGGTGTACAGCAACATGATCCAGATCGCCTACAAAAACGACGAGTTCACCTTCGTGTTCCTGCACCAGATCCCGGGCATCAACCAGGCCAAGGCAAAGGCCATCGTCAGTATCACGCCACAGCATGCAAAGACACTCCTCAATGTCTTCTCAAAGACCATGGCCGATTTCGAGAGCAAGTTCGGAAAGATCGAGCCGTCCCAGCAGGGAAAGCAGGGCGAGAGCATCACCACCATCAAGGGATATTCATAGACAACCCCTTATCTTTTTGTGAATCTTAATAATCTAAAACGCCGATATATTGAGATACCGTGCCGCTGTGGCTTAGAGGTATAGCGGCTGATTCGTAATCAGCAGGCCGAGGGTTCGAATCCCTCCAGCGGCTCTTTAACACTGGGCTCAAATCTCTCCCAGAATCTTTTTATACATCCTATCTGACTTTTTTGTATGGCACCTTCCACATCAACAGTCAGCCATGGGAATTTTTCATGTCGCAAATCTGACTACGCAACTCATGCATTTGAAAAAGCACTCGCATCTGAACAGATTACTAACCAAGATTACAACTTGATTAAAGAATTGCCGGGAGGGTTGCATACCAGTGCAAGGAGAAGCAGGTGAATGTATGCGAGCGGTGTTATGCACGGATGGTGAGGGAGGGGAATGAGAAAAAGGGAATTTATTAACACAGACTGACTTGATAAGGTTCTCCGGGTTATTCCATTCCCGGATAGTCGATTATGGATGTGTGACAGCCATGACACACAAATCTGGTTGTGTGACAGAACAGCCAATATATGACACACAAATGGAGGGGTCATGCGGAGGAGAGGGTAAATCTGGTGGTTGGAATGAGAGAGATTTCTCCCATAAGAGATGGTATCGATATAGAAAACAGGGATTGATTTTTTCAAGGCTTGAAAGGGGAAATCACCCACACCCTTCCTTCACCTTCACCGGATCATAACGGAGGACAATCTCTTTTGTCTGCCCACCCATGCTCCGGGCCTTGTGATTAATATTGATCAACCGCATCTCGTCAAACTTCTTCAGTCTCTGATGAAATGCCGAATAACTAATCCGTATATTTTTCTGTGCCGATTCAAACAGTATCCTCGAAGTAATGGGAGTATCCGAATCCTCGAGGGAGAGGTTGGCGATGTGGGATAACAATTTCAGTTCATTGGAAGAGAGCGTTTTCATGGTCGCTGCCAGATGCACGTATTTTGAGAATGTAAACGCGGATTCCACGTGCTCTTTTTCGATTGACGTCTTGTAATCCCATTCGGCGTTCAGTGCCGCCCGGCGGACCAGGTCAAGTCCCACCCGGAGGTCCCCGCAGGACATGGTTTTCTCGACAATATCATCGAGAACCTCGCCGGATACCGCACCGGGATAAAAGGCCTGGCGGATCCGACCCTGAAGTATTTCATACATCTCATCCCTTGAATACGGTGGGAAATAAATCTCGGTTGGCTGAAAGACCGACACAACGCTTGAATCCAGTTCCCGGGAGAAATCAACCTCCATATTGCTTACCGTTACAATGATTCCGGTTCTTGTGCCAGGGTAATCATTGTTGATGCGAAGGATAGTGTTGATGGTCTGATTCAGGGTTTTTTCCGCTAGAAGGATATGCGCGTCGTCAAGGCAGACTACTAAAACCACCTTTTGCTCTGCAAGCGTTTTTCCGATTTTATGGAGAAGCTTTCTGGCAGGGATTCCGATAGAAGGGGGGTAGTGGTGGAAGAGCTTGAAATGGATCCTTGAGTAGATTGCAAACAATGTCTTGTCAATCTGGCAATTAACATAAACAGGGAGGATTCGCTTCGTTGTATCTTCGATTTCGGCAAAGATTCGCTTGACGGTAGTTGTCTTCCCAGTCCCTGGCAGTCCCCGCATGACTGAATTGGTCGGGCGTGAACCCCGGAGAGCCGGTTGGAGGGTAAAGACAAGATCCCTAATCTGGGCGTCCCGGTAATTGAATTGTTCAGGGATATGGTCGAATTCAAACACATCGGGGTTCCGGAACAACGAATGGTCCATTGTAAAAAAATGTTTTGACATGATCTGAGATGGGCATCACGATTTATGAACAATGGAGAGCACGAAGGGTGAAAGTGAAAACGGTCAATTTTCACTCAGGATCAATCAAAAATTGATGAATTTTTTCAATAAATGCGAATTCTATACTGTCAGGAAAAAGTTGTTACATGTCAATAAGCATTGTTAGAAGTACCTCTCCGGTAACCGCATCAATTGTCACCCATCCTCCGGGTCCCCAGCACTCATAATGCATGCTTCCGTCAGGCAAGGGCCATGAAATAGGGCAATTAGGACAGTTTTCCGGATCATCATATGTACCCTTGATTGTTATGTGCCAGCAGGGGTTTTTCGTTTCGAACGCAGGAGCGGCTGGCTCGATAATCGCTTCCGTAACGGTAAACGAGACTTTACAACTGTAGTATTTTTCGATTTCGGTCAATGCGATGCGAACCGCCTCTTCCTCGGGGATGGTCGTTACGGAGTCGATGTCTGCCGATGAGGTCATCATCTTTTTCAGTTTCCCGGAAATTCTCTCTGAAGGAGACAGAGTTGTTGTTGCGGTGGTGGTTGGTATGGGCGTTTCTGGTATTTCGCACAATTCGCACGTACCGGAAGGGGATGGTGAACCTGAATATCCGATATCGATAAGCCCGATCCGGGACCTGGATTGGAGGTCATCCAGTGATAGTGCAGCCGCACTGCCGATGAGCGCCAGGCAGAGCATAAAAATACCCAGCATGTGCAGTGTGTATTTCATGTTCTCTTAATTATTTTTAAAAATATATAATTTTTTTGCAGGTATATTAATACAAAAAACGGATCGAAATTTTTATTAATATATTAATAATTCATTATTTCTGGTGATATAAATTGTCATCAAAATTAACAACAGGATTAATTGGAGGATTATGTTTGATGATGCTTTTCATAACACCTGTACAAGCAACTCAATACGATCCCCCATGGGCTCATAACTATGATTTCAATTACGATTTTTTAGGTAAAGATACACGTCCTTGTGCATCGAATGCAGCAAATATTCAAGATATTGTTGGATATGATGCATACGCATCGACAAATTCTGGTGCCGCAACTGCGTATAATCAATTGAAGGATGATGCGGTATTTTCTTTCGTTGGTCATGGTAACTACGGTGGCGGTGGAATGTGGTTTTATGATGGTTCGGATATGTCACTTATTTCCGCACTTTATCACGAAGTTCCTGAAGAGCAATATTCTCTTTCTGCGATGACGACGGAACTGAAAGATGTAAAGATAGCTGTTTACGTTGGATGCAAGACTGGTGCTACTCATCAAGATTTCGGTAACTTGGTTGATTTGTCTTACACTAAAGGAGTAGACAATGTAATTGGATTTGCGGACGATATAAATTGCACAGCGGGAAAATATTGGTCAGATCGCTTTTGGCAACGTTGTCGTACTGGGTGGTATGGGTATCCCCAAAAATTTCAGGATGCAGCAATAGGCGCAAAAACGGATGTATATGTAAGATGGGGAGATTATGGTGGAATTGATTCATTATATGGAAAATTCTTCAATATTGGAGGAATTCCGTTAGATTATCTTCAGCCTGCTGAATATGGAAGAATTGGGTAAGGGGTGTTAAAAATGAAAAAGTTACAAATTTATGTATTAGCTACAGTTTGGCTAAGTTTATTGTTGATATCACCAGCTATTGCATTACCCATTGAAAATAATGAAGATGTTATAATAAGGGCAACAACTTCGGTTTATGAGTTTAATAATATATCTGAAAAAAGTATCAAATTTTCTGGTTATGAAAAAACCCCCCACGCAGATTATTTAATCTTTTATACCAACGAAAATGAAGAATATTGGGTTAATACCGATTCATATGAAGTTGAAAGATATTCTGCATATTCAAATTATTATAACAGTATGGAAACAGTTATATCACGGGAAGAAGCCTATTCAAATGCCGAGAACTTTTTAAGTTCACATTATAATATATCAAATATTAATCAGTACACATTAAATGGGAATCTTAAAAATTACGGTGATGTATCAATCTACGAATTTATTTGGCGTGAATATATTGATGATGTTGAAGGATTTAATTGTGTAAATATTGAAATTAATCCTGATAATGGTAAAATAGCTTCATATATTGGATTATATCGGCCATATTCGGTAACATTTGACAACGAAATATCATATGAAGAAGCAAAAAGCATTGTTCTATCGGAGTTTGATGATATCAATGATTATCAAATCAGTGGTAAATTAAAAATTGTATATGACGATTATAAAAACCAAAGATTGGTATGGAGAATTCAATTAAAGAGTTCAAAGAATATATTCGGTTCATTCTATTATGATGATAGTCAAATTATTGATATTGATGCAATATCAGGAGAAATTATCAGAATAGATAAAATGTTGTAATTTTACCTTGATTTCATTTTCCTTCCTTTTTTAACATACCCTTTTAAGGGCCCTGTAGAAATCATTTTTCCAAAGGAGAGGTGACCCTAATCGACCGAAAGATCTAAGGTACGAGAGCTCCTTGAATCTTTGTGGAAAAGAACAACAAGGAGC
>ERZ795057.201-NODE-201-length-63559-cov-8.776912_pt1 | contig 63559 bp, 57 predicted proteins | sample MGYA00375141_ERZ795057 | MGnify/ENA primary metagenome ERZ795057 (study PRJEB30186, sample SAMN05720163) | activated sludge metagenome | isolation source: Anaerobic digester | place: Hong Kong | collected 2015-01-26 ...
AAACCGCTGCAAAAGCTAAACCAGCTGCCAAGAAAACCGCTGCAAAAGCTAAACCGGCTGCTAAGAAAACCGCTGCAAAAGCTAAACCAGCTGCTAAGAAAAAAGGTAAGAAATAATAATAGAACTCCTGATTAAAAAAAGACCGCTTTCTGGCGGTCTTTTTTTTTAAATTTACGATAACAGCTTTGTTAAAATTTAATACAGATGTAACACTTTACCGTTAGTCGTTATACGATAAACATTTGGATCCTTCAATCTGTTACAACGGAGTAAAATATATACCGAATAAAGACACTCAAAACGTATCAGTTTGACTCTTCAATTAAATATTCTAATATCATTCCATAAACTTTTTCAGAACCGATTCCTGAACATATAATTTAATGCAAATTGATCAGGGAATAACTACTGACTTTTTATGGAGGATTGATATGATTAACGGTGCAGATACCGTATGGGTTATTGTCGCTACAGCTCTGGTAATGATAATGACACCAACTCTTGCATTTTTCTATGGCGGTCTTGTTCGTAAAAAAAATGTTCTCTCAATTATGATGCAATGCATGGTAATACTCGCTGTAATATCTATACAGTGGGTTCTGTTCGGATACAGCCTTGCTTTCGGGCCGGACAAAGGGGGGCTTATAGGCGGACTTGAATGGGCCTTTCTGCATGGAGTCGGGCTTCAGCCACTGGAGGGGCAGACTATACCCCATCAGCTTTTCGTATGTTTTCAGATGATGTTTGCAGTAATAACACCAGCCCTTATGGTCGGGGCCTTTGCGGAAAGAATAAAATTTTCAGGATTTCTTTTTTTCATAGTATTATGGTCCACTTTTATCTATGATCCCATGGCACACTGGGTATGGGCTCCTGGAGGATGGCTTTACGACAAAGGAGTGCTTGATTTCGCAGGCGGCACTGTCATTCATATAACAGCCGGTGTATCAGCCCTGGTAATGTCAATTTTAATAGGAAAGAGAAATGGCGGGGTCTCACTCCCTTCTCCGCACAATCTACCCTTTGCTGTTCTGGGTGCGGCTTTTCTCTGGTTCGGCTGGTTCGGGTTCAACGCGGGAAGCGCACTTTCGGTTAAAGGCCAGACTGTTTCAGCATTTATAAACACAAATACCGCTGCTGCCGCGGCCGTATTGATGTGGATGATTCTTGACTGGTTTATACATAAAACACCAACTGTTCTTGGTGTAATCACAGGCGCCGTTGCAGGGCTTGTTGCGGTAACCCCTGCCGCAGGCTTCGTTACACCAATGGCGTCAATAATAATCGGCGGGGGGGGGAGTGCCCTGGGATTTGTATTTGTAACTTATGTTAAAAACAAATTCGGATACGATGATACCCTGGACGTATTCGGCGTACACGGTATGGCAGGAATCTGGGGGGCCCTTGCTACCGGATTATTTGCCGCAAAGGACATCGGCGGGACCGATGGTCTTTTCTATGGGAACCAATCGCAACTCACAGTACAGGCAATCAGCGTTGTTGTTGCGGTACTCTTCTCAGCTGTCGGCACTTATATCATTTACAAAATAAGTGACGCGCTCATAGGTATGAGAGTTGAAGATCGTGAAGAAAAGATCGGCCTTGACCTTACTCAGCACCATGAAGCCGGCTATACACTGATGGATTAAAATGGAGGCTTTAATATGAAATATATAATAGCAATTGTAAGATCCCACAAGCTTCTTGAAGTAAAACAGGAGCTTGAAAAAAACGAAATTCACCTTATGACCGTAAGCGACGTTCTCGGATGCGGAAGACAGAAAGGTGAAACCGAAGTATACAGAGGTGTTACCGAAGTTGACAACCTGCTTCGTAAAACCAAGATTGAAATTGCAATAAACGATGAATATCTTGACAAGGCAATTGAAGCGATAATGAAGGCGGCTCCTGAAAAAGAAATCGGAGATGGTAAAATATTCATTTTTGATCTTCATGAATGTATCCGGATACGGACAGGGGAAAGAGGAAACATCGCGATAGGTTAAATAAAAGGGGCTGTCTGAAAAGGCAGCCCTTTTTATACTGTTTTTTTTACTGCAGGCTCCGTGCTCCTCCTCAGTAATTTAACCTCATTCTCTTTTAAAAGCCTGTACTCTCCCCTGTTAAGTCTCCCTAGGGAAAGAGGCCCATACGCCACCCTCTTGAGCTTCACAACCCTGTAGCCAAGATTTTTAAAGGAATACCTTATCTGTCTTTTCTTGCCTTCCTTTATAATCATTTTAACAGTAAATCCCGATTTATCAAGAAGAGTTACTGTTGCGGCACCGGTTTTCACTTTTATCTGGTGTACAAAGTATCCCTTTTCAAGTTTTCTCCTGTCCGCTTCTTCAAGAGGTTTATCAATATCCACAATATATTCTTTAGCGACTTTAAAAGACGGCCTCGTTAACCTGTATGCAAGTTCACCATCATTGGTAAGTATAAGAAGGCCCTCGGTATCCATGTCAAGCCTGCCTACAGGCATTACCCCGGCATTTATAAATCTTTCCGGAATAAGATCCATTACGGTTGCCCTTCCCTTTTCATCTTTAACCGTGGTGACATACCCTTTCGGCTTATTCAGCACAAGGTAAAAATTTTTACCGGAAGGGCTCAGCACCGCGCCATTAAAGCTGACACTGTCTTTTTCCGCATCAATCACGGTAGCCAGGTTGATAACCACCTCACCATTTATGCTTATTCTGCCGGATGTGATTAGTTCCTCCACCTTTCTGCGGGAACCAAGACCGCATAACGTCAGATATTTATTCAGTCTAACCTTCATCATCCTCTTTCTTCACAGTAGAATCGTCATCCTCCTTCTGACTTTTTATTACCTCGTCGTCAGATTCAGGATTTGTATTTATCATCTTAAATTTAATTTCATGTTTCTCTTCTTCATTATAGAGAGTATAGACATCCCCCCTCCTTACATAGCTTAAATCTCCTGAAAATGATGTATCACCGAGAAAAATAATCTTATTTTTATTAAAATCAAAGTTATATTCACCTTCTATTTTTTTAGACGAACCTTTGTAATACGACTTATATTTCCCGTCATTGTAAATTTCAAGGCAGTGATTGGTAAAATCATTAAACCTGTTAACACTCCACCACTTACCATGCAGGGCCTTGCTCAGTTCAGCTGTCTCCTCCTCCCAGAACTGACTCAGGTATGAATCAATATTTCCCCTGCTGGCATCATCAAGTATTTTTAAATTAGAACCGTAAACCCATCCGATAAGCCCGTTATTCAGCCTTATCTTATACCAGTAATCCCTTTTTGAGCCTATATTTTTTTTCCCGCTCGACCTGTCCAGTATCTCTGCAACTTCACCTTTCTTCAGCAGAGAAATCCTTGTTGTAAATATAAGAGGATCAACCCTCATAGCTGTGTTTGGCGTAAGAACAACTGCAACAGGATTCTTTTCATGTTTTTCAGGATTCTCAGAATCCTCTCCGTCCCCTTCTTTCCCTTTGCAGGATAAAAATAGTATCATTGATAAAAGGAGGGCAAAAGAGACAATTTTACATGTTTTCTTCATATTTTGTTCCGTTTTTATATTATTTAATACTGACTGTTTTCCAGTTCAAAATAATGTTTACTGAGAAACTTTCCATTGATATTTAAACCGGCGGGCCGATTGTCAATAAAAATCCTTTATTAACAACAATACCACTGATGATAAAAATCTCTTGACTTAACTCCCTTTTAATCTATTTTTTCTATCTAAATATCATAATACATAATACTATCCGATATATTTACAGAATAAACCAATCTTAACAGGTCCGGGTCCGATGAAAATCAGATATCTTTTCATGGAAAATGTTTTCACAATTTCGAATCTTCTCACAATACTGAGGGTTGCGGCACTCCCTTTTATTGTTTATTACATGCACCTTGAAAGCATAACAGGGAATAAAGAATTTGCGTATTGCCAGCTGGGCTTCTTTTTCGTTGTCATATTATCCGATTTTTTTGACGGGATGTTCGCCCGGTCTTTTAACCAGGTTTCAAAACTCGGGCAGTTCCTCGATCCTGTGGCGGATAAAATCTGCCTGATAATTCTCGGGACTTCTCTTATATTTTACAAAGGATTCCCTGTCTGGATCTTTGCTGTTATTATTGCCCGTGAACTCTTTGTGGTGATATCGGCCCTTCTTCTCTTCTATAGAAAAGATGTTGAGGTAAAGCCGAACATTTTCGGGAAACTCGGCGTAGCTTTTATGGCCCTGACAGGCGTTCTATATTTTATATCACACAGTTTTGATCTTTTCGGTCTGATAGAAGCGAAACTCCTTACCGCTTACCTGACCCTTATATTTTATATAACAGGCTCTATCCTATATGTTAAAACATATTCAATCTACTACACCGGTCAGGAGACTCTTTAACCTTCTGGTTCTCTTTTTTCTGCTTTTCTCTCTTACCGGAGCTTCAGCGGAAAAAAGCCTTCAGGTTGAAACAATAAACGGCGAACAGTACATATCTCTTCACCGGATTACGTCATCTCTCGGTATAGAAAGCAGTTTTGATCCCGTTTTCCAGAAGGGACGTCTGTATTATAAAAATCATTACATGGTTTACAAAACAGGATACGCCTGCATTATAATGGATAACCGCCTGATAACAGAACGGGCTCCTGTAATCAGGATGAACGGCACAATATACATACCCAAAAGTACAACCCTCTTAATCATTGACACTTTTTTTAATAAAATAATAGCGAAAGAGAAAAACAATAAGATTTTAATCAGTAAATACACCCCTCCTGAAAAAGGCGGTGAAAAAACCGTCAAACCGGAAAAAAAGGGGAAGATATCTTTTATCATTATTGATCCCGGCCATGGCGGGAAAGACCCGGGCGCCATAGGCAAGGGAGGGCTCAAGGAGAAGACAATTACCCTTAAAGTTGCAAAAAAGGTTAACATAAAACTCAGGAAAAAACTCGCCGGAACTAAAATTAAATTAACACGATCCACTGATCGATTTATTGAACTTGCAGACAGAGCGGAAATTGCCAACAGGGAACTCAGGGAGGGGATAAACGGGCTTTTTATAAGCATTCATGTAAATGCCTCTATCAGCAGTAGAATTTCAGGTTTTGAAACCTATTTTCTCTCACAGAACCCGACAAATGAAGAAGCGAGAAAAACAGCCACCCTGGAAAATAATGTAATTGTCCTTGAAAATAACGGAAAGAAGAAAAAAAAGTATGATGACCTTGATTATATTGAAGCCATGATGCTTACTACACAGATTCAGAAGGAAAGCTCCCTTCTGGCTGAGTCTATACAGAAACAGCTTGACCTTAAAATCAGTGAATTCAAGTCAAGAGGAGTTCATAAAGCGGATTTTTATGTTTTAAGAGGCGCCCTTATGCCTGCCGTACTGGTTGAAATAGGCTTTATTACACACAAAAAAGAATCCCAGTATCTGAAAAAAGACATCTATCAGGAAAAAATTGCCCAGGGTGTAAGTGAAGGTGTGTTAAATTTTATCAATAAGTATAATAAAATGATTGAATAGAAAAGTGCTATTTATCAGATTATCTTTTTGAAATATTATTTCTTATTTTTTTAAAAACAGCTTAAACTGGAAAATAATTAATGGAACCTGAAATAAAAATGGAAAACAGCAGCCCATCCTCTCAGAAAAAGGGGATAAAAGAAAAATTTGTTAATTTTAGAGCAGGTATCTCTGAAAAATATATAAAATTGCGCTCAAAGGTGAAAAAGACTGTTGATCTGATGCAAAATGATAGAAAGGAAAAAAACCGGATAATGATTATTCTGGTTTCCGCCCTTTTTTTATTGAACTATGCCATGTTTTCGTATCATATTGACAAAAATTTCTTTGATATATTCCCTTCAATACCGGTTATTGAGTCAAAGGATGAAATTACTGTTTTCATTCCATCAGAAGGGTGCAGGGAAATCCTGTCTGAGAAAAGAGAGATTAACCGTAATATTGATAAGGATATCCTTGTAAAAAAACTGGTTGCGCTTGTTGCGGAAGGGTCATATTTCGAAAATACATCATCCAATGTCCCGGTAAAACTTCTCGTTAAAAATGTCTGGATTACACCCGATGAGAAGGGAGGAGGAAATGTCTGCCTGATAGATTTATCACCGGTAATACTCAACAGGGACGCTGTAATCATAGCAGGGTCTGAAGAGATGTTCAGGGAATCACTGGGAAAAACCATCAGGGAGAATATACAGGGAATTACAAATGTAATTCTCCTTGAAAATGGAGTCCCGAACAGGAAACTCTGGGAAATATAAAATCAGCCCGGCCATTCTCCTTTAAAAACTTCAACAGCAGGCCCGGTCATAAATACATGGTTGCTGCTTTCGTCCCATTCAGTTTTAAGATCTCCGCCGCTTAGATGTACTGTTATCTTCCTTTCAGTCTGTTTTGTAAGAACACCGGCAACCGTTACAGCAGAAGCCCCTGTGCCGCATGCCATGGTTTCTCCTGCCCCCCTCTCCCATGTTCTCTGTATTACTTCATTTCCGCTGAGAATCTGAACAAACTCAACATTAGTTCTGTTCGGGAAGAGATCAAAATTTTCAATTATAGGGCCATATTTTAAAACAGGAAAATTCTTCACATCTTCAACAAAAACAATTACATGCGGGTTACCCATTGATACGGAGGTAATTGTAAAGGTAACCCCGTCCGGCAGATGAAGATCTTCATTGATTACCATTCCCGGCTCCCCGAGCATCGGAATCCTCTCCCTCTGTAGTACAGGCTCCCCCATATCAACCTGTACCGCATCAACAAGACCTTTTTTGACCTTTAGCTTAAGGTGCTTCATGCCACCGCCTGTTTCAATGTCTATTTCATCCTTATCTGTAAGCCCGTGATCATAAACGTATTTAGCGAAACACCTGATACCGTTACCGCACATTTCAGACTCACTTCCGTCAGAGTTGAACATCCTCATCCTGAAATCACCTTTTTCCGACTTCATGATCAGTATAAGCCCGTCACTTCCTATGCCGAAATTCCTGTTGCTCATCTCAACAGCAAGCTGGGAGGGTTTTTTTATCTCCCCCTTGAGGTCCTCTATATAGATATAGTCATTACCGGCGCCATGCATCTTTGTAAATTTCATCATCATCCACTCCATTGAAAACTGATTTAAGCATCCCGTAACTGAAGCATTATAAAATTTAATGCTGATGCCTGATTTTTCAATTACATTTTATTACATCTGTTACTGAAATTCTAAATTTCCGCAAAATATCTATTTATTTAAACAATACAGACAGCTTAAATAATAGCATATATCTTTTTCCTTGACAAATCATTTCCGATAAAATAGCTTTATATAAATTAAACCTCACTTTTTTATTTCTGAATTATCAGGTTTACAATGAAAAGAAAAGAAGTAATTATAATAGTCGCAATCTCCTGTGTAATTTCAACACTCTACGCAACAGAAACGGGATCTATAAAGACAACTAAAATCATTGAATATAAAAATTTTTCCGGACAGTGGGTTGATAACAGCAATCCTGAAATTCTTCAGGAAGCTATAATAACCTATAGTGCAGGAGAAAAGAATATAATCAGGGCAAATGGGCCCGAATATAAAAAACTGAAAAAAATTTTTATCCCCTTTTCAGATTCCTATCTTGCATACGTTAAAAGCAGGGCCTCATGCGTTAATGAAACTGCAAGGGTAAATAAATTCAGATGGCCTATAGACAATTTTGACAGGATCAGTTCATCATTCGGCAGAAGATGGGGTTCTTTTCATGAAGGAATTGACATCCCTGCGGGAAGGGGAATACCGATTCTTGCGGCATGTGGAGGCCGTGTAATCTATACAGGATACGCCGGAAATCTGGGCCACACAGTCACTCTCGAACACAGGGGAAATATGTATACCAGGTATTGCCACGCATCAAAGATTCTGGTAAAAGAGGGGGATCTCGTCAAAAAAGGGCAGATTATAGCCAACGTGGGGAGTTCCGGCAACTCAACAGGTCATCATCTTCATTTTGAAATCAGATACGGAGACTTCCCCCTTAATCCTCTCGATTTTCTCCCTTTCAGCCCCAGCGTAAAAAAGACACAGTATCTGAAAAAAATAGACTGAAATGATTCCGAACACTTGCATATAAAAAAACCGCTCAGTTTTGAGCGGTTTTTCTGTAATTACTTTTATGAATCAGGTTTGCATGAAATTAATCTTTAGCCTCGTTCATAACCCTTTCGGTTTCAGCATCCAGTTTTATAATATCATCCATCAGTACCGGAATTTCCTTATCGAGCCTGTCAAACTGCTTGCTTATAATCTTCTCCTCTTCGGGAAAACCGAGATAAGCATCTTTTGTGAGGCTTCCTATCATTCCCTTAATATTTTCCTGCTTATTTTTAAGTATAAAAATAATATTTGCACCGGACTTATACCCCCAGTGAAAACCGTCAGGGAGCTCTACTGTAAAAGTTTCAGTAACTCCATCGCCATCACCATCTTCGGCGTAGTAAACCTTCCCGTCCTTCGTTTTAGCTGTAACTGAAACAAAATATTTTGTGGGGCCATTATCATTAAGGTGCTTGGGAATAGGTTTTCTGATAATACTCATATCAGAGTCTTTCCTGTTTACCATAAGAGCTTTAAAAATTTTTATATGCTTCTGGATAAAGGAATCCCTCATTTTTGTATAAAAATCAGTATACCTCTGCGCCAGGTTGTCTTTATTTCCTGATACTATGACCTTTTTAAGCACCTCGGTCCTTCTGTCTGTAATTCTCAGGTAATCCGGCTTGTTATCGATCTCTCTTTCCCAGAGTTCATTCCGCAGGAGCCTGTTCTCCATTTCCCTTATTACTCTGTTCTGTTCAACTTCCTTCGGATCGTCATATCCATCCTTGAAAAGATACATTTTCTTGTCTTTTATTATAAGCAGGGATGCCAGAGAGGTGTCCTGTTTCTGGTGCTCCTCGGGATCAATAATATACTCAACCTGCTGATAGGATATTCTGTCCTCATTATAGCGCGAAACATTATCAATGGTAATATCTTTATAGGAAAGATCTTTTGAAAATCCTGTTACAGGGGTGAGAATAAATAAAACAAGAATGAATGCCACAACTCCAGCCACTTTATTTCTCATTTAATTCCTCCATGAACCATATATGAATAATACAATGTACAAAAATTGGCAGTATATATCACTTAAATTATAAAAATCTTTACACCATTTTGTCAAATATTTTATGTTTCCCGTTTTTCCCGCTCCTTCCGCCATCGGGCTTTGTCTATTTTAGTCCAGCTTTCAACAACATGTTTAGCAAGCTCTGATTCAGCATCCTTTCTGCTCTTTTGCGGCCTGACCTTTTTAGGCTCTTTTCTGTTTCTGGCTTTTAATTCCTCCTGCTCTTTCAACGTGAGTCCAGGCTCTGTTTCGCAAAGGAGCTTTATTATATCCCCCCTGCTGCCGAATAAATTATTATCAATAATCTGCTGAATCTTTTTCTTGTTAGCCACTCCATCCCTCAGTTCATCAGGCACATCAATTCCGTAAAAAGCAGAGCTTAAAGCCGCTGAAACAGAAGCAAGGGCGGATGCGGCTCCACCTTCCCGTGAGGCCCTGTGAATAATAGAATCACGTGGTACCGCGCTCTCAGAGAGTAAAATAGCAAAGGGGAGAACCGCTTCCGGAAGATTAACACTCCCCCTCGTGACAGGGGTTTTAAGTCTCCTGTTTACAGATTCACAGATTAGACTTTCCCCTTTTTCAATATCAGCGCTGCCCTGAAGGCTTCTGAGAAGTTCTGCAAATTCACGCGCATATTCAATAAAATAGTCGGGATTATGCCCTGAATCAAAAATTTTATGCTGTTCCTCAACAAACCGCTTTGTAGATTTTTCTGCTGATTCGGCAGAAACTTCAATAATATTTTCTCCGGCGCCCGAAACAGCCAGTTCTTTAATGATATTAAGAAAAGTCAGGGTATACGCCGTTGTCAATGTGTCAGTCGTAAAAAAAGACACAAATCTGATAACATCATCCAAAAAAGAATGTTCATTATCAGAAAGAAGGAGGGGGAGAGATATCGGAAGAATTCTGGCACAGCTTTTGCTAAAGGGGGGGCTCTGACCCTCCATCTCCCCCCTTGACGACATTATAAGATTTTTCTCTGCATGACCGGGTTCCCTGAAAAAACTGAATTCTGTACCCGGAAGCTCCGGGGCCATTTTTAACGAATCAAGGAAGATATCAGACCTGAAACCCCGTTTGTCCACAGAAGATGCGGTTATAAACATAAACTGGGTTATTGATGAATAGAGACCCGGCTTTCTCCATCTCCCCAGATTTCCTTTAAGTGCCGGAGCCGGATCAAGATAGCCTGCTGCATCCTTAAACACGGCTTTTATGTGTGCTTTTTTCATGCCTCCAATTGTATAACCGGAAGCATCCCCTATAATTGCCGAATAAATTATTTCTTTAATTTTTTTTTTCATTCTTCACCAAATTATGTCAGATTACATTAGAAGAAAACAGGGCTCTGACCCCGGATAATGAATTACTTAATATTGAATTATTGCAATAAAATTGTTGATTTATGCCGATTTTTTATAATGATTAATAAAAGGTGCGTACCCTCTAACAGAACATACGGAAACGTCGAAAAACACCAGTTGAAGACTGTAAATATGCGCCCAAAAAAGTTTCAAGGAGTACTGTTTATGAAAAAAAAATTTTTAACTATGATATTCACTTTAATAGTCGCCATAATTGCGGGATGCGGCAGAGGAGACATTGAAGAGCACGCTACCCTGTCATTTATGATCGGGGATGTTAAGATAAACAGTGTTGAAGCTCAAATTGGAGATATTCTCAAACAGAATGATGATATTGTTACAGGAAACAATTCATTCTGTGACATAAGAATTGGTGATTCCCTGATAAGGATAAAAGCAAAAAGCAAAGTTAAAATTTCCACCCTGATTAAAAGCGGCAACATTGAGAACACTGAAATCGGTCTGAATACAGGCAAGATGCTGTGTAAGCCGAAAAAACTTCTGAAAGACGAAAAATTCCTGGTAAAAACACCAACCGCTGTTGCGGGCGTAAGGGGCACTCAGTTTGCGGTCGAGGCTGACAAGCTCAAAACAACAAGAATAAAAGTATTCCAGGGAGAGGTGAAGGTTGCAAGGAGAATTAAACATTTTGAAGCGAGCGTGGACAAGGTCATGAAACTCGCACCTACCCTTGAAAAACAGGAAAAAGTGGTTATTACAGCAGATGAAGTCAAAAATGCTGAAAAAGTTGTTGAGAATAGAATAAAAAACGCCACAAGCGGAAAACTTCCCAGCGATGAAGTAATTGAAAAGGTAATACAGAAATCCGAAGTACAAATTGGTATTGCTGATAAAAACATAGAAAAATTCCAGCCCGCTGATTTTGCCTTGGAAAACAAGGAGATTATCGAGGTTGCCGAAAAGCCTAAAGAGGACATTGTACGAATCAAAAAAATTATAAAGCAAGAAAAGAAAAAACCTGTTCCATCAGGAAGGCTGCTGATTACAAGATATGATATCTACTATATAAAAGATGGTAAAATCCTGTGGGACGGAAAGGTTGTTAATGAAGCGGTTAAAGCGAATGGTAAAATATATATAGCATCCGGGGAGTATGTATTCTGCGCTGATTCTGAAGGTACTATAATATGGAAAGCGAATGTCCAGAATAACGGTTCCCTTCTTGTTGAAGGGGGGAAGGTTACGGTCAAATCAGGTGAAAAAGATGTAAACCTGAATGCAAATAGTGGCAAAAAGATGTAGCTCTTTATTCCGGTTGCAGCATGAAATTTGAACATTACAGCCAGGCCCCGCTATGCGGGGCCTGGCTTTTTAAAAAACAGGTCTGTATGGGGTCAGAGCCCCCTATACAGACCTGTTTTCCGCTTATATGCGTGACGGATTGAGGCGTTACCCCGCAGCAAAGCGAGGAGTTTAAGCCGAAAGCCGGGTTTTCCCCGGGAAAACACGCCCAGAGCCTCCCCGGAAGGCTCTGACCCCCGATGCGGCCTGAAAATATGCTCTGACCCCGGATCTCCCCCCCCGGTCATGAAAACCGCCCGTTTCCTGAAAATTAATAAAAAAATGCTTGTACATAAACGCCTGTTTTATGGTTCAGTATTCTGTCATTTTATTAACGGTGATAATCCGGTTTTACCCGTAGACAGGCTGCTGATTTTCTCGTAATTTCTCCGATTGACCGCAGGGATTGCTTAAAAACATTTATGCCGCAGATTCCGGGATGGCCGGGAGAGCTATATATATAATTCAGGAACAGGTAATGAACAGGCTAAGAAACATCGCAATTATCGCTCACGTTGACCATGGAAAAACTACACTGGTTGACGGGATGCTTAAACAGTCCGGTTTATTCCGCAACAACCAGCAGGTTGAGGAGCGGATGATGGACTCAAACGACCTTGAAAAGGAGCGCGGGATCACTATTCTATCCAAAAACGCCTCCATTCAGTACAAGGACTACAAGATAAACATTGTAGACACCCCGGGACACGCCGATTTCGGCGGCGAGGTACAGAGAATCATGAAGATGGTGGACAGCGTGCTCCTCATTGTTGACGCCTTTGAGGGCACCATGCCGCAGACGAAGTATGTGCTTAAAAAATCCCTTGAGATCGGGCACAAGCCCATTGTTGTTATCAACAAGATTGACAGACCCAACTCAAGGCCGCACGAGGTCCTAGACATGGTTTTTGACCTCTTTGTTGAGCTCAATGCCACAAACGAACAGCTCGATTTTCCGGTTGTATACACATCCGCAAAGCAGGGAATCGCAAAATACGAGGTTGAAGACCCAAACGAAGATTTAAAACCTCTTTTCGAGACCATTATAAAGCACGTTGAGCCTCCAACAGGGCAGATAAACATGCCCCTGCAGTTTCTCGTTTCAGCCATTGACTACGATAACTACCTGGGGAGAATAGGAACCGGCAAAATCCATAACGGACAGATATCTGCTGGCGACAACGTTATTCTTATAAAGAGAGACAGGGAACAGGTCCCTTTCAGGGTATCGAAGATTTTCTCCTATGAGGGGATGAAACGTACTGAACTTAAAAAGGCCTACGCAGGAGACATTATCTCCATTGCAGGGATGGAGGGGATCGATATCGGGGAGACTGTTGCTGACAAGGATATGCCCGAGGCGCTCCCTGTTATAGATATCGACGAGCCGACACTCTCTATGACCTTTTTACAGAACGACTCTCCATTTATGGGGCAGGAGGGGAGATTCGTAACCTCCCGTCATCTATGGGAGAGGCTCATGCGTGAAATCCAGTCCAATGTGAGCATCAGAGTGGAACGATCTGAAAACGGCGACGAGTTCATTGTCAAAGGGAGAGGCGAACTGCAGATGTCCATTCTCATTGAAAATATGAGGAGGGAGGGGTATGAGTTCCAGGTTTCAAAACCTGAGGTTATTTACAGAAATATTGACGGCCAGAGATGCGAGCCCATTGAGATCGCCATGATTGACGTTGCTGACGAGTTTGTTGGTGTTGTTATTGAAAAGCTCGGCGTTCGCAAGGGCGAGATGATAAACATGAAGCAGGGGGGCGATGGATACACCAGGCTTGAGTTCAAGGTCCCTTCAAGGGGTCTAATCGGTTTCAGAAACGAATTCCTAACTGACACCAGGGGTACAGGTATTCTCAACCATCTCTTTTACGATTACGAGCCTCACAGGGGGTTTATACCTGCAAGGAACAGGGGAGTGCTCATTGCCATGGAGAAAGGTTCTTCTGTAGCTTTTGCCCTGGACAACCTGCAGGACAGGGGTGAACTTTTTATCGGCGCGGGCGTCGATGTCTACGAGGGGATGATTGTGGGCGAGAACAGCCGCGAAGGTGACATGGTGGTTAACGTCTGCAAAACCAAAAAACTTACCAACATGCGTGCCGCAGGGTCTGATGATGCTGTGCGTCTCATTACTCCGCGTGAATTCTCACTTGAACAGGCCCTTGAATTTATTGCTGATGATGAACTTCTTGAGGTTACTCCGCAGAATATCAGGCTGAGAAAAAAAATCCTGAATGAAATTGAAAGGAAAAGGGCCGGAAGGAGATCGGAGGATTGATGGCGGGAAGAAAGGGGGCTCTGACCCCCTGAGTAAAAAAATACGCTCTGACCCCAAAAAATTTTTTTATCCTCCCCACCCGCAAACGTATAGATGTCAAATAGACTTTATACGGAGGGATGATGGCCAGACCATTAAGACAAATAGTTCAGGGCGTAACCTACCACTGCTTCACGAGGTGCCACGGCAAGCGGGATCTTTTAAAAAGCCGTTACGCCCGGAAATATTTCATCGAAGCTATTTCAATGTGCCAGGAAAAATACAACTTTGAACTCATTGCCGCGGAAACAGTCTCAAACCACATCCATCTTGTGATAAAAACTCTCGAGAATAAAGAAACAATTTCGCGGATTATGCAGTTCATCAAAGCAAGGATAGCTGAGAAATACAACCGGGCAACCGGTGAATCAGGTCCATTCTGGAACGAAAGGTTCGGTTCTTCAATTATCGAGGAAGCTTCTAACCCGGAGGAGTACCTTCTCTGGCTTTTATGGTATATCGGCTATAATCCTGTAAGGAAAGGGATTTCCCGAGATCCCCGGGAGTCTGAAATCGGATTCATCAACTGCTACCTTGAGGAAAACTACTGCTCACCGCTTAAAATTACCTTACATGATTATTTTCACAGGCTTGGAGGAAGTTTCCGGGAGAGAGCAAAAAATTTCCTTTTATACGAGGATGTCTACAGGAAAAGGTTGTCTGTCTGGGTTTAATAAAACTCGGGGTCAGAGCCCACTCCATAACCGGCTTTGCAGGTATCCTGAATAAAATTTTATTTTCCGCAGAGGAAAAATTTTCACGAAAAAAACTTGTATTTTAACATTTAATTAACAACTGTAACTCTTGCCGCTTAACTGACTCTTATTACATAGTTTATTAAGGTATTATTATGAATCAATCTGAAAACAGTGAAAACAGGTTCACCTTCGGAGTAGAAGGGATGACATGCGCTTCATGTGTAAGAATTGTTGAACGCTCCCTGAAAAAGATGGAAGGTGTGCATTTTGTATCCATAAACCTCGGTACAGAGAAAGGATACGTTATCACTGACAGCAACATAACATTCGATGATATAAAAAAACAAATCGACTCAACCGGCTACAGGGCTCTTCATGACGTGCCTGACAATGAAAAGGTTGAAAAGGACTTTAAAACAGCCAGAAAAAGGATGTTATTATCTCTTGCCATATTCATCCCTGTGACAATCCTTATGATATTCCACATGTGGGGATTTCATATGCCATGGTTTGTCCCTCTCGAATTAATGGCAGGTGCAATTACTATTTTCGGCCCCGGAAGAGGTATATTTAAAGGAGCTTATATTGCCGCATCCCATGCTCACGCTAACATGGACACCCTTGTGGCAACCGGGGCAGTGGCATCATGGGCGACTTCCCTGCTGCATATGTCAGGGATGGAGATAAGCTCCTTCGGCTCACTCTCGGTGATGCTTGTGGCCCTCCACCTCACCGGAAGATACATTGAATCGAGGCTTAAATTCAGGGCAAGCGGAGAGGTGAGAGCACTCCTTGCCATGAGGCCCCGCAACGCCTTCATAATCATGGAGGGTGAGGCTGTTGAGGTCCCTGCAGAAAACGTGCCCGTGGGCGCATTGACTGCAGTCAGATCAGGAGAAAGAATCCCCCTTGATGGCATTATAACTGAGGGGGTAGGTTTTATTGATGAATCGATGATTACAGGTGAGCCGGAACGTGTTCATCGTCTTAGCGGAGAGGAAGTGACAGGCGGCACTGTTCTTGAAAGCGGGAACCTGAAAATTGAAGTAACCCGCACAGGAGAGGACACATTCCTGGCACGTATGATACGTCTCGTTGAGGACGCGCAGAGTTCATCTGTACCGATTCAGGGTTTTGCAGATAAAATCACAGGCATATTTGTTCCCGTTGTATTCATCCTTGCGTCCATTTCAGGAGGGGCCTGGTTTCTCTTTTACGACTCCCTCCTCCCATATCTCGAAAGTATCTCCTCGTATCTGCCATGGATAAATCCGGGAGCGGGGGCCCTTTCAACGGCTATATTTATTTTTATCGCTGTACTTGTAATTGCCTGCCCCTGTGCAATGGGGCTTGCCACACCCATGGCTCTCATTGCAGGGAGCGGTCTTGCGGCTAAAAACGGTCTGATAATAAAAAACGGCGAGGCGATGCAGAGAGCCGGGGAGATAGAGGTAATATTTCTCGACAAGACCGGGACCATAACATCTGGCACTCCGGAGGTTATATCCTCAGATCTGGATGAAAAACAGCTCGCGATGGGTCTCGCCCTTGAGAATGTATCGATCCACCCCCTGGCTGATGCGGTGAAAAAACACTGTGAATTCCTGGGGGTCAGAGCAGATGCATCAATCACAGATATAACCGAACAAGCAGGCGAAGGGATCTCCGGAACTGCAGGAGATAATAAAATATTCATAGGCCGTCCCCTGAATCCTGAAAAATATTCAGAAAAAATGTCCAGGGGGGAAACTGTTGTTGAATTCAGGTCGGAGGGGGAACCTGCCGGTTACATTTCAATAGCGGACCCGGTGAAAACAGACTCACCTGAAGCTGTAAAGGATATAATTTCACTGGGAATCAATCCTGTTATGCTTACAGGGGACAGCCGAAAAACCGCCGAAGCAGTGGCTGAAAGCACCGGCATTAACGATATTTTAAGCGGCCTCCGCCCGGAGCAGAAACTCTATGAAATCCAGGAATACCAGAAAAAAGGGGTCAGAGCAGGCATGGTGGGCGACGGTATAAATGACGCTGCCGCCCTGCGCGCCGCGGACATAGGGATAGCACTGGGCACCGGAACAGACCTCTCCATAGAGAGTGCCGATATTATAATAACTTCAGGAAGGCTGACAGCTGTACCGGATGCCATAAGGATATCGCGATCAACCTATAAAAAAATACGCCAGAACCTTTTCCGGGCATTCATTTACAACATAATTGCAATACCAGCAGCTGTTGCCGGCCTGCTGCACCCTGCAATTGCCGAGGTATGCATGATATTAAGTTCAGTTAATGTAATAATTAATTCAATGAGTATAAAAAAATAGAAGGAGTAAATTATGAAATACAGTTTCAATGTTCCTGACATGTCTTGTAACCACTGTAAAATGAGGATTGAAAGGGTCATGGTCGATTCAGGTAAGGTCAGGGAGCTGCATATAGATCTTGAAACAAAAAAGGTAAGCCTTGAATCAGACCTGCCTGAAGCTGAGCTTATTAAACTATTTGATGAGGCAGGTTACGACGCGGAAGCCATATAATAAACAGTAACTTGTCCGGGAACTTTACGGAGAGCTACTTTTTCTCCGCAGTTACTGCAGGTTTGCTGTTATCATGCTTAACATGTCCCTTTTTACTCGAAGCTGTGACAAAAAGGAGGATCAGGATTGTGACAATCATTACTCCTGTTCCGATTATCAGGATAAAATAGACATCACTCAGCGGTTTTGATTTTTTCCTGGTATATTTATCATCATAAAACAGGCTTCCGCAGTTTCCGCAGATATAATAATCAGATGTGGATTTCTGGAAATCCCTGCTCCCACAGTTTTTACACTGCATATATTCCTCCAACCCATAAAATATGGACAATAAGACCGGCAGATCTTTCTATTTTTATATATTTTTTTATAATCCCGAACAGGACCATTATTCGGGTCAATTATGCATTTTATTATCAGGATCGCAAGTATTATATTACCTTACTGCGCCATGCCATAATAGTAAAGCTTATAATGGTCAGGTTTACCTGCCACCGTGGTCAGATAGATGTCAAAAAAATCACTTTCGCCCGGTCTGAGCAGCTTTTCGCTTACATAATCCGTTCCATAGCCTATACCCTTCCCCTCTGAATTATAAATAACTGCTGCAACCTGAACGAATTTCGCACCATAATCACCACTGTTTCTGATCTTACCTTTAAGCCTGAATGAATGCTCTGACCCCGATCTTTTAAGTGAAGCATCAGAAATTTCCCCTTTAAAACGTTTCACGAATACGCCGTTTTCAGGGATCACAAATGGCAATTCCGCAGTATATTCTGTTTCAAATCTGCTGTATTCAGGAGGTTTTCTAATAAGTATAAGCACCGGGGTCACTTCACCGGGATTGAGGTCATTCATAAAGGCGTAGCCTGAACCTGAACCGATCTTGCTCCCATTCCCTGAATAGAGCCTCACTGTAACATGGGGTGTTCTCACCGCAACTTCCCCTGTGTTTTTACAGATCGCGAGGAAGTAGTGGTTGCCGATTATATCAGGTATAACATCTATAGAAAGGACCTCGCCCCTGGGATCAGGCAGGTCTTCCGCAGTAAACGATGAACCGTTTTCTGTATAAGCATGCTGTCCGGTTGAAACAGCTTTTTCAGGCCCTGTACCTCCATTTTGCGCGTTCATCAGGATAAAAACAAGGGCAACAACAACGATAACAGCCGATGCTGCGGAAACAGCGAGAAGAAGCTTCCCTCTGTCCACAGTTCTCACCCTTCTGCCAGAGCTCTCCTCATAGTAAAGAGTGCCGCAATAAACGCATTTATAATTGCCGCTCGCGGTTTTTCTGAATTCATTGCCGGAACAATTCCTGCACTGCATTGCCCCCTCCATACAAAACTTTTTTATATTAGACTGCCAGCAGGCAAATAATTCCGGTATAAGAACCGGTTCCCCCTCCAGACAGGGCGGGTTTGTAAAATTCCATTTATTCGCTGCCGCAGCAATTTACAGATATTTAAACTATCAGAATATATATAACTCCGCAAGAAATATATTTTTACTGTCTATTATTCCTCAGCCACTGAGCCGAATTATTAATTATCTTTAATCACTCCTGAGCTTATTAAAGATCACCATAATGTAATAACAGTATATAAAAATTAATAAAAGGCATATTATACTTGCTGATTACAGCTCACCTGTGCTATTTTAGTATAATACGAACTATTATTAACCGTGCATCCCAAAAAAAATAAAGGATGAGCCCTGTGAAATTTAAACCTTCTTTTATTGCAAGATTAATCCCTTTTTTAATCTTCGCGTTATCACTTATCTTTATCTTTTATAAATCCGAATATAAAACCGCCAACCCTTTTGTATTTCATGAAAAACTGGCACATCCCTTTTTCGCCACAAAGGACAGCTCAGGAAACTTTCATGTAATAGACAAGTCAAAGACCCGTGTTATTATTTTTAACAGTGACCGGATAATTCAAAATATTATTCACGGAGGCAAAAGGGGGGAGGGGAATTTTTTCTATGCCTCATCTGCCCACAGGGGGAGTGACGGATTCATATACATTATCAACATAGTGAACTCGCTGAACAGGTACGCCGTTGACAGGGAGGAGATCCTCCGTTACACACCTGAAGGTGAGTTTGACAGGGTAATATTCAGGCAGAATTATGATGAAAAAGATTCACCGGTAAGATGGGGAAGGCTCACAACCCTTCACGAAGAGAAGAATGAAATCAGGGCATACTATATATATCCCCATGGCATAGAACTTGTTAAGGTTAACATGAACACCTTCGTGGTGCAGAAAAAAAGTGTGCTTAAAGGACGGCTCTCGGGCATGCCTGTAAAGGGGATAGATTCCGACCGCACCGGGGGCGTTGTTTATCTCACCAAAAGAGGTGAGATATTCCGGCTTTCACCAGAAGGAAAATCCTCTCTCGCATATGACGGCAAATGGGAACCTGACGGGGAAAAATCGGTTCCAGGCCATATATCCTATATTTCAGGAGGGGCGATAGTTATAAGTGACCTTGAAAAAAGGGCCATAATTAAAATTGACGCCATTAACACTCCGACAGAACTGATAAGCCCCGGGGATCTTAAAAAACTCTCTCTCCCGCCATACCAGGAGAGAATAAAAAACATGAAAGCATTTGACGACGGTTCTGTCATAGAGATATTCGGCGACACACTCATCTACTATAACGGGGAAGGGTTTAAAACATTCGAGACAAACCTGAGAATAAACAACAGGGACGTCGCTCTCCGCATGCTCTGGCTCCTTTCTTTTGCAGCAGCGGTTGCATCACTCCTGGCGATGATTTTTCAGGTTTATAAATATAACCTTGAGTATTCCATACCACTCATTGTCAAGCAGATAGGGGTTTACGTCCCCCTTGTAATAGCCGTAATGCTCTTTACCAGCTGGTATATACAGAGAGACTACTCTGCACGAATAAAGAAGGAGATGGTCAACAGGCTGAACACCCTGCTCCACCTTGTTCCGGGTGAGATAAACGGGGACATAGTGGAATCTCTGCAGAGCCCTCATGACTATATGAGTGAGCGCTACATGGTGCTCAGGAACAGCCTTCACTCCCTGCTTAACCACAACCGGGACGAATGGAACGCCCCGTTCTACGCCCTTGTGCACAGGAGAATCGGAAAATGGCAGTACCTTGTGATAGACTACGATGACTCAACCCAGATTTTCTGGCCCTATGAGTATAACCCGGAGTCGAGTTATATCGATGAGGTGATGGCAGGAGGGATAGTAACGGACTTCTCAGAGGACCAGGAGGGGATCTGGCTGTTCGGCAACGCCCCTCTCCGCAACTCAAAGGGCGATATCGTCGGGATTGTGGAGATCGGCGCAGACCTTTATAACTTCAGGAATTACGAGAAGCTCTTCTTCTATAGAATAATGAAAGTAATGCTTATATCGATTACCTTTATAGCCATTGCGATTATAATTGTTTCCTATTTCATGATATCAGCCATACGTCGCCTGAGAAACGGTGTTCAGGAGATAGCCGGAGGCGCCTGGGACACCACGGTCAGGATAAAGACCAGGGACGAGGTACAGGATCTTGGCGAAGGCTTTAATATGATGGCTGATTCCATACGGAAATATATAAACGAAATTTCCGAGATAAACCGGGTCTACTTCAGGTTCATGCCGTACCAGTTCATGGAATACCTGAAGATCAAAAGCATCACCGGCCTCAAGCTGGGCGACCATGCCCAGGGTTTCATGAGCGTAATGTTTTCAGATATACGATCGTTCACATCCCACAGCGAATCGGTCACACCAAAAGAAAACTTTGAATTCGTCAACAGATTCCTTTCACTGGCAGGCCCGGAGATAAGGCTCCACGGAGGGTTCATAGACAAGTATATAGGTGACGCCATCATGGCCCTTTTCCCCGAGGCTGACAACGCGGTTGACGCGGCGATCTCAATGTACCGGAAAACATGCATAGACCCCGGGACACGGCTTACGGTGGGAAGGGAGGCAATCGCGATAGGGATAGGGATATTCACAGGCCCTGTTATGCTCGGCATCGTGGGGGAGGAGGAGCGCATGTCCTCAACTGTCATCTCAGACAGCGTGAATATAGCCTCCAGAATTGAATCCCTGACAAAAAGGTACGGGACAGGGATACTTATAAGCAAGAGTACGCTTAACTCCCTGACCAATGCGGATAAATACAGCTACAGGTTCCTGGGGAACATACAGGTTAAAGGGAAAAATGAGCCTGTGGGTATCTTTGAAATACTTGATTCACTGGACACGCATACGAGGGAGAAACGTCTCAGCACAAAAGAAGCTTTTGAGTCAGCCATAAAGGCGTATCACAAAGGGAACTTTGATCACGCGGCAGCATGGTTTAAAGAAGTACTTGAAAATGACGATAAGGATCCTGCAGCAATCATGTATCTTGATATGAGCCGCGAGGCTATCAGGGAGCACGCAGGCACGGGACGTATGTTTATATTTGAAAGCAAGGAGTAGATTATGCCAAAAAAATTCTGGTTATCCTTTTTACTGCTTATTTTTTCACTATACTACCTGACCGTTAACTCCGGCAGTTTCAGGGTTAACCCGGTTGATCGGGGTTTCGATTTTTCCTCCCCCTACAGGTTTATTAAATCTGAAAATGGGGACCGGTTTATAATAGACAATGGCAAACAGCGCGCCATAAAGATAAACAGCGAAGGGGAGATCGACTACATCATCCATCCTGAACCGGAGAAAGGCGCGGGGCCCGTGTGTATGCAGAACCTTACAGCTGATGACGAAGGGAACCTCTATATTCACTTTTATGTTCAGGACACGAAGGGGCTCTTTACAGTAAAGGAATATATAGCCGCATATGACAGAGACGGGAAAAACAGAAAGGTCATATACGGTTACAGCTACGAAAAACCGGAAAGCCGCCTCACGATCAACTGGGCCATTGCTGATATAAAATACAGAAAAGGCATGATCTCGTGGGTCAGGCATAAGGGCAACAGGGTTCTATACAGTGAATATAACACAGAAAAGCCCGAAACAGCTCCGACTGAAAGCCTCCTTTTTAAAATGCCTGATGCCCTCTCAGTAATCGCGTCAATAGATGTAATCAATAAAACAGACTATGCATACATATCCAAGCAGGGAAATCTTATAAGGGTAAAAAATGGTGTGCAGTCACTGATCTTCAGCGGCGACAGATCAGGGACAATCGCCGAGGGGAAGAAACCTGGAGAACTGACAGTTCCGGGATGGGTAAGACTCTCAGAGGAAGGAACGGTCTACATGCTTGATGTAATGCAGTCCAGGATTCTTTCCTTTAAAAGCGGAGGCGAAGGCAAAACAGTTCTGGGTTTAAAGGATATCTCCGCCTTTACAGGGGAAGAAGCCGAGATGTTCTACCGTTTTGCTTTAACACCGGGGAATATATGTCTTGCCGACGGATCATATATTATTGAATCCGATCTGAACGGAAAAATTCTTTCAGCCGATACAGGTGCAATTCTGCCGGGCAAGTCCACTGCAGAGAACTTCTTCCTTTACCTGCTTCTAATTGCCGCCTCTATCTCCCTGATAATAATCATTCATGACTTTTATATTTACGGCCTGAAAAAAACCCTTCCCAGGAACTTTGTTAATATAACCGGTATAATTGTAATTATGATAATTACAATGTTTATCGCTGTTAATGTTCTCATGCCGAATTTCGATACCCGTTATATGAATGAGACTGAAAACCGTATAAAGGGCCTCACACAGGGATTATGCCAGACAATAAATGGCGATGAAATCAACAAACTGGTAAACAGGCAGTCTGAATACTATAACAGTGACTATAGAAAATTCCGATCACAGATGATCAATGTTTTCGGAGGATATGATAATACTGAGAACTCCGAGTTCTATTTTATCCTGTACAAAAATTACGGAGGAGAGCTGGCAGTCCTCATGACCCAGAACGACTCCTACACCCCCTTCCAGACATACGACTGGCTCAAAAGCGAGGAGGACAACTTCTATCTTGAATCGATAAAAACAGGGGAAATATACACAGAAAAATACTCCGATTCAACAGGGGACTGGATCTATGCCATCGGCCCTATAAAGGATTCCACAGGGAAAGTCACTGCTGTAATTGAAATAGGAAAAAACTTCTATGCCTTTAACATGGAGAACAGGGCTGTAAGGAAAAATGTTATAATCGAGGTAATCACGGCGATTATTCTTGTACTGATGATCTTTATAGAGATATCGCTGCTTTCCAACGTGCTCTGGAGCAAAAAACGCCATATTGCAAACAGCAAATCCCCTTACGACAGGGTAAGCTTCTCAAGGTTTCTTGGTTTTCTCTACGAGTTTGTATTCAGCCTCCCCCTCGGTTTCATTCCGGTTTATGCTATAAAGCTCCTTGAAGGGAAAAGCTTCATGGGAATGACAGCAGAGATGGCAGGAGCCTTCCCCATCACACTTTCCACCTCAGGTATTGTCATAGGTACGATTATCGCGGGACTTATAATGCCGAAGCTTAAATGGAGAAAGCTTTTTGTTACCGGTCTGCTCATGGCAGCAGCAGGTCTCTTCCTTACCGGCCTCTCGACAACATTTGTAATGTTCACTCTGATGATGTTCTTCACAGGCATCGGCCGGGGGCTCCTCCAGATGGCCGCACGGGGCTTCATCAATACCGAAAACGATCCGGACAAGAGGGGAATGGCCTTCTCAAATCTTATAGCCGGCGTGGTTGTGGGCATAAATGTCGGGGTTGTAATAGGAGGTCAGATTGCGGACCATGTTTCATACCGCGCAGTCTTTTTCGCCTCAGCACTTATTATACCGCTTGTTATACTCTTTATTCTTTTTATCATAGAACGGGCGGAGAGCGACCGCAGGGCAATACCTGTAGAGGCAGCACCGTCTGAAGAGAAGCATTTGACTCTGGCGGGTTTTCTTTCAAAACCGATGGTCTGGGGATTTTTTCTCCTCATATGCGTACCCAATGCTGTTGCCTACATGTTTCTCCAGTACACCTTTCTTATTGTGGCAGAGGGAGCAGGATTCAGCACCACTGACGTAGGCCGGGCGTTCATACTGAACGGCATGGCAATGTTCTATCTCGGTCCGCTGTTATATTCAGTGAGCATTAAAAAGATCGGGCTTACATGGACCATGATAACCAGCATAATAATGTGGTCATTCAGCCTTCTCGTTTTTGCTTTCACCGGCAACATAACGGGTGCCATTATCACGATTTTTATTATGGGTGTCAGCGAAGGTTACGGCAACGGAGCGGTCTACATCTTCTACACAGACAGAATCAGGGAGGTCAATGAATATGGTATTGAGAAGGCCCTCGCTGTAAACGAATTCATGACTAATGTAGGGATGGCCGCAGGGCCGCTGATCTTCGGGGCCGCCATGCTGCTGGGCGTCAGGCCGGGGATGCTCCTTATAGCCATAGCCATGACTGTCATGGCGGTAATATTTTTTATAATGCATTCCCTTTCCATAAAAAGAAATAAAACGGGTCTGCATGCCTGACACTGATTTGAGAAAACTGACAGTAGAAGAAAGAGAGGGATATCTTAAAAATTATCTCAAAGTACTCCCGCTGATTTCCGATTTCACATTCAGTTCTCTCTTCATGTGGGCGGACTTCTATTCGCTGAAGCTCACGGAGTTCAGGGGGCAAACCTGTATTATATGCACAGGAGGGGATTTTACCCCTTCGCTCCTGATGCCCATGGGTGATATTGAAAACGGCTTTAAGGACCTTATAGATTACTATTACAACTGGTTCGCGGAACGGGGGCTTGATCTTCACATATCCCATGTTGAGGAAAGGTTTATCCCTCTTATAGAATCAGTGGAAGGGTATAAATTCGAAATATCATACAACCGGGACTACTCGGATTACATTTACAAAAGGGATGATTTCATCTCAATGAACGGTTCAGAGTATAAGGCTTTCAGAAAAAAGATCAGATCTTTTGAACACCACTTCCCAAATCACAGCTACTCTCCCCTGACCGAAAATGAGATACCTGAATGTCTTGAGCTTAATGAACTATGGAGGAAACAGAAGGGCTATGACGCAGACTCAAACGAAACAGCGATCCTTCTTCAAAACTACAACTCACTTTCATTGAAAGGAGGGGTAGTACGGTTCAACGGCCGGGTTCAGGCTTTCCTTGCAGGCGAAGCCCATGGAAATACCGGGTACATCATAGCCGGAAAGGCTGACATGAAAATTCATGGGCTCTATCTATATACATTAAGAGAATTCGTCAGAAATGAACTCCCCGGTATACGCTATATAAACAGATGCGAAGATCTTGGTTTAAAAACTTTAAGAGACGCTAAACTATCCTGGATGCCGGTACAGATTCTTCATAAATACAACATTAAATGTACTCGCATCTGATTTAATGTGCAGAAAATCACCTCCCCATGGGCATACCTGAAAAACGGAAAAGCAAAAAAATACAATTAAACTCTAACAACCATAAATTACTTTAATAAACATGAAACAGTATTGAAAAAATTACAGCATCTTATTATCTTGTTTTTAATGAAAAGAAAAAAGGAAGAGGTATGCCGGGGATGATTCTTCTTATTGACGATGAAGAGATTATAAGATTAACATCAGGCGAGATATTGAATGAGCTTGGCTACGAAGTAGTCAGTGCGGCAAGCGGTGATGAAGGGATGGCCATTCTTAAAGATAAAACCGATTCAATTTCACTTGTCATGCTTGACCTGTCAATGCCCGGAAAATCGGGAGTCGAAATATATCACGAGATTAAAAAACTGTCACCTTCAATAAAAGTCCTTCTCACCTCAGGCTTCAGGGAAGATGAAAATATTGAAAAGATGCTGCAATCGGCAGATGACGGTTTTATACAGAAACCCTACACGATCGAAGAGTTGAGCAGCAGACTTTCCAAAATGGAACAGAGATAGTATCAGAACACAGGGAACCTTTCACCTGCTCTTCAGAACAGCTATTGATTCTTTCCGCGACTCTATTCCGGAAAATTACCCTGCCGTCAATATCTACAAAGTAAACCCCGTCAAAAAGATTCTCAATCACTTCTCTATAGAAAATTAAATTCATTCTGTTATCTCCATATTAAAATATTTTTATATATCGAATGTAATAAATCAGATCCCGGCATCACTGCCCTGTTTTATTTTCTCCTGAATATGATCAGCTGCTCTTTTCAACTTAATGTAAGTATAGTAATACCATTTATAAAAATAATAATTCTCCTGAATTATATAAGTTAAACTTATTCAATTGTGGATTTGGAAAGAAAACTCCATATATTAGTTTAATAAACTTCAGCAAATGGCATTTTATGAGACTGAGAAAGCAAAAAAAATCGATATATGATACAATCTTCCGGGAGAGCAGCGTCATAATGCTTATAATTGATCCTGAATCAGGGAATATTATTGAAGCCAACAGGAGTGCCCTGAACTTTTACGGTTATACAGAAAGTGAGATAAAAGAAATCTCCATATCTGACATTAACATTCTTACCGAAGAAGAGATACAGAAGGAGATGAACAGGGCCCGAGAGAGGACTGTTGACTATTTTGAATTCAGGCACAGACTGAAAAACGGAGGGATAAAGGATGTAGCTGTACAGTCAAGTCCTGTATCAGTAAACGGACAGACCCTCCTCTTCTCTACGATCAGGGACATATCTGAAAAGAAAAAACTTGAGAATGATCTGAAATTATCAGAAATGCGCTTCAGAAGCTACATTGAAAAATCCCCCCTCCCGATATTGATAGTAAACAGAAAAGGTTATATAAACTACGCGAACCCTGCGGCACTTGAAATCACATCGGTTAATCAGAAAAGTCTGACAGGCCTCAAAGCCGGCAGATTTGCAGCTGATAACAACGAAAAGGACAAGGCAGCTTTTTATGCTGAGACCATCGATTCAAATGGGGAAGTACTTTTTGAATTCTGCATAAAAAATAACTCGGGAAAACTGCTCTACCTGATTATCAAGGCGGTAAAACTAACTGAAGATGAATTTATACTTTTCTGCCTTGACATTACAGAGAGAAAAAATGCTGAAGTCCTTCTTGTTGAGGAGAAGAAAAAAGCAGAAGAGGCAAGCAGGGCAAAATCCGACTTCCTCTCAAACATGAGCCATGAACTTAAAACACCTCTTAACGGCATAATCGGGTTCGCTGAACTGATATATTCCATTGAAACAGACGAGGACAAAAAGGGGATGCTTTCACTCATCCTTGAATCGGGCGAAAACCTGACATCAATGATAAATGATATCCTGACATTTGTAAAAACCGAGCATGACTGCACCGACGAAAATATAGAATTCTTTTCCCTCCGTCAGTTCGTCCTGAATACGGGAAAAACTTTTGCACTTCTGGCCGGTAAAAAGGGACTCAGTTTTTTTACCGATATAGCGTCAAACGTGCCTGAATTCGTCACCGGCAGCAAATCAACACTGCGGCATATTACAGGCAATCTTCTTGCTAACGCCGTTAAATATACCGAGGAGGGCACTGTCACCTTCTCGGTTTTAATGGAGGGGAAAACAGAAGAGGATTGTACAGTAATATTTAAAATCGCGGATACGGGCATAGGTATTAACCGGATAAACCTTGAGCGCATATTCGAGCAGTTCGAAAGAGAAAAAAACAACCTTACTGACAAGTATGGAGGACTTGGGCTCGGGCTTTCCATAGTAAAAAATCTTGCAGAAAAAAAAGGCGGTTTTATCGATGTCAGGAGTGAAAAGGGGAGGGGGAGTGTTTTCACCGTGGGGCTCAGGTTTCATAATCCTCTGAACTTAAGCCATTTTGACAATAAACAATCCTCAGAGAAACTCAAAAGAAAGAAACTTAAAATTCTTGCTGCAGAAGATGACAGGACAAACCGGTACCTTCTGGAAAAAATTATAACCTCAAAAGGGTGGAACGTGGATCTCGTAGAGGACGGAGAAGATGTTCTTAAAGCTGTTGCCGGATCCGATTACGACGTGATTGTACTTGATATCAATCTCCCGGTAATGGACGGGCTGCAGACAGCCAGAAAACTCAGGGAGATGGGATTAACAGTACCTGTAATTGCACTTACCGCGTACTCTTCATCCAATGACTGCACAAAGTGCCTGGACGCCGGCATGGACTGCTACCTTTCAAAACCTATAAGCAGAAAGAATTTCTACAACACAATTGAATCAATCATTGAAAACAAAAACAGCTTGTAAGGGTTCTAACAGGCCGGCAAAAACAAAGAGGATGCACCGGGCATCCTCTTATCAATTCTATAAACTGTATCTCTTTTACTTTCTTCTTCTTATCAGAACTGAAAGAGGGGCCTGTACTATACTGAGCAGCGATGTATAAAAGAACCCTATCTGAAAAAGAAGAATCAGTGGAAGTGAAAAATATAAATCTTTATCATAAGTAAAATATACCGCGTATGACATATAAACCGCGAGAATAAATTCAATAATTGTGACAAAATCGATCTTCCGCGTCCTGTATACGTTTCCGAAAACATTTTTCATCCTTCCTGACAGGGAAAATTTTTCACCATCAGAAACATTGTATTTCGGAGTGCGGTTAAAAGGGCTCTCTTTTCTGAAAACAGCCTCAATTACAGCCTTGCTGTTGTTAATGCAGAGGCCTATCCCTATTGCCACCACGAAGGGCAGGAACATAAGGGGTTTTACCGCAGACCTGTTCTGCACGCTTAAAGTCTCCTTTATTACGATGTACTCTGTGTAGAAATAGAAAAGGAATACAGAGAGAGTAGCACATATAAATATCGGCAGATCAAGGTAGAAAAGTTTTTTGTACCCGAAGTTATATCTTATTACAAGAACCAGGGGCATTAAAAGCGTCAGCAGCGTCATAAGGGCATACGCAAAGTTTGCTCCGATATGGAAAAAAGCCTCAACTTTTACTTTCAGCGGTATCGGAGCCCTCAGAATTCTTCCTTTAAGTTTAAGAAAAGTCTGGATAGAACCTTTTGCCCACCTGAACTGCTGTGACTTGAAAGCTGTCATCTCAATGGGGAGTTCAGCCGGCACTGTAAGGTCAGGGAGGTATATAAAATTCCATCCCCTCAGCTGAGCCCTGTAACTAAGATCCAGATCCTCTGTAAGGGTATCATGCTGCCAACCCCCGGCATCTATGATTGTTTTTTTCCTCCATATCCCCGCAGTGCCGTTAAAGTTAAAAAACCTGCCGGAACGATTTCTTGCTGTATGCTCAATCATAAAGTGGCCATCAAGAAGGATAGACTGACATTCTGTAAGGAGGGAATATCTCCTGTTTACATGATCCCAGCGTGCCTGTAACATACCAATATTTTCATCAGTGAAATAATGAATGGTTTTTTCAAGAAAATCTTCAGGAGGAAGAAAATCAGCATCAAAAACAGCTATAAACTCTCCGTCAGTCATGTTCAGCCCGTTCTCGAGAGCGCCGGCCTTGAAACCTGTACGATCTGTACGGTGAATATATTTTATATTAAATCCCTCTTTTTTCTTCTCTTCACACTTTTTCCTTGCGATCTCCACTGTTTCATCAGTGGAATCATCAAGCACCTGTATCTCCATGAGGTCTATGGGGTACCTGATCCTTGAAACATAATCGATCAGCCTCTCAACCACATATCTTTCATTAAAGACGGGGAGCTGAATGGTTACCCTTGGGAGAGTGTTAAATTCAGAAAGAGGTAAAATTTTGTCACGTCTGTGTTTTTTAAATAGATATATTGTGTAATACCTGTTCGCGCCATAAATAGAAAGAAGAACCAGAATGACCAGGTAAAAAACTAAAATGCCAGTTTCCATAAATTTTATAATCCCTTATATTTATTAGGCTGATATATATGTCTGCTCAATTCGCTGTTTCGAAAATGATGATTGAAGCCTTAATTTATACACTCCGGAGTCAAGCATTTTCCGGTGCAGTATCATAAACAGTGACCAAAAAATCAAGAATTACATAAAAAAATGTTACATTATACCTTTTAAAAAAAATATAAATTTTTGAATTTTTGTTATCTCATACAGTCCTCTGTTAATTTTTCAATCAAAAAAATAATCAATTCTGTTCATTTATTCACCCGGCTCCCCTGAAATTACAGCTCTGCCTGAACCTTCTTTATAATAATTAATTGATAATATTCCCCGATTTTTATAAACTGCCCCCCATACCGGTCAGTAAAACAGCATTCCTGCCGGTACTTCCTTAAAAATTTACTGCAGGCACCTGTTTATAATGATTAAAAAGAAAGACCGGTTCCTCTACGTGGACCTTCTCCGCGCATGGGCCATGACAATAATGATTGAAGTTCACATATTCAATGTTTTCATGAGGCCTGAACTGAGAAATGAGTTGTGGTTTCCTTTTTTAAACTTCATAAACGGGCTGGTAGCCCCTGCTTTTATCTTCATATCAGGTTTCGCATTCATACTCTCAACAGGCAACAGGGGTGATGAACTGCGCACATTCGGAAAGCTCTTCAGGAAAAGGCTGGGGCGTATTGCCCTGATTTTTATTGTGGGGTACCTGCTTCACGTACCATATTACTCTTTGAAAAATATTATAATCTACGCAAAGCCCGCGGAAATGAAACACTTTTACAACGTGGATGTTCTACAGTGCATAGGCTCCGGGCTGCTTATAATCTTCCTGCTCAGAATATTTATCAAATCTGACAGATTATTCCAATATGTCATTACATCCATTGCCGTCTTTATAGTTGCTCTGACCCCGTTCATATGGGGAACAGATTTCTCCATCTATATGCCTCTCCCCCTTGCCTGTTACTTTAACGAAATTCACGGATCATTTTTCCCTGTTTTTCCGTGGCACGGATTCCTTTTCGGAGGGGCATCGCTCTGCATCTTTTTTCTTAAGGCAAAAGAAAAGGGCGCAGAAAAACGTTTTATGGACCTTGCTCTCAAAATTTCAGGAATAGTATCCGTAGCGGGCATAGCATCTGTAACATGGCTTTCCCTTCAGCCATGGTTCGTGATAAAAGCAAGCCCCCTCTTCTACGCAGAACGTTTCGCCATTGTTGTTTTCATACTGTGCGTTTTCCGGCTTTATTATATTAAAAGGGGGGAAAGAGAATCTCTTCTTCTCAGCGTTGGCCGGGAGTCCCTGCTTGTCTACTGGCTCCACCTCCAGCTTATATACCGGAATTTGTGGAACGGTAAAACCCTGGCCGGTATCTACGGGGGAAGTTTCAGTTTTACAGAATCCGCTGCGGCCTCTCTCTCTCTTATTATCCTTATGTTCATAGTGGCGGTAACATGGGGAGGAATAAAACAAAAAAGCCCTGAAACCGGGAGAAAAATATTCCTCGCTGTTCTGGCAGGAGGGGCCGTAAAATTCTTTATCTTCTGAAAATTACCCTGGTGTAGAATTTAAACCCTTAAATTAAATAAAACTTCCCCATCTAATAATTTGCCTCTCCCCCTTTCTCTTATTATAATTGATTTTATAATTCCCGGATGTATCTGCACCCGGGATTGTTAAATCAAGATTTTGAAAAAAGCCTGAGGAATTATGAAGATAGACGGGGTGCGTCACATTACTGACAAAAAAGAACTACATGATATTTTTAAAAATATATTCATGGGGAGTTCGGTTATGCTGAAATCCCGGGGCATAAATATCAATGTTGATATCGCACGTATTGAAGAAAAAAAAATTTATATAAGGCTTCAAAACGATCAGGAAAAAATACAGGCTTCGGCCCTGTTCACAAGGTATAATGACAAAATATACTTCTCCCATGTAATCCCTCACGGTCATGAAGGAGATCTTCTGATATTTGAACCTGAAGGGATACAGGTTTTTACAGCTGCACGGAAGGAGGAGAGAAAAAAAACCGATGAAAAAACAGGCCGGAAGGCACTTATAACCAACATTATCTCCTCACCTGTTATTGAAGAGAGTTTCCGTCACAACAGAAGCCGGGCCGAATGGATGAGATCGGAGATAGCCGGCAGGTTTGAAGGAAAATTCGAGCATATACGGATTTTTTTCACAGGCGACAGAAAATCTGACAGCAGGATGAAATGGATAACAGACGAAAGAAAGCCGGTCTTTATCCCTGTTATTACGGCGAAGCAGGAGGGCACTGATTCCGAAACCTGCAGCAGGTACATGAATGAAATATTCTATACCGATCCTCTTCTTAAAGACGGCCATTTCCAGTCGGAAATAATAGTCCCGCTGCTGTACAGGGGGATGTTCCCGTTCGGATATATACAGGTAAACCACTTCGAAAAACTTTCAGATAGTGATCTCACTTTTACAAAAAGAATGGCCCTTGCCTTCTCGGAATCAATAACAAAAGATATGCTTCTTTTTAAACCATCCGAGGACTCAATGATGATAACCGATCTCTCTCTAAGCGGCCTGGGGATACTGTTCAGGGAGAGAACGCTCATCAGGCATTTCAGCGAAAATGAATCAATTGTTTCAACAGTATACATGCCTGAAAACAAACAGGCCACAATGATGATAAAAATCATGAACATCAACCAGATCAGCAATTACTACAGGATCGGGTGCATGATTATTAATATTGACCCTATCGGTGACGCCAACTATCAGGAATTCCTCGGCGAACTCTGATTAAAAAATTTACATTTTTTATAAGGGACTTGACATCCTGACGGCCCGGGACGATTCACAATTTTATATATTTTCAAAAATTATTGTTTAAGGTATCTATGTTAAATCTTCTTTTCTACCTGGATATATTCGGCACAGTATCTTTTTCTGTTGCAGCATCACTCATGGCTTACAGAAAAAACCTGGACCCCTTCGGTATTCTTGTAATAGCGGTTATTACATCAATAGGAGGGGGAACTCTCCGAGACATCCTTCTGCGGAACTACCCTATCTTCTGGATAGACAACATTACATACATTGTGGTCATCTTTATATCTTCAATACTCACGCAGATATGGTATAGGCATATTTCACGAATTTCAGACATACTCCTTATCTTTGATGCCATAGGTATCGGCATATTTACAATCATAGGAATAAAAACCGCTCTAACCTTCAACGTTCACCCTTTAATATGCGTAATGATGGGGACTGTAACAGCGGTTTTTGGAGGGATGGTACGTGATGTCCTCTGTAATGAAATCCCCGTTATACTGCACCGGGAACTTTACGCCACTTTATGCATACTTGGAGGAGCGGTTTTCTTTCTCCTTAAATTTATGGATTTGCCATCAGGAATCAACTATTTCATTTCAATGCTATCAATTATAATCACAAGAATTCTGGCTATACGGCACAACCTCTCTCTTCATGATTTTTTTGCCCGTTCTGAACCGGATTGATTTACATATTAAATAGAAAAGGCATAACATTCCTGGCGGAAAAACTTTTCTATTTCAGATTAATTAACGAAGCAGATGATATATAAATTATTATCTATTTCGTCTGTTTTCTGAATAATTCTTTGCCTTTTCATAATAATCGATTATCAGGCCGGGATCAATTTTTCTTCTCCTGCTTCTGTTCAATTCCTCTGTCAGGCTAATAAGCATGTCTCCGCCCCTCCTGACAATATCCGCCATTGCCTGTTTTTTCAGAAGGTAACTCACCGGGCAGTTGTAATGCTCGGCCAGCATCTCCCTGAATATCCAGAGAACTCTGCTCATCTCCTTTTTCTCATTTGATAGCCGTTTGTAACCCGGAAACTTCTTTTTATAAACCAGGTACTGATCCACTCTGAAATTTTTTGATGAAATTCCTGAATTAATCTGATCATATCTTTCCAGCAGGCCGTTTTCCCTGAGTGACTCTTCAAGTCCGCTTTCAATTTCAAGCAATTTTACAACATCATTTACAGCATACTCAAGCAGCTCATTTCTGATTGGACGCTTCAGCCAGTTGGCTCTCTGAAATAAATTCTTTTTCTCTTTCTCAACACCGATATACTCTGTTATGTTTACCTTCATGCCAAGTAGCTTCTGCGCAACAGCTATGTCCCTCAAAGGCCTGATTGTACAGTTAAGAACGTTCTGGGTCATATATATATCATTTTCAGATGAAAACATTACTTTTGTAATATCCTCACATGTAAGGAGTTCATGTAAAGGCTGGACATTACCGGCCTCAAGCACATCAATTATAACAGGCTCTGTCCCGTCAAAACACTGGATTATTGAAATGGAATACTTATAGTTAATTGAGCCCTGATCACCTTCAAGATCAACTGCAAGCCTCTTTATCCCTTTTCCCCTTAAATTAACAAGGTAATCTGAAAGTTCTTTTTCAGAGGTAATTATACGGATGGAATTAATGATAATTGTATCCCCTTACATATATAAATTCTGCCTGTTATTAATTATTGTAACCCGGAATGTCATGTTATGCAAGAATAATTTATACAGAGACAAAGCTACATAACCGAACGGCCCTATAAATAAACAGAAAAAATTTACCTGTTCTTTTATTACTTCATAGCATTAATTGACTGCTGTATAATGACCTGGTTAAAACCAAGCACGACCCTGTTTCCAATGACAAATACCGGGGTGGGGAAAGGTTCATCTTTTCTGGAATACTTCTCCTCCTTTCTGAAATAAGGAAGTCCCCTGTTTTTATAATATTCATAAATATCCCGTCTGTAATAAACAAAGTTACTGTCACCCTTTCTTCTGGTTATAGCATCGCAAAGGCTGTTCAGTTTAGCAATGTTATTTTTTAAAATTCTGTTATTGGAATCAACAATTCTATAGGCAATAAACTTCGTTCCGTTAAATGTCCATGCTCCGCCATCTTTCAAACCTGCAGGTTTTTTATAATATGCCTGTGCCTGTTTGCAGGACGAACAGTTATCAGCATAAAAATAGTAAACCCTGCCCTTCCCCTGCTGTGCGCTCAAAGACAGTACAACAAGAATCAATGAAACCGCGAATGTAATTTTTATTTTCATCAATATCTCCTATTTATTATGTATAAGTTCTGAACCTTCAGTCCAGCCTGCAGGACAAAAGCCCCCTCCTCCCTTGCGCACCGCGATTGCAGCGTCAAGTTTCCTCAGAAGTTCTCCTGAATTTCTTCCTATTGATTCATGAGAATATTCTGCCGCCACAACAACTCCATCCGGGTCAACAATAAACGATGCCCTTATTGCCGTCCCTTTTGAACTTTCATAAACACCCATAGCCCTGCTGAAAGAACCGGACCTGTCTGAAAGCATTGGGAACTTTACATTTTTAAGAAGAACATTATCCTTCTGCCATGCCCGGTGTACATATGCTGAGTCAGTGCTGATCGCAAAAATTTCAGCCCCGGCCCCCGTAAAATCGGAATAATAATCAGAAAGCTCCTTAAGTTCCGTAGGGCAGACAAAAGTAAAATCCGCGGGGTAGAAAAAAAGAATCATCCATTTCCCCCGGTAATCCTTAAGATCAATCTCCTTTATCTCTCCTTTGTGAAAAGCCGTAAGCACAGGCAGGTAAACCTTTCGCCCGATAATCGTATCAGGTCTTGTAGTCCCTCTTTTTGAAATTATCGATGTGCCCGCATTGTTTACCGCTCCATAAATAAAAAAAATGATGCAGGTTAGTACAAGGTAAAATCTTTTCATACGCTGTTATGCTCCCGCTGAATTTTTATATTACACTATTTTACAGATATCTTTCCCTTTTTTTCAAGATATATTTTTTACATGTAAATCTCCATCATTGAAAAATGAGAAAATTAAAAAACACCGTAAAAAAGGGGTTTTTCTTAAGTTTTTTTAATTTTAAAAATCATGTAACATAATTTCATTTGACATAAGCGCATGACAACTTTAATAATCTGCCATGAAAGCTTTTTGAATCCTTATACTTCCCGTTAATTATTCAGAAATCTTTCATTCAATAAACACACGACTAAAGGAACGGTTATACTTATGGCAAAGGCTGATAGTAAAAATGCGAAGAAGGTTGCTCTCCCACAGAGCTACACTGTTTCTTCAATGGCAGCGTATCTCGCTGAATCAAAAGAGCTTTCAAAAAAAGATGCAAAAGAAATTCTAGAACTTGTATTCAACCTGATTGAAACAGGAGTCCTCAAAGGTGAAAGAGTCCCAATCGGAAAAATCGGGAAGGTTTACGCTAAAGTTAAACCTGCGACTAAAGCGAGGAAAGGAAGAAATCCGATAACCGGAGAAGAGATTACAATCCCCGCAAAAAAAGCGACAAAAGTTCCGAAATTTACTTTCACAAAAGGATTCAAGGAAGAAGTACTGAAAGCCAAAATAAAAACAAAAAAATAAAATAAAACCCGCCGAAAGGCGGGTTTTTAAATCAACATATATATATGTTGTATTCCAGGTTCTTTCAATGGCTTTCCCTTTAAAAAAAATTTCAATACCATGCAATCTGAGATGGATGCCGCAAGGCATGACCGTTGAACATTTTGCCCTTCCCACTGCCGACCTTGCCGGGAGTTTTCGAAACAGACTGTGGTTTTCCGGAAGCCGGAGAAATCAATGGGATATTCCCTGTTTCATATTAAGCCCGTTTTTTACCGCAATACCCAATTCAGCGGAACTGAAGGGTTTCATTATAATTTTTAATACACCGGCCTCTTCAGCTTTCTCTTTAGTAAGCTGTTCATTATAACCGGTGCATAGAATCACAGGAAGCTCAGTTTTAATTCTCTTCAGTTCAATTGAAAGATTCAGGCCGGTCATCCCGGGCATTGTCATATCTGTAACGACCAGATCTATTCTCTCCGGATCTTCTGAAAAAACAGTCAAGGCGTCAGCACCGCTGTTACATCTGATAACTTTATAACCCATTGATTCAAGGATATTAGCATTAACTTCTGTCAGCACCTCTTCATCATCAACGAGAAGTATGGTCTCACCGCCAGCTGTATTTATTTCTTTTACTGTTTCCACTTCATTTATCTCAGCTCCGGAAACAGGCAGATATATTTCAAACGTGGTGCCCTCACCGGGTATACTGTCCACGTAAATCGCGCCTCTATGGCCTTTAACTATACCATGGATAACGGACAGTCCCAGACCTGTCCCTTTTCCCCTCTCCTTGGTTGTAAAAAAAGGTTCAAATATCCTGCCGAGAATTGACGGATCAATCCCGGAACCGTCATCAATAACCTGAAGGAGAAAATACGCCCCCTTGTTTAAATCCGGGTGACTGGAAGCATACTCCGCATCAACATTTATATTCGCCACATTTATTTTAATCTCTCCGTCCATGGCCGGCATTGCATGCGCAGCATTTGTGCAAAGGTTCAGTATTATCTGACTAATCTGGGTACGATCTGAAAGGACAGTATCAAACTCAGCATTGTTCATAAACCCTATAGAAACTGTTGAAGGAAGCGTGGCGCGAATAAGTTTTATAGTATCTTCAATTACCGGAATAAGATTTAACGGCTCCAGCTTCTTTTCCCCTTTGTAACTCATGGAAAGAAGCTCGCTCACGAGGTCACGGGCCCTGTAGCACGATTCAAGTATATGTCCGATATTCCTGTGCAGGGGTTCCCCCTTCTTCACATGCTTCATGGAAAGTTCGGCAAAACCCATGATAGCCATGAGTATGTTATTAAAGTCGTGGGCAACGCCGCCGGCCAGCGTCCCGATGGCCTCCATCTTCTGCATCTGATGCAGCCTTGACTCGAAGTCACTCTTTTCAATTGCCGCTTTGCGATGTTCCGTCATATCTCTGAAAATAGCGGCGATATAACGCCTTTCATTTATTACAATAGGAGCGCCGCTTATATCAACATAGATTATCGTTCCATCTTTTCTTTTCACGGGAATCTCCCGTGCGAGGTTGATTTTTCCTTCTGCCAGGCGCACAAACTGAGACATTGCATACGGAATTTTTTCCTCAGGATGGATATCAAAAAAAGATAAATCGGGGTCTGTTCCTTCATCGTAGCCGAGTATTGACAGCATGGCGCGGTTCATCATGCTGAATTTCTTTGTTTCAATATCCGCCAGGACTATTCCGTCAGTCGCATTGTCAAAAACAGCCCTTAAAATATTTTCACTTGCCTCGGCCCTTTTTATGGCATCGATCAGGTCCTCTCTGCTCCTCTCAAGGTTTTCCACCTGTTCCTGGAGCTGGGTATAGTAACTCTTTTTTATAGAACAGTCCCCGAGCCCTATAATTTTATTCCTCAGGTTATTCCTGTTGTCACTATAATCAGAGGGCTTTCGCATAGATCCCTTCAATATCTTTGATATCAGGATCCCGGGGATTAGTTACAATACAGGGATCTTCAGCAGCGAATTTAGAAAGTTCAGAGATCATTTCCTCCTTTACCCCTATACTTCCCAGGGTCTCATTTAACCCGGCCCTTGCCCTCAGCGAGCTTATCTCGTTAATTAATGCATCTTTAACTCGATCCGGGCCCATTCCCTCCACGTCGATACCCATTGCCGCCGCAAGATCATTATATCTGTCGGCCGCCATGTAAAAATTATATTTTACAACATGTTCAAGAAGCAGGGCATTACACTCGCCATGCGGCAAATCGAGAAGCCCCCCAAGGGCGTGTGCCATAGCATGCACAAGGCCGAGACTCGCATTAGAAAAAGCAAGACCCGCAAGGAGACTCGCAAGCATCATCCTGTCCCTGTATCTCAAATCGTGATGGTGTTCACATGCAGGGACAAGGTTATGGCTTATAAGTTTCACAGCCTTAAGGGCATTAACATCCGTGACAGGTGAACTCGCATTAGAAACATATGCCTCAAAGGCATGTGTCAGGGCATCAAGCCCGGTAGCAGCGGTAAGTTCATGCGACATGGTCGTCGTGGTAATGGGATCTATGATAGCAACATCCGGAACGAGGGACTTGCTTATACTTGCAATCTTGACTTTCCTTCCGGAATCAAGAATAATGGCAAACTGTGAAACATCAGCTGAACTGCCGGCCGTAGTCGGTATGCATATAAGTGGAGGCCCCGGCAAGGGCACCGTATCCACGCCTTCAAATTCCAGTACATTTTTATTATTGGTACTTACAATCCCTATCCCCTTTGCACAGTCCATGGGGCTCCCGCCGCCGACAGCCACAATCATATCACACCCTTCACGCCTGTAAAGTTCAGCCCCCTCCATAACTTCATAGTCTTTTGGATTTTCAGTGACATCGCCAAAAACCGCAAAAGGTATACCTGTCCCTTTAATCAGTCTTTCAACAATTTCAGCCCATCCGGCCCTGATGACCCCCGGGTCAGTAACCACAAGTACTTTTTTTACACCGAGATTTTTTATATACCTGTCGATCACCTCAATCGCACCGCTTCCGAATAAAAATTCCGGAGCTACAAATTTCCTCAATTCAAAGGGATTATATCGTTCCATGGCGCCTCCAGGCTGTAATCTTAAATTAATAGCAATATACAAAAATACATGAATAATTCCAGTTTATGAACAGATGGTTGAATAAATAATTTACTTCACACAGATTTTTTCGCGGAAAACAACAATGCATATTAAGGCAGGCCTGGCCATACTGAGACCATACAGTTATTCCCGAAACCCGGAACATTCTGCATGGTAAGAAACCAGGTAAAAGCTCATATATAACCTTTACCCGTTTATTAAAGAGGTGTTCTTCAATAAAATAATTTAATTCACTTCAAATTCTAAGCCGTAATGTGGCCTATGTCTGAATTAAAAAATCCGTTTACAGTTACAATATTATCATAAATACTGTTTTTATTGCTGTCAGAATATTTCTCGGCCGCAAAATCCCCTGTAATATAAAAATCCATGCCGGCCTTAAGGCTTTCAGACAGTGCCTCTGCTATTTTTCCCCTGGCCCTGCATTTGAAGAAATGTTTCTCAGCTTCAGCTGCATCTTTCTCTTTCCCTGAAACAGTAAAAGTGCAGGTCATGCTGTTTCTCTCCCTGGCTATTTCAGGGCCGTCAATTATGTGCCCGGATAAACTTATACTTCCCATATGTACCTCCCCATTAATTAATCAGTCCTGATAATAATAAAACAATGAACTATGTCCATTTCAAATAAACCGATTATATTTCAGCATAAATTCCGGCATTAATGGCATGGCTCAATATCCAAGGAAAAATTTTAAATTACACTGCAGGCTGTGAGGTAAAAAAGAAGTCAAAATAATCAGGCGAAGAGAAGAAGGCTGGCAGCCATAACAACCATACCCCCTATAAGTCCCAGTATAGCGACATGATGTTCCCCGTATTCCTCGGCTGTCGGCAGAAGTTCATCAAGTGATATATAAACCATTATACCTGCAACACATGCAAATACTACCCCGAAAGCGGCATCATTGAAAATTGTGACAAGAAAGAAGTATCCCAGAAGGGCCCCTACCGGTTCGGCAAAACCTGAAGTAAAGGAGTAGAAAAACGCTTTCCCCCTGCTCTTCGTGGCATAATAGATAGGAATTGATACGGCTATACCTTCAGGAATATTATGTATTGCAATTGCTGCTGTTATACTTATACCGAGAGCCGGGTCATGAAGAGCCCCGATAAAAGTAGCCAGCCCTTCAGGAAAATTGTGGATACCTATGGCGATAGCGGAAAACAGGCCGAGACGCATCAGTTTACGATCTTTTGCTTTCCCGTCAGTTGCATGCTCGAAATTTACAAGTTCATGCGGATTTTCATATTCAGGAACAAGCCTGTCAATCAAAGCTATAATTGCTATACCGGCAAAAAATGCTATTACTGTGTAACAGTAACCATGCTTATCACCATACATGGATGACAGTGAAGTCCGTGCCTTAACAAAGATCTCTATCATGGAAACATATATCATTACGCCTGCAGAAAATCCCAGCGCCCCTGCAAGGAACTTATGATTAAACTTCTTTGACATGAACGCCATTAAACTCCCTATACCTGTTGAGAGACCGGCCAGAAGAGTCAGGCTGAACGCGAATAAAATTCTGTCAAAATCGATATTCATAGAACAGCTCCTTTGCAGGCAATATTCAGCAACAACATTTCCTGATAAAATAATCCAACCATGAACACGGGCAACCCTTTTTCAGGATAACAGAATAAAAATGCCGGAAAAACATCTATATTCCGGCATTTAAAAGATACTGCTGTTTATTAAATATTAGGAGGATACAGAGGATATTACTCTGTAATATCCTCCTCTTCAACCTCATCCCACCCTGTAATCATAGCCTTTATATGCGATGACACTGAATGACCTGTAGTTGTCATGTATATATGAATTATGGTGAATGCGATAAGTATGAAAGCCCCGATGGCATGAAAAACAGCTATATACTTAACAGACCTTAAATGGATGTCACCGTGAGCCACATAATAGTATATCAGCCCTGTTGAAACCATCAGAGGAACAATCGCTACTTTGTATCCCACATATGTAAGTTTCTGAAGAGGGTTCAGTTTTACCTTGAGAGATTTTCCAACCGGTTTTCTCTCCCCGTTGAATATACCCTTCAGATAATAAAGCATCATCTCTCTCAGTTTGTCAGTAGTGGGTATATAATGCCTCCACTCACCTGTAGTGAAGTGCCAGAAAATTGAAAAGGCAATAAGAATAATCAGGGTAAAACCCGCATAATTGTGCAGAACAACCGCTTTTTCGAAGCCGAGAATCCTGTATGACCCGTGGACCTCGAAACCTGTAAAGATAAGAAAGAAAATCAGTACCGCCTGGGCCCAGTGCCAGAAGCGCTCAAACCTTTTATACATGTAAACCTTTTTTGCCATATCAGTCCTCCTTCCTCTTCTTTGATGAAAGGTATCTCATAGAGCCGTGAACAGTAACACCTGCAAATGATCCCGCTATGAGGAGTATGCCGAGAATATCAAGGACAAGACTCCTGTCCCTGCCTGGAATCCAGCATGCGGTGAGTCCGGTAAGGCGCCCCTCGCGTGAGTGACAGTCGTTGCAGTTCATGGCATTCTCTTTAGTGGTTACCATATGAGTAAGCGGCCAGTTCATTTCTGTTTCAATCCATTCGAATTTTCCGCTGTAAGGAACACCGGCAGCCTTCATGCCCTTCTCCGCTGATTTCTTCCAGTCCCAGTCAGCCCAGTAAGCCCCGCTCCCTTTCGGGCCGAAAAGCTTTGGTATAATAAAGGTCTTATTCACAGGATCATACATCTGCTTTCCTCTCATAACCTTGAAAGGCCATATTTTAGATCCCTGCGCGCCGCACTCACCGGCTATTCTGTTAATCTGAACAGGAGTTTTATCCGGATCTATTTTATCTCCCACAAGAACATGATCCACATTACCGTTAAACCAGTAGTATTCCGGAACGGCATTTTTAACCATTTTAAACTCCCCTTTCATCCCGTCATAAACAGGGTCGCCATCCTTATCTTTTACAACTTTCGGTTTTCCTTCCGGGGTCTTTTGTCCGGCTTTTGACCAGTCCCACCATACCTTCGTTTTAAAGCTTGTGGAATAAAACTTTATGTGACATGTCTGACACGCAATTTTCTCCGTATGTTTATCCAGAACCCTGCTTGTAAAATTATCTTCAGGCTTTTCTCTCTGGTAAAGACGGTTTTTAAAAATATCATAAGTCCTGTCCGGCTGGTCCTCAACAAAGAGAGTCTGGGTATGGGGATTTCTTGTATGGCACCTTTCACAACTCAGCCTGTCTTTATCTTCAACCGAAACAGAAAACAGCTGGCCCTTTATATCGTGCCTGTCCGCTTCATGGCAGTCAACGCATGACATCCCGCCCCCGTCTTTTGACATGTGAACATCGATCTTCTTTGAGGGATGCAGGAGAGACTTGTCCAGCGCTCCATGCTTCACGGCATTCCCCCCGCCTCCATAGAAATGGCATGATCCGCAGTTCTGCCTGTTCGGCCTCCCGACATTAAAAGCTATATTTCTGTAGTCAGGTTTCTTATAGAGTTTCTTGTTCTTAGGGAAGACCGTGTCCTTTGAAACCGGATACCCTGCCATGGTAGGAAATTTCTCATATGTACCTGTTGTGTCATGGCAGACAAGGCAGTCGATTTTATTCTGATCTGTAAAATCAAAAGTTCCGTCTTTCCACCCATAGCCTATATGACAGCTTGTACATCTCGGTTCATTAGATGCTACGGCTATGCAGAAATTATTTATAATATTTTTCTTCCCAACATCGACCATCTGCCCTTCCCTGCCGGACAGCTTGTCTGTTTTCCGGGTCCAGAGCCAGTGGTTTGTTTTCATAATCTCAGCCCCGGCCTGATTGTGACACTTAAGACACGCTGCAGTAAGGTCCTCCGGTTTGCTGAAATTTCTGTTTAACTCGGCAAATTTTGAATGATCTACCGCCCCTGCAGAAAGCATAGTGAAGCTACCGGTTATCAGAATAAAAACTGAAGCAAGAAAGCAAAACTTTCCCCCCATAAACAGCCTCCTTTGTTATATAAAAAATGGGGATATTATCTCTCCCCCTTAAAACCCATGCTTAACCAGCTTGAATATCCGTCTTTGAGAATTTTTACATTGCGGAAGCCCTGTTGCTTCATTATATCAGCCGCGGCATCAGATTTTATTCCCACTCCGCAATAAATAACCACAGGGCTGTCTTTATCCAGTTTTTTTATATCACGGACAAATGTGGCATTGTGATATTCTATATTCACCGCACCTTTAATATGACCGTCAGCAAATTTATGAGGATTCCGCAGATCAATTATAAGCAATCTTTCGGATGACATCATATCATTGAGCTCAGCGGGCGTTACATAATCCGTAAACCCGCATGAAATCAGCTGAAAAAAGACCGCAATTGGAATTACCCTTTTCATTTTTTAAGAAGAACGTCGCTCCTCTGCCTGAAATTTTCTATTATCCCCTGCCGGATCAGCCTGCAGCCTTCAATAAACTTCCTGTTGGTAATCCTGTAATATACAAGCTTTCCCTCCTTTCTTTCCGCCACCGCTCCCTGGTTCTTCAAAACCTTCAGATGCTGTGAAACATTGGTCATTGAAATGCCAAGAGTCTCCGCTATATCTGAAACTGAATGTTCCCCTCCCTGCAGAAGCCACATTATCCTGAGCCGTTTCTCATTGGACAGCACGGAACAGAATTCAGCGTGGATTTTAAAAAACTCCGGGTCATCCATTTCCGTATAAAAATCCTGCTCATTTTTCTTTTTCAAAGATACACCTCTTCCCGGTTTATTCAAATTTTTTTGAAAAAACCGGGACATAAAAAATTATCAAATTATTTCATTACTTATCGCTGAAATAATTTCATGATGCAATCATTCGGATCAATATATAAACGATTGCAAATATTTGCAACTATTAATATAACACCCCCGCAAAATTAAGAATTTCTGCTCCTGGCATATGACCGGTTATGCGTTAATATCTTGACATTTTTGCATTAAATAATAAAAAAATCACGGGTATGCTTTTATATATATCCAGCACACTCGCCGCCGGTTCAACTGGAAAATTTTATCTGCCTGAGCAATAGGAGCATATACTGTGCTTATACAGAAATTTTACGGAAACAACCCGGAGAGGTGTAAACTGGTTCTTATAAAAATAAATCAGAACCAGGCTGGCTATCAATAAAACTCTTAACAGGAGGCTTTTTTTGGAATCTATAGCTAAATTCGTGGGAGCTGTAAACTCCCTTGTCTGGGGTCCCTACATGCTTGTTCTTCTGGTAGGTACAGGCCTTTTTCTCACAATCAGACTCAAATTCATGAGTTTCAGATACCTGCCATATGCACTGAAACTCGCTTTTACTCCTCATCAGGATGAAAAATCCGAAGGAGACATTAATCATTTTCAGGCCCTGATGACCGCCCTTGCGGCAACTATCGGAACGGGAAACCTTGCAGGTGTTGCAACAGCAGTGACACTGGGAGGTCCCGGTGCTGTTTTCTGGATGTGGGTCACTGCCCTTGTCGGTATGGCAACCAAATACTCTGAAGCGATTCTCTCTGTAAAATACAGGGAAACAGATGAAAGAGGAGAGATGGCAGGCGGCCCCATGTATTTCCTTGAAAAAGGTCTGGGGATGAAATGGCTCGGAGTTCTCTTCGCACTTTTCGGCGCCATCGCAGCTTTCGGCATAGGGAACATGGTACAGTCCAATTCCGTTGCTGATGCGATTAATTCAACTTTCGGTATTCCTCTGATTTATACCGGTATTGCACTTGCTATACTCACAGCACTGGTAATTCTGGGCGGAATAAAAAGTATCGGCCGTGTATCCTCGATGATAGTCCCTTTTATGGCGGTATTCTATATCCTTGGCGGACTCGCGATTATTATCATGAATATAAACATGCTGCCTGACGCAGTGGCTTATATTTTCAAATGCGCTTTCGCGGGTCATGAGCCTGTAGCAGGCGGTTTCGCTGGCGCCACAGTAGCTCACGCGTTAAGGTTCGGTGTGGCAAGAGGTGTATTCTCAAATGAAGCCGGTCTTGGTAGCGCGCCAATAGCGGCGGCTGCGGCAAAAACAGACCACCCGGCAAGACAGGCCCTTGTTTCAATGACAGGAACCTTTCTCGACACAATAATTGTATGTTCAATTACGGGACTTGTTCTCGCGATTACAGGTCTCTGGCAGAACGCGAATTCTGAACTCACTGGAGCAGCCCTTACAACTGCAGCATTCACAGCCGGCCTTGGCAAGTTCGGAGGATGGATAGTTGCCATAGGCATAATACTCTTTGCTTATTCAACAATTCTCGGATGGGCATATTATGGAGAGAAATGCGCCGAATATCTTTTCGGGGCAAAAATTATTCTCCCGTACAGGTACCTCTGGGTTCTTTTCGTAGCTGTAGGAGCTTATGTCAAGCTTGCTTTTGTATGGGACTTCGCTGACACAATGAACGGGCTCATGGCAGTCCCCAACCTTATAGGACTTCTCCTTCTGAGCAAAGTTGTTGTATCTGAAACAGAAGACTTCTTTGCGACCAAATACAGGGAAGAGAAGAACAAAGAGGAAAAGGCCGCGTAGTTTTTTCCCAATCGAATAATGAATAATAAAAAACTCCGGCATATTTGCCGGAGTTTTTTATTGCCGGATAAAATGTCTACATGTTAGTCACAAGGACCTTCTCGAGATTTTCAGGTGCGGCCTTCCTGTTTACTATAAATGAATTCCCGTCCTTTTTAAACACTCTGATTTCATTTCCGTCAAGCACCTGTACAGCCCTTTTAATCTCCCTTCCATTGCCGAGCAGCCATGTTTTAGTTTCAGGATTATATATAAGGTCCGCCTCTTCCCCCATATTCGGCCCTGTTATCTGTTCAAAATGATAGCGGTTCTGACTTACTTCAACCTTATAGGTTTTCTCACCCTCGGTAATATACTTTGTTTCCACCTCACCGGGTTTCATAGCAAGGGGATTTGAGCCTGTCCAGAACTCAACTGAATTAAGAATAATTCCATCAATGAGAATACAAATACCGTAAACCGGGATAATAACCATTATAAGAAAAACAATCTCATTTACCCACTTGCTCCCCAGTCTCTGGTTAAAATTAAGAATCTTTCTTGTAAGAACAAAATTACCAATACACCCCTGGAATGAAGTCAGACCGATAACTGCTGCCAGCATTAACGCAATACTTCTTTTTCCCATTTCAGATCTCCTTGAATTAAATTTTTATTGAATATATCAAATTTTATGCTATATATCAATCCCTGTATATTTATTAATTTGTTATGCTGTAAATATAGTGTAAAATAAGCGCCTTCAATTATTAGAGATTTATTGACATAAAACCGATAATTTATTAACCAGATAGGAACCGGGAGGATACAGTACCATGTCAAAAAACATCATGTATTACCAGAATGGTGAAAATATAATCAGGTCAGGCCAGCTGGAACAGAGAATGTACATAATCCTTGAAGGGAGGGTTAGCATAATACTGCAGAGCGGTGATGAACAGTTTGTTGTTGCCACCATGGAAAAAGGGGATTTTTTTGGTGAAATATCCCTCTTTACTGATCATCCCAGGAGTGCGACAGTGAGGGCCCTTGGGGACGTTAAACTCGCATACATCGATAATATTAACCAGCTAAAGGCGTTTCTGATAAAAAACCCGGCCTTTGCCGCAAAGATGGTGCAGATCCTCGCCAGAAGAGTGGCAAAAACGGATGAAATACTTGTCGGAAAGATAAGTGAAATTAAAAGACTTAAACAGACTCAGGCAATCTGACATACAGGTGTATAATGAAAAAAAAACTCTTCATAATTGACGGCCACGCCCTGTGCTACAGGGCATATTTTGCTTTTATACGCAATCCTCTAATAAATTCAAACGGACAGAACACATCCGCAATCTACGGTTTCGCAAGGATGCTCCTCAAGCTTATCAAGGAGCAGTCGCCTGACTATCTTGCGGTAGCGTTCGACCCGCCGGTCAAGTCGTTCAGATTTAAAATTTATGAAGAGTACAAGGCAAACAGGCAGAAGATGCCCGACGACATGAGGAGTCAGGTTGAGGAGATCAAGACCATGGTGAAAACCCTGGGACTCCCGCTGCTGGAATTCGAGGAATTTGAGGCTGACGATATTCTGGGTACTGTGGCCGAAAAATACTCCTCCGATAAAACTGACGTATACCTTGTGACAGGTGATAAGGACGCGTACCAGCTGGTGCATGACAATGTACGGATATACGCCAGCACAAAGGGGATCTCCGAATATGAAATATATGACAGGGAAGGAGTTATAAATAAAACAGGTCTGCCGCCAGAAAAAATAATAGACTACATGGCTCTCATGGGTGACACCTCAGACAACGTCCCGGGGATCAAGGGTATCGGGGAAAAAACAGCACTTAAACTTATTACTGAATATGGTTCACTGGAAGCCCTTTTTGAGAATGCCGGTTCCATTAAGGGGAAAACAGGCGAGCTGATCCGGAATGGACATGACATGGCACTGCTTTCAAGGGAACTTGTAACAATCAGACGTGATGTTCCGATAGAGATAAAAATTGATGAAATGGAATTTAACGGAATTTCTCAGGATAAAGCATCTGAATATTTTAACGGCCTTGAAATGGGATCAATAGTCACCGAATTTTTCCAGGGAACGGAGAAAAAGACTTCTGATGAAAAAGAGCAGGAGAAGAAGGACTACAGGACAGTCCGAACGGAGAAGGAACTGGATGAGATGATCTCCGAAATTGAAAAGGCAGCCTTTGTATCAGTTGACACGGAAACCGATTCACTTCAGCCTGTAGAGGCAGAAATCGTCGGCCTTTCATTCTCCGTCAGGGAGCAAACAGGATGGTACCTCCCTGTAATGAGCAGAGGCCTTTTCAGTGAGGATTACCCTGACAGTTCCGTTTCACTCCCGAAGATAAAGCCCCTTCTTGAAAATCCGGATATAAAAAAGATCGGGCAGAACATAAAATATGATCTTCTCGTGCTGAGAAGAGCGGGAATTGAACTGAAGGGAATTGAATTCGACACAATGATAGCCTCCTATCTGATAAACCCTTCAGATCGCAGGCATAACATGGATGATCTTGCAGAGCAGTATCTTAACTACAAAACAATAACATTCAAGGAACTTACAGGCACAGGTAAAAACGCAGTGCCAATAACAGAAGTCCCTCTTGACAGGCTTGCGGAGTATGCTGCTGAAGACGCGGACATAACCCTGAGGCTGCACAATGCCCTTAAGCCGCTTCTTGAAAAGAATTCCCAGAATGAGCTCTTTACGAATATTGAAATGCCCCTTATGTCAGTCCTTGCTGAGATGGAACAGACAGGAGTAAAGATCGACACAAAACACTTCGACAGCATGAAAAAGGACACAGCTAAAAAACTTGTTGAAGTTGAAAAGAATATTTATTCATCAGCGGGGCAGGAGTTCAATATCAATTCCACAAAAGAACTCTCATCAATCCTTTTTGAAAAACTGGGACTCCGCACCGTAAAAAAAACCAAAACCGGTTTTTCAACAGACATTCAGGTGCTTGAAACCCTCAGGGGTTCACACGAAATAATAGACCACCTGATAACATACAGGACACTGAGCAAGCTGCAGAGCACCTACATAGACTCATTACCGAAACTGATAAGCCCTGTTACCGGAAGGATTCATACGTCATATAATCAGACTGTGGCTGCCACAGGTAGGCTTTCATCCTCTGACCCGAACCTGCAGAATATCCCGATCAGGGATGATTTCGGACGACAGCTGAGAAAGGGATTTATACCTGAGAAAGGGTTTATAATGATGTCTGCTGACTACTCCCAGATCGAGTTGAGGCTGGCGGCCCATTATTCAGATGACCCGAATATGCTCTCAGCTTTCAGGGAGGGGATAGACATCCACAACATGACAGCTTCTTCTGTATTCGGCGTCCCCTTTGAAGAAATAAGTCCGGACATGAGGAGGCAGGCGAAGATCATAAACTTCGCGACTATATACGGGGTCTCCCCTTACGGCCTTTCACAGCAGGCTGAAATAAGCATGAAGGACGCTGCAGAATTCATAAAGAAATACTTTGAAACATACCCGGGGTTCAGGGATTATATAGACAGGACAGTAGAATTCGCGAAGAAAAACGGTTACGTTGAGACTCTCATGGGTAGGAGAAGGCCGGTACCGGAAATAAACTCAGATACTGTCTTCAGGCGGGAAGGGGCTGAACGCGTCGCCATCAACACCCCGCTGCAGGGAACCTCTGCTGACATGATAAAGATAGCGATGATAAATATAAGCAGGGAGCTGTCTGAAAAAAAACTGCAATCAAAGATGATAATGCAGGTTCACGATGAACTTGTGTTTGAAGTACATGAAGAGGAACTCGAAGAGATGAAGGCGCTTGTCAGAGAGAAGATGGAGACAGCGCTTTCTCTCAATGTCCCCATCGTTGTTGAGATAGGCACAGGCAACAACTGGGAGGAGGCGCACTGAAAGGCTTCACGCCTCAGCTCCCCGGTTTTTACCGCTCTGTAAACACATGCCACTTGGGGCGTTTATAACTTGCGAGAAATTTTTTCTCTGTTGACCGGACAGATTTTTTCTTCTTCTCAATCCCGTCGAAAAAAAGTACAAAATCAAGCTGCTTCTTCTTTTTTATCAGTTCATTCGCGTATAACCGGGCAATACCGTTGGCAGGAAGTATATTCCTCCCCATTATCCTTTCAAGCGGAAAAACAATACCTTTCCTGTTATTCCCCGGCTCATATGACTTATAAACAAGTTCCGTGCATACAAGGGACGAGTCTGTGAGAAAATCAAAATCGAAGTCATAAGGCCTTCCCGAGTACCTGAACGCGCGAATCAGAGCCCGGGCAATCTCGCTCTTTGAAAGCCTGGGCCTCAGTACTGCTATTGAATCGCATGAAGCAGAATGCTCAATGGTTGTAAAGAGAACCCCCTCCCCTATTGCCTCAACAACTCTTGGGATGTGACCGGAACTGTCAGGTCTGACACAAAGCTTATATCCGCCTGTACTCTTTTTCAGAATATCCTCAACCGATTTCTCTCCTGTTTCCTTTAACAGCGAAGCCGTCTCTTCACCGTTAAAAAAAACCGCCCGATCCTCCGGTGTGCCGATATATATTGCCGCGTGCGTCCAGAATCCCGGGATCCCGATATTGGTGAGGTACCACTCCCTCCTTTCAAGAATTATATCCCCGGGCTTCAACTCTCCGGCAATCTCTCTAATCTGTCCCTCTGTTATAAGGCTGCTGTTAATCCTGTAGACCTTCGCGTCTCCTGCAAAATTGGATATCCCCTTCTGCACAGGGAACCAGGTCTTCTTCCCTGTTTTTTTCAGTATATCCACGCCGTTTTTTGCTGTAAGGCTCTCCCCTTTCCACATACCGTATTTCCAGATCTTCAGGCTGTCCTCCCTCATGAGCCGCGAGCTTAATGGGGCTTCCGGTTTACCATACAATTTATATGCCGCTTCAAAAGCCGCAAACTCCGTGGCCATAAGCACGTTCAGAAACCTGAATTTAAAGCTGTCATATGTTCCTGAAGGGAGGCCGATTTCAGGAACACTGTCATTAAGAACCACTGCCAGTTCAGGCTTTTTCTCGATTTTATCTATAAATTCGAGAGCAAACCTGTACTCCATCAGCATTGCAGCACGGCATATATAAAATGACCTTTTCTTGTATTTACCTTCAAGAAGCTGGTAATCCCTGTGAAACGAATCAATTGAATCTATTGCCAGATAAAAATCACATATGCTTTTCCACAGGGATTTAATTTCCTCTCTTGACGGGGCTGAAACCATGCCTGAATTTTTCCCCTCACTTTTGAAAAGAGTTTTATTCGATTCAAGAAAGGAATAGATTGAACGGAGCCCTTTGCGGTACACAGCAAGTGAATCCATATCCATCTTCTGTTTCAGGTAAAGCTGCTTTTCCGGAAGGCGCGCAAGTTCGCTCGTACCGCTCTCCGAAGCGTATACCGCGGTAATTATCATTATTATAGCCAGGATTCTCTTTAACATCGCCCACCCCCGGAAATAAATACCTTCACGTAATAACATGATATCCATACAGAGTCAATTATTAATACAGATTCTTTCACAACCCCGCCTCCATTAAAACACTTTCAGCACGACTTCAAATACTCCGGCATATTCAGCATTATTCCGGCGGCAAACAAACTCTATTAAAAAACCACATGGGCAGATATAACACTTATCTGTTACAAAATTTCAAACAGGTAAATTTTTAAATAAATCAGGCACATGATTATACCTGTTCAATTTGAAATAAAAATTGCTGTTGACTTTTTGAACATGCATTAAGGTAATATAATACATAAATAATGTTAACAATTCTACCTTTTTGCCGGTATTAATTATGAACACTACTAATAAAACAAGACTGGAGAAAGAAGGTCCTAAACTTTTTGTTCTCTTTTCACTTATTGGGCTCTGCTGCTTTATTACTTTTTATTCAAGCTTTGTTCTGAATACCACATCCGTTTATACACACCTTTTTTATATTCCGATTTTCCTCACATCGTTATGGTGGGAAAAAAAAGGGATACCGGTTGTCATCCTCCTATCAATATTCCTTATTATCGCGTACATTTTTTCCCCGGCTGGCGGAATTTCATTTTCCGATTACCTGAGAATCGGGGTTATCTTCTTTGTCGGAATTTTCATGTCTCTTTCACTGGACCTAAAAATCCGTGTAAATAATATTTCAATTATAGATAAAACATCAGAACCCGGACAGGTTATTATCCGGGAACCGGTAAAAATTATTTTTATAACCGCACTTATTTTCTTATCATGTATACTCACTGTATACTTTCATGTAATTGAAAACAGGGGAACTGTATTCAGCCATTTTTTTTATATCCCTATCATATTATCCGCGCTATGGTGGAAAAGGCGCGGTCTTGCAGTTGCGCTTTTTCTAGCATCTTTTCTCCTCTTCGGCCATTTTTTTCTGCGTGATTACGTGATCACAATTAATGACTACTTCAGGGCTGTAATGTTTATTATCGTCCCGCTGTTCATATCTTATCTTGGAGAGAAAATCTCAAACGCCGAAAAACAAATAAGCTATCTTGATCTTATTGTCAGCCTGGCTCAGAATGTAAACAGACTGGTAATGCACGAGATTGACGGACAGAGGCTTTCAGAAGGTATTGCATCAACAATCGCGAACAGCCCGGGATGCAACGCAGTCGCAATAACACTCTCTGATCAGAAAGGGACAGCCGGAAAAAAAATAATCAGATACAGTGACCCGGCAATGAAATCCTTATTAACACTCTGCCATGTGCAGGCTCTTAAAAATTCAAGACAGGGAGTAACTTCATGCAGGGAATGCAAAGGCTGTAATGCCGAAAATTCAGTCTCCTTTTCACATACGCTTGAATATGATGAAGCCAGATACGGCATAATCACCTTTCTGCTGTCCGTGGAAGTAATGAATGACACCAGGCAGATTGATCTTTTAAAGAGCATATCAGATGAACTTGCCTACGCACTTTATAATCTGGATGTAGAAAAGAAAAGAAAACATGCAGAGGAGAAACACAGGCTCGATGAGCTAAGGCTTAAAACCATATACAATTTCACCAAAATTACAGGATCGTCATTCAGAGAGATGACTCTCTTTGCCCTGCAAGAAGCAATCAGCATATCCAAAAGCAAAACAGGCTATATCGCGTTCATCAACAAAGGGGAAAACCGTGCCGAAATAGTAACTACCGGCCGCTCAGATGAAAGAGGCCTTAAAGGCAGCCGCTGTTTCAGGCTGCATGAATCGGGAAAACTATCCACCGTCACCTCATCGGAAAGCTACTTTATCACGGAGGAGGAGAAAGAACTTAAATCAATCGCCGGGCTTTATGAAGACCATGACCTGAGCCTCAGGAGGCACATGGATATCCCGATTTTCGATAATGAGAGAATCGTTGCCGTTGTCGGTCTCGGGAATAAAAAAACCCCCTATGAAGATAGTGACATCAGGAACATCGGGTTTCTCATGCAGGGTATGTGGATAATTCTGAAACACAAACAGACAGAGGATGAACTTGCCGTTTACAGGGACCACCTAAAAGAGATGGTAAAAAGCAGGACAGAAGAACTTGAAAGGGCCAATGAAAGGCTTACTGTTGAAATCAAAGAGAGAAATATCCTTTATAAAAACCTTGAAGCATCAACGCGGGAGCTTGGAAGTTTTGTACATACAGTTACGCATGATCTCAAGTCTCCGCTATATTCAATGGAACTCTGCGCCGACATGCTCAATAAAAATCATTCAGGTCAATTGGATGAAAACGGTCTGGAACTTCTTCAGCAGCTAAAAAAAGAGACAGTCCGCATGGAGGAGCTGATAAAGGATGTTCTAAACCTTTCAAGGATCGGTTTTGAACCTGAGAACATTGAAGAGATTGATATAATAAAACTTATCTTCGACATCTCGAGAAGGTTCGGGTACTACTTTGAAGAAAACTCGGTGGAGTTTGTTGTGAAAATTTCCGTCCCGGAACCTCTACCTGTTATTGAAGCAAACAGGAGCCAGGTAATCCAGGTCTTTGAAAATTTAATCACAAACGCGGTAAAATTTATGGGTGACCAGCCTGACCCGTGCGTTGTTATATGCTGCGACTCAATAGAAAATAATTTATGCCGTTTCTATGTTGAAGACAACGGAATAGGGATAGCCGAGAACAACCATGATAAAATTTTTGCGGAATTTTACAGAACCCACGATTCCGACGTAGATGGGACCGGGATCGGACTTGCCATTGTTAAAAAAGTGGTGGAAAAACATGGAGGGGAAATATCTCTTTCATCCCAGCCGGGCAGAGGAAGCACTTTTTACTTCTCCCTGCCGGTTAAACCGGCATTATGTAATTAACAGGTCAACCTGCAGAGCCCGCCGTCATTCATTACTACGGATAAATCATCTCTCGCTATATAATAAATATTTTCTTTGCCTGCAGAAAAATTTTTAATTGATATCACAATTTCCCGGAAGTACTATATAGAACATAGCCCGCTGGAGGATTTATGAAAAAATTACGTTTTCTTATATTAATTGCATTTTTAACATTTACTGCTGCGAAACTTTCTGCGGGCACAAGCGACAACGCGGACATTACAGGTTATTCAAGGGACGGGAAATACGCGGCTCTTCAGATTTCAGGAACTGAAGACGGCAGCGGGTTCTACTATATCACAATAAGATTTCTTGATGTTCATAATAACCGGTTCGTCGGCCCGAAAATTTCACTGAGAAATGAAGATGAAAAACCAGTGAAAACTGTAAAGGACGAAGCAGACAGGAAAGCCGCCGCATATTTCAAGAGATACGGAATAGATAAATCGATAAGACCTGTGGCCATGAATCTCAGCGGCAGTGAACTGCGGAAGACTTTCAGTTACAACAATAAAAACCATGTAATCAATATTGACGAGATTGATACAGGAGAACAGTGCAATTCCATGGCCGGCATGCTCCAGGCAAAGGGTTTCTCGATATCATTAAACGGACGTATTCTTGACAAAGTTGATTCACCCGGCGAGTGTGTGTTCAGTTACCGGATAGACAGCGCAATGCTCTACCGGGGACATGTCATAATAATATACAGAGAATTAACTCCCGGTTTTGAAGGCCCGGACAGCAGGGTGCTTTTCTCATCCGCTACGTTAAGGTGAATGAAATCCTTTCATCCTTAATAAGAAAAAAAGCACCCCTGCAAAAAGGTGGTGCTTTTTTATCTCTGTATTGATCAGCAGATACTCCCTTCACCTTATTATCAGCACCTTCCTGTCACTTCTTCTCCTCCCTGTACTCCTTCCACGATTTATCATCTATCAGGAGGTCCTTTATTGCAGCTGAACCGCCGCGTGTGACGGAGAGTACTATTTTACCCTTTCCTCTTCTTACGGCCCTGTCCAGGGAATGTGCATACTCTTCAGGGATATAGAACTTACCGATCTCAGAATCCGGAATAAACCTGCCGTAATTACACCTCCCCTTTATTACTGCATCACAGCCTGAATCATAAAGGTCTGAGTCTTCATAATAACTGTCCAGTGATGACAGGTACCCACCCTTCTTTTCTTTCTTTTTTATCAGGCAGAGGTAAACCTCCGCGTTTTCGTTCCCCTTCATACTGCAGTAACTTTCGTTCTCCAGGCCGTAGTCTATTTCATACACCAGGTAATGGCCGGAAAGGATGTTCCGGGGATCAAAGCCTGTAATGGGTAGAATCACCTCCTCCCCCATTGAAACTTTTGCCTGCTTATAAAAAATAAGGGCCATAAAAATCACCAGAGGTAAGATAAGAGCTGTTATCAGTGCGCGTTTATTCATTTTAAAAGCCCCCCTATTTTTTTCCCGTACCTGTACCAGGCGGCCACAAAGCCGATTATGATAAGGCCTGATATAATTAAACCTATACCTGTATATGCCAGAGAACCGAACACCTGGAAGTATATTATAATAAACCTTACACCTATAAGCATTACCATGAAATTAAAAAGCTTCTCCATGTTAAGTGAAAGGAAGATAAAACTTAAAAGAAGCAGCGCGAATATCGTCTCCGCCGGGCCCGAAGCTTTCAGTATACTGTAAAACTGCACCCTGGTTTCAGGATTATAGTCCTGCGCCTTGTAGAGAAGGTAGTAATACCTGTCATACCAGGCAAAAAGGATCATGCTGATGCCGTAAACTGAAGCGAGAGCTGAAGCGAGAACCTTTACTCGCCTGGTCAGTTCTCTGTTGAGCAGGAGGGAAACAATGGCAACGGCCCCGGTAATCCCGATAATCAGGGAATAGGTTGTCAGTGAAACATCATCCGAAAAGTAGCTGAAGGTGGCACTGTAGTAATGACTGCTATGCATCGAATTTCTCAGGTCAAAAAAGAAGACCCCTCCGAAGAAGGAAATCACAGCCCAGAAGATAAAAGGCCCGGACACCTTGTTAAGCCCTTCCCTGACTGAAAAGATGTTCCCCGGTATCGCGCATATAAATGGAAACGACGCCAGAATTCCCGCTGCCATAAAATAGGAATCAGACTCCCGGAAAAAATCCATCCTGTGAAAACAGAAAAGCAGCAGGGCCTGCACAAAGATATATGTCCAGGCATTCGGTATAAACCTGCGGTAAGAGAGGAGTGTAAGAGGAAACATCACCGCGCAGAGAATAAAGAGCGCTTCATAAAGCTCCCCTCCGGTATGATAGATCTGGGAGAGAAGTCCGATTGAGGCGAGATAGAAAAAGATAAAGAGAGCTGTCAGAGCATCAAAGAGAAGCGGCCTTTCCGCAATTGCCGCCCTGTAAATCCCCCACGCTATTGATACCATTATGATAACATCTGTTGATATCTTGACCACCGGGGGTATGTCCTCCCAGTTCGCGGCAACAAGGGACACAACTCCGATTGAGATAACGCTTATCCCCAGCATTATAAAGCTGTACAGGATCCAGGGTTTTTTGTCCCTGCTCTTTTCATAATCAAGAATCTTCTGTACCTGAAGAGACTCGATCAGGCCCGCCTTCTCCCACTCAGAGAGATATCTGATAATCCTTGTCACAGGTTTTCTCCGTAAAATTTTATTTTAGAGTCATTATAATTATAAAGTGCAAAGATCGTAACGTCAAGAGAGTAAAAAAAAACGAAATTTACGATTAAATATCTGAGTTTAGGAGGATGGTAAAAGGGGCCACCACCCTGAACGACTACATGCGGTAGAATAATTTCTGATACCGGGCTTGCTATATATTCCGGGAAGGAAATTTTTCTCCCCGGAATTAAACCTGTTATCTCATGGAATAGACAACTTTCTTTTTACCTATCCTCTCCCTGTTTACTTCTATCCTGTTTTTGTAGTAGAATTCTCTTCCCGGCTTCAGCTGGCCGAGAAGATCGAAAAGATCCATTTCAAAGGAGAGCATATTTTCAGCCGCGTTATTCATGCCCGAACCGCTGAGCCTTTTCAGGTCAACTGCCACGTGGCGGGAGTTGATCATATCCGGGCGGATTATTTCAGCTATGTCCTCAAAATTTGATCTGGTAATTGTACCGCCAACAGAAGTACGCTTCCCCCTGTCCCTTGCAATTTTTATAATCTGGGTTGAGACCCTCATTACTTCCGGATCATCGGGCTTCATGTCCATTGAGGCGGAGAGATCTGAACGTGCAGCAGTAACACTGGCAAGGTCCTCAAATGAAGGGGAATCAGCAATTTCCATTATATTTCTGTACCCTGTAATTGTTTCAAGGTTTATCGCCTTGTTCAGGCCAGGATAATGTGCCGGCGCTATAAGGTTTTTAAGTGTATTGATAAAATTTCTCAGCGAGTATTCAGATTCGATCATAGGTGCCGTAATACCTTCAATCCCCGTGGAGTAGCAGTAGCGGATATCAGTTCTTGCCTCGGGCCCCCCTATTTTAACTGTTACAGGTACGAGATCTTTCCCCAGTGCATGGAGCAGCTTCAGTTCCTCATAATCCATGTCCTCCGTCTCTGTTCCGCCCTTAAGGCCGCAGAAACCTGAAGTTTCAATAAGTTCAGTCAAATCCTTTCTGAGCCTGAAAAGGGAGCTCTCCACCTGTGCTGTCAGATCCATAACTTTCTCCGTAAAACTTTATTCAATACAGATTACTTATAATTATCGACATATTTTCTATTTTGTATTACCTGCAAAAAGGGAAAAGATAACCTTTTTATTATCAGCACATAATCCTCTGCGCCGCCTCAGGACGGGTGGAAAATCCGTTTTTAAACTGAAAAATAATATTAAAAAGGACAGGATTAATGCCGGAGTATATTATTAAACTGATATTCAGAATTATATTATACCCGGGAGCAGAGGAGAATAAATCAGGCGTAGATATTCAGATTAAGGCCTTTCAGTTCAGGATTGCCTGACTGCTCATTCTTCTTACTGTCAGAGTAAATCCTGTTCCTTGCCTCATGCTCCATTGCAACAGCCGCATTCATGGCCTGGAAGTCCTTTGAGGATGGCTCACCAGGCGCCATTGCCGCCTTTTTAAGCGCCTCAGCCTTTGACAGGGCCTCTTCCGGTGTCCGGGCGCTCCCTGTTGAAAGGGTAACTTTTCCCCCTGTGGCGTATGCCTTGCCGTCAGGGCCGATTGTATAATCGAAGCGGGTCGCCCCGACCTTTATGAGCTCCGGGCTCCTGCTGTGGGCTGCTTCATGCTGACGGACCTCCCTGTCCCTGGCCTTAAGCTGTTCAGTAACCCTCTGTTCAGATGAGTCCTGCTCATCGGGCCCCTTGATTTTAGCCACAAGCACGCGGTTTCCGGGGAGTCGTCCTACTATGCTGTTGTATAATGAAATCATAATTATCCTCAACGAATATTATCGGCCGGGAGGGAAAAAACCTTCAGTAAAAAATTTCACTGTTTTTTTACAAAATAGTTTTTATCTTATCAGTATTTATTCCTTAACTTATTTCATGTTATAAAATCTCTATTACCCCGCCGCGAAGCGGCGGGGTAATATTTCTTTATTTTTTACACCAAAATATATCTTTAGGAATTATTACTGATATTTTATATATGCGGGAGGGAGAAACGTATGAAGAGATCTTTTCTAATACCGGGAATTACAGGCACAGCTGTTGTAATCATGAGCATATTCCTTCTCACGGTCTTTCCCGGAAAAGCGGGAAAACTGCCGGAGGGATTCAGCACTCCTGTTATCGCATTTGAATTTATTAAAAACGCGGATGAGGCCCGTGAGCTCTTCAATGTACCTGACCCTGCAAAGAGTAGATATATCATAGACGCAATGGACAGGGGAAACAGGCTCGACTTTATCTACATGGTTCTCTACTCCTCGTTTCTATTTCTTTTTTCCCGGAAAGCCTTTAAGGTCAGCAGGAGAAAACTGCTCCCCGCTGTAATGATACTGAGCTTTATTATCCTCACCGGGGACTTTCTTGAAAATATTCAGCTGCTTGCAATCACATCAAAACTTCAAAACGGAGATTTTTCCGGAGAGATAAAACTCCTCCGGATATTCACGTGGCAGAAATGGGGCGGCCTGGCCATAAGCTGCACCCTTCTTGCCCCTTACTTTATAAAGGGAAACCTTTTTTCAAAGGCCATTGCTGTTTGCGGTATATCGACAGGGGCTCTCGGGCTTGCAGCATTTATGCACAGGTCTATTCTGAATGAAATTTTCTCACTCTTTACAGGGATCACATTTGCCCTGATAACCATATACTGTCTTATATATACCACTGCTGAAAACAGGCGGCAGGATTGAGCGGCCAGGCATAATCACAGTCTGAAATTTACGACGGCGCTGATGTTAAAATCATCACTGCCCGGGCTTTCCCGCTCCGGGCAATGCGCCGATATCTGACTTGACATACCTCCTTTCAGATATTTATTATAAATGCATACAACAGAAGAATCCCCGGATATGCGGTTAACAATCCGGACCTGACACTGCCGTCGAACAGGAGTTATAATGAAAAAAATTTCAGCACTGATGATTATAGTATTTCTTGCAACAGCCGTTTACGCAAAAAATGAGGATATTGTTTTTAATGAAATTGCTTCAAAAGTTTCAGGCCTGAAAGGGAAGATGAAAACAGGGACAGTTGCTGTTTTCCCCTTTGAAACACACGGTTTCTCTGACTCAACCTACGGCGTGTATACAGCTGATAAGATTTCAGCTGCCATATCAGAAACAGGTAAACTCACCCTTGTTGAAAGGGAAAAGCTGGGGAGCCTTCTGGAGGAGAAAGAGCTATCCATAATCGGGCTGATTGAGGAGGGCAGGGCCGCAAAAATAGGCACCCTCCTCTCTATAGACTCCATACTTCTCGGACGACTTTACAGGACGGCAAAAGGAATTGATATAACTGTAAAACTGATCGATTCAAAATCGGGAGCTGTTTTAACTGTAATCTCTGACAGATACGATGATGCACCGGAAATCATAAAGAAAAAGAAGGGTTCAGGATTCACAGGAACATGGAATATAACTGATACCGCACCCTACCTGGTTAAACAGGATATGCAGTATGAAAAACTGGAACTCACCAGGGACGGTTCCTTTTCACTCCATCTTGTCAATAACGCGGGGAGGATTGTTGAGATCCAGGGTAAATACCATATTAAAGGAAACAATATCGATTACAGGCCGCTGAGGATGTTTTTTGACGGGAGCAATACCTCCTTCATGAGGAAGAGTGAGTGGCTGCAGGGCACCATATACTTGGTCAATGGTAAACTTTATTTCAATTACGCGGGCACAGGTAAAAAAAGAGAGAGGCTTGACGCGATGCAGTCTGAATACCGCTGCGTGGCGGAAAGAGATGAATAACCCGGTTGCATACAGGCTCAACAGTACCGGGAATATTTTAAAGGATTAAACAGATGGATGTTGTAATTACCCGCAGGTATAAAATAAATTTTATATTTTCAATGACCATATCATTAATGGCCGCGGCCTTTACCGCGTATACCTCACCTTACCTGTTTAATAAAATTCTACCCGGCATTAACTATACCTGGACAGCGGCAGCACTGGCTGTTTTCGTTATAACACATCTTTCCATTACCAATAAATACAGGAAAAGAAAGCGGATAGCGGCAGCCCCTTTCCCGGAAGAATGGAAAACTATTCTTTCCGGGCTAGTCATATTTTATCAAAACCTGAACGATGAAGAGAAACACCTGTTCGAAAAAAAGGTGCAGATATTTCTCGGGGAAAAATTAATTACAGGGATAGAGACCGACGTTGACGACAGCACAAGGCTTCTCATAGCATCAGCTGCCATAATACCTGTCTTTAAAATCTGTGACTGGGAATACGATTCACTTGGAGAGATTCTCGTGTATCCTGACAGGTTTAACAGCGATTTCAGTTTTACAGGTGATGACAGAAACGTACTCGGTATGGTTGTGGGGAACACGTCGTCACTTATTATTTCAAAAAAAGAACTCTTCAAAGGTTTCAGCGCCATGGACGGGAGCAACACTGCCATCCACGAATTTATGCATAAGATCGACGAAGAGGATGGGGAGATTGACGGGCTGCCGGTACTGATGCTCAGCAGAAAAAATCTCGAGGAATGGAAAAACGCACGCGAGACAGAAACCGCACTTATTCGTTCAGGCAAATCGGACATGAATCCCTATGCGCTGAGCGGCCCTGCTGAATTTCTCGCGGTTTCAGGAGAGTACTTTTTTGAATCGCCGGGAAAACTTAAAGAGAGGAATCCTGAACTTTACAGGATAATGAGAATTATTTTTAACCAGGACCCCGCCTCTCTTATTAAATCTGAAACCGTAAAAGTTTTCAAACGCAGAAGAAGGAAGAATCGAAGGCCCCGGGGATAATTTCCGATAATCGCCAGCCCCTGCAAGCCCTTCTTCCGCTGCAGCATTAATCAAATTACCATTCAATGCATTTCTGAAAAAACCTCTTACCGGCTTGACATATTCCCATTATAGTGGTTCAATAGACCTGTTTACATATGGCCGGTTATAAATAGAGTTTCACGGCATCCATGAAAGTATATAAAAAATGTTACGGGGAAAACTGAAGAATGAAAAAACTGGTCTGTCTCTTTTCTCTACTTTTTTTAAGTAACCGGACAGCCCTCTGTTCTGAAAACCTCATGCCTCCTGACAAAAAACTGCACCTTGAAGCGGGAATTATAATAGGCGGAGGATCATATTTTATATGCCCGGAATTTGAAAAGCTGTTATTTGACAGAACCTTTATCCATCCCTCACTATGGAGTATCGGAATGGCATCACTTGCAGGCGCTGGGAAAGAGATAGTCCATGACGACATGATGGAACGCGGCGACTGCAACGCGAAGGACTTTTATTATACAGTTGCAGGGGGTGTAATCAGCGGAATAACACTGGGCATTATCGATGAGCTCTTCAGCAGAGATGAAAGCAGCGTCTATCTGGAGGTTAATCCGCTGAACAGCTCTGTTTTCCTTTCATATTTATACCGCTATTAATAATGACAGTCTGTTAATATAGTAAAATAAACTATCAGATATCAGTCAAACAGATACCTGTGGATCATATCCACCAGTTCATTTTTAAGCACAACCGGTTTAACATCAAGTTTCGTAAACTTAATGGCATGAACAATATCCTCAATCGTGCTCTGAATTATTATAGAAGCCGCATTGATATTGCCTGGCCTCAGGCTGGACTGCCAGTTTTTAAGGATCTCCCTGGTGAGTTTTATTGAATTATCACGGATCGACTCCATAATACGCCCCACCTCTTCATCTGAATGAATCATCGACTCAAGCTCCTGATGGAAAGCGGGGCTGATATTGTGTGCATCGAGAAGTGTCTCCACAAGGTGAAGGATAAAATCACGTTCACGACCCGGCTGCCTGTATTCCTCAACAGGTATAGATGAAAGGACTTTGCTGATTTTGCCGTTATACCGCGAGAAAACCTCCATGAAAAGATCACGCTTGTCCGTAAAATATGCGTAAAAAGTTCCGGTAGATACCCCGGCCGCTTTTGCAATCTCTTTTGTATTGGTTTTGTGATACCCGATGTCTGAAAAAAGCTTAAGCCCGGCGTTTATTATATATTCCTTTTTCTCTATGCTCCTCTCCTGCTGAGGAATTCTCGGTTCAGATTTCATATTATACCTTCAAATATTTCAGCCGTGAA